>Ga0136616_10001411_pt1 | contig 12594 bp, 17 predicted proteins | sample AntDrymUQ2992106_2_FD_106648 | JGI IMG/M metagenome (GOLD analysis project Ga0136616, IMG submission 106648) | Polar desert sand microbial communities from Dry Valleys, Antarctica - metaG UQ299 (21.06) | ecosystem: Environmental > Terrestrial > Soil > Desert | place: Antarctica: Dry Valley...
GACCGGGCGCAGCCCGAGTTCGCGGAAGCGGCGGACGGCTTCGGCGGAGGTGGGCTTGACGGTGTCGGACACGATCAGCAGCCCGCGCGCCGCGCCGTCCCAGCCGACGGCCAACCGGTACCGCTGGGACGAAGGTCTGCCCGACATCGACGCGCTGATTCTGGAGTGGCGCTGGCCGATACTCGGGCGCAACACCACGGACTGCGGGAGGCCCGGCCACGCCTCCGACCTGCACCGTCAAGATCAGCTGCTCACCCCGAGGGTGAATTCGTGGACGGCTTCGCCGGGGTTGGTCACCACGAACGTGACCGTCTCCCCCGCCGACACGCTGATCTGGCTCGGCTCAAAGGTCGTCGTGTCGAGCGTGATGACCTCGACCGCGCGGGCCTCGTCGGCGACATCGGCCGGCGCACCAACGCGGACGGTGTTCTCCTGTCCCGCATCCTGGGCTTGGCCACCGCCACCTCCGTTAGCAGGTGTGCCGATCGCCGCCGGGCCGCCGCTGGACGCGCGACCGGTCAGCACCAGGCCAACAATGAAGCCCGCTACGGTCCTCGTCGTCCTCGGCGCCGACCTCTTCAGGGCGGCGGTTCTCGCAGTCGCTCGCATCAATGGTTGCGACAGCGCGCGCTGCTTCGGGGGCCCCGCCGGGGCCGCATCGGGGCGGCCCGTTCTCCAGGTCCTCAACCCCGTGCCGATCGCGATAGGACACCCCGTGAACCGGGCAGTGTCGGGCCATCCGCGTCCTTGGTGACGTCCTTGGCGAGTTCGGCTGCCGCCACGAACCCGGTGCCCCACGCGATGGCCGCGATCGCCCAGGCCAGGCCGAGACTCGAGGTTGCGTCCGGGTACAGCAACGACGAAACCCCCAGGAGGGTGGGCAGGCTGCCCGCGACCCACGCAGTGAGCCTCCACCCGTCAGGCCGCAGGCTCGCCAAGACACCTACCCCGATGACGGTGAAGCTGAAGGCGGCCATGAAACCGTAGTGGCCTGCGGCGGCATGGTCGTCGGTGACGGCCCCCTGCAGCCCGATGTTGGTGGACGCGAGTACGAGTAGCGGCACCGCTGCAATGATGACCAGTGCAAGCAGCATCCAGTTGACTCGCGCGACGCTGAACGAACGGAAGAAATCACGGCCGGTGGGGTGAAGAAGTGCGGTAAAGACCGTCAGCACGGCGGCCAAGCGCGACGGGTTCGACAGTATTACGGCTACGAACGCGTCTGAGAGGACAGCGGCCAGCAACAGCCCGACCCAGGGGATGAGTGTCATCAACATACCGGCGCTGTTCTTCGCCGGCCGCCGGAGCTGGGCGAGCATCCCTACTATGGCCGGCGAGAAGAGGAACCCGAACGTGAGGTCGTGGATGCGGTGGTGTGGCTCGGTGAAGTGCACCATTTGGGCGAATGGCCCAGGGAGGAGGAAGCCGAGCCGCAAGGCCATCAAACCGACCATCAGACCGATGAGCCCGGCGTACGCAAGGGTGATCAGCACGAAGAGTGCGAACACCGGCGACGAACGGAGCGAGTGCATCGACTCGCGAAGCGCGCGCATCATTTCGAACGTCCTGATCGCTTAGATCTCACTACGTCCAATAGGGGACCGGTTGCGGCCTCTCGGGCCGATGCGGGTCGCGTCGAGCCAACCGACCGTGGTAGTGACAGGTGCGGTGAGCGCGGCTTGCGGAGGCCGGGTGTCATGGGTCATCAGTGGTCAGGGACCCCCGCCGGCGGTACGTGGCCCCCACCGTCCTCGTCGATCTGTTGCTCCTGGTTCTCAACCGGTGCGTTCTGACCAGGGCCGCGGCCACCGCCGCCGGGGCCGGGGCCGAACATCAGGATGCCAAGGCCCAGGATCAGCACGAGGCCGATGATCCCGACCACCATCTGCCAGCGTGATACGCCCGTGGTCGATCGGTCGGGCTCCACGCTGGTGTCGAAGTCGGGGTAGGGGGGCGGGTCAGCCATCTGGGTGTCCTTTGACCGTGGTGGTCTGGACCCTCACCGGGCGACCATGAGCCAGCGGTGCCGACCGCACCGACGAATCTGCGATCGATCGCGGTTGTGATCCATGGCCCCGAAGCTACGGAGGTCAGTGCGGAGGCGAAACGCCCCGCGAGGGGAACTTCTCCGTCCCCAACGAGTGGACTCGAGTCACCCACCGGGGGGATTCCCGGCGGCGGCTGTGAAGGTAGGTTCGCAGCATTCATGTCGTCGACAGCTACCACCAACAGGCTCTTCGCGGGCCGGCCGGGCTCGGGAGCGCTCCTCGACGTTGCGGTCGCGGCCGCCACGTTCGCTGGCTCGTTGGCGCTGCTCCGACACGGCGGCGTTGACCCTTTCCACCCCGGGTCCGCGGAGCTCGATCTGGTGGGCGTCGTGCTCGGCGCGTGTTCCACAGTGCCGCTCATCGCCTGGCGGCGATCCCCGATCGGGGTGTTCGCCGTCACCGCGGCGGCGAACGCGGTGCTGGCGGGTCTCGGCTACCAGATCGACCTGCTGCTAGGCCCAACCGCCGCGCTCTACCTGCTCGCCGCGAGCCGCGAGGGGGAGTCCTCGTGGACGTGGCGGACCACCGTGACCGGGGTCGGGCTGCTCGTGGCGTACCTGGGCGCGACCGCCGCCACGCAGCGGACCTTTCCGGGAATCGAGCTCTTGCACACCGGCCTCGCCTGGGCCGTCGCGTGGTTCGCCGGCGAGCGAACGCGCCTGCGGCGCGAGCAGATAGGCGAACTCACAGAACGTGCCCTGCGCGCCGAGCGCGAGGCGGAGCGCGAGCGCCTGCTCGCCGCCGCCGAGGAGCGCACCCGGATCGCCCGCGACCTCCACGACTCAGCCGGCCACACGATCAGCGTGATCGCCGTCCGCGCCGGCGCAGCCCGTATGCGCCACCGCCAAGACCCCGATCGCTCCCTCCTCGCCCTGGAGGCCATCGAACAGCTGGCACGGCAGACGGTCGCAGAGATCGACCAGATGGTCGGCACGCTGCGCGAGAACGGCTCCGCGAACGGGGTCATCGAGGCTCCGCCCGGACTGGCGTCGCTCCCCACGTTGACCGCGCAGCATGCGGCAACGGGGCTCGAGGTGACGGTTGACGCTTCAGGCGCTCCGCAAGCGCTCGCCGACGCCGCCGATCAGGCCGCCTACCGGGTCCTCCAGGAGGCACTCACGAACGCGACCCGCCATGGAGCGGGCAGCGCCCGGATCGACCTCGCCTTCGGCGACGGAGCGGTCGAGATCACCGTCACCAACCCCGTGCTCGAAAATGGCGGCTCGCGGTCCGGCGGCGGTCACGGGCTCATCGGCATGCGCGAGCGCGCGATGCTGCTCGGCGGCAGCCTTGACACCGAGCGCGCCAACGGCGCGTTTCGCATCCGCGCCCGGATTCCCTACCGGGAGCGCCACGGTTGACGCGGGTGCTGATCGCCGACGACGACGACTTGATGCGCGCCGGACTCATCGAGTTGCTGTCGAACGACCCCACGATCGAGATCATCGGCCAGGCAGCGACCGGACGCGAGGCCGTCGAGCGAACGTGTCGGCTCGCCCCCGATGTCGTGCTGATGGACGTTCGCATGCCCGACCTCGACGGCATCGCGGCGACCCGCGAGCTGTCGCTTGCAGCCCCCGCCGCGAAGGTCCTGATCCTCACGACCTTCGAACAGGACGACTACGTGTTCGGCGCCCTACGCGCCGGCGCCTCGGGCTTCCTGCTCAAGCGCACACGACCCGAGGAGCTGATCGCCGCCGTGCACACGATCGCGGCCGGGGACTCGCTGCTGTCGCCGTCGGTCACACGCCGCGTGATCGACCGCATGGCCCAACAGCCGACGCCTCAGTTCGCCGATCAGGCCAAACTCGATCAGCTAACACCGCGCGAGCGCGACGTTCTGGAACTCATCGCTCGGGGCTTGTCGAACCGCGAGATCGCCGCAGCGCTGGTCGTCGAGGAGTCCACGATCAGAACCCACGTGAAACGGATCCTCATGAAGCTCGGCCTTCGCGACCGCGTCCAGGCCGTGGTCTTTGCCTACGAAACCGGCCTGGACCAGGCTCAGTGACAACGGCCCCGTATCCCTCGACCCCATAGCGAACGGGTGACACGTTAATCAGCGCGACCACCCTCGCATCCCGCAGTCCGCTGCGTGCCGGGGGCCATCCGGGTGACCCGGATGGCCCGGATGTCGGGGAACAACCAGTGCGGTAGTTCGCCTTCGAGATCGGCGGCCACCGCCCAGATTCGCACCGTCCATCCTGTGGCTGGCACTTAGCGTCCAAGTGATCTGGGTGATCCTCAACAGCCTGATCCTGCACCGCCTCCGGGCCTGGATCTGCTGGGAGTGGTCATCCTTGTGACCTTCATCGCCTTCGCGGCACTGCACCAGCACCCACGGTGGCACTGGCTGGCTGTGGTGGTCCGAACCCTGATGGCAGCCGATTTCCTCCTCGCCGTCGCCGACCGCTTCGGAGTCCTCGGCCCACCCGGCGCACCCGGGGTGTTCCTGGGTGACTTCGCACGCTTCGTCGACTACACCCGCTCGGTAATCAGCTTCCTGCCCGGCGGCCTGGCACCGCCTCTCGCCGTACTGGCCACCATCGCGGAGGTCATCCTTGCGATCGCACAGCTGCTCGGGTTCAGGCTTCGGCTGGCCGCGTACGGTGCGACGCTTTTGCTCAGCGTCTATGCGACCTCGATGATGATCTCGCTACCAGTAGCGGAGCAGTTCCACTACAGGGTGTTCCTGCTGGCGGCGGGCATGCTGTCCCTGGCCACCTTTGACCGAGCCCGCTCACCGTCGATGCCGTGCTGGCCAAGCGCGGGCATCGTACGGAGGCTCAGCTGAGGCGCTGCTCGAGGTGAAACGTCACCTCGACGCCGGCCTGCTGCTTGCCGATGAGCTTGCACAGGGCCGCCTTGATCGGGAGCCAGTGCGGACCCTCGCCCGACGGCATGAGGGTGGCGGTGAACGGGTGGCCGTCGATCCTCCCCGCGACCTTGACGGGTCGCCTCGTCCCGAAGAGTTCGGCGGAGTCCGGCACGGTCACGTAGGTGGCGAAGGCGCCGTCCTTCTGGATCCGGGCGGTGAAGGTGCGGTCGAGCGGTTCCGGGGTCTTCTGCGTGGTCACTTGGCCTCCTGGTGTCGTCGGTCGATGGCGGTGTTGCGGTTGGGAGTCCCGGCTGTGTCGGTGTTCAGCTCTGGCGCAGGACTGCGCGCAGCCGGGGGGCGAAGGCGTCGGGGTCATCGGCGAAGCCGATGTGGCCACCCGGGAAGATCGTGGGCTCGATGTCGAGTGCCACGGCAAGTGCGGTCGACGTACGGTCACAGATCTCGCCGGCGGACTCTTCGCCGATGCCGACCACGATGCGGGTCGGCCCCGCACGCAGGGCGGCGATGTCGGGCTGCCAGCGGGTGGTCGGGCGCAACTCGTGCGCGAACCAGAAGCGCTGGTCTGCGGCCTGCTGCGAGCCGGGCTCCGGCACGAACATCTCCACGGGGACGCCGTCGGGCAAGGTGATGTTGGCCTGCTCCAGGAACTTCGTCCAGGCCCCCACGACGTCACCGGCGAAGTAGGTGGCGATGACGTCCTCCGTCCCTGCGCGGATCTGCTCGTGGTCGTCGAGCAGTGTGTCCAGCGGGGGCTCGTGGGCGACGACGGTGTGCACCAGCTCGGGATGTGTTTGTACGAGGGCAAGTGCGGTGACCGCGCCGCCGCTGGAACCGAGGACCGCGGCCGGGCCGGCGTCGAGCTGGGTCACCAGCCGGGCGAGGTCGTCAGCGCGCATTTCCGGGGTCGAGTCCCGGTCGGGGTCGTCGACCGAGCTGCGGGTTGATCCCGCGCGGATCAGTGGTCAGGACGGTGTGGTCGGCGGCGAGCAGGTCGGCCAGCGGCGCGAAGGACGTGGCGTCCATCGGGGGCGCCGACGAGCACCCCGACGGGGCCCTCGCCCCGGTGCTTCGTAGTGCAACTGCGCGTCGGGGACCCGGAGGGTCGCGACGGTGGCCGGAACGGTCGACGTGTGGTTCATCAGGATCCTCCTGGTACGGGGCGGCAATGCTCGGTCAGAGGTAAGTGACCGCCGCCGTGAGGCAGAATCATCGCTCGTGAGCGAGATTTTCCTGCGGTCCGGCGACCCGACCGCCGAAGGTGCCGAAGACGGCGATCTGGCTCGGGCGCGCGACGGTGACGACGCCGCGTTCACCCGCCTCGTGGAGCCGTTGCGCCGGGAGCTGCACGCGCGGAGCGGGTCCAGACCGATGGGAATGACGCCGAGACCGAGGCCGGCGACAAGCGCGATGACGGCCATCACCGCGCAGGTGATGAGCCCGACGAACGCCTGTTCGTCCTATCCCATGGTGTACCAGATCGTGCCCTTGAGCTGGGGTTCCGCGGACGATCGTAGCCCGGCCGTGCCATCCCGTGTGCCCCTGTACCGGCCCGCACGGTAGAAGAAACGGTAGAAGATTCCGCGCTGAGCGCTGCTGAGGTCGGCTGGTCGTCACCCTTGGTCAGGCGGCGGACTTCGTGGAGGGCGGCACGGACGAACTCGATGGAGTCGGAGTGATCTTCGGGCTTGATGCTGCTCCAGGTCTCGGGCCCGTTGGCGCAGGCACCGATCGAGAGCCCCGGTGCGTGGAGAGCTGCGAGTTGATCCTGCTCGGCTCCGGTTTCGTTGCCACCGACCCACCCGACGAAGGCCGGACGAGCGTTGGGATCGGATACCGAGTTGACGGCGTAGAGGTCATAGCTGAGGTCCGCCGAGCGCACCGGCTTGGGCCAGGGTCGGCTCGACCCGCTCCAGCAGCGTCACCAGGTGACCTCGTCGATCTCAAGGATAGCTGTGAGGTCGCGGACGGCGATCTGCCTCAGTGATGAGGGCAGGCATCGCACCGCGGGGGTTCGTATCCTTCCTGTGGTGAACTCGGTCAGTCGTTCGCCAACCCATGCCGTGCTCAGGGGCGTGGTGTCGTCGTTCTGGCTGAGCCACAGGGTTGGGAGAGAGACGGCAGATGTCGTGTTGCCGAACGGTCGAGCGCAGCTCGTGGTCGACCTCGATGCTGGCACGGCGCTGCTCGTTGGACCCCGCACGACCAGCGCGCAGGTGCAGATCCCGCGGACCACGGCCGGCCTTGCCCTCACGGCAATGGGCCTGCACGGCATCGCCGACGTGCCGGCACACGAACTGGTCGACGAGGTAGTTGAGGTCGAAGAGCTCTGGGGTGACAGTCGCTGGCTTCGCCACCTCGAGCACGCGCGCTCAGCTGACGAGCTCCTGTCCCGTCTGGAGCGAGAGACAGTCCGCCATCTTCGCATCCGAGCCCCCGATCCTCGGCTCGTCGCGGCAGAGCGCGCCATCCGAACAGGCATCGAGCCCGGCTCGATCGCCACAGCGGTCGGCGCCGATCGGCGCTGGCTCGTGCCTGAGTTCCGCCACGTCGTCGGAGTCGCGCCCAAGCGCTACCAGCGAATCGTTCGCTTTCAAGCCGTACTCCGTGCCCTGCGGATAGCCGACCCCGCTCCGCTGGCCGCCATCGCTGCCAGCGTCGGATACGCAGATCAGGCGCACATGTGTCGAGAGTTCACGTCGATGGCGGGTGTTGTCCCCAGCCAGCTCCACGGCGTGTCCTCAGCCAGCCCCAACCATGTGATTCCGCAGGTCGCCGAGACCTGAGCCCCCATCTCAGGCGACGTGGCTCATCACGTTGATCACGTTGCCGTTCGGATCCTCGACGAAGAACCGGCGCACGCCCCAGCTCTCAGTGGTCAGGGGATGGACGATGTGGAACTCGCTCTCGACCAACTGGTCATGCACTCTGTCGACGTCGGCAACCTCGATCGTTGCCACCGGGCGAACCGGCGCTGTCAGGTCGTCCCCGATGAGGATCACCTGGACGTGCGCGGCAGCCGGGGATACGAAGGTCATCACCCACTCCAGATCCATCGCGAGCCTGAGCGACAGGTGGTTGACGTAGAAGTCCACCGAGGCCTCGCGGTCGATCAGCGGCAAGTCAGGGACGATCCGACGTATGGAACCAGCGCCGGCATCGGCAGGCCCAGAGCGGTGGGCGGTGATGCCGCTCAGGCGGTTCCGGATCTCGTCGTCGGAGAGCTGCTGGGTGATGTGACTGAGGATCCACAGGTGCCCGAACGGATCCTGGACGCGACCTTCGCAGCGTCCGTAGGGTCGATCCTCGATTGGCACGATCACGACCGCGCCGTGCTCCACCATCTGCTCACCGAGCTTGGGAGCGTCGGGCACCGTGAGCGTGACAAGCGTCGGAGATCCCCCAACCGATGCCGGGCTCAGCAGGCCCCAGGCGGCGACCTCAGCGGTAAGCGAGAACGACGCACCATCGACGGCTAGCTCGGCATGGGTGACCGAGCCGTCGTCGAGCTCGAACCGGGCCACGAGATCGGCTTCGAGCGCCGCTCGGTAGAAGGCGATTGCCGCGTCCGGATCCGGGACCACCAGGCGAGGTGTGATCATTGACATGCGACCACTGTCGCTGCCCATCGACTCCCACGTCTTGAAGATCTTGTCGGATTTTCGTCGACGAGCGGCTTGCCGCGAGAGACCGGCTCGCAGGCGAGAACGGTCCGCACCGCTGCATCGGACCTCGCATCGAGCGCTGTCCGCGCGACTCGCCCCGAGTGTTGCCAGCGTCGCGGCGGTGTCTCCGCCCGCTGTCGGCGGCCGTGAGATCCTCCCCGTAGGCGGACACGAACCTCCCCGCTGACGGCCACGAGAGTTCCCCACCGGCGGCCGTGAGTTCTCCCCGGCGCTGTCGGCTGGACCCGCGCCCGCGGGAGATCCAGCACATGGATGGTCCCTCCCCGTTCGCTTCGGCGTACGCGTTCGTCGAGGCCCGGGGAGGGACCGTGTGAAGCATGCCGAGGAGATTATGAGGATTCTTGAAGCGTTCGACCTGACCGGCAGCTACCGGGCGGCCGGGGAGCTGGCTGGTTGTGACCATCACACGGTGGCTCATTGGGTCGCCCGCCGCGACGCCGGTGAACTGACCGCCACGAAGGTCCGCCGCCCGCAGCTGATCGATGCGTTCTTGCCGAAGCTGGAGGAGTGGATGGAGGCCAGCGGCGGCAAGGTCCGCGCCGACGTGGCGCACGACAAGTTGATGGCGATGGGCTATGCGGGTTCGGAACGCACGACCCGGCGGGCGGTCGCGGCGGCCCGCCAGGCTCACGCCGCCGGGCGTCGGCGGGTGCACCGGCCGTGGGTGCCCGAGCCGGGGCTGTGGGTGCAGTGGGACTACGGGACCGGGCCGGTCGTGGACGGGGCGGCCACCTGGCTGTTCTGCGCTTGGCTGGCGTGGAGGCGGTTCCGGGTGGTGCTGCCGATCCGCGACAAGACCCTGCCGACGGTGGTGGCCTGCCTGGACGCTGCGCTGCGCCGCTTCGGCGGCTGCCCGACGTATGCGCTGACCGACAACGAAAAGACCGTCACCGTCGACCACGTCGCCCGCATCGCGATCCGCAACCCGACATGGCCGCCGCGGCCGCGCATTACGGGGTGACGGTGGCGACGTGTCTGCCGGCCGACGCTGCGTCCAAGGGCGGTTCAGAGGCCACGGTGCGGGTGGCCAAGGCCGACCTGGTCCCCGCCGACGCCAACCTCGTTCCCGCGTACGCGGACTGGGCGGCGTTGGAGGCGGCGTGTCAGGCGTTCTGCTTGGAGGTCAACGCCCGGCCGCACCGGCTCACCCGCCGTGCGCCGGTGGAGCTGCTGGCCGAGGAGCGGCAGCGGTTGCCCCGCCTGCCCGAGCACCCGTTCACCGCGGCGTTCGGGCAGACCCGCACCGTGGGCTGCCCCCAGCCGATGGTGCAGCTGGACTGGTGTCTGTATTCGGCGCCGCACCGGCTGGCCGGGGAGACGGTGTGGGTCCGCCGTCACGGCGAACAGGTGATCGTCACCCACATCGCAGCTGACGGCCCCGTCGAGGTCGCCCGCCACCAGGTCACCACGCCCGGCAACCCCCGGGTCGACGCCGCGCACTTCCCACCGGCGCCGGAGGGGCCGCTGCACCGCACCCCGGTGGCAGCCAACGCGGCCGAGGCCGAGTTCTCGGCCATCGGCGACGGTGCGGCGCTGTGGCTGAAGGAAGCCGGCGCGGTCGGTGCCGGCCGGGTGCGGGCCAAGATGGCCGACGCGGTCGCGGTGGCCAAGCTGTCCGGCGCCGAGGCGGTCAACTGGGCGCTCGGGCACGCCGCGGTCTACGGCCGCTTCGCCGACGCCGACCTGGCCTCGATCATCGCCCACCGCGCCGCCGCCGCCGCCGGTGACACCCGCCAGGCCGGCGAGACCCACAGCCTGCAGGCCGGCACCGACGCGTGGAAGGGGTTCGGGCGATGACCGCCGTGACCCCGTTCCGCGACGATGACGCGACGATGACCTGCCCCGCCTGCCAGGGCCGGTTCGCACCCTCGGGGCGGCGCCGCCACTGCAGCGACGCCTGCCGGGCGGCCGCCTGGCGGCGCCGCCACCAGCCCCCACCGGTGACGGCCGTGGTCCCCGCCGGGCGGTCCCGCCGCACGGTCACCGTCTATGAGTGCCCCAGCTGCGACGCCCGCCTCGCCGCCGAGCAGCGCTGCGGCGACTGCGGGGTCTTCGCCCGCCGGGCCGGCCTCGGCGGCTGCTGCCCGCACTGCGACGAGCCGGTCACCGTCACCGAGCTCGTCGGCGACGGCGTGGTCGCAGACCCCAACGAAGGCAGACCGCGGTGAGAGCCCCCCAACCGCCGCCGCTGGACAGCGAACTGGAGACGCTGCTGCGGCGCATGCGGCTACCCCACATCCGCCGAGCCGCCCCCGAGGTGCTGGCCACCGCCCGCGCCCAACGCTGGGAACCCGCCGAGGTCCTACGCACCCTGCTCGTCGAGGAGGTCGCCGGCCGGGACCGCTCCTCGACCGCCACCCGCCTCGCCGCCGCCGGCTTCCCCGCCGGCAAAACCTTCCACACCTGGGACGAAACACTGTCGTCGATCCCGGCGCCCACCCAGGCCGCCCTGCGGACCCTGGAGTGGATCGGACGCCGGGAGAACCTGGTCGTGTGCGGCCCGTCAGGCGCCGGCAAGACCATGTTCCTCGAGGCGCTCGGCCACGACGCCGTCGCCGCCGGCCGCAAGGTCGCCTGGTTCAGCCTGGAGACCCTCGGCATCCTCGTCCGCCGCCACCGCGCCGACGACTCCGTCACCCGCGCCATCGGCCGCATCCTGCGCGCCGACCTCGTCGTGGTCGACGACATCGGCCTGCTGCCCGTCGCACCCGACGCCGCCGAAGGGCTCTACCGCCTCATTGACGCCGCCTACGAGAAACGCAGCGTCGCCGACAGCTCCAACCTCCACCCCTCAGGCTTCGACGAGATCATGCCCAAAACCCTCGCCGGCGCCACCGTCGACCGGCTCCTGCACCACGCCCACCTCTGCGCCACCACCGGCGACAGCATCCGCCTGGCCCAAGCCACCACCGGCAAGGGGGTTACACCCCTCACCTAACCCACCGGGGAGATCTCATGACCACCCACGGGGAGAACTCGTGGCCATCCCCGGGGAGAACTCATGACCACCCACGGGGAGAACTCAGTGGCCCTTGACAGCCCGCTGGGGGTTCGGATCACGCCACCTGGACGGCGTCCTTGTGAGCTTGGCAGGGACCGTCTCGGGGAACGACACCACGAGGTGCCGATCGAACGCGGTAGCGACCGGGCGAGGGTGTCGATCCGGTTCCGGGGACCGCCGCCCTCTTCGAGCCGGGAGATCACCGACTGGGTGGTGCCCATCCGCTCGGCCAGCTCACGCTGGCTCAATCCGGCTTCGGTGCGCAGGTCATAGATGAGCTCCCCGAGCGCAACGTCCTGTTCGACACCGGCTCGGGTCTCGGCACCTGGCGCTGGGCGCTTCTTCTTGATGTCGTCCCAACGGGAGTAGTTGACCTCGGTCAGTCCCCTTTCTACGGGTACCTGCGAGCCCAGTCCTCGGCGGTCTTGCGTGGCCGAACCAACTCGGTGCGTTCGTTGTTGCGTTGCTTGCGGAACGTGGTGAGCAGCACGATCCGCCGTCCCAGGTGAACCGGCACGTGACGCAACGCGCCGTCGGTCCGAGGATGAACCGCAACTCGGACAATCCGTCGTCGAGACTCCTCGACAGCGGCACCCGCGCCGTCGAACCCAAGGCGGCGAGCCGATCGATCACGACCACGGTCCGATCCCACTCGCATCGTCAGCATGGTCGTTCGCGTTCCCACGAACCTCCCGGAGGGCAGGGGCGCTTGTCCTGCCTGTGGATCAGAGGCGCGGCTCGTTCGAGCAGAGGCACGCGACGAGATCCACTTCCACGAACGCATCGACCTAGAGAGGTGAAGGAGGGCGGGCGCGGCAAGCCCGTTCTCGAACTTCGTCAGGGCGATGACCAGCATCGGGAACTTGGAGAGCCGATCCGGCGTGTCATCGACCAGAGGCGCAACCTCTACGAGGAGCGGAACGTTGCAGCCAACGGCAGCGTCGTCGTCAACGTTTTGATGCCCCTGGATGAACACACCGGCCACGGGAGCGACGGCGCGCGCCCGAAGTCCCACCCCTACCC
>Ga0136616_10001412_pt1 | contig 12589 bp, 9 predicted proteins | sample AntDrymUQ2992106_2_FD_106648 | JGI IMG/M metagenome (GOLD analysis project Ga0136616, IMG submission 106648) | Polar desert sand microbial communities from Dry Valleys, Antarctica - metaG UQ299 (21.06) | ecosystem: Environmental > Terrestrial > Soil > Desert | place: Antarctica: Dry Valley...
ATCCATTCGATGAACGCGATCTCAAGCTGCGGGCGAGTTCGCCAGGATCGTGCAGCTTGACTAGTTCGGCCTTGCAGGTACCGTTGAGCGTCTCGGCCATGGAGTTGTCGTAGGAATCTCCGGGATCCCATGTGCAGCACGAACTAGAGTCCATGCAACACGCGCCGATCATCGAACGGCCCGCGCCCCGGATACCGGAAGCGCCGCGGCTTGCGCGGGAGAGCAGCGGCTCGTTCCGCTCCTACAACCCATCCGACACTCCCGCGGCTTCGCCCGCATCGAGCCCCAACCCTCGACAATGGATGACGACCATTTCGAGACCGCTGAACGGGTCCTCCACTCCGTAAGACCTTCTTTGGCTGACAAGGAAGTACCCTTGCGAGGCGAGTCAATATGACGCACAGTGAACCCTGCCCCGAGATGCTGGCGGACGGCTCCTGCCCACCCCTGGATCCGAATGCATCTCCGCGACTGCTGATTACCATCACGGCGGCGGTTCACCGCAGGTGGGCCGACCGCCGCCTACGTTAAAGGATGTTGTCGATGTCGATGTCGATGGCTGGAACGCGCATTGCGGCCGTGATGACGGTCTACAACCGCGTTGACTTGACGCTGGATTGCCTGCGCTCACTGCAGGCACAGGACACGCTGGAGGCAACGCTGGACACCTACGTTGTCGACGATGCCAGCACGGACGGCACTCCGGAGCGGATCGCAAGCGAGCACCCTGACGTGACGCTCCTCGCCGGCGACGGCAACTTGTACTGGAACGGCGGAATGCGGATGGCGTTTGGGGCTGCGCTGCAGCGCGACTACGACTACTACCTGTGGATGAACGATGACACCCGCCTGGACGATGGGGCGCTACGGCGACTGTTGGAGACTAACCAGGTCCTGCGGCAGCGTTGCGAACGGCCGTCGATCGTCGCTGGCACGACGCGCGAACCCGGAACCGGAGTGCTTACCTATGGTGGACGACGTCGCCTCAGCCGACGACAACCCCTGCTCTTCACGCTCGTGGAGCCTTCACAGACGCCGCAGCAGGTAGAGACCATGAACGGCAACATCGCGCTGATACCCCGCGAGGTTGCCGCCCGAGTGGGCAACATCGATCCTGCGTTTCGCCAGCAGATGGGCGACTTCGACTACGGCCTGCGAGCGCAGCGAGCGGGGTGTTCGGTTTGGCTGGCTCCTGGCGTGCTCGGCGAATGTGCGGAACACCCTCCGCGGCGGACGGATGAGCAGCCACTCATCGCGGAACTCCGGCGGCTGTGGAGCATTAAAGAGCTGTCCCCTCGGGCCTGGGCAACATTCACGCGACGCTGGGCTGGACCGCTGTGGCCGGCCTACTGGCTGAGCCCGTATGTCCGGCGTGGGCTAAGACTGATGGCCGAGCGTGTGAGATCACTTCGTGCGCCTCTTAGGCGTAACTGATGACAGAGTGGCACGCTGGTGTGGCCGCTGCCCGGCTCAGCATGAACCGCCGCCGGCTCGGTGGAGGCTGATTCTTCCGGGAGCGGCTGCTGCTGGGCATTGCTCTGACGATGATAGTGGTCGGCCCTCGACCCCGAACGGTGGGACGTTGCCGATGCTGCAGCCTCGTCTCGTTGACCAGTGAACCCGGCCCAGGGTCGCAACCCGAGGTCGTCGACGCCGCGCCAAGGGCCTTTCGTTGCGGACCAGCTGGGTGTTGTGGGCCTTGTCGGCCGTGGTCATGAAGAACCGCTTGCCCAGCCGAGCTCCTTGCGGGCCAGCGGTCCTCATCAACCTCTCGACCCGGCAGCGCGCGACCTCGACGCCCGCGCGCCTGAGCTGATGCCAGACTTGCGGGACGCCGTACAGGCCACGGCCGACCGTTGGTCGGAGTGCAACCGCACGATCTCGTCCAACAGCTACGCGTCGCGCACGGACCTGGCCGGGGCGTGCAGCCGCATCATGGTGGAGGTTCAGGATGGCAGCCGCTGGGGCTCCACCTGCGAGTGCGCGCGGGGCGGTGGGTACGAGACGCCCGCAAAGAGGGCGTCCACCGCCTGCCGGCGTATTCTGGCCCATGCGTTCAGGGCGATGAGCAGTCGAGCTGGACGAGCAGCGTCACGAAACCGCTCTACGCAGTCGCCGCCACACGTATACCGCGAGGTTGCCCGTGCGCCCCGAGTTCGCTACTAACGCTCGGGACACCGCTATCGGCAGCACCAGCCAGCTGCGGACGACGAGGCGCGACGGTAGTTCCACATGCTTGCGCTGGTAGCGGTGTCGTTCCATCAAACGGCCGCAGACAGACTGCACTACCAGGACTTCACGCTCGCTGAGCTTGTCGCGCCAGCGATGCGCTGGTGATGTCGCCACCCCTCGACGGCGATCTGCCGCTTGGTGGTAGGAGCTGTTGGCTTGGGGGACGTCCAGCATCTCGGCGACGAAGGGCAGGCCGAGCCACTCGGCAAGCCGGCACACGCTGGCTTCGGGGTCGCTCAGCACGTCTTCGTAGCGCTCGATCCGCAGCCGGTCGTTTCCGAACCGTCGTTGCGCGCGCTCGGCGGAGCCGACCACGCTACGCCACATGAGGCTAACTAGGACCGGGTCATAGGAGCGGTTCCTACGGATCTGTTCACGCACATGGCCAGTGTCCATCGAGGTGGCATCGAGATTCTTAGAAAGGTCACGAGTCCAGTCTCGGTAGGAGGCTACGACGGCTCGAGGGTCCCGCACCATGCAGATCACGCGCGCTGTCGGGAAGCTGTGGAGCATCTCGGGGATGCGAAAAACATGACGAGGTGTCTTCTCCCCCCAAACCGCCTTGCCTGCCCGCCGAGCCTGCAGTCGGCAGAACGCCTCAAAGTATGCGTCCGAGCCGAATCCGACCGACTCCGCAGCGGCTCGCAGCTCCTCGCGTGCTATGGAGCTGCGGTTCGGTTCACCGCCCCGACCGTAGCCGCGGTCGTCGAGCGCCAGGAAGTAGTCCTCGCAGCGACGGCGACTGTGGTCGTCAAGTCGCGCCCTGGACATATCACCGAGTTTGGTGCGCAGGTCGTCGAAATAGTGAGTCTCACCTGTGATATGGATTTCCGGGTGTCCCCGAAGCATCCGCATCATCATCCCGGTCCCGGACCGGGAGGATCCCACGATGAAGATGGGCTGCGCTCGTTGGTGCGTCATGTTGCGTCCTCCACGCAGGACAGCTGGCCTCACAGTGAGGTCCAGGAACGCTCGTAGTCGACCATGGTTACCGACGGCTTGGCCGGATCTCCGCCCAGTCTAGATTGACTTCGTAGTTCAGCCGTATAAGAGCGTCACCCAGCAGCGGCTTGGCGGCTAGCAGGTGCGACTCGTCAAAGCGCTCACGCCAACCTCCAATCTGCCCCTTGCGGAAGGTGGCCGTGCCGCCGAACACCCGTTTGTCGGCGATCCTTTTCCGCTTGGCTCGCGGAGCACTGGTTATGGACGTGGAGCCCGATCTTCTGGATCGCATCAAGTTGGCGTTCTCTGCTGCCTCCGCCGAGTGGACCGACCAAGTCCTCGAACCTTGTGACATGTACAAATTCCTCATCTTGCCAGTCAATCACGCTGCCTAGCCGCTGACCGATGTCACGTAGTCCCTGGCGTTCCGGCGTGGGGGCGACCCCAAGTAGAGAGGCACGCAAACGCTCTGGTGGCGACAAGGCCTGGAAGTGGGGTGCCAAGGGATGGCCATCCTCACGAGCCCAATACTCGCCGGAAGATACGGCCACGTCTCTTGGATCTCGGACTATGAGTACCATCTTTGTCGATAGATCGCGCATGAGACTTGCCATGTCGCGCGTGTGTGGCACGTGCGCCGTTACGAAGGTCCCGCCTGGTAGGCGACGTAAGGCCCGGGCGACTCGCCGACGGCTTACCGGCAGCGGCCATGCGACGCCGAGTTCCAACCGGGGTTCAGTTCCTTTGGGGCGAAACTTGTCATAATGGAAGCCCGAGGGTTGGAACCTTACTTGGCGAATATTTGACATTTCCTCAAGTACGCGCACAAGTAAATGGGTCCCCGCCTTCGGCAGTGAGTTGGCCAGGAAACTCGATAGGGGATGTCCATTGACACACTGCCGTCGTTGCTTTGCCATAAGGCCTCGGGCGATGTTAAGGCGGACGCGTGACTCCAGACGAACTCGTTCGATCTTAGTCATTAGCAATATCCTGGTTCTCAGTTGTGGGCTCGGGGCATGAATCCCTGTCGTACGGATGAAGTGCTACAGGTAGAATCGACGACCCCTGACGCTGGCACCCCCGGGCGTCGGCCCCCGCCATGGTTGGCGGGGGCCGATTGTTGCGACCGCTCGAGCTAGTGCTTCAGGTGTGTGTCAAGGCAGTGGCCCGTACTGGGACTTATGGAAGGCGACCGCGCCGAGTGGCAGTTTCGGTGCCTCTTGGGCGTCCATAATCCGCCCGCCTCGGTCCTGTCCAAAGTTCTGCCACTCGCCGAACGTCCGCTGGCCGCCCTTCCAGTGGAACACACGGTCGTTAGGGTTCGCCAACCGATAGGTGTTGTCAATGAAGCGGTTACCCCGGCTTTCGAACGGCGCGGTCGAGCTCTTATGTGCACCGTCAAGGCGAAGCCCGACGAACACATTCCCTCCTAGGCGAATGTCGTTGTCGTGAACGTGGGCTCCTGTCACGTCTCGGGACTCGGGCTGAGGTCGGTTGGAATCATCGCGGAGATACACGGGGTTGGCGTTCGACTCGTCAATGGCGTTGCCATAGACCTCCGCGTTGGCCGAGTTTGAGATGAAGACGCCAGCGGGGCCGTATTCTCCCCTTTGATCGTTGTCACGGACCGTGTTCCAGTAGATCTTGACGGGCCCGTTACTGATCTCGTAGAAGATGCCATGCCTACCCTGGCGCTCGACTAGGTTCGAGCGCACCACTAGGTCGTTGTTGCCGACGTCCCACCACAATCCGTTGCTGCCGTTGTCGTGCACCCAGTTCTGCTCGGCGACGCTGCCGGCGCCCTCGCCGGAGGCGAAGCTTTTCATACCGGCGGCGGCGAAGCCAATCGCGGCTGGATAGGTAGCGTTGTGGTGGATTCGATTGCGGCGGATCACCTGCTTGCCGCCCTTCATGGAGGCGCCGATCACGCCGTTACCGTAGACCTCGGAGTTCTCCAGCGTTCCATTCGAAGCAAATTTCGCGCCGGTGCCATGGTTGTGGCGGATGGTCGAGTAGCGGACCGTCAAGTCGGGCAGGTTCTCGTGTTTCCAGAACCCGATCGCCCCCGCCTGGTCGACGCTCGCGTACATCTGTACCGACAGGTTCTCAACGACAACACCACGCTGGTCCGCGCCCTTGCCACCAAGAAAGCCGGTTGCGACGCTGGTCTCAATCAGGCCAACATCCGCCGGGTTCTCTCCGATGTAGATACGGTCCGCCGCGTAGTCGAAGTGCCACTTGCCTGGTCTAACCTTGCCGGGCGACTCGACGTGCAGGAGGCGTCGGGGCGTGGCGTCGCCAGGCTTGGTGACGTACAACTCTTCAGCGTGCATCTCCCAAGCCTGCTGGGGCTCGCCGGGGTAGCGGTTCTTGCTGCCGCCTACGGGCGTGGTGCCCTCCTGCCAGCGTAAGGGCCAAAAGCCCTCCTGCGTCTGACCGTTGATATACCAGCGTTCACCGTCGCGCTGCCAGTCCGCCTTGCCGTGGGAGATGTCGCGGGCGCCGCTCACGACGGCATCGCCCCCTTCAGCTCCCATGAAATGCATGTTTGCTTTGGGAATCATCGTCAGGCCTCGGTAGAGCCCACCGGCGAGCTTGTACTTCGTACCAGGTACGTCACCGTCCACGACCGCTTGCAGGCGAGCTTCACCGCTCCACGTCCGGCCTCGGTCCGTCGATTGCTGGACTTGCCCGTAGCCGCCGGGCCGTAGCAGCACATCATAGGTCCCGAACGCGATGCCGGTTTCGCCTGGCGGAGGCTCAGGGGCAGGAGTCGGCTCAGGGGCCGGGCTAGACGGCTGGTTGCTGACCTCGAACGTCGCGTGGATGATCCGGGGCTTGCCTTCGCGCAGGAGGACCTCCGCCGTCAAGGTGTGCCGTCCGTCATCCAGTTCACTGGTGTCGAAGGGCTTGCCTGCCACCAGCTCATACGGTCGCGAACGGTCAACCATGAACGGGCGACGCGCGCGTTGTGGATCGTCGATGTGGAACCGCACCGCGCGCACACCCCGGCGCCTCGACAAGAACATGAACACGTCGCCTTCCAGTTCGGCGTCCTGCAACGGGCGGGCATCGCTGAGATTCGTCCGGTCGCTCACGAGCAACCGCTCGCCTGCGGCCTCTGCTGTCCCCGCCAACGGGGCCAGGGTCTGCAGAATCAGCGCGCTCAGAAGCAGCACGAGCATCAAGATCGGCGGTCGGGCTCGAGAGGCTGCCGTCTTGAGGCGCGTCCTCCCTGCGCGGACCCGACCGGGCGCCGATCGAGTTGCGTTCAGGAAAGGACTGGTGACGAGGTTCATGGCACTCTCCGGAGGACTAGGCGAGCTAATGCACGCTGTGCGTTTGACTCATTACGGAGAGTAGTATCGACCAGGCAGACGCAGACTTGAGCCGTCGCGAGAGAGAGCGATGTGATCGGGACGCTCGCGATCCGTTTGGCCTCGTCGTTGCCGCCGGTCAAGGACGTTGTTGAGCAACGCGGTCTGGTCTTGGCTGTGGTGGTCGATCGACCGCCTCGGTGGTGTCGGCGGCGACGGTCATGGGATAGCCGGCGGTCAGGGTGAGCGTCCGGTGGCGAGCGCGGCGCCGACCGGGGTGTTGTTGGAGGTGTTGGGCGGGTGGGGTGTGGCGCGGTCAGGTGGTCTTGGGGATCGTTCAGGCGTTGTCGCGCAGGGCGAGCCCGAGGTTGTGCAGCCCGTTTGAGGTTGACCGCGCTGACCCGCAGGCTCTGCCACAACCGGTTGCGTCGCAGACCTCGGTAGCGCACCCGACGGTGATGGTTGTCGGCGACCAGCCAAGCGATGCTGCGCTCGACCATCGGCCGGCAACTGTCGTTGAACTCGTCGCCGCCAGCGCGGACGCGGGCGCGACCAGCTGGCGGTCGTGGGCGGACACTGTGACGCTGCGGCCCTTGGGGGAGGTGGTGCAACAGGCCCGCAGCGGGCAGGCGGCGCCGTGGCCGGCGAAACGGGCGACACCGTTGGCGTTCATCGCCACGGCCACGTCATTGGGGCAGGTGACGGGTGCGCGTCGTGGTCGACGCTCAAGTCGTCGCGGCGAACCCGCCGGGCACCGCCGGCAGGTTGGCAGCGGCTCGACCATCTGACACCCCGTGTCCGACGTCATACAGGGCCAGGTGGATCACGTCGATCCGTACGCGGAGTCGGCCAGCACCTTCGCGGGCGCCTGCTCACTCGAGCAGGGCGACCCGATCGGCATGGCCTAAACCTCGCCCGCTGGACCGCGACCGGCGGGTCGGGCTCGGACGCATCCTCACCAAGACGCTACGAATGACGATCATCGCCGTGCCCGCCCGCCTGGTCACCCGCGCCAGATTCTTTGATCTCCAGCCACGCTTGCAGGTCACGCCCGATCAGCTCGGCCAGTTCCTCGACTTCGGACCGGAATGCCGCGACGAGCTGAGCCCGCTGCTGCGCGGGGAAGGTCTGTTCGGCTAGGTTTGCGCTGCTGAGGCGAGCCTGTGCCCGGCGAAGGCGTTCGCGTCCAAGGATTGGCGCGGCAGTTCGAGCAACGCCACGCAGGGGTCCGTCGCGACGGAGCAGGTCATGGATTCCGCGGCTTCGTGGCCGCCCGGATACGTTGTGGCGCACACTGGTGTCAGGCCGGAACGCTGGATCCGCCCCGACGAAGCGAAACAACCGCTGGCAGAGGGCCGCTGGGTCCCTTCGCAGATCGTCGTACAGTACGATCTCGAGCTGCTCAGGAGGGAAGACATCGAGGTAGCGGCGTATCTGTGCCGGGTAATGACCGAGATCTGCGTAGCGCCACATGAAGCCCCAGTTGTCCCGAATCCTCTGCGGCTCAGCCGCCAATGCCGACGCGAAATCGGCTTCAGGCTCTTTGCCTTCACGCACTGCATGCATGTAGCCGCTGAAAGCGCGGTTGGCGGGATCACGAAGAATTATGCAGAGCTTGACCTGGGGCAGCCTCGCCCGGATTCGCTCTGCGGTGCCAGGCCAGTACAAGTACACAGGTGACACCTCCCCACGCAACGCACCTGGGGAAGCTACGGAAAACAGCGCCTCGTACTCCGCCAGGGACCGCACCGCCGTCTGGTTTACTGCCGCATAGCTCCCGTTAGGACCACGAAAATTGATCGGTTGACCATCGAAGGCGAAAAAGCTCGGCTCTTGGCGGTCCGGCAGGAAAACCTCTGGATGTTGCCCGAGATACTCGTGCAGTGCCGTCGTTCCAGCCTTGGCAGCCCCAACGACCAGGAAATTGGGAAGCCACTCAGGCGTCGAGCTGCTCAGCGCTGACACCTCCCGGCGATGTCACGAACGGCCACAATTCCAGTCCATGCACGGCATTGCGCACGTCCATCGTGAAACTCACCGCCTTCACCAGCGAACCGTCGGACAAGTCGAACACTGAGATGTGGCGGGAGACGAACCTGCCAACAGGGACGGGTCGTAGACTGTAATCGGTAGCCGGTGCCGCGTTCGACCTGTTGCCCCGCCACCATGATCACGGCTTGTTGCGTAGCATTTCATGATGACTCCCTCGCCGAACGGACGAGCCTTATGGGTACAGCTGGGACCCTGGCGTAGCTGCGCATGTGATCCTCGCGATCTCAAAGGCGTCGCAGCCGTGTTCCCGACACGTAGATGGAGTCACCGGGGCGCGGTTGCCTTGATATCACAGGTGTCGCCTGCCGACGGTCCTCCCGGCTTGTTGGGATCAAAACGCCGAAATGTGGGGCGGGGCGGAAGCAGGTTGCCGGCCGTCGATCCTGCGGGCAATCTTCCGAGCAGCCGGTTCCACAGGTGCGCCTGCCTCTCGTAGTGCAGCTGGCAGCCGTCGGTGAACCGCTCACCCGTAATGTCGTAGCGAAGAACCCTGTCGAAGCCGGTCGAGATGAGGTAGAGCGCATCGCCGTCGATGTCGATCTCGTGACAATGCTTGAGGTAAGGATTGGTAAACCCAAGCGCCGGAAGTCGCTGTCGAAGATGAAGAGCTCGTTGCTGGCCGCCAGGTATGCCCGCCGTCCGGCGAATGCCACTCCTCGCAGTCCGGGATCTCGACACGACCCTCCCAGTCGATGTTAGCGGCGTCCCAGTCGAGGATGAGGATCGCCTCGGCGCTGTCGAGGTCAACCAGGAGACGCCACCATGACTGTGGCCTGTGGTGGCCGAGCGGATCACCGATGTCACCACAACCGTCGGCAGCCTCCTACTGCTACTCGTGGCTGCTCGCATTACCGCTCCCATGTCAAACTGGCCGGCCGGGCCCACATGCGGACCCCTCGCCGCAACCGTCATGGTAACCGAGGCCAAGCCGGAAGGGTCGTTCGCCTGCTCGGCGCACATTTCATCAAGATTGGGGAAGCCGCCGCGAAGGATCGAACCGACACTTGCTGCACTCGAACGAGACATTTTCAGGGGGGACTTGATGACTGCGCTAAGAAGCCGCTGTCGTGCGGCGGTGCCAATGGTGGGGCTGCTGACATCGCTGCATCTGACCGTGGTTGCTGCGCCGGTGTCGGCAGAGCAAGCGACCAACTGCCAGCGGTCCGGGGCCACAATGGAGCTGACCGTGACTGCGCCTGAGTCTCGACTTAGGGTCAGAACGGATCGGCACCCCGAGCTGGACGGCCAGATCCTTGTCAATGGGGAGACCTGTGGCATGGATCCAGCAACCGTGAACAACACCGACACGGTCGAGGTGATCGGCAGTGACCGCAACGATGCCCTGGTGCTGGTGCTGAGTCGTCCATTCGCGGCAGATGACGGCCGCGCGGTGCGGTTCGACGCCAAGTTGGGCGGAGACCAGCCGACGGGCGGGGATGACGTGGACCGCAACAGGCGACGGTACGGGGACATCCTGGAGCTGATTGGCAGTGACGACGGGGACGACCTTGTCGCCGGCGCCGCCAGTGTCAGCCTCGACGGCGGGAGCACGGGGCAGGTGGAGTTCGCCGGTGTCGAGATTCTGTATATGGAGGGTCGGGAGGGGGACGACAACCTCAGCGCCGCAGGCTTCGGTGCCGAACCCTCACTTGCTCTCCCGCTGCATGCGTACGGGGGCGAAGGAGACGATGCCATTACCGGCGGGACGGGAGACGACCGGCTCGTCGGGCAGCAGGGTGGCGACACTCTGGACGGGGCTGAGGGCCGCGACATCGTCGGCTACCGCGATTCCAGCATGGGGGTGCGAGTCACCCTGCCGGAGCCGGGAACCAGCAGAGCCGCCAAGAATGGAGATGCCGAGAACGATCGCCTGACGTCCGTGGAGGATGTGGCGGCCACACACCACGACGACGTTCTGACCGGAAACTCCGGCAGAAATCTGATGGTTGGTCGCGGCGGCGATGACGTGCTACGCGGCGGCGATGGGAGTGACAACCTGGTCGGGGACGGTGGCGACCTCGATGACTACGGGAAGCTGAACTTGCCTGGTGACGACAGGCTGCGAGGCGGTCCCGGAGCGGATAAGCACCGAGGCGGGCCGGGCTTCGACCGGCTGGACTACAAGAACTCGACGTCTGCAGTCAGGGTGGCACTGAAGCGAGGTACCGGCCGAGGCGGGGACGCTGACGGCGACAACTTCAGCGGCGTCGAGGGCATCATTGGCAGCCGTTACGGCGATGCGTTGACCGGCAGCGCGCGTGCAAACCACATCCAGGGGATGCGCGGCAACGACGCAATCCGCGGTCTTGTCGGCGCCGACCGGCTCGACGGTGGATGGGGAGACGACGCCTTCCCGCAAGGGCGAAATCCCGACGCGGGCGATCGCGTGATCGGCGGCATCGGCGACGACACCATCAGTTACCGCAGCCGCCGCAATCCCGTCAAGGTCTCCAAGGACGGAAGGGCGAACGACGGCGAACCCGGCGAGGGCGACAACGTCGGCCGCACCGTGGAAACGGTTCGCTATCCCAGGAACCTGCCCTCCAGGCTCGCGGCGACCGTCGGCAAGAGGCGAATCGACCAAGGCGACACCACCCGCGTGCGCGGCACGCTGACCCGTCGCGACGTCCCGCTGAAGGACAAGAGAATCTACCTCCAGTCCCGCAAACCTGGCGGCAGCACCTGGCGCAAGATCAGCGCCGAGCGCACCGGATCACGCGGAGGCGTCGGCTTCACGGTGCAGCCGAGGCGGACGTGGGAGTACCGGCTGCGTTTCGCCGGTGACCGCTTCCACCGCGCTGACAACAGCTCAGTGCTAAGAGTGCGCGTGCGTCGTTAGCCCGGAGGACCGCCTTGTAGTCGGGGGCGGGGAGTGTCACTGGGGCCGGGCCGGCAGCGGCCCGGCCCCAGTTCGTATCAGCCGAGAAGCTTCGGCGGATGCCGGAGCACCCCAGCGAGGAAGCGGGGGTTGCTGTACAGGTAACGACGCCATAGGCGCTTGGGCTCACGCGTCAGCCGGTACAGCCACTCCAAGCCGCTGCTCTGCATCCACGGAGGAGCCTGCGGCAGCACACCGGCGTGGATGTCGAAAGCGGCGCCGACGCCGAACAGCACCGGCGCGTCCAGGTGCTGGCGATGGGCGGCCATCCAGCGCTCCTGCTTGGGCGTACTCAGGCCTACCCACACGAGCTTGGCGCCCGAATCGTTGATGCGTCGGACGATCCCGTCGTCTTCATGTTCGGTCATTGGTCGGAACGGCGGCGTGTAGGTACCGGCCACCGGCAGGCCAGCGAAGCGCGACCGCAGGCGGCTGGCGAGGAGGTCGGCGATGCCCTCGCGACCTCCGTAGAAGAACGACGGCCAACCTCGCTGCGCGGCCAGCTCGCAGACAGCGAGCATGAGATCCGGACCGTAGACGCGTGTGGTGCCAGCAGCACCGGCCCAGCGTCCTGACCACACCATGGGCATGCCGTCGGGCGTCACCATTCCCGCAGCGTTGTGGATGGCCGTCAGGGCGGGGTCACGCTGGCATTCCATGACGCCGTGCACGCCGGTGACGCAGACGTACTCACGAGCCTCGGTCTCGACCCAGCGCCGCACGGTGCTCACTGCGGAGGTCATGTCGATGGCGTTGACGTGCACACCCAACACATCCACTCGTTGGAGCGGATGAACATCGACTCCATACGTCATGCTGATTCCTTGCAACTCGACGGCCGGTCACTGTACGCCATCGACAAATCACCGATGAGTTGAGGATCGGTGTCCGGCGGCCAGAGGAGGCTTAGCTAAGCGGATACGCCATACACCAGTACGACTCGATAAAATCACTGCAAGCCGCATAAGCAACGTGTCCGCGAACGCGTGGTGGGGAAGGGATGCCCGATCAGAGGGAAACGCATGCGGCTGCCGACGTCCCAGGGTGCGGGCGGTAGATAACGGCAGTCTGGCCCGACCCAACGGGGACAGCGAGCGGACCAGGGCAGAGCGTGGGTCCCACTCGAGTACAAGCGGCTTCAATGAGGCTACCAGACTTCTCTGACTGA
>Ga0136616_10001415_pt1 | contig 12572 bp, 9 predicted proteins | sample AntDrymUQ2992106_2_FD_106648 | JGI IMG/M metagenome (GOLD analysis project Ga0136616, IMG submission 106648) | Polar desert sand microbial communities from Dry Valleys, Antarctica - metaG UQ299 (21.06) | ecosystem: Environmental > Terrestrial > Soil > Desert | place: Antarctica: Dry Valley...
CGCTCGGCTCCGGCGCGCCGCAGCGCCCCCCGACGGGCGCCCGCGCGCCCCTCCGCCGCGACCCCCGCCGGCGCCCGCTCTGCCTCGACCGCGCGCACAGCGCGCGCCCGCACCGCCGCTCCGCACCGCCGCCCCTCGCGGGCGCCGCGCCGCGCGGCCGGCGCCGCCGTTCTCCGCCTGCCGGTGCTGCCGGCCGGCGGCCTGCTCGACAGGCTGCTGCGCGGGCGCGTCTGGGTCGGATTGGTGGGCGCCCTGCTCGCAGGGATCGTGTTCCTGAACGTGAGCCTGCTCGGCATCAACGGCGGGATCGCCGCCACCAGCGATCAGGCGACGGAGCTGCGGCGCCAGAACGCCGAGCTGCGCCTCGACGTCGCGAAGCTCGGCTCCAGCGAGCGGATCCAGCGCGCGGCCGAGGCGCAGGGCTTCGTGATGCCGGCGCCCGGCGACGTGACCTACCTCGAGCCCGACCCCGAGTCGGACGGGCGCCGCGCGGCGCTCGCGCTGGAGAAGGGCGCCACGCCCGTGGCGCCGGTCGTGCCCGAGCCCGCGCCGGCCGCGCCGGAGGAGGTCGCCGCCGCGCCGCCAACCCGGCCGACCGCCGAGCCGCCCGCGGTGCCGTAGGGGATGCGCCTCCTCGATCGGCGCATCGGCCTCCTGTTCGCGATCTTCTTCCTGCTCCTGCTGGCCGCCGCCGGGCGGGCGGCCTGGCTCGGCGGCGTGCGCGCGGACGACCTCGGCGAGCGCGCGGCCGCGCAGCAGGCGGCCGACCTCGAGGTGCCGGCGCGGCGCGGCACGATCACCGACCGAAACGGGGTCGAGCTGGCGGTGTCGGAGGACGCCGCGACCGTGTTCGCCAACCCGTTCCTTGTGAAGGACCCGGTGCGTGCCGCGGCGCAGCTCGCGCGGGTGCTCGACGCGCCCGAGGACGAGCTGCTCGACCAGCTCTCCGGGGAAGCGGGCTTCGTCTACCTCGCCCGACAGGTCGACGCCGACGTGGGCGACGAGGTGGAGGAGCTCGGGATCGCCGGCGTGGACACCGTCGCCGAGCCGCGGCGGCGCTACCCGCAGGACGAGCTCGCGAGCCAGCTCCTGGGCGCCGTGGGCACGGACGGCTACGGGCTTGCGGGGCTCGAGCAGGCCTACGAGGAGTCGCTGCACGGGCTCGACGGCCGCCGTCGCGTGGTGAGCGACGCGCTCGGCGATCCGGTGAGCATCGTCGAGTCGGAGCCGGTCGAGGCCGGTGACGACCTCCAGCTCACGATCGACGCCGCGCTCCAGGCGCGCGTCGAGGACGCGCTCGCCAAGGTGGGGGAGGCTTATGACCCGCGCGGCGCGCACGCGATCGTGATCGACCCGAACACGGGCGAGGTGCTGTCGCTGGCCAACTGGCCGGCCGTGGACGCCAACGACTGGGCCGCGGCGCCCGACGCCGCCCGCCGCAACGGCGCGGTGTCCTCGAGCTTCGAGCCCGGGTCCACGTTCAAGCCGTTCACCGTCTCCGGCGCGCTCGAGGAGGAGGTCGTTGATCCGGGGACCGAGTTCACGCTCGAGCCCACGATCACGGTGGCCGATCGCGTGATCGGCGAGGCCCACGAGCGTGGCACCGTCGAGCTGTCGGTCGGCGAGATCCTGGCGCAGTCCTCCAACGTCGGCACCGTGACGATCGGCATGGAGCTGGGTGAGGAGCGCTTCGACGAGTGGATCCGCGCCTTCGGCTTCGGCGAGCCGACAGGGGTCGAGGCGCCCGGCGAGGCGCCCGGGATCGTGCCGCCGCCCGAGGACTACTCGGGCTCCTCGATCGGCAACCTCCCGATCGGGCAGGGGTTGTCGGTGACGCCGATCCAGATGGTGCAGGGCTACTCGGCGATCGCCAACGAGGGCGTCATGCGCACGCCCTACGTCGTCGAGGGCGGCGAGTCCGAGGGCCGGCGGGTGATCTCCGAGGAGACCGCGGCCGACGTCTCGAAGATGCTCGAGGGGGTGCTCGGCCCCGGCGGCACCGCCGAGGAGGCGCAGATCGCCGGCTACGAGCTGGCCGGCAAGACCGGCACGGCGGAGAAGGCGATCGACGGCGTCTACTCGGACACGAAGTTCTTCGCGTCGTTCATCGGCTTCGCGCCGGCCGAGGACCCCGAGCTGCTGGTCTCGGTGATGGTCGACGAGCCCCAGGGCTCCTACTACGGCGGCGCGGTGGCGGCGCCGGCGTTCGAGGAGATCGTGAGCTTCGCGCTGCCGTACCTGCGGATCGCGCCGCGGTAGCGCCCTGCTCCTGCGGAGTGACGCTGTCCGCCTTCCTCTCGCCAGGTCGGGCGGTTTCGTACGGCCCAACCCGGGTAGGCGATCCGCAGACCCGATCGAGGAAGGATCCGCATGGACCGCCGCACGCTGGGATCGCAGGGCCTGACCGTCGCCGAGCTGGGACTGGGGTGCATGGGCATGTCGTTCGCCTACGGCTCGGTACCGGACGAGCAGGCCATCGCCACCATCCACCGGGCTACGGAGCTCGGGGTGACGCTCATCGACACGGCCAACGTCTACGGGCCGGAGACCAACGAAGCCGTCGTGGGCAAGGCGATCGCCGACCGGCGCGACCGCGTGGTGCTGGCCACCAAGTTCGGCAACGCCTATGACGAGGACGACCGCCAGGTCGACGGCCGGCCCGATTACGTGAGGAGCTCCTGCGAGGCGTCGCTGCAACGCCTGGGCGTCGAGCACATCGACCTCTACTACCAGCATCGCGTGGACCCCGACGTCCCGATCGAGGAGACCGTGGGAGCCATGGCCGAGCTCGTGGACGGCGGCAAGGTCCGTCACCTGGGACTCTCGGAGGCCGGACCCGAGACGATCCGCCGAGCGCACGCCACCCACCCGATCGCGGCGCTTCAGACCGAGTACTCGTTGTGGAGCCGCGATCCCGAGGACCAGATCCTGCCGACCGTCCGCGAGCTCGGTATCGGGTTCGTCGCCTATAGCCCGCTGGGTCGCGGCTTCCTCACCGGCCGGATCACCTCGCCCGAGGACCTCGACGAGGACGACTTCCGGCGCAGCAGCCCTCGCTTTCAGGGCGAGAACTTCCAGCGCAACCTCGAGCTCGTCGACCGCGTACGCGAGATGGCCGAGGACCGCGACGTCACCGCCGGCCAGCTGGCGCTCGCCTGGGTGCTCCACCGGGGTAGCGACGTCGTGCCGATCCCCGGCACCACGCGACCCGAACGCGTCGAGGAGAACGTCGGCGCCGCCGATGTCGCACTCGATGAGAGCGACCTCGAGCAGCTCGACGAGATCGCGCCCGTGGGCGTGGCCGCCGGAGAGCGCTATCCGGAGCCGATGATGCGCCAGCTCAACGTCTGAGGCTTGGCCGAGCGGGCTGCGGGGCGGCGCGGTGCTGGCCTCGCTCGCCGACACCCTGATGCCCGAGGCATACCGGGAGGGTGGGGCACGGGTCGCGTACGCGACCGCTCTGGGGTTCCTCCTCTCCTTCTTGGTCTCGTCGGCGTAGCCCGGCCGGCCCGTGCGGGCGGCGTCGGGGCTCGAGCTCAGCCGCTATCGACCGGCGTCTCGATTGAGACCGAGTAGGAAGCGGCGGCGCCGGCTCCGAGCGCCGCGAGCGCCGCGGGCATGCCGCTCATGTCCGCGCCCAGCATTCGGTCGAGCGAGAGGTCTCCCGGCCCGGAGTGGGCGAGGGCACCGACCGCCGCGATCAGGACGGCGTTGAACTCCCATCCGCCCCCCTCGTTCCACGGCCCGTTCGAGCCATGGACGGCACGGATCGCCGTGGTCATGGCTCGCGGTGATGAGGGAGGCGCCACGGGGGTGAGGAGGCCGGCAGCGAGCAGGGCTCCTCCACCGGCCTCGGCGGCGCCCGCGCGCACCGCGTGGTCGCGGCCCGGCTTGAGGCCGATCGACTCGAAGAACTGACCGGTGCCGTCGGGCCCGTGGCCCCCGAACCAGCCGAACAGCTTCTGGGTCCCGTGGCCGACGAACAGCAGCCCGATCAGAAGTCTCAGGATCGTCTTCATGGTTCCTCCAGTAGCGAGGTCTCGCCTGCGGCTCCGACTCGAACTACCCGCGCGCGACGACGCGAAACGCTTTGAGCCGCAAGCCATCCGCGCGCTCGCCCCAATCCGTCGCGGTTCCCGCATAGTCTCTGGGCGCGACAGATGGCGAGTCCGTCGTGATGTGACCATCGACGAGGAGGAGTGAGCGTGGCCAAGCAGACGAAGGCTCAGCGAGAGGCGGCCGGCAAGAAGGCGGCGGCGACCAGGAAGAGCACGGCGGCGAAGCGCAGCGAGTCGCAGCTGAAGAGCTCGGCGAAGGACACGGGCGGAAAGGTCACCGAGGCCGCGAAGGCCGTCGGGAGCACCGCGCGCAAGGCGGTCAAGGCGGTCGGCAAGCGCGCCGACGCCGGGGCCACGCAGGTGGACGCGATCCGAGACAAGCGACTGGCGTCGAACAAGGCGAAGTCCTCGTCGAAGCGCTCGTCGTCGGCGAAGGCACCCTCGAAGAGCAAGGCTTCCTCCGGCGGCAAGGCTTCCTCCGGCGGCAAGGCTTCCTCCGGCGGCAAGGCTTCCTCCGGCGGCAAGGCCTCGTCGAGGCGTACGGCGTCTTCTAAGAGCGCGGCCTCGTCGGGAGGGAAGCCGTCCTCGAAGCGCGCGGCGTCGTCCCGTGGAACCGCGTCCCCGCGCGGCAAGGCATCGTCCGGAGCGAAGGCATCGTCGACTCGGACGGCCACCTCGAAGCGCACCGGCTCCGCACGCGGATCGTCCTCGCGGCGAAAGACCTCCGCGAAGTAGGTCGGATCAGGCGTACCCTCCCGTACGTGGCGGTGATCCGGGGGGCGGGCCGGCGGCGTGGGACCGGCGCGGCGACAGCGGTTGCGCTGGCGCTCTTCGCGCTCGCGCTTGTCTGGGCGCTGCCCGAGCCCGCGGCCGCCGCGCCGGCGGCCGACGCCGGAGCGTTGCGGGCGGTGGTGCGAGAGAATCCGTGGCGCCTCACGCTTGTCGACCGCGAGGGGCGGCCGGTGCTCTCGGAGGATCCCTCGACCGGCCCAGGTCCGGCGGGCACGCTCGGCTTTCGCACGGGCGGAACCTGGCGACACGCCACGCGCGTGATCGACTCGCGCCGCCGCGGCGGCGCCTACGTCGCCGAGCTCGCGACGACCGACCCGCTGCGGACGATCCGGGTCAGGATCGACCGCTCGGCGGGCGGCGTCGTCGCCCTCGACGCCGAGCTGCTCGGGCCGCCGATCGCCGTCGAGGCCATGGGGATGGGCTTCTCGGCTCGGTCGAACGAGCGCTATCTCGGATTCGGTGAGCGCTCGAACGCCGTCGATCAGCGCGGGAGCACCGTGGAGAACTACGTCTCCGACGGCCCCTACCAGACCGAGGAGTACCCGTTCCTGAACGCCTTCGTGCCTCCGTGGGGTCTGCGTGAGCGTCGCGACGCCACCTACTTCCCGATCCCGTGGCTTCTGTCCACGGCGGGCTACGGCGTGCTGGTCGACAACCCGGAGACGAGCTACTACCGCCTCGACGCGGGCCGCACCGGCGCGTGGAGCGTCGAGGTCACGAGGGCGCCGGCGGGCGAGCCCGGTGGCGCCCTCGGCCCGCCGCCGGACCGGCTCTCGCTGCGCTTCTTCGCCGGCCCCAACCCGCGCGGGGCGCTGCGTCGCTTCACACGCGCCACCGGCCGGCAGCCACGTCCGGCGGCGCCCTGGACGCTCGGCACCTGGTACCAGGCGACCGAGGACGAGCGAGAAGAGGTCGAGCTGCTGCGCGAGGCGGACGCGCCGCTATCGGTGCTCCAAACCTATCTCCACTACCTGCCCTGCGGCGAGCAGGTCGGGGTCGAGGGCGAGCAGCCGCCACGCACCCGCTCGGCCCACGCCGCGGGCGTGGCGATCACCACCTACTTCAACCCGATGATCTGCGCGAACTACCGGCCCGCCTTCGCACAGGCGCGCGCCGCGGGCGCGCTCACCGAGACCCGCGCCGGAGCGCCCTACCTCTACCGCTACGGCGCGAGTCCGGACGACACGAACCTCGTCGGTCAGTTCGACTTCTTCGAGCGCGCCGGCCGCGACGCGTACGCGCAACGCCTCGACGAGGCGATCGGCGACGGCTACGACGGCTGGATGGAGGACTTCGGCGAGTACACGCCGCTCGACTCGGTCTCGGCCGGCAGGATCGCCGGCACGCGCGCGCACAACCCGTACGCGACCCGCTACCACTGCGGCGCGTACCGTGCGGTGCGCGACCGCGCTCGCCCGATCGTCCGCTTTCAGCGCTCCGGATGGACCGGCGCGGCGCGCTGCGCCCAGGTCGTCTGGGGCGGCGATCCCACGAGCAGCTTCGGCTTCGACGGGCTCTCCTCGGCGGTCCGCCAATCGCTGTCGATCGGCCTCTCCGGCGTCGGCATCTGGGGCTCTGACATCGGCGGCTTCTTCCAGCTCGGGTCAAACGAGCTGTCGCCGGAGCTGCTCAAGCGCTGGGTGCAGTTCGGCGCCGTCTCGGCGGTGATGCGCACCCAGGCGAACGGCGTCGCCCTGCCGCCGAAGGAGCGCCCGCAGGTGATCGACCCCGATCAGATCGAGAACTGGCGCCGCTACACGAAGCTCCACACGCAGCTCTACCCGTACCTGGTCGCTGCGCAGGCCCGCTACGAGCGCTCGGGCGTGCCGCTGATGCGCCATCTCGCGCTCGGCTACCCGAATGACCGCCGGGCGACGGCGCAGGAGACCGAGTTCATGTTCGGGCCGGACCTGCTGGCCGCGCCGGTCGTCCGGCAGGGCGCGCGCGAGCGCGACGTCTACCTGCCGAAGGGCCGCTGGATCGACGTCTGGCGCTCGGTCCGCTACTCCGAGCGCAGCGGCGGCCTGCGGCTCGGAGAGCCGCGGACGCTGACCGGCCGGCGGACGGTGCAGCTGCCGGCGCCGCTCGAAGAGCTTCCGCTGCTCGCGCGGGCCGGCGCGGTGCTGCCGCTGCTGCCGCCGAGCGTGGACACCCTGTCCGGGTACGCGGAGCGACGCGACGATCTCGTGTCGCTCGCCGATCGGCGCGACCGCCTGCGGCTGCTCGCCTTTCCCCGCGGCCGCAGCGCCGCTGACTTCAACCGCCGCGGCGAGATCGTCTCCCGCGAGCGCCGGCGATCCTGGACGCTGCGCGTCGAGGCTCCGCGGCGCCTGCGCTACCGGCTCCAGGCGTCGCTCGAGACCCTGCGCCACCCGTTCGCCCCGTGCCAGGTGCGAGTGGACGGCCGTAGGCTCCCCGACGATCGCTGGAGCTACCGTCGCGCGAGCGGTGCCCTGCGCGTCGCGTTCGCCGGTCGGTCGGTCCGCCTCGTCGCGCGCGGCCGCTGCGGCGGCTGAGCGGCGCTCGCGCGGGCCGCCAACGCGGAGGCGCCGATAGCTCTCGACCGCAAGCAAGGTTCGGCGCGCGTGGCGTAGGCTCGAGGCCATGGCCGCTCCAGCCCGCAAGATGACCGACGCCGAGCGCTGGTACCGCGAGCGGTACGCGCAGAGCCCGGAGCGCGACGCTCTCTTCACGACGATCTCCGGCGAGCCGATCGAGCCGCTCTACACCTCCGACGACCAACCCGAGGACGCAGAGGCCGAGCGCATCGGCCTCCCCGGCGAGTATCCCTACACGCGCGGCGTCTACCCGTCGATGTACCGCGGCAGGCTCTGGACTATCCGCCAGTTCGCCGGCTACGGCACCGCCGAGGAGACCAACGAGCGCTTCCGCTACCTCCTCGGCCACGGCCAGAACGGCCTCTCGACCGCGTTCGACATGCCGAGCCTCATGGGCCACGACTCCGACAGCCCGCGATCTGAGGGCGAGGTCGGTCGCGAGGGGGTGGCCATCGACACGCTCGACGACATGGAGACGCTCTTCGGGGGGATCGACATGGGCGAGGTCTCGACGTCGATGACGATCAACGCCCCGGCGGCGATCATGCTCGCCTTCTACGTCGTCGCCGCCGAGCGCCAGGGCGTCCCCGCCGAGCGTCTGGCGGGCACGATCCAGACAGACATCCTCAAGGAGTACATCGCCCAGAAGGAGTGGGCGTTCCCGGTCGACCCGGCCATGCGCCTGGTCACCGACATGATCGAGTACTGCACCGAGAGCATGCCGCGCTGGCACCCGGTCTCGATCTCCGGCTACCACATCCGCGAGGCCGGCTCGACCGCGCAGCAGGAGCTCGCCTTCACGCTCAAGGACGGGCTCACCTACGTGGAGTGGGCGATCGAGCGCGGGCTCGGCGTCGATGACTTCGCGCCACGCCTGTCGTTCTTCTTCAACTCCCACCTGGACTTCTTCGAGGAGATCGCCAAGCTGCGCGCCGCTCGCCGGATCTGGGCGCGCGAGCTCAGGGAGACGTACGGCGCGCGGGACGAGCGCTCGCTTCTCATGCGCACGCACGTGCAGACCGCCGGCGTGTCGCTCACCGCCCAGCAGCCGCTCAACAACGTCGTGCGCACGACCACCGAGGCGCTCGCAGCGGTGCTCGGCGGCACCCAATCGCTTCACACGAACTCCTACGACGAGGCGCTCGCCCTTCCCACCGAGCAGGCGGTCAAGATCGCCGTCCGCACCCAGCAGATCATCCAGCACGAGATCGGGGTCACCAACACGATCGATCCGCTCGGCGGCTCGTACTTCGTCGAGGCGCTCACCGACCGCATGGAGGCGGCGGCCTACGAGTACTTCGAGCGGATCGACGCGCTCGGCGGGATGGTCGAGGCGGTCAAGCAGAACTTTCCCCAGCGCGAGATCGCCGAGGCCTCCTACCGCTTCCAGGCGGAGGTCGACTCGGGAAAGCGGGTCGTGGCCGGCGTGAACCGCTGGCGCGACGAGGACGAGCTGACCGACACGCTGCGCATCGACCCCGCGCTCGAGCGCAAGCAGATCGACCGGCTGAACGCGGCCCGTGCCCGGCGCAAGGGCGGCGAGGTCGAGGTGACGCTGGGCGCGCTCAAGCAGGCGGCGGGCGGAGAGCGCAACCTCATGCGCCCGCTGATCGAGTGTGCGCGCGCGCACGCCTCGGAGGGGGAGATCGTCGCGGCGCTGCAGGAGGTCTTCGGGAGCTACACCGAGTCGCCGGTGTTCTGACGTGCCCCCGCGGCTCGGCGCCGCTCGGCGCTCGCGTGACTTCCAATAGCATCGCGTAGAGGGCGTGCGCCGCCCGGACGCCGCGTACGCGCGCGGGGGGATGGGCGCGGTCTCAGCAGACATCTTGATTCGAGCAAGACACGGCATACGACATACGGACAGCTACGGGGATACCCACCGAGAACGTCGGTTCCCTGCCGCGACCGTCGAAGCTCCAGGCCGCCTACGCGGACTACGACGCCGGCAAGATCAGCTCCGGCGACCTCGAGGAGCTCCAGGACGAGGCCGTCAAGGACTCGATCGAGAAGCTCGAGGCCACGGGACAGCCGATCGTCTCCGATGGTGAGCAGCGCTGGTCGAGCTTCGCGACCTACCCGATCGCCGAGACGCTCGCGGGCACCGGCCTGGCCGACAACTTCGCCCCCGACGGCCAGTTCTTTGCGATCTTCGCGGATGGACACGGTCGGCAGCTGCCGCGCCTCACCGGCGGCCCCTTCCGCTACACGACGTTCGCGTCCGACACGCTGAAGAAGTCGATCCAGTACGCCAAGGGGCCGATGAAGCAGGCGGTGATCGCGCCGTCGATGATCGACCTCCTCTACCCCCTCAAGGACGAGCTCGAGGGCTACTCGCGCGAGGAGTTCGAGAACGACATCGTCGACGAGTGCGAGAAGGACATCCGGCAGGCCTTCGACGCCGGGGCCGAGCGGGTCTCGGTCGACTTCACCGAGGGCAGGCTCGCCACGCGCAACGACCCCCGCAACCCGTGGACCGGCGCCGGCATGCTGCCGCACTTCATCGAACTGAACAACCGCGTGATGGAGCGCTTCTCGCCGGAGCAGCGGGCGAACATCGGCATCCACACCTGTCCCGGCGGTGACCGCGACTCCGTCCACAGCGCCGACGTGCCCTACAACGACCTGCTCCCGCACATGTTCCAGATCAACGCCGGCTACTTCCTGATCCAGCTGGCGAGCGAGCGCGAGAAGGACCCGGTGTACGAGTCGATCGGGAAGAACCGCCGCGACGATGCCAATGGCGTCTCGCAGATGGCCTACATCGGCGTGGTCAACCCCGGCAACCCCAGGGTCGAGAGCGCGCAGGAGATCTGCGACGCGCTGGTGAGGGCGGCGGACTTCATCCCCAAGGAGAGCCTCGGCGCGACCGACGACTGCGGCTTCTCACCGTTCTCGATCGACGAGAAGCCCAACCACGGCTCGCCCGACTACGCCCGCGAGGTCGCGTTCCAGAAGGTCGGAAACCGCGTCGAGGGCGCCCGCATGGCCGCCGAGAAGCTCGGCGTCTCCTGATCGCCTAGCGTTCGAGGTGGTACCCGGGGCGAGCGCCGCTCGCCTCGGGACTTCCTCGCCGCCCCGCCCCGCAAGCGACCACAGGAGTACGCCTTCGCATGACGCAGCTATCAGAGAACGAGTACCTGTTCACGTCGGAGTCGGTCACCGAGGGCCATCCGGACAAGATGGCCGACCAGATCTCCGACGGGGTGCTCGACGCCGTCATGCGCGACGACCCGGCCGGACGCGTCGCGTGCGAGACGCTCGTGGCGACCGGGCTGGTCGTCGTGTCGGGCGAGATCACGACCGAGACCTACGTCGACGTGCCCTCGATCGTGCGCGAGACCGTGGAGAGGATCGGCTACACGGACGCCGCCTTCGGGTTCGACTGCCGCACCTGCGCGGTGATCACGACGATCGGCGAGCAGTCGGCCGACATCGCCCAGGGCGTCGACAAGGGTTGGGAGGTACGCCAGGGAGGAGATGAGGACGAGCTCGCCGTGGCGGGCGCGGGCGACCAGGGGATGATGTTCGGCTACGCCGCGCGCGAGACGCCGGAGCTGATGCCGATGCCGATCGCGCTGGCGCACCGCCTCGCCCGCCGGCTCGCCGAGGTTCGCCGCGCCGAGGTGCTGCCCTACCTGCGCCCGGATGGCAAGACTCAGGTCACGGTCCGCTACGAAAACGACAAGCCGGTCGAGATCGAGAAGATCCTGATCTCGACCCAGCACAAGCCGGGCATCGACTCCGAGGCGCTGATCAAGCCGGACCTCTGGGAGCACGTGGTCCATCCGATTCTCCCGCTCGATCTGTACAACGAGAAGAAGCTCTACGACGGGTCCGATCACTTTCTTGTCAACCCCACCGGCAAGTTCGAGGTCGGTGGGCCGATGGGAGACTGCGGGTTGACCGGTCGCAAGATCATCGTCGACACCTACGGCGGGATGGCGCGACACGGCGGCGGCGCCTTCTCCGGCAAGGACCCCTCGAAGGTCGACCGCTCGGCCGCGTACGCGGCTCGCCATGTCGCGAAGAACATCGTCGCCGCCGAGCTCGCCGACCGCTGCGAGATCCAGGTCGCCTACGCGATCGGGGTGTCCCAGCCGGTATCGGTGATGGTCCAGACCTACGGCACCGAGCGCATTCCGAACCAGAGGATCGGCGAGCTCGTGCGCGATCACTTCGACCTGCGCCCCGGCGCCTTCCGCGCGCAGCTCGACCTGCACCGGCCGATCTACCAGAAGACGGCGTCCTACGGCCACTTCGGCCGCGAGGACCGCGACTTCACCTGGGAGCGGACCGACAGGGCGGCGGCGCTGCGCGAGGCGGCCGGTCTGAGCTCGCGGGTCGCCGAGGGAGTCGCCACGTGAGCGTCGTCTCGATCCTCCGCGTCGAGGCTCGGCGCATGACCACCTTCCGCGATCAAGCCGCGGTCCACCGATGAACAGGAGAGACGGATGAGCACGACGACCGCCGCGCTGACCAGCGACGACTACCGGGTTGCCGACCTCTCGCTCGCCGCCCTGGGGCGAAGGGAGATCCACCTGGCGGAGCACGAGATGCCCGGCCTGATGGCCACGCGCGCCGAGTTCGCGGACGCCCAGCCGCTGGCCGGCGCCCGCATCACGGGCTCGCTGCACATGACGGTCCAGACAGCCGTCCTGATCGAGACGCTCACGACACTCGGCGCGGACGTACGGTGGGCGAGCTGCTACATCTTCTCGACCCAGGACCCCGCCGCCGCGGCCGCCGTGGTCGGTCCCGACGGGACCGACGAGGAGCCGCGCGGCGTACCGGTGTTCGCCTGGAAGGGCGAGACGCTCGAGGAGTACTGGTGGTGCACCGAGCAGGCGCTGACCTGGCCGGACGCCGATGGCCCGAACATGATCCTCGACGACGGCGGCGACGCCACGCTGCTGGTGCACAAGGGCGCGGAGTTCGAGCGCGCGGGCGCGGTCCCCGACCCTGACTCGGCGGACTCCGAGGAGCTCCAGGTGGTGCTGCGGGTGCTCGAGCGCTCATTGGCCGAGGACTCCCAGCGCTTCACGCGCCTCGGCGAGGGAGTGCTGGGCGTCACCGAGGAGACCACCACCGGAGTCGGCCGGCTCTACCAGATGCAGGAGGCGGGGCAGCTGCTGTTCCCGGCGATCAACGTCAACGACTCCGTGAC
>Ga0136616_10001416_pt1 | contig 12570 bp, 12 predicted proteins | sample AntDrymUQ2992106_2_FD_106648 | JGI IMG/M metagenome (GOLD analysis project Ga0136616, IMG submission 106648) | Polar desert sand microbial communities from Dry Valleys, Antarctica - metaG UQ299 (21.06) | ecosystem: Environmental > Terrestrial > Soil > Desert | place: Antarctica: Dry Valley...
GCCAAGCGGGCGTGGCCGAGCAGGCGTCCCTGGGGCATGCGGCCCGGTTGGGGATCCTCGTCGCCTCGCTCCTCGCCGGCACCGCGGGCGTGGCTCTGCTGGCGCGGACGTCCCCCGACGCCGCGCCACGCGGCGCCGACTGACCGCCTCGCCTGCCGCCGCCCCACCCCGTCACTGCGTGTCTGGTGCGCGATGACAGCAGCAGACGCGCACACCCGCGCGGGTGGCCACGGCCTGGCCGGCCACGTGACTCTTCATCCCCGTTCGGCTGCTGCACACCTCGCCGACCCGGTGTCGTCGGACCGGGTGGTCATCGTTGCCACAACCTGGGCGACCACCACCTTTCCGACGATGCGGGGCACGCGTGAGCCACGACCACGATCACGGCGACCACTCCCACGATCACGCCGACCACGCGGGTGCGACCTCGCCCGAGTGCGCGGACCTGCAGGCGCCGGACAGCGAGCTGTCGCCGACCCGGCCTGAGCCGGCGCCGCGTCCTGCAGCGGACCGGCCTGCTGGGCGCGGCCGTGGTGGCCGGGAGCATGCCCGGCGCGCTTCCGGCCGCGGCGCAACCCGCCATCCCGCAGGACGCGCTACCCGCCTACGACAATCCGCGCCAGCAGTACCGCTTTCTGGCGGGCGACCACCACATCCACACGAAGTACAGCCCGGACGCGGTCTATGAAGTGGCCCAGCAGGCGGAGAAGGCCAAGGAGTACGGCCTGGACTGGATGGTCGTCACCGACCATGGCGGGCCCACCCATCAGCGGCTGTCCATCGACCCCACCAGCGAGGACATCATCGCGGCGCGTGAGCAGATCGACCTGCTCATCTACCAGGGCGTCGAGTGGAACATCCCAGCAGGCGAGCACGCCACGGTGTTCCTGACCCCCGGCGGAGCGGACCGCGAGGTGCTCAAGGCCTTCGAGCTGGGCTACGCCGGCGCCATCCTGGCCGCCGCCGGCGCCATCCCCGGCGCCACCACGAACTCCCCGGCTGTCGAGGAGTACGCATACCAGGGCCTGCGCTACCTCTACGAGCAGATCCAGGCCGGCGCGATCGGCGACGCGGTCATGCTGCCGAACCACGTGTCACGCCGCGGGCTGGACTCCCCGCACGAGCTGCGCGGCTACCGCGACGCCGCCCCTGGCATCGCCGTGGGCATGGAGGGCGCCCCGGGCCACCAGGCCGCTGGCATCTCGGTCGCGGAGGGCGGGGTCGGCGACGACCGCGGCTTCTTCGGCAACGCCGCCAACGCCGAGTCCTTCCCCGGCTACTCGCCGGAGTCCTACTTCACCTTCGGCGGCTTCGACTACAACGTCTCCGAGGTCGGCGGCCTGTGGGACTCGATGCTGGCCGAGGGCAAGCGCTGGTGCATCACCACCACGTCGGACTCCCACTTCAATCACCTGGAGACCTTCGTCCGCGGCGGCACGCCGGAGCAGCAGGAGAGCGCCTACTGGCAGACCACCGGGCAGTACCTGCCGCCGGTCGACACCGGCGTTCCGACACCCGCCGGTGACTTCTGGCCGGGCTTCTACTCCCAGACCCTGGTGGCGGCGACCGCCAACGACTACGACGCCGTCATCAAGGGCCTGCGCGAGGGCCGCACCTATGCGATCCACGGCGGCCTGGTGCGCGGGGTGGACCTGCGGGTCAACGCCGTGGGCCTCAGCGACCGCTTCGGCTCCACCGTGGGCGGCCGCAGCCGCGCGCGCCGCGGCCGCAACGTGCGCGTGACCATCAAGCTGGACCTGGCCACCACCCCGAACTTCAACGGCGACGTGCCTCAGCTGGCCAAGGTCGATCTCATCGCCGGGCCGGTCACCGGGCCGGTCGCCGACCTCGACACCCAGACGGCGCCGGGGACCCAGGTCGTGGAGACCTTCGAGATCAGCGAGCAGGACCGCCGCCGCGGCGCTGCGCCACGTGTTCCGCAACGTGCAGGAGTCGTTCTATGTGCGCCTGCGCGGGTCGGACGGTAACGAGCTGGACGCCGACGGCAACCCGACTATCGACGTCAGCGGCGACGCCAACCCCTGGCGTGACCTGTGATTCTACTCGAGCGCCGCCTTCGTCGACGTCGTCGGCCCCTGATGACCACGCTGTGAGTGGGGCTGGATCGCGGCGGCGTGGACCAGCCCCACCTGGAGCAGCGGGTGCTCTGGGGTCCTGGAGACCTTCGCGGCGCCTGCGACGCATGTCTGGCACGTTGCTGGTGCGCGAGGGCCACGCGCATCACGCCGCGGGCGTCGCCCTCGACCTCGGGGTGGCGGCGAGGTGCGCTCGGCCACGCGGCGGTGCTGGCGCGGGTCGTCGCGGAGTTCGGCGGCGCGCTCGTGCGCTCGGCGAGCCGGGCGAGCCGGCGCTGGAGCTGGGCGAGGAGGCGCTGCGGCCCGGTGCGCGCGCGGCCGCCGCCGCGCTGCGCGAGGGCAGCGGGGGCCGCGCCATTCGCTTCCCCGGCCAGGAAGCGCTCGTGGGCCGGGTGCGCGTCGGGCGACGTGCCCGCACTGTCGGCCCTCGCCTCGCTGGCCGCCATCGGCGCCACGCTGACTGAGGACCGCATCCTCGACACGCGCGACCACATGCGTCCCGCCTTTCTCGACGGCGCCTTGCAGCTCATGGTCGTGCCCGCGGTCGGCGGCGCCGTGATCCCCCACGACCGCCCCCGTGCCCACGAGTGCGGCTCCTGTGGGCAGTGATGTCGGCGTTGCGCACGACGCAGGAGGGGCCGCACCCGTCGGTGCGGCCCCTGCTCGTCGCGGAGGCGGTGCGCGTGCTCAGCCCTCGGCGTGGACCGTCGCCGTGGAGAAGGCGTAGATCAGCGTGGAGTTGCCGACCGCATCGATCATCTGGTCGAACACCTCGAGATTGACCTCGTCCAAGGTGTCGCAGGCCTGGTGGTAGCAGGGGGAGTACGCGAGCCCGGCGGTGCCGCCATACAGCGCGACCTGTTCCGGGGTCTTCACGCCTCCGCGCCGGTGAACAGGCCACCTCGGCGGTGGCAGCAGCGCGTCGACGGCGTCCTGCCAGGACGCGAACACTGAACTACGCTTCAGCACGATGCTGTGGCCCTCGCCTACAGGGCCACGAGCCTGAGCCTCGGGTCGAGTGCGGCCAAGCAACCCGGATCGCTGGTTACCACCGCGTGGCCGCGAACTCGGGCGAGATCACGACGGACGCGTCGACCACGTCATGGACGCCGGCCCGCCCGCAGACGACACCCGTGGCGCGCGCCTTGGGCTCGTCGAGGGAAACCGCGGTCACGGTGGGGAGGGCGAGAAATCGGGCAAGGCGGGCCTGACGAGTCGACCCCCGCCAGGCCTTGGCGATGACCCCTGCGGGCACGGCGATGCTGGCGTTGATTGTGCCCGCCTCATCGAGAAGGGCTTGCATGCGTCGCTCGGCGCGCTCGATCGCGATGAGCGCTCCGGTGTCGAGCGTCAGACCGGCCACCGGGTCATTCCAGGCCGAGGGCTTGACGGGCCCAGACCCGGTCCTCGGCGGTGGGCGGGCCGGCCTCGGCGGTGGGCGGGCCGGCCTCGGCGGCCATCCCGGCGAGCAGGCTGGCGAGGTCACCGCGTCAGCGACGAAGGCCGACACCGACGCCGCCCGCCCCTCGGTCACCGCGCGGCGGGAGCTTCAGGGGCAGGGTGTGACGAGGAAGAGGGCGTCGGTCCGGCGGGCGGTCGCGTCGTTGGTGCCGTTGAGGGCGTCGTAGCGATCGAGGAACACGTCGGCCTGTTCGCAGCCGGGGTTGCGGCCCGGTTGCTGGCGGGAGGATCTTCCGTTGCGCGCGTCGGTCCACAGCGTGATGGCCTCGCCGCCGACGACGGTCACGTTGTTGTAGTCGCCGAGGAAGATCCCGGCGCGGAAGCCGTAGTCGAAGTTGGACGGGGTGTCCGACACGATCAGGTTGCCGAGGGGGGCGTCGGGTTGGTTCTGGCCGGGTGCCGGTCCCTCGCCGGGATCGACGGGGCCGTCGGGCTGAGGGATGACGGTGGCGGACTCGGAGAGGCACTCGCCCGACTCCGACGCGGTGACCTGGCATTGCGCGGCGGCGTGCCAGACGAGGTAGTTGCCGGGGCGGGTGCGGCTGCTGGGCCACTCGCTGGCCGTGGAGGCGGTGTCGAGGCGGCGGTCGCTGAACACCACGTTGAGTTCGCCGTCGGTGCCGATGTCGACCCACGGGAACCACTGGTCGTTGCCGAAGTCGCCCCCGCAGCCGTCGTCGCCGACGAGGCAATCGCGGTCGGCCGCCGTCTCGGACCGGTCGTCGTTGACGCGGGTCGGGCCGAGCCAGGTCGCGCCGCCGTCGTGGGAGGTGAACAGAAACACGTCGGTGTTGGAGCTCTCGCGCGTGCCGTTGCGGTTGTCGCTGAACACCAGGTAGAGGTCGTCGGCGAACTCGCCGCCGCGCTTGTCCGCCACGATGTTGCCACCGGAGTTCACCCGGAAGCAGCTGTTGGTCAGGACCAGCTGGCCGACCTGCTGGCCGCGGGCGGTGCAGTCGGGCCGGGTCAGCGCCGTGGAGCTTTCCGGGTTGCCCGCCCGCGGGTAGTTGGCGTCGAAGGTGGTGCTGACGAAGTTCGGCCCGTCGAAGCTGGCGCCGCCGTCAGTCGAGCCGGTCACGACGTACTGGTTCTCCTCGGGTGTGTTGAAGTTCTGCCAGGCGACGTAGAGCGCGCCGGTGGCCGGGCTGACCGTTGGGACGGAGAACTGGTTGATGTTGCACGCGTCCGGGTCGGCGCCCGCGTCATCGCCGCCGATGCAGAAGGCCGCGTTGCCGCTGATCGACTTGGGAGCCGACCACGAGCGGGCGCCGTCGTCGGAGTGGCTGAGGTAGATCTGGGAGTCGTCGGCGAACCGGGTCCAGGTCGCGTACAGCCTGTCGGGGCTGACCACGTCGTTGTCGCAGGGGATCGCGACGCGGGTCACCGGGTCGAAGCAGGTGGGTGCGACGCCCGCGGGGCGGGGGCCGGCGGTCAGCCAGGGCTTGTCGTCGAACGCCACGCTGCCGTTGACCAGGGTGTCGTCGTCCAGCGTGAAGGCGACGACACCGTCGTCGGCCTGCCGCGGGTCGCCCGTGCCGCCGCAGCGGGGCGGCGCCCCGCCGCCGGTGATCGGTACGCAGATCCGGGTCCAGGTGAAGCCGCCGTCGGTGGACCGGCTGACGAAGATCCCGCCCGTGTCGTCGGTGCGGTTGAAGTTGATCTCCATGTAGTAGGCGACGCCGTCGCGGTCGAACACGGTGACGGGGTCGCCGCCGCCGTCGAGGTTGTCGCCGTTGGGCAGGCTGGGGAAGGGGATGATCGCGTCGTACCAGGAGTCGCCGCCGTTGGTGGTGGTGTAGACGCCGGAGCTGCCGAAGCCGAGGCGGTAGTCGTTGGCTCCCCCGAGCAGGTTGTCGGGGTCGGTCGGGTTGACCGCGATGCTGGTCTCGTTCTGCGGGAAGCAGCTGTAGTCCTGGTTCACGCGGATGTCGTCACCGCGGGCGCTGATGCGCTCGACCCGGTCATCGGCGTCACCCAGCGGCTGCGGCGCGGTGTCCTCCAGCCCGGCCTGCGGGCAGCTGCTCGCGCGCGGCCCCTCCACGGGGGCCTGGAGCGTGGCGACCCCGTCCTCGGCCGGCGCCTCGCTGCCGGCGCTGCGGAACTCCACCACGCCCGACACGGGCGGCGCTTTCGTGTCCGGCCGGAACGCCAGGTCCGGCTGCGCCGACGCCCCCCGTCCCCGACAGCAATCCCATCAGCACCGCCAGCGCCAGCAGGACCCCCGCCACGCGCAGCATCCTCCACCGTCTAGCCACTTCCCGGAACCTCCCTGTATGCGGTGACCGGCCGATCGGCCCGAGGAGCATCCCCCTCAACGCATACGAGATCAATGGGCAAACGCGCGGTTCCGCCGGTCGGCACGCTCATCCGCTCGAGGCCGGCGCCAGGCGGCGAACGGCGGTCACGGCGTCCCTGACCAGCAGGACGGCGAAGAACTGCGCCACCGCCGTAGTCGCGATCGCCGAGCCGGCGGCGAGGTCGTAGTGATAGGAGAGCACCAGACCCACCAGCACTGCCAGCACGCCCACCGCCACGCCGAGCAGCATCATCGCGGGGACGCGGCGCACGAGCAGGGTGGCGGTCGCCGGCGGTGCGATCAGCAGTGCGAACACGAGCAGGCTGCCGACCGTGCGGAACGACGCGACCACAGCCAGCGCGACGAGCGCGAGCAGCGCAAAGCGGGTGAGCCGCGGACGCAGGCCGAGCACCTGGGCCTTGCGCTCGTCGAAGGCGAGCACGAGCAACGGCCGGTAGAGGATGACGGACACGACCGCCGCGATCGCCAGCGCGACCGTCTGCAGGACGATGTCGCCCGTCCTGACGCCGAGGACGGCACCGAACAGGAAGCTGGTCAGGTCGCCGAAGTACGACCCCGCCCGCGAGATGATGATCACCCCGAGCCCGAGCATGCCGACGAACAGCAGCCCGATGCCGGTGTCCTCCGGCAGGCCGGAGCGCCGCTGCACGAACCTGACCCCGCCCACCATCGCCAGCGCGCTGATCGCCGCACCGATCGTGGTGTTGCGGCCGGTGAGGTAGGCCACCGCGATCCCCGGCGTCACGCCGTGCGCCAGCGCGTCGCCCATGAACGACAGCCCGCGCAGGACCACCCAGATCCCCACGAGCGCACACGTCGCCGCGGCGAGGCAGCCCGCGATCAGTGCGCGCTGCAGGAACGCCAGGCTGAACGGATCGGTCAGCCAGTCCACCTTGATGCCTCCGTCTCAGCCGGCGAGCGCCTCGGCGACGCGCGCCGCGTTCGCCTGCATCATCCCGACGTACGTCGCCCCGTCCGAGCCCTCCTCGCCGAGCGAGTCGCTGAACAGCTCAGCCACCCGGACCTCGATGTCGACCTCGCTCACGAGCGTGTCCGCCAACTGCTCGGGCTGGGCGTTCTCGGCGAAGATCGCCGGGACGCCCTCCCGCTCGATCGTCTCGACCAGTTCCTCCAGGCCCGCCGCGCTCGGCTCGGCCAGCGTGGTCCCGCTCGGGATCACCGTGCCCACCACCTCGAAGTCGAAGCGATCCGCAAAGTAGCCGAACGCGTCGTGGTTGGTGACCAGCTTGCGATCGGCGTCCGGCACGGCGGCAAGGGTTGACTCCATCTCCGCCGCCAGTCCCTCCAGCGACGTCGCGTACTCCTCGGCCGCGGCCGTCCACTCCTCGGGCGCCCGCGCGTCACTGCGCTTCCCGAGCTCCGCGCCGGCCAGCCGCGCCGCCTCGGCCACCCGGTCGGGGTCCTGGAACCAGTGGGGGTCATCCGACCCCTCCGCGTGTTCGCCCTCGGAGCCCTCTTCGGCGTGCTCGCCGTGGCCGCCGGCGAAGGGGATCGGGTCGAGCTCCTCACCCAGGTTCAGGACCGGCACGCCATCGGCCTCGGCGGCCTCGATCGTCTCGAGGAGCTGCTCCTCGAACCCTAGGCCGTTGACCACGAGGAGGTCGGCGGCGCCCATCACCTCGATCTGCTGGGCGGAGGGCTCGAATTCGTGGGGGTCGGCACCGGCGGGCATGACCGTCTCGACCACGACGGCGCCGCCGGCGACGCTGCGGACGAGGTCGCCCAGGATCGAGTGGGTGGCGACGACGGTGAACTCGCCGGCCTCGACCTCGGGGGTCGCTTTGCTCGCCGTTCCGCTCGAATCGGCGCAGCCTGCCAGCGCCACGATGAGCGCCACCAGCGAGACTGGCAGCGATCGGAATACACGCAAGGCAAGGACCTTCCTAGAGAACGAAATGACAACGACGTTCATCGTAAACTAACCGCAGACGGTTGTCGATTTCATCTACACCCCTCGTCCGTGCTGACACGCCGCAGCGATTGCTCGCCGGCCAGCTGCGCCAGCCGCCGCCCCGCCGGTCACATGCGGCTCACCACGACATAGCCGACGCCGGCTCTGCGCAGGAGCTCGGGCCGCCGTAGTGACCTGCCGCAGCCGCTCGGCAGCGACGTCGCCGGGTCGATCTCGAGGCGGTGGGCCAGCCGCGCGCGCTCGGAGGTGAAGTCGCGGTACGCGCCCTGGTCGGGTTCGGCGTCGAACACACCGCGGCCTTGTGGCAGTTTTGGAACGCCAGCGTCACGCCGAAGCGCCGCTCCAGGGCTCTGCGGATGCTGTTGGAGGCCAGGGCACGCAGGAGCTGCCCGCGGGCCTGCTCCTCGGGCGGTGGGATGTCGTGCCCGCGAACGGCTGGTCGCCGGTGGGGAACTCCCGCCCGCCGGGAAGTAAACCGCAACGGTTTTATGTCACTCGAAGAGGTCAATATGAAGGACACTCCGCCGGTCAGGTGGACAGCCCTGCCGGCCGTGCGCGTGGCCTCAGCGCGCTGGCGACGGTCACCGATACCATGAAGGTATGCCGGCCGCCGCCCCCGATGAGGCCCTGCGCGATGCGGGCCTGCGCGCCACCCGTCAGCGCCTGACGGTCCTGGAGGCGCTGCGCGGACGCGACGACGCGGTGACCGCGCAGGACCTGCACGCCCAGCTCCGCACTGCGAAGGAGCCGGTCGGGCTGACCACGGTCTACCGCACGCTGACCGCCCTCGCGGAAGCCGACTTCCTCGACACCTTCACCAGGGACGGCGAGCAAGCCTTCCGCCTGTGCAGCGACACGCACCACCATCATCTCGTGTGCGAGGTCTGCGGACGCGTCGAGGAACTCGAGGCCGACCTCGTCGAGGAGTGGGTCGCCGGAATCGCCGCGCGCCGCGGTTTCACTGTCACCGGCCACCGCGCCGACATCTTCGGGATCTGCGCCGCCTGCACCTGATGGAGCGGAAACCTGTCAGTCCTCGCTCAGCAGCGCGTTGATCTCGTCCAGCTCCGACTCGATCGCGTCAGCCTCCGTCTCGAAGGCATCAACGTCGGCCTCCTGCGCGGGGGTCGGGCGGTGGCCTCGCCGGCGCGCTCGTCGCGCCGGTCCTCGCGCCGCTCGGCGGCTCCGCCGCGCGACCACAGCCGCTGAGCGCGGCCGCGGCTACGGCTACGGCCACGGCCACGGCCACGGCCACGGCGAGGGGGCGGGTCACGCGACCCTCGCACGGTCCAGGGCGGTGGCGAGTTCGTCGCGGCCCGCCTCCTGCGCCCGGTCCGCGCGCTGACGCACCCAGGCGATCGATCCACGCTCGTCGGCGTCGCTGGGCAAGTTGATCGAGCAGGTTCTGCGTCCTGGTCGCCAGGTTGGGCGCCCGCGCGCAGAGGACGTCGATGCGCTGCTCCGCGCGGGACTCGGGCGCCGGCGAGGGCCCGGCTCGGGGGACGCTTCCTGGGCGGCGGCGCTGCCCGTGGGCAGGAGCGGCAGCGCACTCGTCAGGGCGGTCAGGGTGCGGCTGGCTCGGGTCACGTCGGCTCTCCTCGTGTCGGTCGCGGTCAACGACCACAGGCTGCGCAGGTGTCCTGCGGCGTCCGTGAGGGAGTCGTGAGATCTGCCTGGCATGATGAGGGCATGTCGCAGCGCGACCGGATCCGTATGGACGACGCCGAGGTCGCGGCGTTCCTGTCGGCGCAGCGGCACATGAGCGTGGCGACGCTGGACCCCGACGGTTGGCCGCACCTGGTGGCCATGTGGTTCGTCCTGCGCGACGGCGCCGTGCATTTCTGGACCTACGGCAAGTCGCGCAAGGCGGTGAACCTGCGCCGCGATCCGCGCCTCACCTGCCTGATCGAGGCCGGCGGGCGCTACGGCGAGCTGCGCGGCGTGTCGCTGACCGGGCGCGGCGTGCTGCTGGAAGACACCGCCGAGGTCAATGCCCTGGGCCTGGAGATCAGTGAGCGCTTCGGCGGCCCGATCCCGTCCGGCCCGGACGGGGACGCCGCCCGCACGGGCATCGCGACGCAGGCGGCCAAGCGGGTGGGCGTGCGCGTGGCGGTCGAGCGGGTGGCGTCCTGGGACCACCGCAAGCTCTAGACGAGCGGTCCCACCACCCCCGCCGCCCGCGCGAGCAGGCTGCCGTCGGCCACGAGGTCCTCGGCGGCGGCGAGCTCTGGGGCGAGGTGGCGGTCCGGGCCGGGACCGGGGACACGCTCCCGCAGGCCGTCGCGGACCGCGGTGGTCGCGGGCGCGGGGGACAGCGGAGCCCGCAGGTCCAGCGCGCGCGCCGCCACCACCAGCTCGATGGCCAGGATGCGGCCGAGGTTGGCGAGCACGGCGCGCAGCTTGCGCGCGGCCGCCCAGCCCATGGCGTTGTGGTCCTCCTGCAGCGCCGAGGTGGGGATCGAGTCGACGCTCGCGGGCGCCGCCAGGCGACGGTTCTCCGCGACGAGCGCCACCGCGGTGTACTGGGCGATCATCAGGCCGGAGTCCACGCCCGCAGCGTCGGCGAGGAACGGCGGCAGGCCGCGCGAGCGGTGCGTGTCGAGCAGGCGGTCCACCCGGCGCTCGGCGATGGCGCCCACCTCGGCGGCCGCGATCGCCAGGAAGTCGCACGCGAAGCCGAGCGGGGCGCCGTGGAAGTGGCCGGTGGACTCGACCCGGCCGTCGTCGAGGACGATCGGATTGTCCACCACCGCGTCGAGCTCGCGGCGGGCCACTGCCTCGGCATAGCCCAGGGTGTCGCGCGCGGCCCCGGTCACCTGCGGGGCACAGCGCAGCGAGTAGGCGTCCTGCACCCGCACCTCCTCGGCGCAGCGCAGCCCGACCATGCCGGACCCCGCCAACAAGCGGCGGAGGTTTGCGGCGCTCGCCGCTTGCCCGGGATGGGGGCGGAGCGCCTGCAGGTCGGCCGCGAACGGGCGGTCGCTGCCGAGCAGACCCTCGATGCTCATGGCCGCGCTCACATCGGCGGTCCGCAACAGCCGGCGCAGGTCCGCACAGGCCAGGACGAGCATCCCAAGCATCCCGTCGGTGCCGTTCAGCAGCGCCAAACCCTCCTTCGCTTCCAGCACGATCCGCGCCTGCCCGGCCTCGTCCAGCGCCTCGCCGGCCGAGCGGACCCGGCCCTCGCGGTCGCCGACCTCGCCCTCGCCGATCAGCGCCAGCGCCACCGCGGACAGGGGGGCGAGGTCTCCGCTGCAACCCAGCGAGCCGTGCTCCGGCACCAGCGGGGTCAGCCCGGCGTTCAGTAGCCCGACGAGGGCCTGCGCCACCGCGGGACGGGTCCCGGAGTAGCCGCGGGCGAGGGTGCGGGCGCGCAGCAGCATCATCGCCCGCACGACCTCGGCCTCGACAGGCGGCCCGACGCCTGCCGCGTGGGACCGGACCAGGCGCATCTGGAGGGTGGGCCGGTCCTGCGGTGCGATCGCGATGCTGGCCAGCGACCCGAAGCCGGTGGAGACGCCGTAGACCGGATCTTCGGACGCGCCGAGCGCGTCGACCAGCGCCCGCGACCGCGCCATCGTGGCCACCGCCTCCCCGGTCAGGGACACGGGTGCGCCAGCGCGCGCGACCGCCACCACGTCCTCGGTCGCCAACGGCGCGGCGCCCAGCGCCACCGTACGAGCCCGTGTCGGCACGGCTGTCAGCCCGGCGTGGGAGCCGGGGCCAGCGGGGACCAGGTGGCGCTGGCGAGGTCGTAGGCGTAGCTGTCGCCGAACAGCGACTGCGCGTCGCGGCCGAAGACCACGAGCAGGCGATCGCCCTGCGGGTCGTAGGCGGCGCTGCTCGAGCGCCGGCAGGTGGGCCCGGTCAGCGCCGTGCAGTCGCTGGGCGACAGGGTCTCCCAGCGGCCCTGCACGCTGTCCAGGCGCAGCCGCGCGACGTCGTTGCGGTGCTGGGCGCCCAGCGCGCGGTAGCCGCCGAACACCAGCAGTTCGTCGGTGCCGCCGGCCGAGCGGGTGGCAAAGGCCATGCTGCGGCGCGGCGTCGGCGGGCTGCCCTCGGGCATCAGGCGCGTCCAGGCGGGCGGGCCGTCCAGGCTCAGCGCCCAGGTGTCGGCGTCGACGGTCGCCACCGCGTCGGCGCCCGCCTGTCCACCCCAGACCAGCATCCGCCGGCGCGCCGCGTCGTAGGCCACCGCGCCGCCCCAGCGCGGCGGCGGCACGGTGCCCTCCGGCGCCAGCGGCGTCCAGCGCGGGCTGGGGCCGAGCGACAGCGCCCAGACGTCGCCGAACGTGGTCCCGCCGGACTGGCGCCCGCCGTAGACGACGAGCTGGTCCTGCGCGGCGTCGTAGATCGCGTGCCCACCCCACCGAGCCGCCGGGCCGGGGCCGCAGGAGGTGTCCGAGCACAGCTGGCGCCAGCTCGGGCGGGTGGGGAGGGCCGAGCTGGCGGCGAAGTCGGCGACCCAGACGTCGGCCAGCGAGCGGTCGCCCTGCAGTCCGCCGACGACGAACAGCCGCCGGCCGGCGGTGTCGGAGGCGGCGGCGCTGGCCTCGCGGTGCAGCGGGACCGTCGCGCCGTCGAGGGAGGTCGCATTGCGCCAGGCCCGGGCGGGACGCGGAGCAGTGAGCCGTCCCGCACCCTCGGCGGGGGCGGGGCGCGGCAGCGGCAGGCGCTGGACGTCGGCGAGGTGCACGCCGCCAGTGTTGCGCGAGGGCAGCCCCCCGCTGCCGAAGCCGCCAAAGGCGTAGAGGCTGGACGAC
>Ga0136616_10001422_pt1 | contig 12546 bp, 11 predicted proteins | sample AntDrymUQ2992106_2_FD_106648 | JGI IMG/M metagenome (GOLD analysis project Ga0136616, IMG submission 106648) | Polar desert sand microbial communities from Dry Valleys, Antarctica - metaG UQ299 (21.06) | ecosystem: Environmental > Terrestrial > Soil > Desert | place: Antarctica: Dry Valley...
ACCGCGCCCGAGCGCGAAGGCCTGGCCGCTCGAGCCGCGCGGCAGGGCGCAGACCGCCGCGACCGCGACGAGCCGCGCGCCGGACAGCATCCGCAGCGGCGCCGCGAACGCGCCTTGGACGCAGCCGCGCCAGGTGCGCGGCGCGCTCATCGCCAGCGAGCCGAGCCCGACCGCGGCGACCAGCTCGCCGTTGACGACCCAGGCCGCGTCGCGCACGGTGGCCGATGCGGCGAGCGCCAGCGCGAGCGCGCCCAGCAGCACCGCGCGCCTGCGCCGGGCCGAGACCGGTCGCGCGGCGAGCGCCGCCGCGAGCGCCAGCGCCACCGCCACGACGGTGAAGCCGAGCCCGACGGGCGCGCGCGGGAGCACCATCGCCGCGAGCACGCCGGCGGCGAGCGCGGCGAGGGCGAAGCGCCCGGATGCCACTGCCGGCGCCTCGGCGGACTCGTCGCCGGCCGCGGTCGACCCGGCCGCGATCAGGCTCACACGCGCCCCCGCGGCAGCGTGACCACCATGTGGCTGCCGTGCGGCTCGCGGCGCTCGGCGCGGATCGCGCCGCCGTGCAGGTCGACGATCCAGCGCGCGATCGCCAGGCCCAGGCCGGCGCCGCCGCGGTCGGCTCCCTCCGCGACGCGCTCGCGCCCGTCGCCGCGGTAGAAGCGCTCGAAGACGCGTTCGAGATCCGCCTCGGCGATGCCAGGGCCCTCGTCGTCGACCTCGAGCACGACGTGCCCGTCGACGCCCGTCGCGCGCAGCTCCACGTGGCCGGGCCGCGGCGAGTAGCGCACCGCGTTCTCGACGAGGTTCACGACGACCTGATGGATGCGCTCGGCGTCGCCCTCGACGAGCAGCTCGCCGGGCGCGTCGATCGAGAAGACGACGTTCTCGGGCGCGTGCAGGCGCGCCTCGCGCGCGGCGCTGTGCATGAGCTCGCCGATCGCGAACGGGCGGATGTCGAACGGCTGCTCGCCGGCCTCCAGACGCGAGAGGTCCAGCAGCTGGGTCACGAGCCGCCCGAGCCGGCGCGTCTGCGCGAGCATCGTGCGCAGCGTCTCGGGGTCGGCCTCGCTGACGCCGTCGACGACGTTCTCGAGCACCGCCTGCAGCGCGCCGAGCGGCGTGCGCAGCTCGTGCGAGACGTTGGCGACGAGGTCGCGGCGCAGGCGGTCGGTCTCGGCGAGCTCCTGGGTCATCCGGTTGAACGCCCGCGCGAGCTCGCCGACCTCGTCGTTGGAGGTCACGGCCACCTGCCGGCCGTGCTCGCCGCGCGCCATCGCCGTCGCGACCGCGGCCATCTCGCGCAGCGGCTTCGTGGTCCCGCGCGCGAGCAGCTGCACGCAGGCCAGCGCGAGCGCGATCCCGGCGCCGGCCCCGACGATCGACGGCAGGCCCAGCCACCGCACCGCGACGATCGTCGCCACCGCGGTCACCCAGACCGCCGCCACGATGACGATGCCGAGCTTGAGCTTCAGCGACGACAGCGACGCCAGCGGGCTCATCACGGGGCCTGGGCTCCGAACGCGTAGCCGATGCCCTGCACCGTGCGCAGCACGTCGGCGCCGAGCTTGCGGCGCACCGCGGCGACGTGCGAGTCGACGGTCCGCCCGCCGGTCGTCCCGTCGGCGTAGCCCCAGACCTCCTCGAGCAGCTGCTCGCGGGTGAAGACGATGCCGGGTCGCTGGGCGAGGCGGTGCACGAGGTCGAACTCCGTCGGCGTGAGGTGCACGAGCCGGCCGTCGCGGCGGATCTCGCGCCGCTCGGGGTCGATCGCGACCGGGCCGGCGACGATCGGCCGCGACGCGGGCTGCTCGGCCGCGCGCTGCACGCGGCGCAGCAGCGCCCGCACGCGGGCGACGAACTCGCGCTGGCTGAACGGCTTGGTCATGTAGTCGTCGGCGCCGACGCCGAGCCCGACGAGCAGGTCGGTCTCCGCGTCCAGCGCGGTGAGCATGAGCACCGGCACGGGGCGGTCGCGCTGGATGCGGCGGCAGACCTCGTGGCCGTCGATGCCGGGCAGCATCACGTCGAGCACGACGAGGTCGGGCGCGATTCGCTCGCACAGCTCGACGCCGCGGGGACCGTCGCGGGCGACCTCGACGGCGAAGCCCTCGGCACGCAGGCGGGCCGCCAGCGCATCGGCGATCGCGGGCTCGTCCTCCACGATGACGACCGTCGCCGTTGGCGTCATCTCCCCCATGTGGCGCATGCTAGGTCGCGGCGGTGGGTGCCGGGCGGAGATCGTGTGTGGATGGTGTGCAGGCCCGACGGTGCGCGATGGGGAGCCGGAGCCGCTATCGGATGGAGCGCGTCAAAGCAGACGGCGACTGCGAAAGACCACGAGCGCGAGAAATCGCTGGACGTGGACGTCAGGAGCGTTCGCCCCGAGCAGAGCGAGCGCGTTCTCTGCGGCGTTCACATGCCGACGAACGGTCGACTTCGGAAAGTCGAGCAGATGATCGTAATCCGCTCCGTGCCGGGCATCCTAGAGATCTCACGAACGCACTGGCGATGCGACGGAGATGGTTCGGGACGTCGCCGACCCGCTCTCCCGGAGGCCCAGGCCTGGAGAAGAGCTCCCACACGCCGTGGTCGACGCCGGTCTTCTTCGGCGGGTCGTCGGTCGGGGCTGTCACCGACGCACATCGAATGACCCACGTCGCCGCCTGCTTGATGTCGGCGTGCTGTATCCACCGAGATGCGCGGAGACGGTCCTCATCGTCGGCCACGGAGGCCGGCAGCACCCGTAGCACGGCTGCGGCGATAATGCTGTGAAACAGCGCGTAGTACGCGGTCGAGACCGCGCGCCGATGGTCAGTCGGGGAGGGCCGTCCGCGGCCGGCGCCATAGCCGCGAGCGCCTGCGCCTGGACGATCAGGCGATCCGTGCGGATGGGGTCGCTCACGATTCTGGATCCGCATCAAGCGCACGAGACAGGCCGTCCGCCGATCCGTCGCCAGTGTCCTCCCCTGAATCGGGGCTCTCCGGGTAGAGCTCCGTCACGACGAAGGGCAACTCGGCGTCGACTTCCCCGACCAGACGCTGCGCCTCCTGCTGGAGCGCGTCGACATCATCAAGGGACCATGTCGCATCCTCGCCAGGAGGGTCCGAGAGCGTCAGTCGAAGGCGCAGAACCGCGTCGCCGTCCTGGTCGATCGCCAGCTCGCCATCGACGTCGACAACGCGAATCGAACCGTACTTGCGCGCCTTCAGCTTGTCAGCGATCTGCCTGATCTCTTCGGCCGCAGCCGCGCGTCCCGCCATGCAGTCAGTCTAATCGCGCAGGAGGCGTTAGAGCCTTCGACAGGCTCCAACGGGAGCGCAACGGTCCTCACCGCTCCCCCCGGCCTAGCCTGCAGGCATGTCGCGTCGCGCTTCTGAGAGCGAGCCCGCGGCGACGCTCGACGTCGCCATCACCGACCGGCTCCCGCCGCAGGCGCTGTTCGTGCTCGGCGGGATCTCGCAGTACGTCGGCGCGGCGCTGGCGGTGCTGCTCTTCGCCTCGGTTCCCGCGGCGGGGGTGGCATGGCTGCGCGTGGTCGCGGCGGCCGCCGTGCTCGTCGCCTGGCGGCGGCCGTGGCAGACCCGCTGGACCGCCCAGCGGCTGTGGCTGACCGCCGCGTTCGGCATCGCACTGGCGCTGATGAACCTCACGTTCTACCTGGCGATCGACCGGCTGCCGCTCGGCACGGCGGTCGCGATCGAGTTCGTCGGGCCGATCGCGGTCGCGGCGCTGGGGTCGCGCACGCGGCGCGACGGCGCGGCGCTGGTGCTCGCCATCGCCGGCGTGCTCGCGCTCGCCGACGTGCACCTCACGGGCAGCCCCGGTGGCTTCGCGCTGGCGCTCGCCGCCGGCGCCTGCTGGGCGGCGTACATCGTCCTCGGCCACCGCGTCGCCGCCGATCCCGGGCTGCGCCCGCGCGACGGCCTCGCGCTCGCGATGGCGATCGGCGCCGTCCTCCTGGCCCCCGCGCTCGTGACGAGCGCCGTCCCCGCCCTCGTCAGCCCGCTCCTGCTGGCCGCCTGCCTGGCGGTCGGCGTGGCGTCGAGCGTGGTGCCCTACGCCCTCGAGCAGATCGCCATGAAGCGGCTGCCGCGGGCCCGATTCGCGCTGCTGCTCGCGCTGCTGCCGGCCACCGCGACGGTCGTCGGCGCGCTCATCCTCGGCCAGGTGCCGGGCCTGCTGGAGAGTGCCGGTATCGCCCTCGTCGTCGCCGCCGCCTCACTGCGCAGCCACGCCGATGTGTGACAACGCCGCCGCGCCAGCTCATTTGCACAACTTCCGCCCTGCCCTGCGGTTACAGTTCACCGGGAGAGGGACATGGAGGCCGGAGCGCTCAGAGCACCCGCCGCACTCAACCGGATCTCGGTCACGGCGCCTTTGCTGCGGCTTCGCTCCGACGAGCAGCTCGTCGCCCTGTTCCGCGCCGGCAACGACGCCGCCTTCAGCGTCATCCACGATCGCTACCGCCAGCGGCTGTTCGTCTACGCCCGCCAGATGCTCGGCGGCTCGCGCCAGGACGCCGAGGACGCGCTGCAGGACGTCTTCCTGCGGGCCTACTCCTCGCTGCGCATCAGCGACCGTCCCGTGTCCCTGCGCGCCTGGCTGTACCGCGTCGCGCACAACCGCTGCATCGATCATCTGCGCAAGCCCGTCCCGCCCGCGATCGACCTCTTGGAGACATCGCGCCGCCCGCTGCACGACCCGACGATCGAGGCAGAGCGCCGCGAGGACCTGCGCCGCCTGATCGAGGATGTCCGCCGCCTGCCCGAGCAGCAGCGCTCGGCGCTCCTCATGCGCGAGATGGACGGGCTGAGCTACGCCGAGCTCGCCGAGGCGCTCGGCGTCTCGCTGCAGGCCGTCAAGTCGCTGCTCGTGCGCGCCCGGATCGGGCTCGTCGAGGCCGTCGAGGCACGCGACACCGCCTGCGCGGAGATCCGCAGCGACCTCGCCCACGCCTTCGACCGCGGCGTGCGCGCGAGCGGGCGCTCGCGCAAGCACCTGCGTGACTGCGCCGCCTGCACCGACTACCGCACCCAGCTGCGCGGCGTGCGCGCGGGCCTGACGGCACTGTCGCCCGGCCCCGGACCGCTCGCCGCGGCGCTCAAGCTGCTCGGCCTCGGCGGCGCCGCGGGCGGAGGCGCGGCATCCAGCGGTGCGGCCGCCGGCGGCGGCGCGGTCGTCGTCGCGGGCGGCGGGACCGCGGCGAAGGTGACGGCGGTCGTCTGCTGCGCGGCGCTCGCGGCCGGTGGCGCGGCCGAGGTGACGCACACGATCATCAAGCCCGCCCACGGCGGCGGGGCGAAGAGCGGCGCATCGAAGGCAGCGGGGGCGCCGGCCACCGCGAGCCCGATCCCCGCGCATCGCACCGGCAGCGCGGCGACCGCCGCCCTCAGCGCGGCCGGCGCTGCTTTGGCGGGCGCGAAGCGCGATGCCTCCGCCGCCGCGGACTCCGCGGCCGCGGAGAGTACGCGCAACACGACGTCGCCGACGCGGTCGGGGGCGATCGGATCATCGCCGCTCACCGCGACGGCGGTCGATCCGGCTGACGTGGGGATCACGGGCGGAGCGGCGGCGCCCGACGAGGAGAGTGGCTTCGGTCACGGCGTCGACGGCCTGACGCCGCGTACGGAGGTCCCCGCGGGCGGATCCGGCGCGCCGACGCAGCCCCCGGCGAGCGGTGGCGCCACGGCGCCGGCCGATGTCCCGGCGAGCACGGGCAGCCCATCGAGTCCGTCCAGTCCGGCCGCATCCGGTCCGTCCCATCCGTCCACGGCAGCGGCCTCCTCGGCCGAGACCGTCGTAGCATCGCCGAAGTAGCCTCGTAGGCATCGACCGCTACCTGGCAACCCTCGACCACGAGATCCTGCTCGTGCGCCGCGGCCGGCGCTCGGGATGCTTCACGATCGTCGCCGTGCATTCCACGGTGCGCGGCCCGGCCCTGGGCGGCTGTCGCCTCTGGCACTACGACGACTCGCGCGCCGCCGTACGCGACGCGCTGCGCCTGTCGGGCGCGATGACGCTGAAGTCGGCGGTCGCCGGCCTGCCGCTCGGCGGCGGCAAGGGCGTGATCATGGCGCCGGACCCCGCGGCGGCCGGCGACCGCGAGTGGCGCGCCGACGCGCTGCGCGACTTCGGCGACACCGTGCAGTCGCTGGGCGGCAGCTACATCACCGCCGAGGACGTCGGCACGTCGTCGCGTGACATGGAGACGATCTCGCTGTCGACGAGCCACGTCACGGGTCTCTCGCGCCGGCTCGCCGGCTCGGGCGACCCCAGCCCGTGGACGGCGCTCGGCGTGCAGACGGCGATCGAGGTCTGCTGCGACCGGGTCTTCGGATCGCCGTCGCTGGCCGGCCGGACGATCGCCGTCTCCGGCCTGGGCAACGTCGGCGGCCGCGTCGCGACCGCCTGTGCGCAGGCCGGCGCGACGCTGCTCGTCACCGACATCGACCCGCGCAAGCGCGCGCTCGCCGACAGCCTGAACGCGCGCTGGGTCGAGCCGGAGGAGGCGCTGTCGGCGCCGGTCGACGTGTTCGCGCCGTGCGCGCTGGGCGGGCTGCTCGACCACCAGAGCGTGCTGCGCGTCGGCGCGCCGATCGTCGCGGGCGCCGCAAACAACCAGCTCGCCGGCGACGAGGTCGCGGCGCTGCTGGCGCAGCGCGGGATCCTGTGGGCGCCGGACTTCGTCGCGAACGCCGGCGGCATCATCAACATCTCCGTCGAGCTCGAGGACGGCGGCTACGACCCGCGCCGGGCGGGCGAGCTGGTGCGCGGCATCGGCGGGACGCTCGAGCGGATCTTCGAGGACGCGGCGGCGCGCGGCGTTTCACCACTGGACGCCGCAATGGTGCTCGCGCGCGAGCGGCTGGCGGAGGCGGCTGCGGGCTGAGCGGGACACGGGGTGCCAGTGTGGGTGGCGTTCCGGAAGCGCATACGTCGACCAGGCCTCCGTCAGACCACCGGGCGCAGTCCTCCGGCCGGCGGCCACTCGGGGCGCTCCACGCCGGACGGCAGCCGCCCCTCCTCCTCGAGCTTGCCGAGGTGCGCCGCGAGTGTCGCGGTAGCGGCGAGGCGCAGGCTCGGCGGCGCGTCGTCCCACACGCGGTCGAGCAGCTCGTCGACCGTGCGCAGTCCATCGCCGAGCGCAGCGACCAGCCGCCGCTCGCGGTCGGCGCGGTGGGCGAGGTATCGGTCCAGGAGCGCCCCCGGGTCGATGACCGGCGGGCCGTGGCCCGTGCACAGCAGCTCGAGCTCCATCGTCCGCAGCCGCTCCAGCGCCGCGAGGTAGCCGCGCAGTGCGCCGGGGTCCGGCGCGACGAACACGCTGCTCTGCGCGAGCACCGCGTCGCCGGTGAAGCAGACGCGGCCGCGCACGAACGCGAGGTGGTCGGTGGCGTGGCCGGGCGCTGCGACGACCTGCAGCGGGCCGAACGTGTCGCCGTCGCCGAGGATGACGTCAGCCCCCTCCCAGCGCGCCGCGCCGACCGGCACGCCACCGGCCCCCGCACGCACGGCGGCCGCCGCCCCCGCGTGGTCGCCGTGATCGTGCGTCAGCGCGATGCCGCCCGCGCCGCCGCGGAGCTCGGCCTCGGCGAGGACCGCCGCGACATGCTCCTGCAGATCCGGGCCCGGGTCGACGATCCAGCACGGGTCGCGCCCGACGAGCCAGGTGTTCGTCCCGTCCAGCGTCAACGGCCCTGGGTTGCCGGCGTGCACGAGCGCGACGTCGTGGCGCTCGAGCGTCATCCCGCAACCTTATGCAGGACGCGGGGACGCGGGGACGCGGACGCGCCGCGGTGCCGGGCGGTCAGCCGGCGGCGAAGCGGTAGACCGGCCCGCTCAGCGACATCACGTAGACGCGGCCGCGGGCGTCCTCCCCGAAGGAGGAGAGCTGGTCGACCTTCGCCAGGCCGGGGATCGCCGCGTCGCCCTCGGCGTTCGGAGCGGAGAGCTTCGCCGAGCGCAGCCGCCCTTCACAGAAGTCGCCGTAGATGTAACGGCCCAGGAGCGCCGGGACGCCCGCGTCACGCATCACGTAGCCACCCGTGATCGAGCAGTTGCCGTCCTTGTGGGAGAGCTCGATGACCGGCGCCACGGCATCCGGCGCCGGCTCCTGGAAATTGCGCCGGGTGCCCTCCAACGGCCGCCAGCCGTAGTTCGCGCCGCGCGCTGCGCCCTGCTTCGCGAAGTCGACCTCCTCGACCTCGTTCTGGCCGACGTCGGCGATCGTGAGGTCGCCGGTCCTGCGGTCGAACGAGAACCGCCACGGGTTGCGCAGGCCGTAGGAGTAGATCTCCGGGCGGGCGCCCGCGCGGCTGACGAACGGGTTGCTCGGCGGCACCCGGTAGGGCCTCCCGCCGGTGCGGCGCGGGTCGATGCGCAGCATCTTGCCCAGCAGGCTGCCGAGATCCTGCGCGTTGCCGCGCGCGCCATGCTGATCGTCGCCGCCGCCGCCGTCGCCGGTGCCGATATAGAGCATCTTGTCCGGTCCGAACGTGACGAGGCCGCCGTTGTGGTTGGCCTCCTCGTCGTCGTAGCGCAGCACGAGCCGCGCGCTGCTCGCGTCGGCGCGTTCGGGGTTGGACTTCGAGCGGCGGTACTCGACCACGCTCTGCGAGCCGCCGCGGTTGGTGTAGTTGACGTAGAAGCGGCGTGACTTGGCGTAGTCGGGCGCGAAGGCCATCGACAGCAGCCCCTGCTCCCCGCCGCTGATCACCTTGCTGCGGATGTCGAGAAACGGCCGCGAGGCCCGCGTGTCCGTGATGACACGGATTGTGCCACCCTGCTCGACGACGAAGATCCGGCGTGTGTCGGCGGGTGGTGCCGCGACGTACACGGGCGCGGCGAAGGTGCCGATCTTGACGAGCCGCACGCCGTCGGCCGCGGAGGCCTTCGCCTGCGTCGTCTCGCCGGAGGCCTGCGTGGTGCGGGGCGCCGCCGCGGCGGTGCCGGTGCCGGTGGGTCCGTCCTCGCCCGATCCGCACGCGGCGAGCGCGGCGACGCTCGCGAGGCAGGCCAGCGTGAGCGCGGTGCGGGGCATTCCCGAGGAGCATGGCAGGCAGGCGCCGCCGAGGCGGCGCAAGACGCGGCTGTGCCCGGCAGGTGATCGCGGCGAAGCGCGTCCACGGCGCGAGCGCGGCGACGGTCGTCGCGTCGTCGAACGTGTCGACGTCGCGACGCTCGAACTGCTCGCCGGCCCCGAGGCGGCCACCCGCTTCTTCGTGAACCCGGGCGCCGTGCAGGATCGTCCGCAGACCGTGGCCGTGGCGCCCGTGACGGCGCTCTCGACCCCGTCGTCGCCCGGCTACCTCGGGACCGCGGCATCGCCGCGCCCGACGATCACGAGCGTTCAGCCGATAGGCCCGCAGGCGTTCAAGGTCACGTTCAGCCAGGCGGTCTCGTTCGTGCCCGCCGACGCGGCGGGGTTCATCGCCATCAGCGACGACGGCACGGCCCCGGCCACTGCCACATCGCTCGGTACCGGCGGCGACCCGAACTCGATCGCGGCGACGTTCCCCGCGGCCGTCAGCGCCGATCCGGCGTCGATCGTGCGGATCCTCGTCGCTCCGGGCATCGTGACCGCCGGTGACGGCGTCACGACGAACGTGGCGGACCAGGGGTCGACGTCGACGCCCAACGCGTCGCCCGGCTTCACCAATGGCCCGGACCTGCTGGCCGTTGGCGTGGATGCGGCCCTCAACCGGGTCATCTGGAAGTACGACGAGGCCGTCAACAGCACATCTCCGCCCGCGCCGAGCGCGTTTCGCGTGATCGCCGCGGACCGGTCCGAGATCGGCTCGACCGGTGGCGTCGTGGTAGGTGAGAACCTCGTTGTCGCCAACTACCCCAGCACGATCACGACGGGGATTTCGTTCGCCAACCCGTTCAACACGGTCACCGACCGTACCGGGCGGCCGAACCCCCACCAGAGCGTGAGCAACCAGAGGGAGCCGGGTGCTGCTCTGCCCCCGGCCCCGACCCCAACCCCGACCCCGCCGCCGGCTGCGAAACAGGTGATCAAGCACAAGACGTTCGTGACGATCAAGCGGCGCGGCAGGCGTCACTCGGGCAAGGTCCGCTCGCCCTCCCGCACGGCATGCGCCCGAGGCCGCAAGGTGGTCCTCAAGAAGCGCGGATCGAGCAAGCGGTACGGAACCGCCATCTCGAGGAGGAACGGCACGTACACGATCACACGCCGCACGCGTGCGCGCGGCCGGGTGTACGTCGTGGTCCTGGCCCGCGGCAAGTCCGTCAGGTGCCTGCAGGCCACGTCCCGGCGGATCGCCGGCTGAACACGAAGCAGCCTGTGAGCGTCACAGGCTGACGAGCCGCGTCGCGGTCGCCTTCCAGGTGGCCGCGACGCGCACGCCGGGCGCGAGGTGCAGCCCGCCGAGCGCGGCAGACGTGATCTCGGCCACGAGTGGCTGCGGCGCCGCGAGGCCCACCCGCACGCGGTTGCCGACCTGGGTCACGGTCAGCACCTCCGCCTCGAGCCGGTTCTGCATCGATCCCTCGATGTGCTCTCCGGCCGGTTCGAGCGCGATCTCCCATGGATGCACGCTCAGGGCGACCGGGCCCGTGCGGCGGTCGGTGCTCGTGGCGGTGCCGCCACCGTCGAGCTCGACGATCGTGACGTCGCCGGGTCCCGTGTGGGCGACGCCGGTCAGCACGACGGCGCCCGTGAAGTCCGCGACGAAGGCCGACGCCGGCGAGGCGGCGAGCTCGCCCGCCGTGCCCTGCTGCACGATCCGGCCGCCGTCGATGACCGCGACGCGGTCGCCGAGCACCGCCGCCTCGGTGAAGTCGTGCGTCACGAGCAGCGCCGGCACGCCGCTGTCGCGCAGGACGCCGGCCAGCTCGCGTGATGCGCTCGCGCGGGTGCGCGCGTCAAGCGCCGACAGGGGCTCGTCGAGCAGGAGCGCGCGCGGCGCGGGGGCGAGCGCGCGGGCGAGCGCCACGCGCTGACGCTCCCCGCCCGACAGCGTGCGCGGGCGCGCATCGGCCAGGGCGCCGATGCCGAAGCGCTCGAGCAGCTCCTCGGCGCGGCGGCGGCGCTCGGCGCGGGCGACGCCGCGCAGGCCGTAGGCGACGTTCTGCCAGACGGCCATGTGGCCGAAGAGGGCGTAGTCCTGGAAGACATAGCCGCAGCGGCGCTGCTCGGGTGCAAGCTCGCGATCTGTCGCCGTGTCCAGCCAGACCTCGCCGCCGCACTCGACGCGGCCGTGAGCGGGGCGCAGCAGGCCCGCGGCGATGCGCAGCAACGTGCTCTTGCCCGCGCCGGACGGGCCGGCCAGCGCCAGGCAGGTGCCGGCGGGCGCCTCGAGCACGGCGTCGAGCGTGAAGTCGGGGCTCGCCCCGCCGGCGCGCGAGGGGAGCATCGTGCGGGCCTCAACGCGCAGCACGCAGCGTCTCCGTCCCCTGCCCGCCGAGCAGCTTCGCGGACAGCAGCAGCGTTCCCGAGACGACGACGAGCACCGCCGACAGCGCGAGCGCCGCGTCGAAGTCGGTGCCGAGGCGCTCGTAGATCGCCAGCGGCGCGGTCTGCGTGCGCCCGCGAAACGAGCCGGCGAAGATCAGCGTGGCGCCGAACTCGCCGACGGCGCGGCCCCAGGCGAGGGCGAGGCCGGCCAGCATCCCCGGCGCCGCGGCGGGGACCGCGATGCGCGCGAACGTGCGCGCCTCCGAGGCGCCGAGCGTGCGCGAGGCCTCCAGCCAGGAACGGTCGACGGCGGCGAACGCCGTCTGTGCGCCGCGGATGAAGAACGGCGCGGCCACGAAGGTGAGCGCCACGACGACGCCGGCAGTCTCGAGTGCCAGCCGCACGCCGGTGTCGGCGATGTAGCCGCCGACGATGCCGGCCGGGCCGAGCGCCGCGAGCAGGCCGACACCCGCGACGGCCGGTGGCAGGACGAGTGGCAGCTCGACGAGCGTCACGACGAGCGCGTGGCCGCGGAAGGTGCGCGTCGCCAGGAGGTAGGCCGCCGGCGTGCCGACGAGGACGATGATCGCGAGTGCCAGGAGCGTCGTGCGCAGGCTCAGCCAGAGGGCGTCGAGAACGCCGGGGTCGTCGAGCGCGCCGATCAGGTTGCCGGGGCTCGTGCGGACGAAGATCGCGACGACCGGCAGCGTGAGGAACGCCAGGGCGAGCGCCAGCGCGACGACGAGCGCCGGGGCGAACCAGCGACCGCGCTTCACTGCCCGCGCGAGGGGCCGGCGCCGCTCATGGCGGTCACGGTAGCCGTGCGGGCGGCCGCGCGCCGCCGTCACCGCTCCCTGATCGGGATCCGCGGCAGGCCGAACCCGGCCTGCTTGAGTGCGGCGACGCCCGCCCCGTCCAGCAGCCCCGCGACGAAGGCCTGCGCGGCCTTGCGATGCGAAGCACCCTTGACGATTGCCACGCCGTAGCTCACCTCGGGCTGCAGCGCGGCGTCGAGCTCGATCGCCTTCAGCCGGCCGTTCGTGGCGGCGACGTCGGTGACGTAGAGAAAACCCGCGTCAGCCGCGCCCTGCCCGAGCTTCGCGGCGATGCCGCCGACGTCGGGCTC
>Ga0136616_10001424_pt1 | contig 12540 bp, 10 predicted proteins | sample AntDrymUQ2992106_2_FD_106648 | JGI IMG/M metagenome (GOLD analysis project Ga0136616, IMG submission 106648) | Polar desert sand microbial communities from Dry Valleys, Antarctica - metaG UQ299 (21.06) | ecosystem: Environmental > Terrestrial > Soil > Desert | place: Antarctica: Dry Valley...
CGGCGTCGTCCGCGAGACGGAGCGCGCGATCGGCATCGAGCCACGCGAACGCGTGCAGCGTCGGCTGGGTCTCCCCGTAGCGTCGGAGCGCAGCCTCGACGAGCGCCCGGCTCGTGGTGAGTCCGTGCGCCAGCGCGCGCGCGGCCGCGGGGAGATCGGTCAGGAACATTCGGCCCGCATGGTGTACCGCGGCACCCAGCCCTTCGGGAGATCGCGGCGCGGCCGCGCCACCACCCGGTAGCCCGCTCGTCGGAACTGCGCGACGCTGCCGAAGAACGCGGTGCTGTCGTGGACGCGTGCCCCGGGAGCGCGCGGATAGCCCTCGACCGCCGGCGCGCCGTGCTTGCCGGCGTACTCGACCGCCGCCTGCAGCAGTGCGACCGTTATCCCCCGTCCGCGGTACTTATTGTGGACGAAGAAGCACGGCACGACCCAGACCGGGACGTCGTCGACGCGCGGCGACGTGCGAGAGCGATCGATCCGGTGCATCTCGGTCCGCGGGCCGAGCGAGAGGAAGCCGACGGGCTGCGAATCCAGGTAGGCCAGCAGGCCCGGCGCGCGCCGGCGCGCCGCAAGCTTTCGCAGGAGCTCCCGGTTCGTTGCGGCCGTCGACGGCGGCGGGCGCCGCCCGCCCCGGGTGGCCCTCGGGGCGAGCTTGGCCTGGAGAGCGCGGCGCTCCCTGGTGTCGTAACGCGGCCAGATGTCCCAGCACCCCCGCATGATCGAGTCGGTCAAGAAGAGCTGCTCCACGTCCCGGAAGCGCGAGGCCGTGATCGGCCGTACGAGGATCTCGCCGGGCATGCTCACAAGGCTACGCTTGCCGGGCGTGTACGCTCCGCCCGTCCGGCGCGCTACGCCGGCGGAGGAAGGAAGCGCCATGATCGATCGGAAGACGCTGCTGGAGCCGCCGTTCATGGCGGATCCGCCCGTGAAGCTCAACATCCCTGCGAAGACGCTCGGTCTCATCCTCGCGATCCTCGGCGGCATCGCGGCGCTGTTCGGCTTGCTCGCCATCCTCGCGCTGCTTGGCCTGAGTGCGGTCGCCGCCGCGTTCGGTGGCATCTTTATCCTCGCCATCATCGGCCTGATCATCAGCGAGATCGGGACGATCGTCGGCGCCTGGGGCGGCTGGCAGATGTTCCAGGGAAAGGTGGAGGGCAAAGTGCTCGCGATCTACGGCCTCCTTATCAATGTCGCGGGCAGCCTCTTCGCGGCGATCGGTGGCACCGGCGGCTTGATCGGCTGGGTCTTCGGCGCCCTGGTCAGCTTCGTCATCTACTACCTCATCGTGATCAGCCGCTTCCCCGACGATCCCGCACCCGTGGACTCGAGCACCGCGGCCGTCTGAGGGCGTCAGGCTACGGCGGCTGGCTCACGCAAGAGCCGCCGTATCACTGCGTTCACGTCGCCGTCGTCGCTCGCCGTCGGGCCGCAAGGCGGCCAGACGTCTCGCTCCCAGGCGGCGAAGCCGCGCTTCGGCGGACGCGCGCCAGGTCGGCGTCCCGAGACCAAGCGCGAACAGCGTCTCGACGAGCGAGAGCGCTCGCTCCACCTGTCCGCGCTTTTCGAGCGCTCTCGCGTACGGGAGGGCGGCGCGGATGCGGGTCTCGAGATCGCCTTCGACGTACGCGCTCTCGTAGCAGCCGAAGGCGGCCTCGTGCTCCTTGGTGCGATCGAACGCGCGTGCGAGCGCGAGCGCGGCCGGCGGGTGATCCGGTGCTCGACCGGCGCGTGCGGCCACGACTGCCGAGGCGACGCGGTCCGTCACGCGGATGAGAGACACGATGTCGCGCCGGTTGTGCTCAAGGACCGGTCCGATGAGTGTCGGGTCCCGCGCGCGGAGGTACCGAAAGTAGTGATCCGGGATGAACTCACCGGGGATGTCCTCGACGCGCCCGTCGTCGAGGACGGACTCCTCGATCTGGCGCAGGGTCACCGAGCCGAAGCGGCCACGCCACAGGCGGCGGGCGGGGTGCAGCAGATCGAGGTGCGACGCGTCGACCGTGATCTCCGCGCGCAGGGCCATGACGAAGCGGGAGCGGAGCAGCGGAAGGTCGAAGCACTTGCCGTTGTAAGAGGCGCACGCGCGGAACCGACCCAGCTCCCCCTGCAGCATCCGGACGAACGCCCGCTCGGCACCCAGGTCGTTCAAGAGATGCTGCCGGAGGACGAGCTCGCCATCCTCGATGTGCGCGGTCCCGAGCAGGAACACATATGTGCCGGTGCCGCCAGACAGGCCGGTGGTCTCGGTGTCCAGGAAGAGGATGTCCTCCCAGCTGCGCGGGGGGTCGCCGCGAAGGCCGAGGTGCACGAGGACGCCTGGATCGGGCGCGCCGTGACCGACGACCTCGAGACCTAGCGAGCCGATGTCGATCCGGCGTTCACGCGTTTCAAATGCCGCGAGGGCGCTATCCGACCGAGAGGCGGCGTCTCGCAAACCGCTCGCCGCCGGCTTTGGGTCACGGGCGACGATCGCGTCGAGCTTCGCGCGGAGTGCGGCGAGGTCGGTGGTCACCCGAGGAGGCCGGCGACCGCGGACCGCACGTCACGGCCGAGCGCGTAGGCGGGGCCGACGCACGCGGGGCAGCCGTCGCCGCACGGGCAGGAGCGGAGATGCTCGCGTGCACGTTGAAGCAGCGGGTCCAGGGAGCGGAAGAGCCGCTCGGAGAATCCGACGCCGCCCGGCGTCATGTCGAAGAGGAAGACCGATGGACGTTCGGTGTGTGGTGAGCGCGCTTCCACGGCGAGCCCGAGGTCGTGCGGGTCACACATGAGGAACAGCGGTGCCAGCCCGTGGAGGAGATTGCCGAGCCCCGCGAGCGCGATCTCGACGCGCTCCTTCGGCCAGCCTCGTACGGTCGCCTCAGGGAGCGCGAGCCAGAAGGACGTTGTCTGAAGCTCCTGCTCCGGCAGGTGAATGCGACCCCAGCCGACGTTCTCGTGCGTGAACATCGTCAGCTTCTTGAAAATGGTAGGCAGCGCGGACACGAGCACCTCACCGTGCGCGCGATCGAAGCGCCCGACAGCGCTGCGCGAAAATTCGTCGAGCACCCGGATCCGTACTGCGAGATCGGCATCCGTGTAGTAATCGACCTTCACCTCGGTCACGTACGCCTTTGCGTTCTCCCAGTCGAGGCGCTCCACCTGGTACTGGCGCGACTCATGGAGGTAGATCGCCTGCTCGTGCACGAGCACCGGCGCAGCGAACCGGTCGACCTCCCCGATCACGCGCTCGCGCGCGTCGTTGCCCTTGTGCGGATTCGGGGCCTCGCGGCCGCTCGTGTCGATGATGACAACGTTGTCGTTGCTCGCCGTGCGGAGGGACATGCCCTGCGCGGGAAACGCCCGATCCGACCAGTGATAGCGCCCCTCCGCCTCATGCAGGATGCCCTGCTCTGCGAGGTACGCGAGGACGCCCGCGGTGTCCTCCGTCCCGAATCGCTCGGCCTTGCCCGAGGCCGTCTCGAATGGCAGCTCGAAGGCGCCGCACTTCAGATGACCGACGAGGATGTGGAGGTTGTCGGGGTTCACCAGCCCGGACTCGGGCGCGCGACCGAGCACGAATTCCGGGTGCTGAATGACGTACTGGTCCGTTGGCGAGGACGTCGCGACAAGGAAGGCGGCCGAGAGCTCCTCGCGCCGGCCGGAGCGGCCCATCTGCTGCCAGGTCGATGCAACGCTGCCCGGGTAGCCGACGAGGACCGCGGCCTGAAGCGCGCCGAGGTCGATGCCGAGCTCCAGCGCGTTCGTCGAGACGACCCCTCGCACCGTGCCGTCGCGCAGTCCCCGTTCGATCGCGCGGCGCTCGGACGGGAGATATCCGCTCCGGTAGCCGCGCACGAGATCCGGTGGCCACTGCGGTGACGGGAACCGCGCGCGTAGGTAGGTCAGGAGCAGCTCCGTCTGCACGCGACTCTTGGTGAACGCGATCGTCTGCACGCCGGAAGCGAGGAGCATCGCCGCGATGTCGCGCCCTACCAGGAGCGCGCTCTTGCGGATGCCGAGCTGCAGGTTCACCACGGGGGGCTGGATGAATGCGAGCACCTTCTCACCGCGCGGCGCGCCGGACTCATCGACGAGCACGACGTCCGCTTCGACGTGACGGCGCGCGAGCTCCTCCGGATTGGCGATCGTGGCCGACGTGCAGATGAAGATGGGATCCGACCCGTAGAAGCGGCAGATGCGGCGGAGGCGGCGCAGCACGTTCGCGACGTTGCTGCCGAACACCCCCCTGTAGGTGTGCAGCTCGTCGAGCACCACGAAGCGCAGGTTCTCGAAGAGCTTGACCCACTTCGTATGGTGCGGAAGGATCCCGGTGTGGAGCATGTCGGGATTCGTGATGACGACGTGGCCGGCCGAACGGATCGCGGCCCGCGCCGCGGGTGGGGTGTCACCGTCGTAGGTGAAGGTCTTGAGCTCGATGTCGATGTCGGCCGAAAGCCGCTGCAGCTCGGCGAGCTGATCCTGCGCGAGCGCCTTCGTCGGGAAGAGGTACAGCGCCCGTGCCGAGCCATCCTTCGCGATCGCGTCGAGGACCGGTAGGTCGTAGCACAGCGTCTTGCCCGACGCGGTCGGTGTGACGACGACGACGTTCTTGCCCGCGCGAGTCCTCTCGAGTGCCGCGGCCTGATGCGTGTACAGCTGCTCGATGCCGCGACGGCGGAGCGCGTGCGCGACGCGGCCGTCGAGCCACTCGGGAAACGGCGCAAAGCGCGCGGGCTTCGCGGGCAGTCGCTCCCAGTGCGTGACGAGCTCCGCGAACGCGGGGTCGTGCTCGAGCGTGTCGAGGATCTGCTCGAGGCTGGTCCGAGCCGGGAATCGAACGGGCGTTCGCATCTCTCACCCACGATATGAAACGGATGTTCGAGATGTCAAGGGCGGACGCGGCCCTGCTCTTGCACCCCAGTGCGCGCGGTGGACGAGCGCGGCGGGACCGTGCGCGCTGGCGCGCGGACGGACCAAGAGATCGGGGACACCTTGCCCGGGAACGGGGCCCTCCCGTCGGGTCCTGCGGCCCCGCTCCGTGTGCTCGGCGGGCGCTATGAGCTGCTCGAGCGCATCGGGAGCGGCGGGATGGCCGATGTGTATCGGGCGCACTGCAGGCGCCTCGGGCGCGATGTGGCCGTCAAGATGCTGCGTCATTTCGGCGGCGATCCAGCGTTCATCGACCGGTTCCGCCGTGAAGCGAGACACGCCGCCGGCATCCAGCACCCGAACGTGGCCACCGTCTACGACTTCGGTGAGGACGGCGACGATCAGTACATCGTGATGGAGTTCGTGCCTGGCGATAACCTCAAGGACATCATCCGTCGGCGTGGTCCGGTTCCCGAGGATGAGGCGCTTACGATCGCGGCGCGCATCGCCCGCGGCCTCCAGGCGGCGCACTCGCGTGGCGTCGTGCACCGCGATCTCAAGCCGCAGAATATCCTGCTTCCAGCCGACGGCGAGCCGCGCATCGTCGATTTCGGGATCGCGAAGGCGATGGACGCGGGCGCGCTCACCCAGACAGCCGCAGTCCTCGGTACGGCCCACTACTTTTCGCCGGAGCAGGCGCGCGGACTCCCTGCCGACGCGCGGGCCGATGTCTACAGCCTCGGGGTCGTGCTATTCGAGCTCCTCACCGGAGTGGTGCCGTTCGATGGCGACAATCCGGTCGACATCGCGCTGCAGCATGTGAACGCACCGGCCCCCCGCCCGTCGTCCTTCAAGAGGGGCATCCGTTCGTCCACAGATGACGTCGTGCTGCGCGCCCTCGAGAAGGACCCGGACAAGCGCTTTCCGACGGCGGCCGCGATGGCGCAGGCGATAGTTCTCTCCCGCGACGGCCGCGGTCCGGTGCTGGCGCGCCGCGTCGCCCCGCCGCCTCGGTCGGGCCGGCCGGCCCTGCTTCCGGCGCTCGCCGCATTCGTGCTCCTGCTGGTCGCCGGGGCCGCGCTCGCCCGCAGCGAGCTGAACCGCGCTCCCGCTCCCCCTCGATCGTCCATCTCCGGCGCGACCGCGGCTCCCGCGGCGATCTCCTCGCCGACCTCGACTCCGACCTCGACTCCGACGGCGGCGCCGACGACCGCTCCGCCCACGACCGCTCCGCCCACGACCGCTCCGCCCACGACCGCTCCGCCGGCGACAGCACCGCCGACGATCGCTCCGCCGCGCACGGGCGTACCGGTCGCCGGGGCCGCACCGCCGAATGCCACGGTGAGCGACTTCTACGCGCGTGTGGTGCGGCAGGACTTCCGTGGCGCCGCCGCACTCTGGAGCTCCCGCATGCAGGCGAACTACCCGCCCGCGCAGTCAGTCGACGTGCGGTTCGGGGCGACCACCGGCATGACGCTCCTGCGGAACGAGGTGGTCGCTCAGGATCTCGCCGCCGGCCGCGCGACGGTCGCCATCGATCTTCTCGAAACGACGACCTCGGGCGCGCAGCTGTGGTCCGGGACCTGGGAGATGATCCGGGCGGCGGACGGGTCGTGGCTCATGGATCGCCCGAGCCTCTCGGCGCGCTAGCGGCTAGCGCTCCGGTAGGGCTCCGCAGGCGGCGCGTTCGCCGTCTCGCTCCGCATTCCGCTTGATCTGCAGAAGCGCAAGCCGACGTATGAGCGCGCTGCCGGGCCGGACCACCCGCCAGTAGCGTCTGAAGTGGCGTCGCGCCGTGGCGTCGGCGCACAGGACCCGGGTCTCGGTGACGACCCTGCTCCGTCCGAGGCGCGCAGGATCGACCCGGAACGACATCGCGGCCTTCGCGGTACCGCGCTCGGCATGCCGTGCGAAGTCCTCGCGTCCTATCGTCATGCGCGTACCGGAGATCGTCCAAAAGCGCCCGGCGACGCCGAGCACGATCTCGCGACCGGGCTCCTCGGCGAGCACGACGAAACCCGCGCGAACCGCGTCGTCGAGCGTGAGCGTGGCGATCGCATCTCCGCGGACGAGCGCTGGCAGGTTACGGAACGCGAATAGCGCCCGCGCGATCGGTGACGCCGCAAGGTCCACCTGCCGGACGGCCCGATACGTGCGGTCCACGTCGGCCGCGACCGCGATCTCGTGGTGGTCGGCCTCGTCCCATCGCGGCATCAGGTCATCGAGCAGCACCACCCCTAGAGCACCGGAGACAGAGCCCGTGTGACGCGACCGGCGGGCTCGCGGCCCAGCTGCTGGCACATCCACGCGCCAGCCGCGGCCGCCTTCCGCACGTTCACGCCGGTCTCGATGCCCAGGCCATCGAGCATCCAGACCAGATCCTCGGTCGCGAGATTGCCCGCCGCGCCAGGTGCGAAAGCCGATCCGCCGAGCCCGCCGGCGCTCGTGTCGATCGTCGTCACACCCAGCTCCAGCGCAGCGAGGACGTTCGCGAGTCCCTGCCCATACGTATCGTGGAAGTGCACCGCGAGCGCGCTCGGGGGCACGCCCGCGGCTGCGTACGCGGTGATGAGGCGCTGTACGTGCGCGGCGGTGCCGATGCCGATCGTGTCCCCGAGCGAGAGCTCGTCGCAGCCAAGCTCGAGCAGGGACCGTCCGGTGGCGACGACCGTGCCGACCGGCGTCGGGCCGTCCCACGGATCGGCGAACACCATCGAGAGATAGCCGCGCACCCGCAGGCCGGCCGCCTTCGCCCGGCTGACGACGGGCGTGCACATCACGAGCGCATCGGCGCGCGACCGCTGCAGGTTCCTCCGCGAGTAGCTTTCGCTCGCCGACACGAACACCGCGATCTCGCGGACCCCCGCGGCGAGAGCGCGCTCGAGGCCGCGTTCGTTCGGCACCAGGACCGGGTAGCGGACCTCCGGCTTCCACGGGATGCGCGCGAGGAGCTCGGCCGCGTCGGCGAGCTGTGGCACGGCGGCGGCGCTCACGAACGAGGTCGCCTCGATCACGGTGTGGCCGGCGGCGAGGAGCCGCTCGATGAAGTCCACCTTGGCCCCGGTCGGCACAGTGACCCGCTCCGCCTGGAGCCCGTCCCGCGGCCCGACCTCGACGATCGACACGCGATCGGGTAGACGCTCACGCATCGGGAGATCGCCACGGGACATCGCGCCTATTCTCGCTGCGTGTGCCATGGGGCGTACCACGCTCAAGAGCGTCCTTTCAAGGATTCAATGCGGATTTCGCGGCGCTGCGCCGCCACCCCGTCGATGAGCGGCTTGTCGTGCGGTAGCTCGATCGCTTAGCGGAGGACGTCCGGCTCGAACTCCACCAAACGCTGACCGCGCTCGACCTGCTGACCGGGGCCGCATAGCACGGCCTTCACGATCCCAGCCGAGGGCGCTTCGACGCGCATCTCCATCTTCATCGCTTCGACGACGGCAAGCAGGTCGCCGCGGGAGACATGCTGCCCGTCGCGCGCCGCGACGCTCAGCACGACCCCGGGCATCGGCGCGGTCACGTCGCCCGGCTGCAGCGAGTCCGTGCGCTCGTCCGCTTCGAGCGCGATCTCGTACGTCGCGCCGCGCCACGCGACCCAGATCACGCTCCCATCACGCGCGGCGGCCGCTGCGCTCGTCCCTTCGATCGTCCAGCGACCGTCGCCGTCACCGCGCCCGATCGACAGGCCATCGATCTCGTAGGGGCCGCCGCCGGATGTGCGCACGGCGCGCGCGCCGAGGACCACGACCGCCGCGGGCGGCCCGCCCGTGCGCCAGGTGCCGAGCGCGGACCAGACATCGCGCGGATCCGCGGCGCGGGAGCGCTCGTCCAGCAGCGCCGCCGCGGCGACCGCGACGGCTTCGGGCGGTATGTCGTCGACGCGCGGCGCGAGCGTCGCCAGCTCGCGCTCGATGAGCCCGGTGTCGGCGCGTCCGGCGCGGACGTCCGGATGGGCGACGAGCGCGCGGAGCAGCTGGAGGTTCGTACGGACCCCGAGGATCGTGGTACTGCCGAGCGCGGACGCACATGCGTCGAGCGCCGTTTCGCGATCGGGCCCGCTCGTGATCACCTTCGCGATCAGCGGGTCGTAGTGTCGCGTGACGACCGATCCTTGCTCGACTCCCGTGTCGACGCGCGCGGCCGAGGGGAGGTCGAGATGCACGAGGCGCCCGGCGGACGGCGCGAAACCGGACGAGGGGTCCTCGGCGTAGATGCGCGCCTCGACCGCGTGGCCGCGCGCCGCCGGCACCACGCCCAGTCGCTCGCCGAGGGCGACGCGTAGCTGCTGCTCGACAAGGTCGATCCCGTACACCTCCTCCGTCACCGGGTGCTCCACCTGCAGCCGCGCGTTCACCTCGATGAAGAAGAACGCGCCCGATGTGTCGAGCAGGAACTCCACCGTGCCGGCGTTCACGTAGCCGGCTTCGCGCGCGATCGCGATCGCGGCGGCCTCGAGACGGGCATGCAGCGCTGGATCGACAGCGGGAGAGGGGCACTCCTCGATGACCTTCTGGTGCCGGCGCTGGGCACTGCAGTCGCGCTCGCCGAGCGCGATGACCTGACCGTGCGCGTCGGCGAGCACCTGCACCTCGACGTGACGTGGACGGACGATCGCCCGCTCGAGCAGCACGCGCTCGTCATCGAAGGCCGCGCTCGCCTGCCGTCTCGCCCGGGCCAGCGCATCGCGCAGTCCGGTCTCCTCGGGCACGAGCTGCATCCCGATCCCGCCGCCACCTGCGACCGGCTTCACCATCACCGGATAGCCGATGCGCCGTGCGGCGGCGATGAAGACGTCGTCGCGCTGATCCTCGCCCCGCTCGTCGGCGAGAAGCGTGACGCCGGCACGTGCCGCGATCGCCTTCGCCTTCGCCTTGTCACCGAGCGCGGCGAGCACGGCCGGCGGCGGTCCGACGAAGCCGAGACCGGCCGACGCGAGGGCACGCGCGAGCCGCGGATCCTCGGCGAGGAAGCCGTATCCGGGGTGCACGAGGTCGGCACCGCTTTCGACCGCGGCTGTGACGATCCGCTCGACATCCAGATAGGACTCCCGCGCGGAGGCCGGCCCGATCCGGACCGCTAGGTCGGCCTGCCGCACGAAGGGGAGCCCGGCATCGGCGTCGGAGTACACCGCCACGGTTCGCATGCCAAGTCGCCGCGCCGTGCGGAACACGCGCTGCGCGACCTCGCCGCGATTCGCGACGAGGACCGTATGCGTCTCCGGGGTCACGCCCTCCACCGTGGTGCGCGCTGCTCGACGAACGCGCGCAGGCCCTCCTGGCCCTCCTCGCTCACGCGGATGTCCGCGATCCGCAGCGCCGTGAGCTCGCGCACCTCATCGGCAGGCCGTCCTGACACGTCGCGAACGAGCCGCTTCGCGGCGTTCACGGCCGTCGGGCCGCCGAGCAGGATGGCCTGCACGAAGAGGCCGAGCTTCGCGTCGAGGTCGTGATGGCCGTCCTCCACGCTCGCCACGAGGCCGACCGCCTCGGCCTTGCGCGCGTCGAAGCGCATCCCGGTCACGAAGGCGGCGCCGGCGAACGCGGGCCCGCACTTGCGCACGACGTACGGCGAGATCACTGCGGGGACGACGCCAAGACGCACCTCGGAGAAAGCGAACGTCGCGTCACCCGACGCGACCGCGATGTCCGCGATCGCGACAAGACCCGCGCCACCGCCGATCGCCGCTCCCTGCACCCGGGCTAGCAGCGGCATCCGCAGCGCGTCCAGCGCACCGAACATCGCGGCGACGGCGCGCGAGTCGGCGAGATTCTCGTCAGGCGTGAGATCGACCGTCGAGCGCAGCCAATCGACGTCGGCTCCGGCGGAGAAGGTGTCGCCTTCGCTTCGAAGGATCACGCACCGCGCGTCCGGCGGCACGTCGGCGACGCGCGCGGTGAGCTCGGCAATGAGGCCTGCGTCGAGCGCGTTCTTGGCGGTGGGACGCCCGAACGTGATGGTCGTGACGCCTCGGGTATCGGTTTCGAGCCGGACGCTCATCGCCCGCGCAGGTATGCGTCGCTGCCTTCGATCCAGTCCTGCCGTGGCGGCGCGAAGATGTCGAGGTCGTAGGTGTCTTCGATCGCCTCGGCGCGATGCGGCACGTTCGACGGGATGACCAGGACCTCGCCGGTCCGAACGTCGAACTCCCGCTCGTCGTCCCCGAGCCACAGGCGAAGATGGCCCTCCACGACGTAGCTCAGCTGCTCGGCCTCGTGCGAGTGGGTCGGGACGAGGCTGCCCTTGGGGAGCCAGAGCTGCGCGATCATGCCGCGCTCGCCGTGGATGAAGCGGCGCTCGATCGCTCCTGTCAACCGCTCGCGCTCGAGGTCGTCCCAGCGACGCAGCGTCACCAGATCACATCCGGAACACGCCGTAGCGCACCGGCTCGATCGGGGCGTGACGCGCCGCCGCGAGCCCGAGCGCCAGGACCTTTCGCGTATCGAGAGGGTCGATGACGCCATCGTCCCACAGCCGCGCGGTCGAGTAGTAGGGGGACCCCTGCGTGTCGTACTGCTCGCGGATGCGTGCCTTGAAGGACTCTCGCTCGGCGTCATCGGCGAAGGTCCCGACGAGCGAGAGGACCGTCGCGGCCTGCTCGCCGCCCATGACGCTGATCCGCGCATTCGGCCACATCCAGAGCTGCCGCGGCGAGTACGCACGCCCGCACATGCCGTAGTTCCCGGCCCCGTACGAGCCGCCGATGATGACCGTGAACTTCGGCACCGTCGCGCAGGCCACCGCCGTCACCATCTTCGCGCCGTCCTTCGCGATGCCGCCGGCCTCGTACTCCTTTCCGACCATGAAACCCGCGATGTTCTGGAGGAACACGAGTGGCACGCCGCGCTGGTCGCACAGCTGGATGAAGTGCGCGACCTTCAGCGCGGACTCGCTGAACAGGATGCCGTTGTTCGCGATGATGCCGACGCTGAACCCCATGATCCGCGCGTAGCCGCACACGATCGTTGTCGCGTACAGCGCCTTGAATTCATGGAACTCCGAGCGGTCGACGAGCCGCGCGATGACCTCGTGCACGTCGTACGGCGTGCGCCCCTCACGGGGAACGATCGCGTACAGCTCGCGCTCGTCGAGCGCAGGCGAGGCGGGCTCGGCGACGTCGGCACCCCAATGGAGCGGGCGCTCGAGCTGCCCGACGATCGACCGGAGGATCCGTAGCGCGTGCGCGTCGTCGAGCGCGTAATGGTCGGCGACGCCGCTCGTACGCGCATGGACCTCGGCTCCGCCTAGCTCCTCGGCGGTCACGTCCTGCCCGGTCGCGGCCTTCACGAGCGGTGGGCCACCGAGGAAGATCGTGCCCTGGCCCTTCACGATGATCGTCTCGTCGCTCATGGCCGGGACGTACGCACCGCCCGCCGTGCACGAGCCGAGGACCGCTGCGAGCTGGGGCACCCCGAGCGCCGAGAGGCGGGCCTGGTTGTAGAAGATTCGCCCGAAGTGATCACGATCCGGGAATACCTCGTCCTGGCGGGGCAGGAACGCGCCGCCCGAGTCGACGAGATAGAGGCACGGAAGGCGGTTCTCGAGCGCGATCTCCTGTGCGCGCAGGTGCTTTTTCACCGTCAGCGGGTAGTACGTTCCGCCCTTTACCGTGGCGTCGTTCGCGACGATCACGCACTCCGTGCCGGAGACGCGGCCGATCCCGGTGATGAGACCCGCGCTGGGCGC
>Ga0136616_10001425_pt1 | contig 12529 bp, 10 predicted proteins | sample AntDrymUQ2992106_2_FD_106648 | JGI IMG/M metagenome (GOLD analysis project Ga0136616, IMG submission 106648) | Polar desert sand microbial communities from Dry Valleys, Antarctica - metaG UQ299 (21.06) | ecosystem: Environmental > Terrestrial > Soil > Desert | place: Antarctica: Dry Valley...
GAGCCGCGCAAAGGTGAAGTCGCCCGGCGCCGCGAGGTGGTGCACGGAGGCGCCGCCGGCAGGGAAGAAGAAGCCCTCGGGATGCAGGTGGACATGGCGCATGTTCTCGGCCGGATCGTCGCTGCGGGCCGCGAACCAGGTGGCGTGCTGACCGGAGTTGCAAAGGTCCCAGACGTCACGATCGGCGTGGTGGTAGCGGACGTCGGCGAACAGCACCGGCGTCCCGCTCAGGCCCTTGAGCAGCTGCATCGTCAGCGCGGCGTCCATGTCGGCCTCGGTCGCGCACACGTGCGTCTCCTTGGGCCCGTCCCAGTCGTAGGGATCGTTGAGGAACGCCTCCGTCACGTCCATGGTGGCGAAGTGCGTCGTCAGCTCGGGCTGGCCCTTGATGCCGCTGAAGTCGAGGTTCCACTCCTCGATCAGCTCCTTCATCGCGTAGTAGGAGCGGATCTGGCGCTCCAGCAGCTCGGGCGTGAGCTGCCCGCCGTCGTAGTGGACGCCGGCGGTGTGGCGCTCGAGCCACTCGCGCGCCGCCCGGACGGGGCCGCCGTCGACGAGCTCGGACCGCCGCACGAGCTCGAGCTGGTCGATCTCCTCGACGTCGATCCCGAACTTCGCGAGCCACTGGTCGGGGTTGGAGACGGCCGTGTACATGCCCATCGGGCGCCCGCCGATGCGTCCGAACGTGCTGCCCTCGAGGCTGCGCGCGGCGCTCGCCGCCGCGACATGGGAGAGCACGCGCTCGCGCACCGCCGGATCGCCGATCGAGCCCCAGGCGCGGCCGTGGCCGCGGCCGATCTGGTCAAGCGCCCCGCCCGCGGCGAGCATGCCGACCATCCCCGGCTGCTGCGGATCGATGCTCGAGAAGAGCAGAAGCGGGCCGGGGGTCGCGCGGGCGGCCAGCATCGTGAAGTGAGGGAACGCCCAGACGGGCATGCTGAACACGGTCAGGTCCGGCCGCCGGGCGGCGACCCGCCGCGCCTGCGTCGTCGCCGCCTCGTTGGTCCAGACGACCTCCTCCGCACGTACGACATCGTGCCCGGCTGCGGCGACGGCGGCGGCGATCTCGTCCTCGACCTCGCGGGTGAACCCGGCCAGGTCGCGGTGCACGAAGTCCCGTCCGTCCGAAAACGTCAACAGTCCGACTCTGGCCACCGAGCATTCCTTTCCATTGCGCGTTTCGTGCCGCAGGAGCCCCGGACGCGGAGCTCGCACGGGAAGACAAGGTGCTGCGCGGGAGCGTCGTCCCCCGCGATCCGCTCTCGCAGCAGCCGCATCGCCGCGTCGGCCATGGCTCGCACGGGCTGCGCGAGCACGGTGAGCGGGGGCTGGACCAGCTCCGCCCAGAAGGGGTCGTCGAGCGCCACGACGGCGATGTCGTCGGGGACCCGGCGGCCGCAACGCGCGACGGCCCTCAGCGCGCCGATGGCCATCAGGTTGTTGGCGACGACGAGCGCCGTCACGTCCGCGTCGCGTTCGAGCAGCTCCTGCGTGGCCGCCGACGCCGGCTCGATCCGGAAGCCGCCGTCAGCTGCTCGCGGCCGCAGGCCGGCCGCGCCCATCGCGGCCTCGTATCCGCGGCGCCGGGCGTCGGCGGTTTCGACGCCCGGCCGGCCGCCGACGATCGCGACCCCCTCGTGGCCTGCGGCGAGCAGGTGCTCCGTCGCGACCCGCATGGCGCCCTCGCCGTCCGAGACGACGGAGTCCGCGCGCCGGTCCGCGACGTGGCGGTCGAACGCCACCACGGGAATGCCGAGGTCGAGCAGGTCGCGCAGCTCCCCGCTCTCGGCCTCCGACGGCGAGAGGATCACGCCCGAGACGCGCTCGCCCGCCAGCATGTCCAGGTAGGCCCGCTGCTTGGCGGCCTGCTCGTCGGTGTTGCAGAGAACCATCCGGTAGCCGCGCCCGAAGGCGGCGTCCTCGACGGCCCGGACCATCTCCGTGAAGTGCGGGTTCTCGATGTCCGACACGATCACCCCGATCAGCTCGGTGGTCTGGCGCCGGAGGTTGCGGGCGAGCCGGTTCGGGCGGTAGCCGAGCTCCTCGGCCGCCGCCCGCACCCGCTGCTGCGCGTCGGCTCCCACCGTCTCGGAGCCGTTGAGCACCCGCGAGACCGTGGCGACGGAGACCGAGGCGCGCAGCGCGACGTCGCGCATGCTCACCTCGGTCCTGGTCTGGTCGGGTCGCACGGGAGCCGATCCCTGCGTCGCAACCGTGGACGGCTCCCGTCGCCTCACCCCGCCTAGCCCGCGTTGGCCTTCGCGTAGACGTCGGTCGCGTTCTCCTCGGTGATCGTCTGCGTCTCGAGGATCTGCTCCTTCGGCACGGTGGCGCAGTCGATCAGCAGCTTCTTCGCCGCGTCGATCGCCTCCTTGCCGTTGGTCGGGTAGGTGAAGGTGGCCGACAGGCGGCCCTCCTCGACGGCCTTGATGCCGCCCGACGGGATCGGCAGGGCGTCGATGCCGATGAACTTCATGTCCTTCTCGCGACCGGCCGACTTGGCCGCGAGGTAGGCGCCCTCGGCCATCGGATCGTTGTGGGCGTAGACGACGTCGATGTCGTCGTTGGCCTGGAACAGCGCCTCGGCCTGCTGCTGGCCCTTCTCGCGCAGCCAGTCGCCCGAGGCCTGCGCGGTGATCTTGATCCCGGGCACGGCCTTGATCCCCTCGCGGAAACCCTCGGCGCGCTCCGCAGCGGGCGTCGCACCCGCGAGGCCGCGGATCTCGACGACGTTGCCGCCGTCGGGCAGCAGCTCGGCGACGTGCTCGCCGGCGGCGCGGCCGATCGCCACGTTGTCGCCGCCGATGAACGTCGTGTAGGCGTCGCCCTCGACCTTGCGGTCGAGCACGATCACCGGGATCTTCAAGTCGAACGCCTTCTTGACCACGCCGGTGAGCGGTGCGGCCTCGTTCGGTGAGATGATCAGCGCGTCGATCTGCTGCGTGAGGAAGTTCTCGACGTCGGACACCTGCTTGGCGTTGTCCTGGGCCGCGTCGGCGAACTTGACTTCGAACTGCGGCACGCTCGCGGCCGCCGTCTTGATGTCGTCGTTCATCCGCTCGCGGTAGGGCTCCGCGTTGTTGGCCTGCGACATGCCGATCACGTACTTGCCGTCGGCCCCGCAGGTCTTGGCCTGGGAGCTCGACTTCGTCTCGCCGCCGCCGCCGCCCTCGTCGTCGCCGCCGCATGCGGCAACTGCAGCGCCGAGCACGCAGGCCGTCAGGACCGCCAGCATGGAACGAATAGAGATGCGCAACTTTCCCTCCTCCGGGATTGGACTAGTCATTGCTGGACCGCAAGGTCAGGAGTGCCGCCGCCGCCACGATCACGAGGCCCTTGATCAGGAGCTGCACGTTCGCGTCGACGTTGTTGAGCGCGAGGATGTTGTTGAGGATCCCGAGCAGCAGCGCGCCGCCCAGCGTCCCCGCCACGGTGCCGCGGCCGCCGAACAGGCTCGTGCCGCCGATCACCACCGCCGCGATCGCGTCGAGCTCGTAGCCCGCGCCGTCGTTCGGGCTGCCCTGGTTGAGCTGGCCGGCGTGGATGATCCCGGCGAGCGCGGCCAGGAAGCCGGAGATCGCGAACACGGCGACCTTGATCCGCCCGATCGGGACGCCGGAGAGCCGGGCCGCCCGCTCGTTGCCGCCGATCGCGTACAGGTGCCGCGAGAACGTCGTGCGCCGCAGCACGAAGATCGCCACCGCGCCGACCGTGATGAAGATCAGCGCCGGCACCGGCAGCAGCCCGAGCAGGCGCTCGTTGAGCACGGAGAACGACTCGGGCGCGTGCCCCTTGCCCGAGCCGTAGGCGAGCGGGACGCCCTGGCCCTCGGCCCAGATCCGCGCCAGTCCTCGCGCCACCTGCAGGCCCGCCAGCGTCACGATGAACGACTGGACGGCCAGGCGCGAGGAGATGAGACCCTGCAGCGCGCCGAACGCGGTCCCGATCAGCAGGACGAGGGCGACGGCCGGCACCACGCCGTAGTCGTTCTCCATCAGCAGCACCGCGACGCCCGACGCCGCGAGGCCGACCAGCGCGCCCACGGAGAGGTCGATCCCGCCGATCAGGATGACGAACGTCATCCCCACGGCGATGATCCCGATCTCCGAGACGGAGCGGACGATGTTCGCGAGGTTCTCCGTGGTCAGGAAGAGCAGCTCGCCGTTGCGGGCGGGCGAGAAGACGATCGCCGCGATGAACACCGCGAGCAGCCCGAACAGGCTCTGGAAGCGGAACAGGAGCTCCAGCCACTGGGCCCGCCCCTTCGGCATCTGCAGCCCCCGGCCCCGGCCGCCCGGCGCGGCGCCGGCGGACGCGCCGCTGCCGGCGGTGGCGGGCGCCGGGGCGCCGGGACCATCGACGTCGCTCATGCGGCCTCCTTGATCGGCTCGCTCGAGGTGGCCGCCTCGAGCAGTCTCTCCTGCGTCGCCTCCGCGGCCGTCATCTCCGCCACCACGACGCCGGCGCGCAGCACGAGGATGCGATCGCACACGCCGAGCAGCTCGGGCAGCTCCGACGATGCCACCAGGATCCCCAGGCCCTCCTCGGCGAGCGAGTTGAGGAGGCGGTAGATCTCCGCTTTCGCGCCGACATCGACTCCGCGCGTCGGCTCGTCGAGCAGCAGCAGCTTGGGACGGGTGAGCAGCTGCTTGGCGAACACCACCTTCTGCTGGTTGCCGCCCGAGAGCGCGCTCACGGCCGTGCCGCGTCCGGGCGCCTTGATGCTGAGCTCGGACATCGACTGGTCGACCGCGCGGTTGGCCTGCTGCCTGCGCATCAGCCCGCCGCGCGCGAAGGCCTGAAGCGCCGCGAGGGTGACGTTGCTCGAGATCGACGCGCCCAGCACGAGGCCGAGGTCCTTGCGGTCCTCCGGTACGAAGCCGATCCCCGCCGCCAGCGCCCGGCGCGCCGAGGAGGCGTCGAGCGGCCGGCCCTCGAGCGCGGCCGTGCCCTCCACGGTGCCGGGCGAGCCCGAGCCGAACAGCGTCTCGAGGAGCTCCGTGCGACCCGATCCCATCAGGCCCGCCAGGCCGACGATCTCGCCGCGTCGCACACGCAGGGTGACGCCGCGCGGCTCCGCGCGCCCTGGCCGCGGCCGCCGCGGCGCGAGCGTGAAGTCCTCGAGCACGAGCAGGTCTTCGCCGGCGGTGGCCTCGCCCTTCGGGAAGAGGTCCTGCAGCGGCTGGCCGACCATCATCCCGATGATCTCCCGGCGCGACGTGCCCGCGATGTCGACCGTGCCGACGAGGCTCCCGTCGCGCAGCACCGTCGCCCGGTCGGCGATCTGCTCGAGCTCCTCGAGCCGGTGCGAAATGTAGATGACGCCCACACCCTGGCCGCGCAGGTCGCGCACGACGCGGAAGAGCTGCTCGACCTCGACGTCGGCGAGCGCCGAGGTGGGCTCGTCCATGATGATGATCCGCGCCTCGAGACCCAGCGCCTTGGCGATCTCCACGAGCTGGCGCTCGCCGACCCGCAGCGACCGGATCGAGCGGCCCGTGTCGACCGTGACCCCGGCCCGCTCGAGCAGCGCCTTCGCCTCGCGGTGCATGCGGCGGCGGTCGACCAGCCGCAGCCGGTCGCGAGGCTCGCGACCGAGGAAGAGGTTCTCGGCCACGCTCATGTCCGGGACGAGATCGAGCTCCTGGTGGATGGTGGCCACCCCGTGCGCCTGTGCCTGCCCGGGCTGATGGAACTCGACGGGCCGGCCGTCGATCTCGACCCCCCCCTCGTAGTCGGGGAAGACCCCCGAGAGGACGTTGATCAGCGTGGACTTGCCCGCGCCGTTCTCGCCGAGGAGGGCGTGGACCTCGCCGTGGGCGAGGGTGAAGTCGACGCCGCGGAGCGCCCGGACGCCGCCGAAGGACTTCGCGATCCCGCGCATCTCGAGCAGCGGCGCAGCGGAGGCCATCTCAGCCACCCGGTCTCGCCCTCGGTGAGCGCGCACCGGCGCTTCCACCTCGATCCAGCATCAGGGCCCTCCTCCTCAGAAAGCGTTCCTGAAATCGATTTCTCATGGTATGCGCACCCTCTCGAAATTGTCAAGCGGGGTCTCGCTCGCGTGCTCTGAGCCCCGCGATCTCCAGCGCGCCAGGCGGCTGCGGGGCGCTTTCCGCTTGGTAGGGAATGAGAGAATGGCCGGCGATGGACGCCGAGGGCAGCCACCGATAAGCGATGCCCGAGCGACCCGCAGGCTCGGCGACGGGCGACCTCGGCCTGGACCCCGCGCAGCCCGGCGCCGAGGCGCCCCGCGGGCTCGGCCTCAGCATGCGCGACGTCGCCACGCGCGCCGGCGTGTCGGCCGCCACCGTCTCGCGCGTGCTCAACGGTTCGTCCACGGTGCAGGCGGAGTACGTCGAGCGGGTGACCGCGGCGATCGCCGAGCTCGGATACCGCCGCAACCGGCTGGCGCGCAACCTGCGCCGGCAGACGGCGGAGATGATCGGCATCGTCGTGTCGGACATCGAGAACCCGCACTTCACGCAGATGGTGCGGGCGGCCGAGGACGCCGCGTACCGCCGGGGCTACCGGCTGCTGCTCTGCAACACGGACGAGGAGGCCGAGAAGCAGGCCGCCTACCTCGAGATGCTGGCCGGCGAGCGCGCCCTCGGCGTCATCCTCGTCCCGTCGAACCCGGCCGGCGACGAGATCCGCTGGCTGCTCGACCTCGACATCCCCGTCGTCGCGTTCGACCGCTCCGTCGAGGACCCGCGCGCGGACTCCGTCGTGTCTGACGGCGAGGGGGCGACGCGCACGGCGACGGAGCATCTGCTCGGCGCGGGCCATCGCCGCATCGCGTTCCTCGGCGGCAGGACCGGGGTCGAGACGGCCGAGCGCCGGCGCGCGGGCTACGAGCAGGCGATGCGCGAGGCCGGACTCGCTCCGCGCGAGGCCGACGGCGACTTCCGCATCGAGCCGGCGTTCGCGGCCACGCAGGAGCTGCTGCAGCGCGACGGCGACGTGACGGCGCTCGTCGTCGGCAACAACCTGATGGCGATCGGCGCGCTTCGGGCGCTCGCCCGCGGCGGCCGGCGACTGCCCGACGACATGGCGCTCGTCGCGATCGACGACCCGTTCTGGGCCGAGCTCGTCGAGCCGCCGCTGACGGTTCTCGCGCAGCCCGTGCGCGAGATGGCCGACGCCGCCATGCGGCTGCTGTTCGAGCGCCTCGGGCAGCGCCGCGAGGAGCCGCGGCACGAGCTCTTCGGCTTCGAGCTCAAGGTGCGCGGCTCCTGCGGCGCCGCACATCCGGGGCCTGCTCGCGGCTAGTGGCGCACGGGACCGTCGGATTCGGTCAGCTGGGCTGAGCAATCGATTTCTCAGTGGAGATGGGTCCGAAGAGTTCCTGGGGAGGAATGCACTGATGTCGCTTCGATCTCGCGCCCTGCTGGGCGCCGGCTTGGTCGCCGTCGCGATCGCTCCCGCGGCCGAGGCGCGCGTCGCCGCGGACGCCGCCAGCCACCTGCGGCCGGCGAAGTTCAAGCTGACGCGCCTCAGCGCACCCCCCGCGTCGGTGCAGGCGGGCAGCCAACTCCGGATGAGCGGCCGGGTGGCCAATCTGCGGGGACGCCGTTCGGAGACGGGGCGGATCACCTTCTCTCTGCGTCGCGGGCGGCCCGCGCGGCGCGTCGCGCGGCTGCGCGCCATCGGGACGCAGGCGGACCGCAGCAAGGGCCAGAACGTCCGCCTCACGCGAGGCGGGAAGAGCCGGCGCTTCGTCGTCCGGCTGCTCGTGCCGCGGACGGTGCCCGCCGGCCGCTACCGGCTGCGCGCGTGCGTGCGGCGCGGGAGCGGGACCAACCTCGGCAGCTGCCGCTCGCGGGCGCTGCGCGTCACGCGCCGCCCGGCGCAGAGCCCCCCGCCGACCGCCCCGCCCACAAGCGGCGGGGGCGCAGGCCCCGGCGCGCCCGGCGGTCCCCCGCACCGGCCTCGTACGTCGAGTGCGTAATCGCCCAGACGAGGAACTGGGTCCGGGCCTGCCAGAGGATCGAGCCGCTGCGCTTCACCGCCGAGCAGGCGCTGGAAGTCGAGCGCGCGGTCCACGCGATACGGGAGTCGGCCCGGCTCGACGCGGAGTGGGTGCGAATTCGCCCCTCCTAGAGTGTCGTGATTCGTTGATTGGAGTGCCGTAGCGGGGGATGGAGACGAGGCTCTGGTCGGCGGTCTCGGTCCAGTCGAAGGGTCGGGGGTTGATGTTCCAGGCGTCGATCCAGGTGCGGATGTCGGCGCTCAACAAGGCAGTCATCTGGACTTCTCCTCGATGCCCAGCGGCGAGCGTCTATCGGGGCCTTGAAACCTCCTGTCCGCCTGATCGTTGTTCCTCGAGAACGGAGTGAGGCCTACTTGGGAGCTGATCCGTGCGGGGCAGGTTGTCGACCGTCTCCTCTCGGTGTGGTCACTTGCAGTGGCCCCGGCGTGGACGCTTGAACTGGCCCCACCCCCGTCGTTGTTCTTGTTGTCGTGAATGTTGCCGTATGGTGCGGCCGGTCGTCGCGGAGCCCTGAGGCCGTAGGCCGAGGGGCGGAGCGGCGATCGGCCGCGCGCGGCTCGGCGACCGGGGGGGTCAGGCTCCCTTCTTGGTGTTGGTCTTGCGAGCCAGGCCGTGGCGGAAGCGCCAGGATTCGGTGCCGGTGTCGATGATGTGAGCCTTGTGCGTTAGCCGATCGACGACGGCCTTGGCCAGGCGGGGGTCGGGGAAGACCTTGGTCCATTCGCCGAAGGGCAGGTTCGTCGTCACGATCAGCGATCCGCGCTCGTGGCGTTCGGAGAGGACCTGGAAGACCAGTTCGGCGGCGCCGTCGGGCAAGGCCAGGTAGCCAAGCTCATCCAGGCAGACAAGCTCGGTGCGGGCGTAGCGGCCGACGACGCGGGCGAGCTCGCGGCGCGACTGGGCCTCTTGGAGCTCGTTGGCCAGTCCGGCCAGCGTGGTGAACCTGACGCGCCGGCCCTGGTGGCAGGCACAGAGCGCCAGCGCGGTCGCCAGGTGCGTCTTGCCGGTGCCGCTGTCGCCGCTGAGGATGACCTGTTCGCGGTCATCGATCCAGGAGCCTTCGGCGAGCGCGGCGATCGTGGCTTGCGGGACCGATGGGTTGTCGTCGAAGCGGAAGTCCTCCAGCCGTTTGATGATCGGGAAGCGCGCGTCCAGCAGCCGGCGCCGTTCGCGGCGTTCGGCGCGCTCTTGCATTTCTGCGTCCAGCAGCGCGGCGAGGTAGGCGACCGGGGTCTGCTGCTCGCGGACGGCGTCGGCGGCGAACTCGCGGAAGCGGCGGCGGACGGTGGGGAGCTTGAGCTCGACGGCGTGCGCCTCGATCAGCGCCTCGATCGCCGCGGTTTTGGCGTTGCGGGGCGCGCTCATAGCTGTTCGCCTCGCGCGCGGTGATCGGCCAGTTCGGCGAGCATCAGCAGCCGGAACGCCAGATCGCGGGCCTCGCCGCTGGTCAGCGCGGCCTCGACGGGCTCCAGGATGCCGTCACGGTCGGCCAGCTCCAGCGCGATGTACTGCCGCGGGTCCCAGTCGCCGATGAGCGTGATCTGGTTGTCCAGGTAGGCGTTGGCCACGCAGTAGCCGTGCTCGCTGCTCATCGCCCGGTCTCCGCTTCGCGCAGCCGGTCATAGTCGGCGAGGTCGGCGGGCGGCGGGGAGCCGATCCCGGCCAGCCGGGCGTCAACCTCAAGCGCGGCGGGCGCGGGCCGTTGGGTCTGGCGGGCCAGGACGGCGACGGCGCGGCCGTCGTGGGCACCGGCGGCCAGCGCGCCGCGGACCGCCAGCTCCACTCGCTCGCGGCCGTGCTCGCGGCAAAGCATCAGCACGTCGACGATCTGGCGGGCGGCCTCGGAGCGTCCGACCCGCTGCTCGATCAGCCGCCACAGCTCATCGAAGCAGCCCGGCCAGGCGCCGCGCTCGCGCGTCTGCGTGAGCGCCAGCGACCGAGCCAGGGCGCCCGGCTTGACCGTGAGCAGCTCGAGGTAGTGGTCCAGCTGCGCGCTCGCCTGGTAGCGGCCCGACTGCCGCTCGTGCGTCGCGACGACGCGTCCGTCGTGGCGCACGACGATCTCGTTGGCCGCGATCACCGCGGTCACGCGCAGCCCAACCAGACCGACCGGCACCGAGTAGCGGTTCTGACGGACCGTGACCATCGCCTTGGCATCGACCCTGGGCGTGGCCTGCTCGCTGGTGTCATGGCGCTCTGCCGGCAGCTCGCCAAGCAGCCGCCGCTCCTGCGCCAACGCGTCGCGAACGGTCATCTGGCGGCCGGTGATCGTGCGCTCAAGGTCCGTCCAGCACGCCTCCCGCAGCAGCTCGTTGAGCTCGGCGATCGAGTCCACCTCGGGCACCGGGACCAGATGCCGCCGCCGGAACCGCCCGACCCCGTCACCCTCGACACCGCCCTTCTCATGCGCGCCGCGCTGCCCGCTCTGGCAGAACGAGGCGTCGAACATGTAATGCGAGCGCAACGCCACGAACCGGTCGGACTCAACCCGCCGCCGGCCCCGCAGCACCTGCACCACCGCGGCCTTGAGGTTGTCGTAGCGGATCAGCCCAAAAACGCCGCCAAACCACTCCAAGCCGGCGACGTGACCCTCCAGGAACGCCTGCTGGGTCTCGCGCTCGAACGCCATCACAAACCCGGCGCCCGAGTAGCAGGCGCGCAGCACGAACACGTGCACGACCGTCGCCACACCGCGCAGCGAGACAGTCGCCTCGCCCCAGTCGACCTCCGCTTCTGCGCCGGCATCGGAGATCAGCGGCACGAACGCCTCGCCGACCTCGCCCAGTTCCCGCCGCCGCGCGTGCACGTAGCGCGCGACCTGCCGCTCCGACACGCTCGCGCCATGCTCCTCGGTCAGCCGCTGCCAGACCCTCCGCGCCGTGTGACGCTGCTTGCGCGGCGCCTTGCGGTCGCCGATCAACCAGTCATCAATGACCGCGTGATACGCGCCCAACGCCGGCGCCCGCCGGCCCTGCGGCGGCCGCTTCGGCGGCGGCACCGCCGACACAAGCGCCTGCCTCACCGCCCGGCGATGCACCCCGTGGCGCCGCGCCAGCTCCCGGACCGACAGCCCCTCCCGCGCGTGATCGCGCCTGATCGCCTCAAACTGCTCCACTCTGGTCACTCCTTCCGACCCTCCGGCCGCGCTCAACAGAGCGCGACACGAGAAGGCTCAGGTCGGACGGAGGTGGGGCCAGTTCAAGCGTCCACAGTGGGGCCAGTTCAGGCGTCTACACCCACCAGTCGCCGGACTCGCGCGATCAAGCGCACGAGCGAGTCGCGCTGCTCCTCTTCGACCGGAAGCAGCAGTCTGGAGCTCCTTCCGTGGTGCGCCGCCCGCTACTGCCTCGGACGAGAAGCAGAAGCGACGGAATCGCCCACGCGGACGATCGCTTCCGGCGCCAAGCAATCGTGAGCGAGGATTCGCCCACCAACGGATGATGCCGAACTCGGCCGAACTGCGCGCTTGTGAGCAGTACCGACTCTTCGACGCCGGCCTCCCGGCGAACTTTTCGGGACCTTTCGGGGACCCTTTGCGCTCCCGGACGCGAGCGCTGAAGGTCGGTTAGCCCTATTTCCAGCGATTTCTCAACGCCCGAGAGGATTCGAACCTCTGACCTTCGGTTCCGTAGGAGACGAGTCGGCAGTTCAGGTTGCGCGTTTGGGTCTGCGCTGCACCCTCGGAGCTCGGTACGGCATGTGCCGAGCCATGAACTCTCCGAAGCGCGGCACCGTGAAGTCCACGTAGCCGTAGTCCTCGGTCGCATAGACAAGTCCCTTGTCGAGCAGTCGCTGACGGATCATCGAGACCTCCGAGGTCTTGCGACCGAGCTTCGTCGCGACGTCACCGGACTTGTAGCCCGCCCCTAGCCCTCATCAAGTTCGACCTGAACTTCGCGGTGCCGCTCGTGGTCTCGAACCTGGAGCTGCTCAGCGGCCGGCGGTAAGCCTTTACCGGAGGGCGAAAGTGATTTGCATTGCCCACCGTCCCCTGGCATTCTAATTGCGAGAGGTGATTTCACTATGTGGAATACTTGGGAAGGCCTGAGCTAGCCCGTACTGCGCCGCCGACGGATTCCGGTCGGCGGACGAGGCCCGACGGAATCCAGAGGGGGTCGTGAAGATGACCGTAAAGGCATCGAGGGCTCGCGCAGAGGCGCCGCTCCGTAGGGGACTTGGTGAGCGCAAGCTCTCGACCGTGCATGCCGTCGCCCAGGCCCTGGCCATCGGGCCGATGTTCTCGACCGCCCTCGTCCTCGGGATCGTGTCCAACCCGGCGACCGGCGCCGGGTTCAACGCGGCGCTGGCCGTGGTCGCCGCTGCGATCGGCGTATTGGCAATCGGCTTCGTGGTCACGCTTTACGCGCGGCAGTACGCGGGTGCAGGAGCCATCTACGAGTACCTGGCCCATGGCGCGACGCCGGCCGTCGGCGTCCTCATGGCCGGGTTCTTCTTCCTCGGCGAGCTGTTCCTGGCCTCCGGCTCCGCCTACCTCGGAATCGGCATCCTCTCGCACGACTTCTGGAGCGCGCACATCAC
>Ga0136616_10001429_pt1 | contig 12517 bp, 11 predicted proteins | sample AntDrymUQ2992106_2_FD_106648 | JGI IMG/M metagenome (GOLD analysis project Ga0136616, IMG submission 106648) | Polar desert sand microbial communities from Dry Valleys, Antarctica - metaG UQ299 (21.06) | ecosystem: Environmental > Terrestrial > Soil > Desert | place: Antarctica: Dry Valley...
CAGCCCCCACCGACGAGCCGACCCCTGCCGACGAGCCGACCCCTGCCGACGAGCCGACCCCTGCCGACGAGCCGGCCCCTGCCGACGAGTCGGCGCCGGCCGATGGGGTGGCCCCGGACGCCGAGCCGGCGCCGGGCGCCGAGGGCGACGTGTCCTACGTGTCGGCGCAGGCCGCACTCGACGAGCCCGTCACCCCCTGACCCACCTTCGGGCGGTCCCGCGCCGAAGCGGGACCGCCGGTCATGACAGACAGATCCAATCCTACAAGGAGCAACGACCGTGCCCGAGATCAGCGCCGCCGACGTGAAGCGGCTCCGTGACGCCACCGGCGCCGGGATGATGGACTGCAAGCGGGCCCTCACCGACGCCGACGGCGACTTCGACAAGGCCGCCGACCTGGTGCGCGAGCGCACCGGGGCCAAGACGAGCGGACGGGTCGGCGAGCGCACCGCCTCCGAGGGCCTGGTGCACGCCTACCTCCACGCGCCCCAGCCCGGCCTGCCGCCCAGGGTCGGGGTCCTGATCGAGCTGAACTGCGAGACGGACTTCGTGGCCAAGGGCGAGGCGTTCCGAGCGCTCGCCAACGACATCGCCCTGCACATCGCCGCCGCCAACCCGGTCGTGGTCAGCGAGGACCAGGTCGACGAGGCCGCGCTGGCCAAGGAGCGCGACTTCGCCCGCAAGCAGGCCGTCGACGAGGGCAAGCCGGACCACATCCTCGACCGCATCGTCGAGGGTCGGCTGAAGTCCTACCTGAAGGAGCAGGTCCTGCTGAACCAGCCCTTCATCAAGGACGACAAGCGCACCGTGGGCGACCTGCTCTCCGAGTTCCAGCGGACCTCCGGTGAGAAGATCCAGGTCGGCCGCTTCGCGCGCTACCGCGTCGGGGGCTGAGGACCGTTGAGCGAGGCGCAGTACCGGCGGCTGCTGCTGAAGGTCTCGGGCGAGGCGTTCGCCGACGTGGACAACAGCATCAGCCCGCGGGTGGTCGCCTCGCTCGCGTCCCAGCTCGTCGACGTGGCCGGCGGTCTCGGCGTGGAGATGGGAGTGGTCGTCGGCGGGGGCAATATCTTCCGTGGGACCTCGCCGCAGGCGGCGGGCATGGATCGGTCCAGCGCGGACAACATGGGCATGCTCGCCACCGTCATCAACGCGCTGGCGCTGTCGGACGCGGTGGAGAAGCGGGGGCTGGAGACCCGGGTGCAGTCGGCGGTCAATATGGAGGCCCTGGCCGAGCCCTACATCCGGCGCCGCGCGATCCGCCACCTAGAGAAGGGCCGGCTCGTCATCTTTGCGGCAGGCCTCGGCGCGCCGTACTTCTCCACCGACACCGCGGCGGCGCAGCGCGCGCTGGAGATCGGCGCGGAGGCCATCCTCAAGGGCACGAAGGTCGACGGCGTGTACGACCGCGACCCGAAGAAGGACCCGGCGGCACGACGCTTCCGGTCCGTCACCTACCACGAGGTGCAGCTGGCGAGCCTCAAGGTGATGGACGAGACCGCGATCTCGCTGTGCAAGGACAACGATCTGCCGATCCTGGTCTTCGAGCTGCTCGTTGAGGGCAACCTTCGCCGGGTCGTGTGCGGCGAGCCGATCGGGACGCTCGTGCACGGCGCCGCCGCCCACCTCGACCAAGCGGAGATCCCATGAGCAGCGAGGACCTCGACGAGACCCTGATGGACGCGGAGCTGAAGATGTCGGCCGCCGTGGACCATACGCGGTCGGAGTTCGGCAAGATCCGCACCGGACGGGCCAACCCCCAGCTCATCACCGACCTTCCCGTGGAGTACTACGGCACGCCCACGCCGCTGCAGCAGCTCGCCTCCGTGTCGGTCCCGGATCCGCGCATGCTGCTGGTCGCGCCCTACGACCGCTCCGCGCTCAAGGAGATCGAGCGGGCGATCTCGCGCAGCGACCTCGGGCTCAACCCGTCCAACGATGGGGCCGTGGTCCGCGTGGTGTTCCCCGACCTCACCGAGGAGCGGCGCAAGCAGTTCGTGAAGATCGCGCGCGAGCGCGCCGAGGAGAGCCGTGTCGGCATCCGCAACACCCGCCGCTCCGCGCGCGCCTCGATCGGCAAGCTCGCCGACGCCGGCGATGTCCCCGACGACGAGGCGGCGCGCTCCGAGGCGCGCCTGCAGGAGCTCACGGACCGCTACGTTGGCGACGTCGACAGCCTGCTGGCGAACAAAGAGAAGGAGCTGCTGGAGGTCTGAACGTCGGCGACCGGAATGGCACAGGGTGCCGGAGGGTTGACCTTGGATGCGCACGAGCCGCTTGACACGGCGCCGGTGCCGGAAGGCGGCGGCCCGCGCGGCGGGCGCAACCTCCCCGTGGCCATCGCTTCCGGGCTCCTGCTGGCTGGGGTGTTCATCGGCACGCTCGCCTGGAACGACTGGGTGTTCCTGACCTTTGTCGCGGTGATCATCACCGTCGGCATGCTCGAGGTGGGCCTCGAGTTCCGCGAGCAGCGGCTGCTGCGGCCCGTCACCACGCTCGCGGTCGTCGCCGGGCTGGCCATGTTCTACGGTGCCTATGCCTTCGGCGAGCGCGCGCAGGTGGTGGGGCTGGCGGTGGCGGTGCTGGGCGGCCTCGCCTGGCCGCTGACCGGCCGTGACCGCACCGACGTAGTCGGAACCGTCGGTGCGACCTTCTTGCTCACCCTGTGGGTGCCGTTCTGCGCCAGCTTCATCGGCCTGCTGCTCGCGCGCGACGACGGGCGCTGGCTGGTGGCCGCGGTCATCGCCCTCACCGTGACCGGCGACATCGGTGCGTACGCCTTCGGCAGGCCCTTCGGCACGCACAAGCTGGCGCCCACGGTCAGCCCGGGCAAGACCTGGGAGGGGCTGGCCGGCGCGATCGTGACCGTGCTCGTGGTGGCGAGCCTGGTGACCGCCCCGCTGGTGCGCAGCCTGGATCTGGTCGATGCGCTCGTGCTCGGCGCGGTCATCGCCGTGGCCGGCACGCTCGGCGACCTGTCGGAGTCGCTCATCAAGCGCGACCTCGGCGTGAAGGACCTCGGCCGCATCGTCCCCGGGCACGGCGGCATCATGGACCGGGTGGACGCCATGGTCTTCGCCCTGCCCGCCGCGCACCTCGTGCTGCTCGCACTGGGGATCTGACGCCGTGGATCCCTACGCCCTCGGGCGCGACGGCCTCGCCGAACTCCTGCGCGCCGACCCGCCCCAGCCCGCCTACCGCGCGACCCAGGTCGCCCGCTGGCTCACCCGCGGGGTGACCGACCCCGCCGAGATGACCGATCTGCCGGCCGACCTGCGGGTCCGCCTCGCCTCCACGTTCCACCCGGCCCCGCGCGTCCTGCGCGAGCGCACCGCCGACGGCGGCCTCACCCGCAAGGTCCTGCTGTCGTGCGGGGAGGGCGAGGCGGTGGAGAGCGTGCTGATGCTCTACCCCGCGACCGCCGAGCGGGCCGCGCGGGCGACGGTGTGCATCTCCACGCAGGCCGGCTGCGCCATGGGCTGCCCGTTCTGCGCGACCGGGCAAGCGGGCTTCCGCCGCCAGCTCGGCCTCGGCGAGATCGTCCGCCAGGTCACGGTCATGCAGCGCCTCCTCGCCGAGCGGGGTCACGAGCTCTTGGCCGGCGTCCCCGACCACGTCACCAACGTGGTGTTCATGGGCATGGGCGAGCCGCTGGCGAACCTCGCGCCCACCGTGGCCGCGGTGCGCTGGCTTACGGGCGAACGCGCGCTGGGCGACGGGTTCGGGCTGTCCCCGCGCGCGATCACCGTCTCCACCGTCGGACTCGTGCCGGGCATACACCGCCTCGCAGAGCTCGGGCTGCCCATCACCCTCGCGGTGAGCCTGCACGCCCCGGACGACACGCTGCGCGACGACCTCGTCCCCGTGAACCGCCAGCACCCGCTCGACGAGCTGCTCGCCGCCTGCCGCGACTACGTGGCAACCACCGGGCGCCGGATGACCTTCGAGTACGTGCTGATCGACGGGGTGAACGCGGGGCAGCAGCAGGCGCGCGCGCTCGCGGACCTGATCACCGGCGCGTTCCCCCGCCCACCGGTGCCCCACGTCAACCTCATCCCGATGAACCCGACCCCGGCGGTGCCCTGGCGCGCGCCCCCCGGCGCCGCGCAGCGCGCCTTTGGAGAGACGCTCGAGCGGGCCGGCGTCCCCGCGACCCTGCGGCGCAACCGCGGCACCGCGATCGACGCGGCCTGCGGCCAGCTGTACGCCGACTACGCCGCGGCCAGCGGGCGGATCCTGCCCGCGGCCAGGGGGGCCGCGGAGCGCGTGGGCCGGCGTGCCGCCCTCCCGCTCGCGCGCACGCCGTGACCTCCGAGGCGACGTTCCTCGATTCACAGACCGCTGCGGCGGCGGACGGGCCCAAGCCGCTGACCGTGCTCGGCTCGACCGGGTCGGTCGGCACCCAGACGCTCGCCATCGCCGCGGCTCACCCCCGCCTCTTCTCCGTCGTCGCGCTCGCGGCCGGGGCAAACGACACGCTAATCGTGGCCCAGGCCCGGGCGCACGGGGCGCGCCGCGTGGCGCTCGCCGACCGCGCCGCAGCGGCACGCGCCCGCGCCGCCCTGCCCGGCGTGGAGGTCCTCGACGGCCCGGATGGGGTGACCGAGCTCGCGGCCCTCAGCGGCGGCGACGGCCCCGGTGCGGTGGTGCTGAACGGCATCGTCGGGTCGCTGGGCCTGCAGCCCACCCTGGCCGCCCTGCACGCCGGCAGCCGCCTGGCGCTGGCGAACAAGGAGTCGCTGGTGGTGGGCGGGGAGCTGGTGCGCCGCGCGGTGCGCCTACCTGACCAGCTCGTGCCGGTCGACAGCGAGCACTCCGCCCTCGCACAGTGCCTGCGCGCCGGCGCCCCCGACGAGGTCGCCCGGCTGGTGCTCACCGCCAGCGGGGGACCGTTCCGCGGCCGCACGCGCGACGAGCTCGCCGAGGTGACCGTGGCCGATGCCCTCGCCCACCCCACCTGGTCGATGGGCGCGGTCATCACCGTGAACTCCGCGACCCTTGCGAACAAGGGCCTGGAGATCATCGAGGCGCACCTGCTGTTCGACGTGCCCTACGACCGCATCGAGGTGGTGGTCCACCCGCAGTCGATCGTGCACAGCATGGTCGAGTTCCGTGACGGCGCCACCATCGCCAAGCTCAGCCCGCCGGACATGCGCCTGCCGATCCAGCTCGCGCTCGGCTGGCCCGACCGGCTCGATTCCGCACCGACGCGCATGGACTGGACCCGCGCGATGGAGCTGCAGTTCGCGCCGCTGGACGCCGAGACCTTCCCCATGGTCGACCTCGCCAGGCAGGCCGGGCGCACGGGCGGCACCGCCCCCGCGGTGCTCAACGCGGCGAACGAGGAGGCGGTCGCGGCATTCCTCGACGGCGTGCTGCCATTCCTCGACATCGCGCGTGTGGTCGCGGCAGTCTTGGAGGAGCACCACGCCGAGGACGACCCGGACCTGGACCGCCTGCTCACCGTTGAGGACCAGGCCCGCGCCGCCGCCCACAGGTGTATCGCCGCCCGCCGCTGAATCGAGAGGACGCCCCTCAGATGTACGTCGCACTCTTCGTCGCAGCGATCGCGGGCGTGATCATGTTCCACGAGTTCGGGCACTTCGCCACCGCCAAGCTGTTCGGCATGAAGGTCGAGAAGTTCTTCCTCAGCTTTGGGCCCACCCTGTGGTCGTTCCGTCGCGGCGAGACCGAGTACGGGGTGAAGGCGCTGCCGCTGGGCGGCTTCGTGAAGATCGCCGGCATGAACCGCTTCGAGGACGCCGACCCCTCCGACCACGGCCGGCTGTTCTACGAGCAGCCCGCCTGGCAGCGCGTCATCGTGTTGGTCGCCGGCTCCTTCACCCACTTCGTGGTCGCGGTCGCGCTGCTGTTCGGGGCGCTGGCGTTCATCGGGCCGCCCACCGGTGAGGTGACCACCACGGTCCGCGAGGTGGTCGCCGGCAGCCCCGCGGACGACGCCGGTCTGCGCGGCGGCGACGTGGTGCTCGAGCTGGACGGCGAGCAGGTGGCGGACTGGGAGGGCGCGCAGGAGGCGATCCGCACGCTGGGTGGCGAGACCGCGGACCTGCTGGTGCGCCGCGACGGCGCCGAGCAGAGGCTGTCCGTCGCGATCGCGGCGCAGACGCCGGACGGGCAGGCGCGCGGCTACCTCGGCGTCATGCCCATCCCCGTCGAGGAGCCCTACGGTGTGGCCAGGGCGGCGCGGGAGACGGTGAGCGGGGAACTGTCGTTCGGCTGGCTGACGCGCTCGACCCTGGGCGGCCTCGCCGAGGTGTTCAGCCCGGAGTCGCTGGGGCGCTTCTTCTCTTCGGCCACATCCGATGAGCCCCGCTCCGCCCAGGACGGCGGGATCACCAGCCTCGTGGGCGCCGGCCAAGCGGTGAACACCTTCGGACGCAGCGGCGACATCTTCACCGTGCTCGTCCTGCTCGCCTCGCTGAACGTCGTGCTCGGCACCCTGAACATGCTGCCGCTGCCGCCGCTGGACGGCGGGCACGTGGCCGTGCTGGCCATCGAGGAGGGCGTGAACGGGGTGCGACGGTCGCGCGGCGTGCGCGAGCGCTTCCACCTCGATCCGGCCGTGGTGACCCCCGTCGCGCTGGCCGTGATCCTTTTCTTCGGGGTGCTCAGCTTCACCGCGATCTACCTCGATATCACGAATCCTATTCAGTTCTAGACCTGCCTCAGGAAGGCACGAAGCGCGTGGCGGGGTTGCCGCGGGAGCGCGTGGCGGCGTTCCGGCGAGCCCGAGTGGGATGCGCGATCATGGGCGCATGCCCACCTCGTTGCCTGTTCTGCCCGTCGTCAGTGGCGTCCGGCCGGCCGTCGAACCGCCCGTCCGGCGGGCCACCCGGCGGATCCAGGTGGGCAAGATCGCGGTCGGCGGCGGCGCGCCGATCAGCGTGCAGTCGATGACCACCACGAAGACCCACGACGTGAACGCGACCCTGCAGCAGATCGCGGCATTGAACGCCGCTGGGGTCGATATCGTTCGCGTCGCCTGCCCGCGACAGGAGGACGCCGACGCGCTCGCGGCCATCGCGGCGAAGTCGACCGTCCCGGTCGTGGCCGACATCCACTTCCAGTGGAAGTACGCGATGGCCGCGATCGAGGCGGGGGTCGCCAAGGTCAGGATCAACCCCGGCAACATCCACAAGAACGGCGACCACTCCAAGGTCAAGGTCATCGGTGACGCCGCGAAGGCGCGGGGGATCCCGATCCGCATCGGCGTGAACGGCGGCTCGCTGGAACAGCGCCTGATCGCGAAGTACGGCGGGGCGACGCCGGAGGCGCTGGTCGAGAGCGCGCTGGACGAGGTGCGCATCCTCGAGGGGGTCGACTTCACCGACATCGGGATCTCGGTGAAGCACTCCGACCCCTGGGTGATGATCCAGACCTACCGGCTGCTCGCGGAGCGCTGCGACTACCCGCTGCACCTGGGCGTCACCGAGGCCGGGCCGCCGAAGACCGGCATCACGAAGTCGGCCGTGGGCATCGGCGCCCTGCTCGCCGAGGGCATCGGCGACACCATTCGCGTGTCGCTGTCCGCCGACCCGGTCGAGGAGGTCAAGGCCGGCATCGGCATCCTCGAGGCCCTGCACCTGCGCGAGCGCGGTCTCGATGTGGTGAGTTGCCCCAGCTGCGGCCGCGCCGAGGTGGACGTCTACACGCTGGCGGAAAAGGTTCAGGCGGGTCTGGAAGGAATCGACGTCCCGCTGCGCGTCGCGGTCATGGGCTGCGTCGTGAACGGGCCGGGCGAGGCGCGCGAGGCCGACCTCGGCGTGGCCGCGGGCAAGGGCAAGGGCCAGATCATCAAGCAGGGCCAGGTCGTGTGGACGGTCGCAGAGGACGAGATCGTGGAGACCCTGGTCTACATGGCCAACGAGATGGCCGACGAGATCCGCGCCGCCCGCGGCGAGGGCGCCCCGCTGGTCGTCGCCTGAGCACGCGCGCGGCCCGCCCGTGACCAGCGGAGCTCCCGGTCGCCGCATCGCCGCACCGGTGGATCAAGAGCTTCCGGTCGCCCGCCGCGCCGCGCTCGCGGCCGGCGAGCTGCTGCGCCGCCTACTTCGGCGCCGGGGTGGCGCACGAGTGGAAGGGCCGCGGGGACCTGGTGACGGTCGCGGACCGTGAATCCGAGGCGCTGGTGTGCGAGCACCTGACGGCCGCGTTCCCCGACGACCTCGTGGTGGGGGAGGAGGGTCCGGTCGTGGGCGAGGACGCGGTGTCGGGCCGGCGGCGCTGGTACGTCGACCCGTTGGACGGCACCACGAACTTCGTCAAGGGCCAGCCTCGCTGGGCGGTGTCGGTGGCGTTCTGTGGCGCCGACGACGAGATGGCCGCCGCGACCGTCCACGTGCCCATGACCGGTGAGACGCTCACGGCGGTCCGCGGGCAGGGCGCGCAGCGCGACGGCCAGGAGGTGCACGCCCCCGACGTCGAGCCGCACGAGGCGCTGGCGCTGCTCGGCCCGCTCGACGGGCTCACGGCCGCGGTCCCCCTGATCGGGCGCGCGGTGCTGTCGCTGCGCGTGACGGGCAGCACCGTGTGCGACCTCGCCGACCTGGCGACCGGCCGCGCGGACGTCTATATCGGCGTGCAGCAGGGCCGCTGGGACCTCGCGGCGGGTGCGCTGATCGCCGCCGAGGCGGGCATCACCGTCACGGGCCTCCGCGGCGAGCCGCTGACCGGGCCCGCGGACGCCGTGTTCGCCGCGGCCCCACGGGTCCACGCCGCCCTGCTCCCCGATCTCCGCGCGGCCGTGGAGCGGCTGGCCCGCCCTGCAGATCTGCCCGCCGTGGCCGGGCCGCCAGCCCGCTGAGCGCGTGTCCTCTGAGGGCGCGGGCTGGTGGACTGCGCCCGGACTCGTGCACCTCGTGTCAGCCGCGCTGCCGGATGACGCCGAGCCGGTGCTCGACGACGGCACCGACCGGGCGGTGGGCGACTTCGTCGAGCAGGGCCTCGGCCAGCTCCTCCACCGCATCCGCGTCCCAGCCTTGCCGTTGCAGCCCAGAGCGGAAGCCCTCGATGCAGTCGTAGCGGGTGAAGCCGGCGCGCTCGCGGACCACACCGTGGTGGTGGCCTTCGCGCTGAACAGCCCGGCGAGGGGACGGCCGCACCCGCAGCCACCAGCGCGGTCGTCCTTGTCGCGGTAGCAGATGACCCAGAAGGCGTCATGAGTTCGCCCTCCACGCACCAGTTGAAGTCGTTGTCGCGCCACCCCTGCAATTCTGCGGTTCCTGCGCCGACCGGAAGCCGTCAGGGGGGGTCGTGGTCGCGGTGTTGCAGGTCCAGCGCCCGTCGGGTCCGCGGATCGGGGTCGCGCCGGTGTGGTGGAGGTCGCGGTGGCAGCGCAGCACACGAGGATGAGGTTGGCGAGGTCGGTGGGCCCGCCAGTGGCCTCTTTAGTCACAAGCATGAACTGGGGCCACTTGCAGGCAACTCTCCATCCCGGCAGTGCTGACGCCCGACCTCCAGCGGGAACTGGCTCCCCCCGGGCGCCCGCACGACGCGGGTCCGCCTATCCGGACAACAGGAGCGATCGGTCTCAGGTCGGCTATTCGGACTGCACCTCAGGAGGCCCCGAGCATCCTGGCGCACCCCTGTCCGGCAGCCGTGAACTGAACCGGCGCGGTCGCTGGACTAGATTGTTCGCAGTATGCGTGGTCCCTACTACCGTGGAGCAGGAGTATGACGGCCAGTACCGATGCCCTTCGCCAGGCGATCGTCGAGGAACTCGCGGCCGCGCAGGAACCCCACCAGGTCGAGGAGGTCCGCGTGAAGTACCTCGGGCAGAAGGACGGCGCCGTCACCCTACTCATCCGTGGTACCGACTATTCTGCGCTGAGCAGGGATGATCGGCGCGCCGTCGGTAATGATCTTAGTGCAATCAAGACGTTCGCCGAGGAAGCTGTCCGTGATGCCCGCCGACGGGTGGAGACTTACGCTGCCCGACAGAGGCGGCGGGGAATCGTTGATCTGACATTACCGGGTGAGCGGGTGAACGTCGGCAGCATCCACCCTGTCAACACAATCCAGATGCTCCTTGAGGACACGTTCCGCAGCCTTGGCTTCATCGTTGAGCAGGGCTATGAGGTCGAAACCGAGTACTACAACTTCGACGCCCTCAACGTTCCACGCGATCATCCTGCCCGGGATATGCAGGACACCTTCTGGCTGGACAATGGCCTGCTGCTGCGGACGCACACCTCCGCGACGCAGGTTCGTGCGATGTGCAAGCACGGAACGCCGTTGCGGGCCATCTTCCCAGGCCGGTGTTTCCGCTACGAGGCAACGGACGCCTCCCACGAGACCTCCTTCTACCAGTGCGAGGGGCTCGTCATCGACCGTGGTGTCACGGTGGCGAACCTCCTCGCGGTCATGCAGGCCCTGTTGGTGCAGGTATTCGAGCGTGACGTGTCGGTGCGGTTGCGTCCCGGCTACTTCCCGTTCGTCGAGCCCGGGTTTGAACTCGACCTGACCTGCCTCATCTGCGACGGCAGTGGCTGCCGTGTCTGCAAGCAGAGCGGTTGGGTGGAGTTGATGCCCTGCGGCATGGTGCACCCACGCGTATTGCAGGCCGGAGGCGTCGACCCCGACACGCACAGCGGCTTCGCTTTCGGGCTCGGCATGACGCGGTTGGCCATGATGAAGTACGGCATCCCAGACATCCGTTTGTTCGACTCCGGTGACTGGCGTTTCTACCAGCAGTTCCCCGCCACGGTCTGAACGGACGCGACCTTATGAAGATCTCGCTGAACTGGGTGTCCGACTATGTCGACTTCGACGATGTTGCACCGCATGACCTTGCCGAGCGGCTGACACTGGCCACCGCCGAGAGCGAAGGTGTCGAGATCGTCACCAACGCTGCCGCCGCGGCAATCGTTGCCGAAGTTCTGGACGTCGCCACGTTGCCGGACACCGACGGAGCCAGCCGCAGGTTGGTCAGCATCGATACGGGCGGCGCCACGACCACCACGGTCACGACCGCACCGAACATCCGGGTCGGCGCCAAAGTGGCCTACGCACCGCCCGGTGCCGTCCTGCCCGGCGGCACCAGCGCCCTGACAGAGATCGCCGGGCAGGTCAGCAACGGCATGCTGTGCTCAGCGTCGGAGCTGGGACTGGGCCGGTTTCACGAGGTGGTGTTGGAGTGCCCGGCCGATGCGCCCAATGGCGCGCCGCTGTCGACCTGGATCCCGGCGCAGGACGCGCTGGTCGACTTCGACAACAAGAGCCTGACCCACCGCCCCGACCTGTGGGGGCACTACGGGTTCGCCCGTGAGGTGGCCGCCATCCTGCAGCGTGAGTTGCGCCCCCTGCCGGTCACCGACCTGGACGCGTTCGACCACCTGCCGCCGTTCCCTGCGGTCGACGAAGCGCTGGACGACTGCCCGTGCTTCAGCTGCCTGGCGGTGGACATCGCCGGCGACGTGCCGGCGCCGCTTCACGTGCAGGCCCGTCTGCACGTGTTGAGCCAGCGCACCTTCAACGTGCTCGTTGACGCCACCAACTATCTGGCTCTCGAGCTCGGGCAGCCGACACACATCTATGACCGCCGCAGCGTCTCCCGGATCCGCATCGCACCGATCGGTGCCGCCAGCACCTTCCGCACCCTCGACGGGCAGGATCGGAGCCTGGAGCCCGAAGACTTGATGATCTTCGGGGCCGACGGGCCGGTCGGGCTCGCCGGCATCATGGGTGGATTGGACAGCGGTATCCGGCCCGACACCACGCAGGTACTGCTCGAGTCGGCGAGTTTTCGGGCAGTGCGGGTTCGCCGGACCTCCGTCCGGCTAGGACTCCGGACTGACGCCAGCCAGCGGTACGAGAAGGGGCAACCCCCGTCGAACGCGCCGGTCGGCCTCGCCCGCCTGATGCAGCTGCTGGACGATGCGGGTGCTGGTCCGGTGGCGGTGTCCCGGGCGACCGTGGTCGGCGACCCGGCGACCAGTCGACGCACCATCACGATGCCGGCGACGTACATCCAGGACCGTGCCGGTGCAAAACTGCCTGCCGAGCGGGCCACGCAGATCCTGACCTCGCTCGGTTTCGGCGCAACGGTCGTCGATGACCGCTTCGAGGTTGACGTGCCACCATTCCGCGCCGCTCAGGACATCTCCTCGCCTGCGGACATCCTCGAAGAGGTCCTGCGGATCCACGGGTACGCCTCGATCACACCGCAGTTGCCGACCGGGATGTTGACCCCCGCCAGCATCCCGCGGGCCGTGCGGCGAGAGCACAAGGCCCGCCGCTTGGTTGCCCAGGCGTACGGGTTCACCGAGGTGGAGAACTACCCGTGGCTGGACGACGACTGGAACACCCAGCTCAACTACGAGCCGGGTGAGACCCTCCGCCTGCGCAACCCGGTGGCGCCGCAGAGGTCGCGATTGCGGATCAGCCTCATGCCTAACCTGCTGCAGGACGTCTTGGAGAACGCGGCGAACGTGGACGACTTCCGGCTCTTCGAGATCGGGCGGGTGTACCTGCCGGGCAGCGTCGAACCGGACAGCCA
>Ga0136616_10001431_pt1 | contig 12502 bp, 11 predicted proteins | sample AntDrymUQ2992106_2_FD_106648 | JGI IMG/M metagenome (GOLD analysis project Ga0136616, IMG submission 106648) | Polar desert sand microbial communities from Dry Valleys, Antarctica - metaG UQ299 (21.06) | ecosystem: Environmental > Terrestrial > Soil > Desert | place: Antarctica: Dry Valley...
CGAGGCGGCGTCGAACTCGCCGCGCTCGAAGACGAGCCGGACGATGGGCGTGGCGAGGACGACGAGGGCGGCCGCGCTGGGGATCAGCAGCAGAACGATCTGCCGCACGCCGGTGCCCGTCAGCGCCTGCAGGCCGGCGAGGTCGCGCCGGGTGGCCATCCGCGCGAGCGCGGGAAACAGGACCGTGGCGACCGCCACGGAGAACATGCCCTGCGGGAGCATGTAGATGCGGAAGGCGGCGTCGATCGCGCGCGGCGCGGCGTCGGAGACCTCGAAGCCGATCGTCGAGTTCAGGACGAGCGAGACGTTGATCAGCCCCAGGCCCAGGCTCACCGGCAGCATCAGCGCGAGCACCTGGCGGATGCGCGGGTCGTCGAAGCGGAACGAGAAGCGCAGCGGGAAGCCGATCGCGCGCAGCGGCGGGATCGCCATCACGAGCTGCACGGCCGTCCCCGCCACGACGCCGATCGCGTACGCGTAGAGCTGGTCGGGGCCCTCGAACACCGGCGTCAGCCCGACCATCGCGGCGACGATCACCACGTTCCACACCAGCGGGGCGAGCGCGGGGATCGAGAAGTGGTCGTGGGCGTTGAGGATGCCGACGACCAGCCCGTTGAGGCCGAGCAGGATCACGATCGGGAAGAGCACGCGCGACAGGCCGACGGTCAGGTCGTCGAGCGTCGCGTCGTCGGTGAACAGCGGCATCAGCCACGGCGCGACGAGGATAAACAGCAGGGCGAGGGCGGTCAGCGCGAGCAGCAACAGGCCCGCGAGCGCGCTCGCCGCCTGCAGCGCCTCGCGCCGGCGCTTCTGCTCGAGCAGCTCGGAGAACACGGGGACGAAGGCGGACGAGAGCGCGGCGTCGGCCACCAGCGCGCGGATCAGGTTGGGCACCTGGAAGGCGAGCGTGAACGCCGAGGCGGCGGGCAGGGTGCCGTAGTACGCCGCCGCGACGATCTCCCGCGCGAGGCCGGCGATCCGCGAGAGGCCGGTGAGGACGCTGAAGACGGCCGTGTTGCGGGCGCGGCCGGCGCCCGCCGTGGCGACCGGCTCGACCTCGGGGGCGGCCGGCTCGGGCGCGACGGGCGCGGCGGCCTCGCGCGCCGGCTCGGAGCCCGAGCCACCCGTCCGTGCGGCGCGGCGTGCGGCACGCTCTGCGCGCGCTGCGTCCCGCTCCGCTTCCGTGCGCTCCGGAGCAGGGCGGGCGCGGCGCGAGCGGGGGCGCCGGTCACCGCGATCGGCGTGCACGCGGCGCTATAGTACGCGCCCGCCGCTGCCCGAGTCGCGGCGTCCTCACGATGGCCAACATCCATTCTCAGAAGAAGCGCATCCTGCGCACGGAGCGCGAGCGGACCGAGAACCGCCGCTACACGTCGGCCGTCAAGACGTACTTCCGCCGGCTCGAGGCCGCCGTCACCGCCGGCGAGGACGAGACCGCCGACGCGGAGCACCGCCGGCTCGTGCAGCTGATCGACAAGGCGGTCAAGCGCGGCGCGCTGCACCGCAACACGGGCGCGCGCAAGAAGTCCCGCGCCGCCCGGCTGCGCCGCGGCGCCTCGGCCTGACGTCCTACGCGGCGGCGGCGACCACCGCGCGCACGGCGGCGGTGTCCTCGCTCAGGACGCCGCCTCCCCCGCCGCGGCTCTCGAGCTCCAGGTCGGCCATCAGCTCGAGCGCGCGGCGGAACGCCTCGACGTCGCGCTTGGCCACGTCCGCGACGAGCCGGTCGGCGGCGAACGACGGCATCCGCAGGCCCTTCTTGACCTGCGCCGCGGGCTGCCCGGCGGCGAGCGCCTCGGCGGTGGCCAGCGCGTCGCGCAGCCGCCGCACCATGCCGTAGAGCAGGCCGGGCAGCCGCTCGCCCTGCTGGCGCAGCTCGACCAGCGCCCGCGTGGCGGTGCGCTCGTCGCCCGCGACGAGGGCGTCGGCGAGCGTCCAGGCCTTGCGCTCGGCCGAGCTCGCCGACGACCCGTCGACTTCCTCGACGCCGAGCCGAGCGTCTTGCCCGTGCTCGAGCGCGAGCTTCTCGAGCTCCCGCAGCAGGCGCTGCTGGCGGTCGCCCACGCGCGCGACGAGCGCGCGCGCGCCCTGCGCGTCGAGCTCGACCCCGAGCTCGCCGGCGCGGGCGGCGAGCCAGCGCGGCAGCTCGCGTGGCTTCACGTTGGCCTCCTCCGCGACCTGGCCGCCCGCGGCCGCCACGGCCTCGCGCAGCGCCGCCGGCACCTTGTACCGGCCCTCCTCCCGCGCGAAGAACGCCACGGTCAGGCCGTCGGGGCCCATGCCGCGCATCGCGCTCACGACCGGGGCCACGTCGCCCTCCTTCCAGCGCTCGACGCCGTCGGCGATCACGAACCGACGACCGAGCGCGAACGTCATCGCGCACAGGGCCGCCGCCACCACCTCCGGCGTGCACGCGTCGCCCTCGAGCAGCTCCACCCCGCCGGCGCCGCTCTCCTGCTCGGCCATCGCGCGCAGGCGGGACCGCCGCTCGGTGATGCGGCCGTGATCGTCGCCGAAGATCAGGTAGGCGGGGCGGAAGGCGGGCACCCGGCGAGTCTAGAACCGCGCGCGGTCAGCCCCGCGACCGGCGCGGTCAGCTTCCCCGGCCCGTCTTGTCCTGCAGCTCCTCGATCTTCCTCGACGCATCCGCCTTCGTGAGGTCCTCCTCGACCGGCTCGCCGGCCTCCCCGGCCAGCGTGCCGAGGTAGGACTTCTGCGCGCCGGTCATCGGCTCCTCGCCGGTGACCCAGTCGTCGGGATCCTTCTCCACGTTGCCCTGTTCAGCCATGCGGTGCTTGCGTACCCGGTTGCGGTGCATCGAACACCTGTTCGCCGCCGGGTCGATCGAGCGAACGCGCCATTATTCCGCAGCGAGCGCCATGCCGGAAACCGTCGACTTCATCTCGAGCCTGCGCTGGACCGACGTCCCGGCTCCCGCGCAGCGTCGCGTGCGCCACCTCGTCGCCGACTTCGCCGCCGTGTCGTCCGCCGGACGGCCGGCGCCCGCTTCGCGCATCGCCGCGGAGCACGCCGCGGCGATCCACCCGGGCACCGAGGCGACCGCGCTGTTCGACGGGCGCCGGCTCGGCGTCCTCGGCGCCGCCTGGAGCAACGGCGTGCTGGCCAACGCCCTGGACATGGACGACGGGCACCGCCTCACCAAGGGCCACGCCGGGGCGATCGTGATCCCCGCCGCGCTTGCCGCCGCCCAGCTGACGAACGCGCCGGAGGAGCGGTTCCTCGCCGCGGTCGTCGTCGGCTACGAGATCGCCATCCGGGCCGGCATCGCGCTGCACGGCCGCGATCCGGCGTACCACGCGTCGGGCGCCTGGGGGGCGGTCGGAGCCGCCGCGGCCGCCGCCTCGCTGCTCGACCTCTCCCCCGCCCTCGCGGCGCACGCGATCGGGCTGGCCGAGTACCACGCGCCGATCGCGAGCATCATGCGGTCGGTCGCCGAGCCGGCGATGACCAAGGACGCGTGCGGGCACGGGGCGTGGCTCGGGGTGAACGCCGCGCTGCTGGCCCGGCGCGGCTTCACCAGCCTGCCCGCCGAGTTCCTCGCCGGCTCCGTGGACGGCCTGGGGCGCGACTGGCGGCTGCACGAGCTCTACGTCAAGCCGTATCCATGCTGCCGCTGGTCGCAAGCCGCGATCCACGCCGCGCTCTCCCTGCGCGACGCCGGCGGGTGGGCGGCCGAAGCGGTCGCGTCCGTGACGATCCGGACGTTCGCCGCCGCCGCCGCGCTCGCGAACGTCGCGCCCGCCACCACGGAGGAAGCCCAGTACAACCTCGTGTGGCCCGTCGCGGTCGCGATCGCGCACGGCGAGCTCGGCGTCGATCATGTCCTGGGGCCGTTCGACGATGCTGCGGTGCTCGGCCTCGCGCGGCGGACGACCGTGGAGATCGACCCGGTCATGGAGGCCGCCTTCCCCGCCCGTCGCCTGTCGGCGGTCGACCTGCGCCTGGGTGACGGTCGCCGGCTCGAGTCCGAGGTGATGGAGCCGCCCGGCGAGGCCGACGACCCCGCGTGGGAGGACGTCGTGGCGGGCAAGGTGGCGCGCCTGCTCGGGCCCGTCGGGCCCGAGCTGCCGGCCTCGCGCGGCGAGCTCGCCGACCTGAGCGCCGCCGAGCTCTTCCACGTCATGCGCGTTTCGACGCCGATCGCCGTCGATGCCTGAGCTCCGGCGCGCGGACGTCGAGCTCTGCTACGAGCAGAGCGGCGCGGGGCCGGACGTCGTCTGGCTCGCCGCCGGCGACAACCCCGGGTCCAAGTGGCGCCACTTCCAGACGCCCGCCTTCGAGCCGGGCTTCCGCAACACCACGTACGACGCGCGGGGCGTGGGCCGGACGCGATCCGGCTCGCCGCCACCCTGGCCGATCGCCGTCCACGCCGCCGACTGCGCGGCGCTGATCGAGGCGGTCGCCGCGCCTCCGGTGTTCCTGGTGGGGCTCTCGATGGGCTCGCTGATCGCGCAGCAGCTCGCGCACGACCGGCCCGACCTCGTCGCGTGCGCGGTCGTGATGGGCACCTGCGTCCGCAAGTCCGGCTTCATCCGCGAGTGGGAGGAGGCCGAGATCGCGCTGGGGCAAGCCGGGATCGCGCTCCCGCCCGCGTTCGCCACCGCCCACTACGCCATGCAGTACTACCCCGCCGAGGTGCTCGGCGACGATGCCCTCTGGCAGCGCGTGAAGCCGTTCGTCGAGTCGGACTTCGGCGATCGCGACGGGGCGATGCTGGCCGCCCAGTGGCAGGCGTGCCTGGACTTCGACGCGACCGAGCTGCTCCCGAGGTGCACCGTCCCGATCCACGCCGTCGCGTTCTCCGAGGACGTGCAGACGCCGCCCGCGCGCGTCCGCGAGGTGGCGGAGCTCGCCGCCGACGGCCACTTCCACCTGCTCGAGGGGCTCGGGCACGGCTCGGCCTTCGGCCATCGGCCCGACGCCGTCAACAGGTGCGTTCGCGACATCCTGGAGCGCTACGACGGCGAACGCGGCTGACGATCGCCGCTGCCGCTCGAGCCGCGCAGGCAGCCCGGCGTCGGCGCTGCCATACCGTGTCCGGCAGATGGAGGTGAACCTGCCGAGCGAGCGCCGCTACGAGCGCCTGCTGCCGCACGAGCTCTCGGAGCTGGTCCGGCAGTCGCCGATCGCCTGGGTGCCGGTTGGCGCGCTGGAGTTCACGGCCCGCACCTGCCGGTCGGCGTCGACGGCTTCGAGGCGCACGGGCTGCTGCTGGCCTGCGCCGAGCGGGCGGGAGGTGTCGTCCTCCCCGCGATGCCGATCGCCTCGAGCTGCCTGCGGCTCCCGTGGACGCTCTCGTATCCGCCGCACGTGGTCGAGACGTGGATACGCGCCACGGTCGAGCAGCTCGCCGCCGCCGGCTTCGAGCTCGTGATCGTCCTCACCGGCCACTGCCCCATGGACCTCCTGCACCTGCTGAAGCGCGCGTGCGCGGAGGCGGCGGCGCCGGCCCACGCGACCTCCTGGCTCGAGCTGAACGCGGCGCGCCTGCGCGCTCCGCAGACGGGCGAGCCGCGCGTCGTCGACCACGCCGCGTTCGTGGAGACCTCGTACATGCTGGCGCTGGAGCCGTCCCTCGTGCAGCTCGAGCGCCTGAGCGCTGATCCGCACGCCGCTCACATGGGCGTCTACGGGCCGAACCCGCGGTCGGCGGCCTCTTCGGCATGGGGAGCCGCCTCGTTGGATGCGAGCGCTGAGCTGCTCGCCGGGCGCGCCGACCAGATGCGCGGCGGCGCGACGCTCGACCCATTCGAGGACCTACGGCACTTCGTCACGTACGCGTGGCCGGAGCCGCTCGAGGCATGGGCCCTGGACGACGCCGGAGCGGCCGACGACGGCATGGTGATCGAGCTGTCCAACCCCGGCCGAGCGTCACGCTACATCAGCGCCTTCGATCCCGAGCCGCCACTGGACCCGGAGGCCATTCTCCTGCGCAACCCGAGCCGTGGCGAGGTCGGTGAGACGATCACCGCGGCGTTGCTGGGCCCTGAGTCGGGGCTCTACCTGCGCCGTGGCCAGTCGGCGACCATACAGCTTCCCCGGGTCGGCGATCTCACCATCCGCGTCGGGTTGGGCGGCGTCGCGGAGCAGGTCCTCCGCATAACCCCCCGCTCAGCGTGAGACGGTGGTAGTGCCTCACCGGCCCCACCGCGCGAACCGGCAGCCGTTTCGTTCATCGGTCGGCGCGATAGCGGTCGATGTAGTCCTCGTCGAGCTGCCAGCCGAACCCCGGTCCGCCGGGCAGCTCGACCTGACCGTCGGTGACCGCCGGCCGGTTGACGACGAGGTTCCACCAGATCGGGTCCCGATCGGGATGGAAGACCTCGAGGTAGGTGCCGTTGGGCTGGCTCGCGAGCAGGTGAGCCGCGACCTGGGGCTCCTCGTGGTGCGCCAGCTCGACGCTGTAGAGCTGGCTCAGCGACGCCATGCGACGCCAGTTGGTGTAGCCGCCCGACCACGACGCGTCGAAGTTGCACACGTCGATCGCGCCGTGCTCCATGAGGTCGCGACAGCCGGCGGGCGAGTGCTCGCTCTGCCCCGCGCACACCGGGATGCCGCCGCGGGCCCGCACGTCGCGCATGTCGCGACGGTCGTTGGTCCAGATGCAGGGCTCCTCGAACCAGCGGACGCCGAGGTCTGACACCCGCTCGCAGAGCTCCAGCGCCTGCGGCAGCGCGCCGAGCGCCCTGCCGATCGCGTCCCAGATCGCCAGGTCGACGCCGGCGAGCGCGACCAGGCCGATCTTGCGGTCGCGTAGCTGGTCGTAGGTCGCGGGGTAGCCGAGCTACCAGCAGCGCTCGTAGGCGAAGGCGTTCTCACCGATCAGCCGGGGCGCGATCTCGTCGCGGACGACGCCCTGATCGCGCCGAGCGTCGCGTCTTCGTCGCCCGCGTAGGCCTCTCCGACGATGCCTTCCTCCGTATGGACACGCGTGACGATCGTCGAGCGGTTCTCCATCCGGTAGAAGCTGCCCCTGTACTCGTGCGCGAGCGGCACGACGAGCGGGATCAGCTCCACGAAGCGGATCGTCAGCCGCCGAGCCCCGGAAGCCTCGGTCCGGAGATCCGGCAGCGGCCCGACCGACGGCCCCGCTTCCCCCGGCTGCATCGTCACATCGGCTCCTCGTCCGTCCTGGAAAGGTTTCCAGTAACGATATCCTTTTGGCGTCCAGCCGCGTCAACCGTCGAACGCAGCGCGATCGCCCACGGAGTGTGGGCGCATCAGGGGCGTGGAGGAGGCGCGCAGCTGGAGCGCGGCAGGAACTCGGTGGGAAGCACGGTGGGGATGTCGTCCTCAGACGCCCGGTCGCTGCCGTCGAGATCGGCCAGCAGCAGCTGGGCCGCGACCGTGCCGATCAGGCGCGTGTCCCGTCGGACGATGGCGATCGGCGGGTCGTGGAACTCCGCCACGGCCACGTCGTCGCACCCGATGAACGACAGCTCCGGCCCGACGCTCACGCCCGCCTCGCGCAGTGCCCGCAGCGAGCCGTGCATGACCAGGTTGCCGCCCGTGACGATGGCGGTCGGGCGCTCCGCCCGCTCGAGGATCTCGCGCGTGGCGCGCACTCCGTACTCGATCGAGAACGGCCGCTCGTAGACGGTGCAGCGTGCCCCGGCCGCACGCAGCGTCGACTCGATGCCCTCGCGGCGCTCTCGCAACGGACGGGTCGGTCCCGCGATGATGAGCGCCACGTCGCGATGGCCGAGCTCGAGCAGGTGCCTCGCGGCGCTCGCCATTCCCGACCGGTGATCGAAGCTCACGTGGCGCGCCGAGATGCCGTCGGGGATGTCGCGGTCGATCAGCACCATCGGCACGTCCGTCCGGCGCAGCGCCCTGACCGTGTCCGGGTAGTGCTCGTTGGTCGGCGACAGCAGCAGGCCGTCGACCCGTCGCTGCGCGAGCAGCCCGATGTGCGCCGCATCGAGCTCGTCCTCGCCCTCGGAGTTGGTCAGGAGCATCGAGTAGCCCGCAGCCCGCAGCCGGTTCTCCGCTCCGGTGATCGCGCTCGCGAGCACCGGGTTCGCGAGGTCGGACACGACGAAGCCGACGGAGAACGTCTTCTGACGTCGCATCCCCTGCGCCAGCATGTCGGGGACGTAGCCGAGGTCGTCGACCGCCTCCATCACGGCCATCCGCATCCGCTCGCTGACGTCGGGGTGGTTCGAGAGCACGCGGGAGACCGACGACATGGCGACACCCGCGCGCTGAGCGACCTCCCGCATCCCGGGTCGTGCCCGTGTCAGCTCGTTCCTGGATGGCTGTCGCAACGCAGCTCCTTACCGTCCGGCGACGCGCTCCAGCCCGCCTCTTTCGGCACTACGGTACGCCGCATCCAGCAGCTCGACCGTGCGCGCGGCCAGCTCGCCGGGGGAGTGGTTGACCCACGTCGCGACCCAGGGCGAGGTCGATGAGAGCATTCGGCGGCCCGCCGCAACCGGCGCGGCTGTGTCCTCTCTGCGCTCCATGCGTGGCATCCCGGGATCGGAACCGATTCCGGTATCGTATCCCACGACGTGGCCGGAGACGAGGCTCAGAGGAGCAACTTCGTCCGTGACGTCGTCGAGCGCGCTCCGGCGGCCGCCGAGGCGCTCATCACGGTGGATGCCGCGGGCGAGCGTCGCTCGTGGACGCACGGCGAGCTCGCCGATCGCTCCGCGCGGCTCGCCCGCGTCCTGCAGGAGCACGGGGCCCGGCGCGGCGACGTGGTGCTCACGCTGATGGGCAACCGCGTCGAATGGGTGCTCACCCTACTCGCATGCCTGCGGATGGGTGCGGCCGCACTGCCCTGCACCGAGCAGCTGCGAGCCGGGGACCTGGCACTCCGCCTTCGCGTGGCCCGGCCCGCGGCCGTCGTCGTGGACGAGCGAAACCTGCCCGAGCTCACGGCGGCGGACCCCGCCTGCCCGGTGCTGGTCGTGCCCGACGATGCGCTCTTCGCGGAGCCGCCCGCCCCCGCCGTGGACCTGGGTCCCCAGGATCCCGCGTTCATGATCTTCACCAGCGGCACATCGGGGGAGCCGAAGGCCGTCCTCCACGGTCAGCGCTATCTGTACGGGCAGCGGCTGCAGGGCGAGCACTGGCTCGACGCCCATCCGGGCGAACTCGTCTGGTGCACCGCGGCCGCCGGATGGTCGAAGTCAGCCCGCAACACCTTCATCGCGCCCTGGCTGCGCGGCGCCCGGGCGCTGCTGCACGACGGGCGCTTCGACGCGGCCCAGCGCCTCGACCTGCTCGAGTCCGAGGGCGTCAACGTCCTCTGCATGGCGCCGACCGAGTACCGCGTGATCGCCAACCGCGCCCAGCCGCGGACACTTCCTGCCCTGCGCAGCGCCGTCGCCGCGGGCGAGGCGCTCGACGCGGAGACGATCGCGACGTGGCGCGAAGCCGCCGGCCTGGAGATCCGCGACGGATACGGCCAGACGGAGACGGGCGCCGTCACCGGGATGCCGCCCGGCCACAGCCGGCCCGGCTCGATGGGACTTCCGCTTCCAGGGGTCCGGGTGGAGCTGCGCGACGGGCAGCTCCTGGTCGACCCGGCGACCCTCCCGACCTTCTTCCTGGGCTACCTGGGCGCGCCGCGCCCGGAAGGCATGTGGGAGACAGGCGACCTCGTCGAGCGCGACGAGGACGGCTTCCTCTGGTTCCGCGGCCGAGCCGACGACCTGATCGTCTCCGCCGGCTACCGCATCGGGCCGATCGAGGTCGAAGCCGCGCTGTCCTCGCACCCCTGCGTCGCGGAGGTGGCGGTCGTGCCGTCGCCGGACGAGGAGCGCGGTGCGGTCGTCCGCGCCGTCGTCGTGGTGCGCGACGGCTGGGAGCCGGGGCGGGAGCTCGCGCGTGAGCTGCAGGCGCACGTCAAGGCCGTGACCGCTCCGTACAAGTATCCGCGCGTCGTCGACTTCGTCGACGCGCTGCCGCGGACGCCGAGCGGAAAGGTGCGGCGGTCGGCGCTGGCCGGCTCAGCGGACCCGTCGCTGCGACCGGGCGTCCGCGAGGAGTAGCGCTCAGCCGCGCGCGCGCTCGATCCGCATCCTCCCGTCGGCGACGTGGAGGCGGACGGTGCCGTCGCGGTCCGTGCGGACCAGGTGGGGGACGGCGCGCAGCGCACCCAGCGTCGACGGCGTCGGGTGCCCGTAGGTGTTGCCCTCGCCCACCTCGATCGCCGCCACCTCGGGCGCCAGGCGCTCGAGCAGCGCGGGCAGCCCGACGTCGGTGCTGCCGTGGTGCGCGACCTTGAGCGCCTCGACCCGGGGCAGGTCGAGCGCCACGGTGACGTCGGACTCGGCGTCGGCCGGCAGCATGAGGTCGAAGGCGCCGTCCTGCACGTGGGCGACGAGCGCGCGGTCGTTCGGGTCGCCTTCGGGGCGCCAGGCCGGTCCGGCGCGGGGTGGCCAGAGGACGCGGAAGCGGAGCGGCCCGACGCGCAGCACCTGGCCGGCGCGCGCCGGCACCCGGCGCCCGCCGGTCGCTGCGACCGCGGCGGGCAGGGCGCGCTGGACGGCGGTCGGCCAGCCGGCGCCACCGTCGAGGACCAGCCGCGGGCGGTGCTCGGCGATCACCTCCGGCGCCATTCCCTCGTGGTCGGCCTGGGCGTGCGTGAGCACGAGGAGATCGAGCCGCCCGACGCCTGCCTCGCGCAGCCGGCGCAGGATCGGCCCACCGGGCGGGCCGGTGTCGACCAGTACCGCGACGCCGTCGCGCTGGAGCAGCGTGGCGTCCCCTTGGCCGACGGACAGGAAGGAGACCACCAGTTCGCCGGCGACGAGCTCCGGAGCCGCGCGCGGCCTGAGCGCGACCGCCGCCGCGACCACGACCGCGAGCCCGACGGCAACCAGCGCGAGCCGCGCGCGCGGCGTGGCGCCCGCGAGCCGGCGGGTGATCCCACGGTCGCGCAGCCGCCGGTGGCCGCGCACGGCCGCGGCCACGGCGAGGCCGAGCGCCCCGTAGGCGCCGAGCAGCCCGAGCGGTCCGCCGAGCCGAACGCCGACCGCCGCGAGCGGCACGCCGGCCGCCGTCTCGGCCGTCCACTCCAGGTACCCGAGCAGCGGCGCGCAGAGGAGGTTCAGCGGCGTCGCCAGCACCGGCGCGGCTTGCGCGAGCGCCATGGCCAGCATCCCGAGCCACATCACGGGCGCGACCGCGGGCGCGGCGAGCAGGTTCGCGGGCAGCGACGCGAGCGAGACCTGCTCGAAGTGCAGCGCGAGCAGCGGCGCGGTGGCCAGCGTGGCGGCCATGGTCACGGCCACGACGTCGGCCACCGGTCCGGGCACGCGGCGCCGAGCCAGCGCCGCGCGCAGCGGCGGCACCGCGGCGAGCAGGCCGGCGACCGCGGCGAAGGAGAGCTGCCAGCCCGGCTCGCCGGCCGCGTGCGGGTTCAGCGCGAGCGTCACCGCGGCGGCCAGCCCGAGCGCGTACCAGCGCGACCCCGGCCGCCCCGCCAGCGCCGCGACGAGCCCGGCGATCCCCATCACCCCCGCCCGCTGGATAGATGGCCCGCCGCCCGCGAGCGGCACATAGAACGCCACGAGGACCGTCGCTGCCGCGAGGCGCCCCCGCAGCGGAAGGTCGACGAGCGTGCCCAGGGCGAAGACGAGCGTGCACAGCAGCAGCACGTTCTGGCCGGAGACCGCGAGCAGGTGCGCGAGGCCGGCGCGCTCGAAGTCGGCGCGCACGTCCTCGGCTATGGCGTCGTCTTGGCCGAGCACCAGGCCGCGTAGGAGCGCCGCCTCGGGCGGCGGCAGGCCGGCGCCGAGCCCGCGCGCGGCACGCTCGCGAGCCGTGTCCAGAGCTCCCGCGAGGCCGCCGCGCGCGGCGCCGGTGGCGCGCAGGGCGGCGACCTCGACGGCGGCGTGCGCACCGCGCCGGCGCTGGTAGGCGTCGGCGAATCCGAGCGGCGCGACCGTGCCCTCCAGCACGACCTCGCTGCCCACCCGGATGCCCGGCCGGCCGTCCACGACCCGCACGACGGCCGTCTCGCCGGCGACGTCGCCCGGTGGGAGCCGGCCGGCGACGTCGCGTGCGACCGCCGCCTGCCCGGACACCACGCGCAGCAGCCGCATGCGGGCGGCCGTGCTGCCGTCGCGCCGCTGCCGCAGCGGCTCGAGCACGATCGCGCGGGCGTCGATCCGCTGCCCGACCAGCGCAGGCAGCTCACCCGGCCCGAGCGCGGCCGTCCGCGCGTCGGCGAGCGCGCCGCCGCCCAGCACCGCGACGGCGGCGAGCACGGCGGCCGGCGCTCGACCGGCGAGCGCCGCCGCGACCACCGCGCCGACCAGGGGCGCAAGCGGCGCGACCGGTCCGAGCAGCAGGCCGGCGACCAAGCCGAAGAGCACGACGTGCCGGGGATGCCCGCGCGCCACGGCGAGCCCCGCCAGCGCCGCGCGTCTCAGGCGGGCCGGTGGCGCCCTCACAGCGCCACCTCCTCGCGCAGCGACGCGAGCCGCTTGTCGCCGATGCCCGGGACCTCGGCGAGCTCCTCGAC
>Ga0136616_10001432_pt1 | contig 12501 bp, 11 predicted proteins | sample AntDrymUQ2992106_2_FD_106648 | JGI IMG/M metagenome (GOLD analysis project Ga0136616, IMG submission 106648) | Polar desert sand microbial communities from Dry Valleys, Antarctica - metaG UQ299 (21.06) | ecosystem: Environmental > Terrestrial > Soil > Desert | place: Antarctica: Dry Valley...
AGGGGCCGGTGTCGACCAGGGCAGCGCTCACGTGCGTTCCACCGATCTCGAGCACCGGGATCGTTCGCGAGGCCATCAGCGGACGAGTGCCTTGACCACGCGTACGGGCTGGTCGCCGAGCCTTTTCAGTCGGTACGGCCCCACCGCAGCCGGGACGAGCAGGGTTTCGGCGAAGGCCAGCACGTGGTGGGGCGCGTCGACGGGCGCTACCTCCACACCGTCACCCTCGACGACGTTGAGCACGTGGAAGCGGCCCAGGGTGTCGTCGTCGACCGCCACGTCGGCACTCAGCACGACACGGCGAACCTCGAAGAACATCTCCGGCAACGACCCGAGCAGCTCCTCTCGCCACCCGTCACCCGCTCGCAGGGTGCGCGGCGGCTGCACGAGCTCCGACCCGACTGCCGCGCCGGTGCGGTCGGTGTTCAGGTTGTCGAAGGCGTGCTCGACGTGCACAGGCCGTTGCGTGTCGTCCGCGCCGCGTCGGAGCCAGTCGTAGAAGCGCAGCGAGTACAGGTACGGCGTCGCGCTGATCTCGAGTACGACGTTGCCGGCACCGCTGCCGTGCGGTGTACCGGCGGGCACACAGAACAGTTGGTGGGCAGCTGCCGGGAAGACCTGGACGAACCGCTCGATCTCCAGCGGCACTGCCTCCTCCCGCGCCTGCTGTGCGAGACGGTGGAACTCCGCCACGTCGGCATCACCGCGCAGCCCGAGGAACACCTTCTGACCCCAACCTCCCACCATCAGGTAGTAGGTCTCATGTTGCGGGTACGGCCAGCCGAAGACGTCTGACATGTAGCCGGGCCGAGGGTGGCAGTGCACCGATAGGTTGCCACCGTCGAGGGTGTCCAGGTAGTCGAAGCGCACCGGGAACGACGTGCCGAAGGTCTCGTGCACCCCTGCTCCCATGATCTGCTCGGGGTGCACAGCGACGATGAGCTGGAACGGCAGCTCCACCGCCGCCGCCGCGTCACCGACCAACACGCCGCTCTCCGGGGCGATCAGCTCGTAGCCCAACGCGGTGTTGGCCGCGTCAGGATTGACGCCGAGCCGCCGCTGTGCCCAGTGACCGCCCCAGGATGTGGTGTTGAAGGTGGGACGGGTCCGCAGCGGTCGCCGTGCCAAGGCGTCCATGCTCTGGCGCAGGGTCTGTCCGTCGATGGACGTCGGACGGTCGGGATCCTGGAAGTCGAACCACCGGTCGATGCGCCGTGCGATGGCGTCGCGATGCCGGTCCAGCAGCGGCCAGTCGATGTAGAACAGCCGCTTCGTCGTGGCGTTGCCGTCACCGGGGCCTTGCCCGAGGTTGTGCCCGCGCCCCGCGGCCACGTCGGCTTCGGCGAAGCGCTTCGGCAGGTCGACGTACCACAAGCTGTCGCACGTCAACAGGCCCGCACCGGGACCGAACGCCACCACGATGCCAGTGAGCGATGTGCCGATCTGCGGAAGCTCGGAGAACAGCTGCCGCAGTTCGCCGTCAGCCATCCGGTCGAAATCGGGGTCGTTCGCCAGCGGAGGGAAGGCGGTCGCCCGCACGACCTCGGCCCACGGGGCGAGCCACCCGCGCAGATCCACCCGCCGCGTGGCTGTCCCGCGTGCATCGAGCAAGCGACACAGCCCGTCCACCACACGATCCCAGGCGAGCAGTGCCGGTCCGTCGACCGCCAGAACCCAGGAGTGCTCCGGCAGCTGGGACGCGGGCTCGGCCCAGCCGACGGCCACCTCTCCTCCCACCGGCGGGTAGCAGGGGTTCTGCTCGTAGGCGGGGGCGGGCACGGTAGGCATCATCCTCCGTGCCCGCCGCGGTCGATACAGTGTGAACACTTGTGCGCTGGAGCAGACATGGACCTCGATGCACAATCCGGAGCCGCCCTCCGACGGCAGGTGGCCCGACTGCTGGAAGCGCACTGGGACGGCAGCCGGGGGTACTGCGTGCCCAATCCGGCCATGTACCCGCACCTGTGGTTGTGGGACTCGTGTTTCCACGCCGTGATCTGGGCACACCTGGGTGACGAACGCGCATTGCGGGAACTCACCGCTGTGCTGGAGCCCCAGCTGCCCGAGGGACTGGTCCCGCACATGCGGTACGGCGGCACCGCTCCGGACACCTGGCTCGGACCGCTGCCCGGCACGTCCTCGCTCACCCAACCGCCGATGTTCGGCCACGCGGTCAAGGTCCTCGCCTCCCGGGGCTTCTCGCTGCCGGCGGGAGTCATCGCCCGAGCGGTACGCGGGCTGGACTGGCTGTGGTCGCATCGCCGTACGGAGCTGGATCTGGTGTACGTCGTCCATCCGTGGGAGGCCGGCAACGACCATTCGCCCCGATGGGACGGCTGGGGAGCGCCGGGCCGGACGAGGGAGGACTACGACCGGGCGGCCCGGACCGCATGGAACAAGCGGCTCATGGACGAGGTGACCTTTCACGACGACGGGGCCGCCGCGTGGTCCCGGGCGTTCGTGGCATGCCCGGCCGGCTTCAACGCCTACGTCGCGTACAACCTCGCCCAACTTGCAGAGGTGCTGGGTGACGCCCGGATGGCCGAACGCGCCCGGCGCATCGCCGCCGCGATGGACGAGCACCTGTGGGATCCCGGGCAGGAGCTGTGGGCGGACCTGCCCTTGGTGGGCGGAGGAGGCGGCGAGTCGTTGGCGACAGCCCCCATCAGCGACGGGGCGATGGGGGCGCTGGTGACCGGCGACGCCCGGCGAGCGCGGGCGGTGTTGGCCCAGCTGGAAGAACCTCGTCGGTTCGATGCCCCCTTCGGGCCCACCAATGTCGCACGGTCACACCCGGCGTACGACCCCGGGATGTACTGGCGAGGAGCAGCGTGGCCGCATCTGAACTATCTGCTCTGGTTGGCGCTGCGGCGCTGGGAACGTCACGACGCCGCGGCCAGCCTGGCGCAGCGCACACGCGATGCGGCGGTCCGCAGCGGCTGGGCGGAGTACTGGAATCCGGAGACCGGTCAGGGCCTCGGTGCAATTCCACAGTCATGGACCGGCTTGGCGCTCGCCATGACGCTCGACCGCTGAGCGCTGGGTCAGGTTCTCCAGCTGCTCGCCAGGCGCAGGTCCAGGGCGGCCGCCGCCGTCCACGACTGGTCCCTGCTCCCGAGCGGTTCGCCCGTCACGGGCTCGTAGTACTCCGCGAGCGCACCATCGCCGAGCTCCTCGAGGCAGGCCATGCGGATGGGGGCGGCGACGTCGGCCCTGCCCCGACGGTGCAATGCCCAGGCGAAGAACCAGTTCATCACCGGCCAGCTCGGCCCGCGCCAGTAGGTCCGGGGCCGGAACGCCGACGACAGCGGGCTGGTTGTGGGGATCACGCGGTTCCGCAGATCGGGGTGCCCCGTCCACGCCGGCGATCTCAGGAGCTCGACCATGCGCTCTTCCGCGGCCTCGTCGAGGCCACCGCAGATCAGCGGGGCGAGGCCGGCGAGGGTGTCAGCGACCAGCACCGTGCGGGCCCGCAGGTCGCGATCCAGGGCAAGGCCGGACTCGTCGTCCACGGCCGCCGCGACGCCGCGGCGGAACCGCTCGGCGTAGCCCCGCAGCTCCGCCGCCTCTTCGGCCCCGAGCCGCTCGGCCAACCCGGCCAGTGCATCGTTGGCCACCGCGAAAATCGCAGACATGAAGACGTCGGTGACGAGGAAGCTGACCGTCTCCCGGATGCGCGCGTCGTCGTAGTCCGCCCGCTTCAGCTCCTCGACGATCCAGAGATAACGGTCGTACTCACGGTCGCTCGGACGCTGGCTCACGTCGGCGACGATGCGCGTGTCCCGCCGCTGGTACGGCGGCAGGTCCGGGCCGACGCTCACGTGGGAGTACACCTCGTCCCAGCGCGGTGAGTTGTCCATGCCGCTCTCCCAGCCGTGATAGATGGTGAGCAGCCCACCAGCGGTCGGGTCGCGGTGGCGGACGAGGTAGCGGTGCCAGTCGAGCAGCCGTGGATAAACCGCAGCCAGCCACGCGTCCACGACGGCCACCGCCGTCTCTCCTCGGTGCCCGGCCACCTCGACGATGCGTTCGGCGGCCAGCGCATGAACCGGCGGCTGGCAGATGCCGCTGGTACGGGGAGTTGTCGGCGCGTCTGAGGTGTGTTCGGCGCACGCCCAGCGGTCGGGTCCGGGAAAGTAGCCGGTCTCGGCCGGGTCGAACACGATGTGCGGGACCATTCCGGTCCGCCACTGGCCGGCGAGCAACGAGTCCAACTCCAGACAAGCCCGCCCGAGGTCGACGTGGGCCAGCCCCGCGGCCACGAACGCCGCGTCCCAGCTCCACTGGTGCGGATACAGATCCGGCGCCGCGCGGGTCATCGCACCCGCGCTGTTGCCGCGGAGCACGTACGCCGCCCGCGCCGTCAGCTCGTCTGCTCCCCAGCGGTGTGCAAACTCGGCCGCGTGCCCGTCGCTGCCGGTTGAGTTATTGATGGCGACCACCTCCGATGTCACTGTGCCTCAGACGACAGATCCACGTCGATGCTCCAGCACCGGCTGTGGCGGTGTCAGTCTGGGTCCGGGCTCGCGGCAACCGCGTCGATCACGGCACGCGCCAGCTGCCCGTGCCCGGCATCGTTGGGATGTACTGTGTCCGCCGCCAGCATCGTCGGTGGATCCCAGCCCGTCACGGTGGCGAGCACCACACGCGCAGAGCGACGGGCCACGGCGCGAAGCCCGACATTGAAGGCATCTATGGCGGCGTCGGAGCCGCGGTTGTGCCGCGCATGCAGCGAGTAGTCGATCAGGTGCGGCTGCTCCACCGCGATGGTGCGACCAGCCGGATTGACGTCGTAGAAGGCACCGAAGATCACCTGAAGCGCCGCCGTGTAGGACTCCAGCGCGGCCGGCGAGGCACCGCCCAGCCGCGCGTCGTTGAGCCCGGTCATGACCAGGTACAGCCGTGACACCGGCGGCGGCTCCCTTTGCAGGAGGGTGTGAACGTCGGAGCTCGCGGAGCCACCGACGCCGAGGTTCGTCGGCACGACGTCGAGCGTCCGGGCCGCGACATCGACGAACCGCCGCTCCGGCTGGCTCGCCCCGTCGCCCTGGACCCACGAGTGGCCGTAGGCGGTGAGGTCGTTCACGCCAGCACCCCGAGTCCAGGGCCGTGCTAGCCCTTCTCCGCCCCGGCCGTCAGACCCTCGGTCAGCAGGCGCTCGCTGGCGAAGAAGATGATGATGATCGGAAGCGTCACGAGGACGGAGCCGGCCATCAGCACGGTTGTGGGAATCTCGATGCTTCCCGCCAACTGCGACAGTCCCAGTGACACCGTCCACCGGTCGCGCTTCTCGACCAGGAACAGCAGCGCGAAGAGGAACTCGTTCCAGGCGATCATGAACACGAACAGCGCATTGGCCATGATCGCCGGCTTTGCCAACGGCAGGCTGATCCGCCACATGATGCCCAGTCGACCGCAGCCGTCAATCGCGGCGGCCTCCTCCAGGCTGACCGGGATCGTGTCGAAATAGTTGCGGAGCATGTAGATGGAGACGGCCACGATCTGCGAGACGTAGACGATGAGCAGGCCAATCAATGAACCGCGTAAGCCGATGCGGGTGAAGAAGACGAACAGCGGCACGGCCAGCAGGATGCTCGGGAACAGGTACACGGCGAGGAACAGACCGCTGATCTGCCGCCGTCCGAAGAACTCCAGGCGGCTGACGGCGTAGGCGCCCGGCAGCCCGACGAGCAGGGTGAGGGCCACGGTGCTGAATGCGACGACCGCACTGTTGCGCATGAACGTCAGGAAGCCCTGCCCACCGGAGCCTGAGGAGGAGAGCACGCTCGCGTAGCTGTCGAGCACCCACTCCGATGGGGGCACCCAGATCGCTCCCGGTTCACGCAGAACCGCGTCCAGGGATCGGATCGACAGCAGCACGGTGTAGTAGAACGGGAAGAGGGTGATCATGAGAAGGAACGCGATGATCAGCCAGCGCAGCACCCGGAACACGCGGTTCTCCACGGCGTCGCGCGTCCACCCGGAGCGGGCGGATACGCTGCGTGTCGCGTGCGTCGCCTGCGTCGCGGGTTGCCGATCCTGCTCCAGCCTTGTCGTTGCCATCAGGCGCGCTCCTCCTGGGTGGCGAATCGGCGCAGGTAGACGATGACGAGGATGGCGAGGATAAGGGCGAGGACGAGGGCCTGTGCCGCCGCGGCGCCGATGTCGCCGCGTGCAGTCAGCGCGTTGAACACCCGCACGCTGACCACCTCGGTCCCGGCGCCGCCACCAGTGAGCAGGTAGATGTCGTCGAAGCTGTTGAACGTCCAGATGAAGCGAAGCACGGACAGCACGGCGATGGTCGGCAGCAGCTGCGGCAGGAGCACGTATCGGAAGCGCTGCGTCGGCGTCGCTCCGTCGACGAGCGCCGCCTCCTCCAGGACGGCCGGGGCGGCCTGCAGCCGGGCGGTCAAGAACAGGAACGCGAACGGGAACGACCGCCACGCCTCGAACGCGATCACCGACAGCAGGGCAGTAGGAAGGCTGAACTGCAGGCCGAGAATCGACACGTCGCTGCTGGCCTGACTGAGGAATGCGATCGGCTCGTCCCATCCCAGCAGCCGCTGCCCCCAGTAGTTCACGATCCCGAATTGCGGGTTGAGCATCGTCGACCAAGCAAACGTCGCAGCGACCACGGGCGCGACGTAAGGCAGGAGCATCGACGCACGGACGAAAGTTCGCCCGCGGAACGGCTGCCGGAGCGCCAGCGCGGCGACCAACCCGAGCCCGATCGCCGACGCGGTTCCGAGAACCGAATAGATCAGCGTTGTCCGCAGCGACGTCCAGAAGCCCTCCGAGTCCAGAATCCCGCTGAAATTGGCCAGTGTGTAGTTACCGAAGATCCCGGCGGTCGAGAGATTCAGCAGCCGGATCTGCTGGAACGCCATAGAGAACGTCCACAGGATCGGCAGGACCACCATGACGACGACGATCACGAGGGTGGGCGAGATCAGGGTGAGCCCGGCCCGGGCATCGTCACGCCGCTTCGTGCTCCTGCCGCGCTTCCCGCCTCCCGCGTCGTCCGCCTTCTCCAGCGCCGCCGGCGGGACCGGCGGCGGGGCGCCGCTGACGTCGGCGCGCTCACTCATTCCAGTGAGCTCTGGATCGTGCGGAGGGCTTCGGCGGCTTGACTGGCGGCGCTTTCAGCATCCGCTCCGCCGCTCGTCAGCTCGCCGATCGCCGCCGGCACCGGCAGTTCCCCGAGCGAGGCACCGATCAAGTCACCCTGGCCCTGGGTGATGCCCCAGCGCGAGAACGCGTCGGCACCGCTCGCCAGGATGTCGATGGTCTCCTGTGGGTAGAAATCGGCCAGCGGTGCCTTCGTGTCCACACCGACGTCCAGGTCCGTCCACGCGTCGACGTACTCCGTCGGGTTGTCCGCTGTGCCCGCTCGCACCGGGAACTTGCCCTCGGGTGCGATCGCGATCCAGTCGAGGTAGCCGTCGCTGAGCATGTACTCCACGAACTGCTGCGCCGGGTCGGCCGAGGCGGTTGCGGTGATCGCCCAGGACGACACCTCACCGAACTGCGCCGGCTCGTCACCGTCGGGACCCGACACGGCGGCGACGATGCCCGTGTTCTCGGCAAGGAACGTGGGGGCTCCCTGGCATTCGGGGCAGGTGGGCAGCGCATCGTTGCGCAGGCCCGCCAGCTCGTCGAGCAGGAAGGTCGACCAGATGGCCATCGCCGCCTGCCCTGCGAAGTAGGCGGCGCGGACGGTGTCCACGTCCTGGCTGCCGGCCACCGAATAGTTTCCGATGAGGTCGCCGTAGAACTGGAACGCGGCGACGCACTCGTCGCTGTCCATGGTCACCTCGCCGTCCTCATCGACCATCTCGCAGCCGTTCGCCAGCGCCAGGTGCTCGAACGTCTGCTGTGTGAAGGCATCGCCGGGGGTGGTGGCCCCGACAAACCCCGCCACGTCCGGGCTGTCAAGGGCCTCGGCGGCGGCCATGATGTCGTCGTACGACTCGGGAGCGTCCAGGCCAGCCGCGTCGAAGAGGTCCGTTCGGTAGAAGAGCAACTGCGACCACGCGTCCGTTGGCACGGCCAGCTGCGTGTCATCCTCACGGGTCAGCTCCAGCGACCGCTCCGAGAACGTGTCGGCACCGAGTGAGTCGATGACCGCCGCGGTGGCCTCGGTGTTGAGCAGGTCATTGGCGTTGAGGGTGCGGACCGCGGCGAGCGGTTGCGAACCGACCACGTCGGGCAGCTCCCCAGCGGCCGCCGCCGAGGTCAACAGCTGGTTGAACTGATCCTCGTCGACACCCACGAGCTCGACCTCGATCCCCGTCTCCGCGGTGAAGGCGGCGATGATCGCCTCAGTCGCCGCGACGCGGTCCGGGATCGTGTCGCCGGTCCAGACCACGATCGAGTCGGCGCCCGCCTCGTCATCCGAGTTCGAGTCGTCACCGCAGGCCGTGGACGCCAGAAGGGTGACGACTGCGGCGGCGATGGCGGCACGTCGGGTCAGCTCAGACATCTCATGCTCCTGGTCTCTGCGACGCGGCGGAACACTGATGGTCCTGGCTTTGCCCATCCCCGTCAAGACGCCGCGACGGTCCTGGATTCAGCCGTCATCCCTTGCGATAGAGGACGGGCGTGACCGGCGTGTCCGGCACGTCACCGGGTTGGATACCGGGCATCCAGCGGTCGATCTCCTGGTTCTCGTTGGTCGGCGCGGCCACGGTCATGTCGGCGTCGAGAAAAATGACGGTCATCACCCGGCGCGGTGTCTCGGTCCGGTTCGTTCCGGCTCGGTGGAACGTCCATCCCTGGTGGAAGCTGACGTCGCCGAGCTCATACGGCTCCTGCCAGACGTCGAGGCCCGCACCCGCCAGCGCCTCCTGCATCGCGGCCTCCGACTCGTCGCTGATCTGCAGGTCACGTCCGAATTCGACGGTGTGGCTCCCCACGGCGAAGGACAGCGGTCCCATGTCGAGGGGTGTTGTCTGCAGGGGGATCCAGGCCGTGCAACAGCGGTCGCCGGACAGCGGCCAGTAGTAGTGGTCGGCATGCCATGGCGTGATCCCGCCGCCGGTCTCCTTGTAGAGCGCCTGGTCGTGGTAGAGCCGGACGCCCTCGACGCCCATCAGCTCAGCAGCCGCTCGGGCGAGTCGAGTCGAGAAGACCAACTCCCGCACGACAGCGCTGTGCCGCCAGAGGTTCGAGACCTGCAGGAATGCCTTTCGATAGGTCGATCGCTGCGCCATCGGCAGGTGCATCGTGTTCAACTCGATCACCTTGGCGGTGATCTCCGGTTCGTAGTGCTCGACGGTCGCCGGGCTCAGCAGCCGGGGCAGCCGCACGAAGCCGTCGGCCTCGAACTGGCGAACGGTGGCGGAATCGAGGGGGTAGGGCGACTCGACGTCGACCCGACTGTCGGTGGCTTGCTCGATGATGTGCACAGTTCATCCTTGCCGCTCGAGTCGCGCGCTAGCCAGGTCTGGATTGACCAGTTCCGGTACTCAGTTGACCACCGGTGGACGGGGACGGCCAACGATTGGCGAGTTGCGTACAGTTGGCTCATGCGCGCCGAGTTCAGGCCGGTGGCCGCGCTGCCGCAGACGTCGTGGCGGTACGACGTGCTGCGGCAGCGCGCCTTTGAGTTCAGCTGGCACTTCCACCCCGAGTTCGAGCTGGTCCTGATAACCCGTGGCACCGGTACCCGGATCATCGGAGACCGGATCGAGAGCTACCGCGCAGGGGACCTGACATTGATCGGCTCAAACATGCCGCATGCCTATGTCTCCACCCCCGGCACGAGCGATCAGGAAGCGATCCTCGTCCAGTTCCGTCGGGACTTTCTCGGTACGGAGTTCTTCAGCCGCCCGGAGTTCGCCGCGACGGCTCGCCTTCTCGACCCGACTGCGTCGGCGACCATCTTCGAGGCGAGGAATTCCGTTGTCGACCGCTGTCACGCCCTCGCCGACCTGGACCCGCCCGGACGAACGCTCGCGATGCTGGAACTGCTCACCACGTTGGCCGGGGATGAGCGGGCTCGGCCGCTGGCGAGGCATGCGCCCTTCGACGGTCTGAGCCGGGCGGCGCGGCGACGCGTCGACGTGGTCTGCGCCCACCTGCAGACGGCGTACGCCGGCGAGGTGCGCCTCGCCGATGTCGCCGAGCTGGCTCACCTGAGCCCCACTGCATTCAGCCGGTTCTTCCGGCGCGCCCTGGGCCGGACGATGACCCAGTACGTGACGGAGCTGCGCATCGCCGCGGCATGCCAGCTGCTGCGCGACTCCGACCTCGCGGTCACCGCCATCGCGGCCAGGTGCGGCTACGACAATCTGTCCAATTTCAATCGGCGCTTCCGGGCTCTGATGAATCGCAGTCCGCGCGAGTACCGGCGGGCCGTCACCGCTGCACAAGAACCTGACTCGCCGAGGCAGGGGCGCGAACAGCGCACGCCGATCGGCTGACGACGGCGGGACTCCAGCCGCTCAGAGATGCCGTCGCAGCAGCGCAGGGACACGCGGCAGCACCACTGCCGCCGGGCCGGACAGGCGGCTCTCCACCGCGACCGGGCCGTCGTAGCCGATCGCGATCAGGGTGGCGCACGTCAGCGGCCAGTCCACGTGGCCGGCGCCGGGTTCGAGCCGATTGGAGTCACTGACCTGCACGTGCCCGATGTACGGTCCCGCGCTTGCCAGCGCCGCCGCCGGGTCTGCCTCCTCGATGTTCATGTGGTAGGTGTCTGCTCCAAGCTTGACCGCGTCCAGCCCGACCTCCCGCAGCAGGGACACGCCGTCCGCGAGCCGGTTGACCAGATAGTCCTCGTACCGGTTGAGCGGCTCGAGGAAGAGCATCACCCCCTCGCTCTCGGCGTGCCGGCCGAGTTCGCCAAGCGCGTCGACGAGAATCGTGCGGTCCTCCTCGGGTGTGCGTGGCGGCTGGAAAGGCGGCAATCGACGGGAGAACATGCCGTACGACGCCGGCGTCATGGCCCCGCGCCCGCCGAGCTCGGCGATCACTGAGAGCTGCGAGCGCATCTGGACGCGCGCGTCCCGCCGCCGGTCGGCGTCGAAGTCGCCGATGAAATGCAGCATGTCGACGCAGACGGTTGGCATGGGTATCCCGGCTGCTGCCGCCCGGCGCAGGTCCGGCAGCCGGGCCGCGAAGCCGAGGTCACCGGCGCCGCGCAGCTCGATCCCGTCGTAGCCCCAGCCGCGGGCCGCCTCCCACTTCTCCTCCATGCTGCCGCCCGGCAGGTGCTGCTCCTGGACGAGGATCGCCGTCACGACCGAGCACCGGAGAACTCGAAGACGACCTGCAGGGCCGCGCCCGGATCGGTGTCGAGCAGCTCGTACGCCGCAGCGGCATCCTCGACATCGAAGCGATGGCTGACCAGGCGGGTCACGTCGGGCCGCCCGGTGACAAGTGTGTCCACGACGGTGTCGTTGAGGCGGGCGACGTCCCAGCGGGCGCGCTTATGGGTCGGCACACCGCCGATCTGAGACGCCACGATCTCCACCCGGTTGAGGTGGAACTCCTCGCCAAGGCGCAGGGCCGTCGCCGCACCCTGGTAGAAGCCGGCCGCCACGACGCGACCGTCCGCCCCCACCAGGCGGGTGGCTTCGTGCAGGGCGGGATAGGCGCCGCTGAGGTCGATCGCCACGTCCGCTCCGCGCCCGGCAGTGAGCTCGCGGACTGCGGGAGCGACCTCGGGTCCGGGCGCGAATACCTCCTGGGCACCGAAGTCGCGAGCGAGCTCCCGGCGTGCGGGGATGCCCTCGACCGCGATGACGCGTAGGCCGCTCTGCGCGGCGAAGGAGGTTGCGATCAGCCCGATCACTCCCTGTCCGACGATGACGACGGTGTCGCCGAGCCCGGCGGCGGTGCTGAGCACGGCATTCAACGCGACCGCGCCGACGCGGGCGAACGACCCGACTATAGGGTCGACCTCCGTCGCGAGAGTGTGTCCGCGCAGGCGTTCGATCGGCAGGACGGCGTGCGAAACGTGGCCCCAAATGCCCCATACGACGTCTCCGACCCGGACGTCACCGTCGACGCCGATCGAGGAGATCTCCACGACCTCGCCGACCTCGGAGTAGCCCCATCCGACCAGAGGGTAAGCCGGCGCCGTACCTTCGACCGGACCCAGGAAGAGGCGCAGGTCCGGGTCCCAGCGTGAGGTCAGGTATGGGTTCGTGCCGCGGTAGGCGGTCAGCTCCGTCCCGGCCGAGATACCGGAGGCAAGGGTGCGCACGCGAATCTCACCCGGTCGGAGCTCGGGAGTGGGGATGTCGATGACGTCCACCGAGCGGGGGGCCGCGAAGCGGACCGCACGCGCCATGAGTATCCCTTCCATCGGCGATGAAGCCCCGCCGGCATCACACCGGCCAGGAGTCCGGGCCGCACAACCGCGTAGACTAACCGCCGCCGTCGCCTCGTTGAGGCGCGGACGTGGTTCGTTCAGCCAGCGCGCCTGGACGTCAGACCAGGCAGGCACATCCGGTGAGGTCAGCAGAGTCGTTGAATCGCACGCCGTTGAATCGC
>Ga0136616_10001433_pt1 | contig 12500 bp, 6 predicted proteins | sample AntDrymUQ2992106_2_FD_106648 | JGI IMG/M metagenome (GOLD analysis project Ga0136616, IMG submission 106648) | Polar desert sand microbial communities from Dry Valleys, Antarctica - metaG UQ299 (21.06) | ecosystem: Environmental > Terrestrial > Soil > Desert | place: Antarctica: Dry Valley...
CCGGTGGCTGCTCGACGCGGGGGACACCTACTTCCACCAGGGCGAGGCGAGCGTCCCGCCCGGCCAGGTGCCGGGGTTCATGCGGGCGTTCGAGCGCAACGTCGCCATCGACTGGGACACCTTGCTGGCCAACCAGGCGCGGCTGCGCGAGCTGGCGGCCAGCCACCCGGACGTGACCGTCTTCAGCTCACACGACCCAGCGGAGTTCGACGCCCTCGCTCGGGTCGGCTGAGCTCCGGTTCAGGCAGCCGGCGTGCGGGCCGGCCGGTTCTCGGCGATCCACTTGTCGATGCGTTCCCACCAGTCGTAGAGCCAGTCGACCTGCTTGTCGCGGCCCTGCGGTACGTCGGCGGCCAGCACCCGCCACCACTTGGATCGCAGCGTCTGCTCCATCGGCAGGCTGCGCCAGATGTCGCGAACGGTCACCAGGTCGTCCAGCCCGGTGTGCGCCACGAAGATCACGTCGGCGGTGGGCGCGGACTCGATCGCGGCGATCGCCCCGCCGGTGCGCGGGGCGAGCAGGTTGTCCATCTCGCGGGCCCGCTCGGCCGCGGTGAACTGCTGGTTGGCTTCCAGCCGTTTGATCGCGCGTATCCGGCGGCCGGGCGTGAAGTTGCCGCCCTCGGGAAAGATCACCAACGCGCCGGTGGGCCCCAAGCTGGAGGCGAGCCTGCGGATCTCGTCGGTGACGCCGCTGCCGGCGCCGCGCCCTGGCCAGACGAACGCGTGCGGCAAGCGGTTGATCATGACGTCGAGGCTCGGGTCGAACTGCAAGGCGCCCTTCATCACGATCCGCGGCCGCCGCCCGTACCGGTTGAGCAGCTGGTCCACCAGCAGGAACGAGTCGCCCGGCCCGGCGTGGCGGCTCAGCACGATCACCGGCCGGGTCAGCCGGGCGGCGGCCTCCTCCGGCGTGAGCGGCGGCTCCTCGATCTCCACGGTCAGCCGGAACACCCGGGTGGCGACCGTCATCAGCTTCCCGAGAAACCAGCCGACCAGCTCGTAGTGCCGCTCCTGGTTCGCCTCGGAGGACAAGCGCCCACCGAACCCGCTCGCGATCCACAGCCCCAGGCTGGCGAACAGCGTCGCCGACTCGGCCACCAGCCACGCCACGCCGAAGTACAGCAGCCGCACCACCCGCCGCCGGCTGGCCCGCGTCGGTACGACCGCGGCCAGCAGCAACAGCAGCGGCGACAGCACGAGGAAGGCGATGGAGATCAAGATCAGCAGCGGCGCGAAGAGCAGTCGTCGGACGATGCGGGGCGGCATCCGGCCTCCTCGGCACGCTAAGCAGCGGCCTCCAGGTAGGCGACGGATGCCTGGTAGGCCCGCTCGATGTGTGCATCGATACGCGACGCGTCGCGGTAGCGCAATGGCGAGAGATCACCACGTGCCACCGGCCCGGTCGCACCGGCCGGCAAGACGTGCACCGCGACGCCGTCCGGCAGCCGGCTCATCTCCTCGAAGAACCGGTGCCGCCGCGCGATCTCGAAGGCCACCAGCCCGACCTGCCACGGCCGCTTCGGCGGGCTCAGCGGGCGCTCGATCCGCCCGACGTGCAGCACGTACACCGTCTCCGCGCCCAGCTCCACCGCCCGTCCGACCGGGATGCTGTGTACGAGGCCGCCGTCGAGGTAGTGCTCCGAGCCGATCCGAACCGGCGGCAGCAGGCCCGGTACCGCGCAGGACGCCAGCACCGCGGGCACGATCGGTCCCTCGGTGAACCAGTGCGCCGCCGCGCGCTCGATGCTGGCCGCCACGCACTGGAACGGCACATGCAGCTTGCCGAAGTCGTGCACCGGCAGCAGCCGCGACAGCAGGGTGGCCAGCCCGTCGTTGGCCTGCAGGTGGGTGCCGGAGCGGACGAAGGTGCCGACCCGGCGGGCCAGCGAGTCGTCGAAGGCGGCCAGCAGGGCGCCTGAGCGCCACAGCTCGGTCAGCGCGGCGGTGTCGCCCGGCCGGGCTGCGGCCAGCGCGCCGTTGATCGCCCCGATCGACGTGCCGAGCACGACGTCCGGCTCGATCCCCGCCTCGGCGAGCGCGCGCAGCATCCCCACCTCGTGCGCGCCCACCATGCCCCCACCGCCGAGGACGAAAGCGATCTTGGGCGGCACACCCTGGATGTCAGGCAAGCGGCCGGTCCGTGGGTGCGATGGCGACCGGTAGGACGTCGCGGCCGGTGAGCCACCGGTCGACGCCGGCCGCCGCCGAGCGGCCCTCCGCGATCGCCCAGACGATCAGCGACTGCCCGCGGCCCATGTCGCCAGCCACGAAGACGCCCTCGGCCGAGGACATGAAGTCGGCGTCGCGGGCGACGTTGCTGCGCTGGTCGAGCTCGACGCCGAGATCGCTGAGCAGCTTGCTCTTGTCGGGCCCGACGAAGCCCATGGCCAGCAGGACGAGCTGGCACGGCAGCTCGCATTCCGTGCCCTCGACGGGGACGAAGGTCCCCTCCTGCATCTGCACCTCGACCAGCTGCAGCGCCCGCACCCGGCCCTGCACGTCGCCCAGGAACTGCCGGGTGTTCACCGAGAACAGCCGTTGGCCGCCCTCCTCGTGCGCCGAGGACACCCGGTAGATCATCGGGTAGGTCGGCCACGGCTGGGTCTCCGGACGGTGGTCTGGCGGCGTCGGCATGATCTCCAGCTGGGTGACCGACGCAGCGCCTTGGCGGTGCGCGGTGCCGAGGCAGTCCGCGCCGGTGTCCCCGCCGCCGATGATCACCACGTCCTTGCCGTGCGCGGTGATCGGCGGGGCGTCGATGTCACCCTGCTGCACCCTGTTACTCCAGGGCAGGTACTCCATCGCCTGGTGGATGCCGTCGAGCTCGCGGCCCGGTGCCGGCAGGTCCCGCGCGGCGGTCGCGCCCCCGGCCAGCACGACAGCGTCGTGGCGCTCCCGAAGCTCCGAAACCGCAAGGTCCTCGCCGACGTTCTGCCCGGCGCGGAACAGGGTGCCCTCGGCCTGCATCTGCTCCAGCCGGCGGTCGAGCCGCTTCTTCTCCATCTTGAACTCGGGGATGCCGTAGCGCAGCAGCCCGCCGATGCGGTCGGCGCGCTCGTAGACCACGACGTCGTGCCCCGCGCGGGTGAGCTGCTGGGCGGCGGCCAACCCGGCCGGACCGGAGCCGACGACACCGACGCTGTGCCCGGTCTTGGTGACCGGCGGCTGGGGCGTCACCCAGCCCTCCGCCCAGGCCCGGTCGATGATCTCGATCTCGACGTTCTTGATGGTCACCGGGTCGGCGTTGATCGACAGCACGCACGCCGGCTCGCACGGAGCAGGGCACAGCGTGCCGGTGAACTCCGGGAAGTTGTTCGTCGCGTGCAGCCGCTCGATCGCCTCGCGCCAGTCGTGGCGCCACACCAGGTCGTTCCACTCCGGGATGAGGTTGCCCAGCGGGCAGCCCTGGTGGCAGAACGGGATGCCGCAGTTCATGCAGCGGCCGGCCTGGTGCTCCAGCGCGCCGCGGTCGAAGTCCTGGTAGACCTCGCGCCAGTCCATCAGGCGCAGGTCGACCGGGCGACGTTTCGGCAGCTCCCGCGGGGTGGTCAGAAAACCCTTCGGGTCAGCCATGCGCAGCCTCCATCACGGCCTCGTCGGCGTCGCGGCCGTCGCGTTCGGCCTGCTCACGCGCGGCGAGCACCCGCTTGAAGTCCTTCGGCATGATCTTGCCGAACCGCTCGACCGCGTCGTCCCAGTCGGTCAGCAGGTCGTGCGCGACCGTCGAGTCGGTCTCGGCGTAGTGCCGCTCGACGGCCTCGCGCAGCTCCGCACGGTCGGTGTCGGTGAGCGGGTCCAAGTCGACCATCTCGGGGTTCACCCGGTGCGCCGGCAGGTCGAGCACGTAGGCGACGCCGCCGGACATGCCCGCGGCGAAGTTGCGACCGATCTTGCCGAGCACGACCACGCGCCCGCCGGTCATGTACTCGCAGCCGTGGTCGCCGACGCCCTCGACGACGGCCAGCGCGCCGGAGTTGCGGACGCAGAAGCGCTCGCCGACCATCCCGCGGATGAACACCTCACCGCTGGTGGCGCCGTAGAGGATCACGTTGCCGGCGATGATGTTGTGCTCGGCGGCGAAGGAGGCGGCCGGGTCGGGCCGCAGCGTCAGCCGCCCGCCGGACAGGCCCTTGCCGAAGTAGTCGTTGGAGTCGCCGACCAGGCGCAGGGTGATCCCGCGCGGCACGAACGCCCCGAACGACTGGCCCGCGGAGCCGGTGAGCGTCACGTCGATGGTGTTGTCGGGCAGGCCTTCGCCGCCCCACCTCTTGGTCAGCTCGTAGCCCAGCATCGTGCCGACGGTGCGGTTGACGTTGCGCACCGGCAGCTCGAGCGTGACGGGCTCGCCGGCGTCCAGCGCGCCTTCGGCAAGCTGGATCAACGTGTTGTCCAGCGCCTTGTCCAGCCCGTGGTCCTGGTCGCGGACCCAGTGCCGGGGCGTGTCGGGCGGCAGCCCGGGCACGTGGAAGATCGGAGTCAGGTCGAGCCCCCGGGTCTTCCAGTGCGCCACGGCGGCGTTGGTGTCCAGCAGCTCGGCCTGCCCGATCGCCTCGGCCATCGTGCGGAACCCCAGCGCGGCCAGATGCTCGCGGACCTCCTGGGCGATGAAGCGGAAGAAGTTCACCACGTACTCGGGCCGGCCGTCGAAGCGTTTGCGCAGCTCGGGGTTCTGGGTGGCCACGCCCACCGGGCAGGTGTCGAGGTGGCAGACCCGCATCATGATGCAGCCAGACACCACCAGCGGAGCGGTGGCGAAGCCGAACTCCTCCGCGCCGAGCAGCGCGGCGATGATGACGTCGCGGCCGGTCTTGAGCTGCCCGTCGGTCTGCACGACGATACGGTCGCGCAGCCCGTTGCTCAGCAGCGTCTGCTGCGTCTCGGCCAGCCCGAGCTCCCACGGCGCGCCCGCGTGCTTGATCGAGGACAGCGGTGACGCGCCGGTGCCGCCGTCGTGGCCGGAGATCAGCACGACGTCGGAGTGCGCCTTGCACACGCCGGCCGCGACCGTGCCCACCCCGACCTCCGACACCAGCTTCACGTGCACCCGGGCGGCTGGGTTGGCGTTCTTCAGGTCGTGGATGAGCTGCTTGATGTCCTCGATGGAGTAGATGTCGTGGTGCGGCGGCGGGGAGATCAGCCCGACGCCGGGAGTGGAGTATCGGGTCTTGGCGATCCACGGGTAGACCTTCGCGCCGGGCAGTTGACCACCCTCGCCGGGCTTGGCGCCCTGCGCGATCTTGATCTGGAGGTCGTCGGCGTTGACCAGGTATTCGCTCGTGACGCCGAAGCGCCCGGACGCGACCTGCTTGACCGCACTGCGCCGGGAGTCGCCGTTCGCGTCGGGGGTGTAGCGGTCGGCGTCCTCGCCGCCCTCACCGGTGTTCGAGCGGCCACCGAGCCGGTTCATCGCGATGGCCAGCGTCTCGTGCATCTCCTTGGAGATCGAGCCGTAGGAGATCGCGCCGGTGGCGAAGCGCTTGACGATCTCCTCGACCGGCTCCACCTCGTCGAGCGGAACCGGCTCGCGGACGCCCTCGCGCAGTGCGAACAGCCCGCGCAGCGTCATCAGCCGCTCGTTCTGCTCGTTCACCGCCTTGGTGTACTGCTGGAAGATCTCGTAGCGGCCCGACCGGGTCGCGTGCTGCAGCTTGAAGACCGTTTGGGGGTTGAACAGGTGCAGCTCGCCCTCGCGCCGCCACTGGTACTCGCCGCCGACGACCAGCGACCGGTGGTTGGCGTGCACGCCGTCGCTCGGGAAGGCGGTGCGGTGGCTGCGGGCGACCTCCTCGGCGAGCACGTCGAAGCCGACGCCGCCCAGCCGGGACGTGGTCCCTGTGAAGCATGTCTTGATCACGTCAGGGCCGAGCCCGACGGCTTCGAAGATCTGCGCGCCGGTGTAGGACGCGACGGTCGATACGCCCATCTTCGACATGGTCTTGCGCACGCCCTTGGTGAGCGCCTTGAGCAGGTTGAGGGTGGCCTGCTTGGCGTCCACGTTGGGGATCACACCGTGCTCGGCGAGCTCCTCGACGGTCGCCATCGCCAGGTAGGGGTTGACCGCCGCGGCGCCGTAGCCGAGGAGCAGCGCGACATGGTGCACCTCGCGGGCGTCGCCGGCCTCGACGATCATGCCGACGTTGGTACGCGTCTTCTCCCGGACAAGGTGGTGGTGCACGGCGCCGGTGAGCAGCAGCGACGGGATCGGCGCGTGCTTCTCGTCGATGTCGCGGTTGGACAGCACGACCACCCGGACGCCGTCGGCGATGGCGTCGGACACCTCGGCGCGGATCTCGTCCAGCCGCCGGACCAGGGCCTCGCCGCCGCCCGCCACCTCGTAGACGCCGCGCACGGTCATCGCCCGAAAGCCCGGCAGGTCGCCGTCGTCGTTGGCGTGCACGATCTTGGCCAGCTCGTCGTTGTCCAGCACCGGGAACGGCAGCACCATCCGCCGGCAGGACGGCGCGCCAGCGTCGAGCAGGTTCTGCTCGGAGCCGAGCAGCGCCCGCATGGAGGTCACGAGCTCCTCGCGGATCGCGTCCAGCGGAGGGTTGGTGACCTGCGCGAACAGCTGGGTGAAGTAGTCGAACAACTGCCTGGGCTTGTTCGAGAAAGGTGCAAGGGGCGCGTCGTTGCCCATCGAGCCGATCGGCTCGGCGCCGGTGGTGGCCATCGGCCGCAGCAGAACCGCCAGCTCCTCCTCGGTGTAGCCGAAGGCCTGCTGGCGGCGCACCAGCGAGTCGTGCGAGGGGACCTCGCGCTCGCGTTCGGGCAGCTCCTCCAGCCGTAGCCGGCCGGTATGCAGCCAGTCGGCGTAGGGATGCTCGGCGGCCAGCTCGCCCTTGATCTCCTCGTCGTCGACGATGCGCCCCGCGGCGGTGTCGACCAGGAACATCCGGCCGGGCTCCAGCCGACCCTTGCGCACCACCGACGCCGGGTCGACGTCCAGCACGCCGACCTCGCTGGCCAGCACGACCAGTCCGTCCTCGGTGACCCAGTACCGCGCCGGGCGCAGGCCGTTGCGGTCCAGCACCCCGCCGATCACCGTGCCGTCGGTGAAGGTGATCAGCGCCGGGCCGTCCCAGGGCTCCATCAGCATGGCGTGGAACTCGTAGAAGGCGCGGCGTGCCGGATCCATCTCGTCGTGGTTCTCCCACGCCTCGGGGATCATCATCAGCACCGCGTGCGGCAGCGACCGCCCGCCGAGGTGCAGTAGCTCCAGTACCTCGTCGAAGGTGGCCGAGTCGCTGGCGTCCGGGGTGACGATCGGCGAGAGCCGCTCGAGGTCGCCGGGGATGAGCTCGCTGGCCAGCAGCGCCTCGCGGGCGGCCATCCAGTTGCGGTTGCCGCGCAGCGTGTTGATCTCGCCGTTGTGCGCGATGTAGCGGTACGGGTGGGCCAGCGGCCACGACGGGAACGTGTTGGTGGAGAAGCGCGAGTGCACCATCGCCAGCGAGCTGGTGACGCGGGGGTCGGACAGGTCGGGGTAGAACGCCTCGAGCTGCAGCCCGACGAGCATTCCCTTGTAGACGATCGTGCGGCCGGCCAGGCTCGAGAAGTAGACGTCGGCCTCGTGCTCGGCGCGCTTGCGCAGGCAGAACGCCGCACGCTCGAGGCCGAGGCCGGAGCAGCCGTCCGGGCCGGCGACGAACAGCTGGCGCATGACGGGCATGGCCGCCCGCGACATGGAGCCGATGTCGGCGCCGTCGGGGTTGACCGGGAGCTCTCGCCAGCCCAGAACGCGCATGCCCTCGTCGGCGGCGATCTCCTCGATCGTCTCCATCGCCCGTGTTGCGTCACCGGCGGCCTCGTTCCCGTCGTCGCCGGGCAGGAACGCGTTGCCGACGGCGTAGCAGCCGGGCTCGGTCAGCTCGAAGTCGACGACCGCCCGGTAGAACTCGTCCGGGACCTGGAACAGGATCCCCGCCCCGTCGCCGGTGTTGGCCTCGGCACCGCGTGCGCCCCGATGCTCGAGGCGGCACAGCGCCGTGAGTGCCTTGTCCACGATGCCGTGGTCGCGGCGACCGGCCAGGTCGGCGACGAGCGCAACGCCACAGGCGTCGTGCTCGAACTCGGGCTGGTACAGGCCCGCTGACGGGCGCTGGTGGCTGGTGGCGGCCAACAGCTCCTCCTGTCGTCTTGGTGCAGAGCGAGGGGGGAGTTCGCAGCAGGACGACAACGGCCAGTGCGAGCAAGCAAGCGTAACCCGAGAGGCGGTGAATCGGGATCATCAAATCTTGGAGGACGGCGGGTGGCGGGGGTGACCGCTGGCGCTGCCAACTGAGCATCGTACCTGTTGACAGCCCCTTTCGGGAGAATCGGGTTTCAGCGCGCCGCGCGCAACCTGAGGTGGCGCGCGGCGCGTGCGGCATGCTGGTCGAGTGGGTCCGCCGGAGACCGTCGCCGCGCTTGACGATCTTGCTTCGCTGGGTCCGTTCTTCGCCGTGGAGACCGATCCGGCCGCGCGCGCTGGTGGCATCTGGCGACCTCTGGCGGCGCTCTATACCGACCCTGAGCCACTGCGCCGACGGATCGTCGAGGTGGGTGAGTTCCTGCACACCGACGAGGACCGGGTGGCCGCGTCGCTGACCTTCCAGTCCCTCTCGGCGCGCGTCGTGGCGCCGCCGGTGGCCATCGCCGCGCTGCACGGCGTGGTCGCGCCGTTGGAGCCGCAGGCGCTGTACTGGCGGCCGGTCCCCTCGGGGCCGTGGCCGCTGTGGACCGCGACAGGCGAGTCGCCGTGGCCTTCGGTGGCGCCGAGCCAGCTGGTCGACCGGCTGGCGGAGCTTGTGATCGAGCGGCACCTCCGCCCGCTGGTCGACGCGGTACGCGCCCAGGTCGGGGTGGCGGAGTCGCTGCTCTGGGGCAATGCGGCGTCCTCGCTGGCGGCGGCGCTGCGGCTGGTCGGCGAGCAGCGCCCCGCGGCTGTGCACACCGCGCGCGCCCTGGCCGACGCGCTGCTGGGCTACGGCCCGCTGGCGGGGACCTCGTCCACCGGACCGGCGGGACGGTTCCGGCGGCGCTCCTGCTGCCTGTACTACCGCACGCCCGAGGGTGGGCTCTGCGGCGACTGCGTCTTCGACGAGCCCCCCGCCCGTTGAACGAACGGCACTTTGGTGCGATAGGGCTGGACGAGAGTGCCGCTCGTCCAGCGGAGGGGTCTTGGTGAGGCCTCGCTGAGCCGCGCTGAGCTGCTCCTTTAGGATGCGCTCTCGATTCCCGCGGCCCGGCGGCGCCTGCGGGTGACCGCTCTGGGGGTGAGCTGGATCGAGCTGATCGGTCGCTACAGCGTGAAGCGCCTGCTCGGGTCGGGCGCCTTCGCCTCGGTCTGGCTCGCGCACGACGACCTGCTCGACGTCCCCGTCGCCGTCAAGGTGCTGGCCGACAACTGGTCGGTGCACACCGACGTGCGGGCCCGCTTCCTCACCGAGGCCAAGCTGCTGCGCCAGGCGGACTCCGACCGGGTGCTGCGCGTGCTCGACATCGGTGAGCTGCCCGACGGGCGGCCGTACTTCGTCACGAGCTACGCCGACGGCGGCAGCCTCGCCGACCGCCTCGACGACGCCGAGCTGCCGCTGAACGAGGCGCTCGACGTGCTGATCCAGGTCTGCGAGTCGGTATGTGTACTGCACGAGATGGGGGTCGTGCACCGCGACCTCAAACCGTCCAACGTGCTGTTCAAGACCGACAACGCCGGCCGCCGGCGGCTGCTGCTGGCCGACCTGGGCATCGCCAAGGCGTTGGCCCAGGGCTCCGGCCTGACGGTCATGGCCGGCTCGCCCGGGTACATGGCCCCGGAGCAGGCCCGTCAGGGCGCCATCGTCTACGAGCGGACCGACGTCTACGGCCTCGGCGCGATCGGATTCCGGCTGCTGTCCGGGCACACCTTGACCACCGAGCCGGCGCCGGCCTTGCCCGGGCGGGCAGGGCAGGCCATCCGGCGGGCGTTGGAGCCCGACCCGGCGCGGCGCTGGCCCACCGCGCGGTCGCTGGCCGACGAGCTCATCGACTGCGCGCGGGCAGAGCCCCGAACGCTGGCCGCGGCGATGTCGAGCACGACCGTCGTGCCGGCCGTGATGCATGCCGGCGCGGGAGGCGCCCCGGCAGCCACGGGGCCGCCCACCCAGCAGTTGCCGGTGCTCAGGCCGCCGGCGGCCGATGCCGAGCCGCCTCTTGAGGAGCCGGCGCCGCAGCCCCGGGTCCCGGCGATCTGGATCGTGGTCGCGGTCGCGCTGCTGGCCCTCATCGCAGGAGTCAGCCTTGTCTTCGGCCAGCGTGTGTCCCCGGTGGGCACCGCCGGTCCGACCGGAGCACCGGTCCGGGTCATCGACGTCGGCGACGGCCCGAACGACATCGCCATCTCCCGGCTCACCGATCGGGCCCTGGTCACCAGCGCAACCGGCCGCGAGATCTCCGTGATCGACACCGCCACGGAGTCGGTCGTGCAGGTCATCCGGCTGGACCGCTACATCTCCAACGTCGCGGTCACGAGCGACGGCGCCACCGCCTATGTCACCAACCCGGCCTCGGACGCCGTACTGGTGATCGACGTGGGGGCCGGGACCGTGAGGCAGACCATCACCGTCGGCGACATGCCCAGCGACATCCTGCTGACCGACGAGGACCGGCGCGCATGGCTCACCAACCGGACCTCCGGCACCGTGACCGTGATCGACGCCGAACGCAACATCGTGGAGGCCACGATCAAGGTCGGTGACCAGCCCGCCGGCCTGGCGATCAGCGCCGAGGGCAGGGAGATCTATGTCGCCAACGGAGGCGACAACAGCGTCTCGATCATCGACGTCCGCTCGCGCAAGGTGACCAAGACCGTCCCGACCGGCGGCGGCGGTCCGGTCGACGTCCTGCTCAGCCCGAAGGGCGTCTACTACTACCTGGCGAACGTCAAGGCCGGCACGGTGTCGGTGCTGGAGCGGGAAAGCAACAGGCTCGTGGCCACCGTCGAGCTGGGCGGTGAGCCGCTGCGCCTGGCGTCGGACGGAGAGCTCGTCTACGCGACCAACGGCAAGGCCAACGCGGTCGCCGTGATCAGCGCGGACGGGCAGCTCCTGGAGAGTCGCCCGGTCGGGGCGCGCCCCATTGGCATCGCGGTCAGCCCGGACGGCGAGTTCGCCTATGTGGCCAACTCCGAGTCGGACTCCGTGTCGGTGCTGGACATCCGCGGCGAGCGGTGAGGCGTCCTTCGGCCCGTTCGAGGCGCCGGCGCCGGGTCGCCTAGACTCGGCAGGAGCATCGTCGAACCCGCGCGTGAGGCCGGTTTCGGCACGTCAGCCCCCCGAAGGAGATCAGGTGAAGAGCACCGTCGAGCAGCTGAGCCCGACACGGGTCCGGATGAACATCGAGGTGCCGTTCGACGAGCTCGCACCGAACTTCGACCGTGCGTACCGCAAGCTCGCGCAGCAGGTGCGGATCCCCGGTTTCCGGCCGGGCAAGGCCCCCGCGCGCGTACTGGAGAGCCGCATCGGCCGGGGCGCCGTGCTCGACGAGGTGGTCAACGAGGTCGTGCCGGCGATGTACGCCGAGGCGGTGTCCGCCGGCGAGGTCCACGTGCTCGGCCCCCCCGACATCGAGGTCACCAAGATCGACGATGGTGACCTGTTGGCATTCACGGCCGAGGTCGACGTCCGGCCCGACATGCAGCTGCCCGACCCCGCCGACATCGCGGTCACCGTCGACGCGCTCGAGACCACCGACGAGGAGGTCCAGGAGCAGCTCGAAGGCCTGCGGGCCCGGTTCGCGGTGCTCACCGAGGTCGAGCGTCCCGGCGGCGTCGGCGACTACGTGATCATGGACCTGGAGGCGACGGTCGACGGCGAGCCGGTCCCGGACGGCACCGCCAACGGCTTCTCCTACGAGATCGGCGCCGGCGGGCTGCTCGAGGGCCTGGACGAGGCCGTCACCGGCATGTCCGCGGGGGAGAGCACGACCTTCACCTCCACTCTGGTGGCCGGCCAGCTCGAGGGCGTCGAGGCCGAGGTAACCGTGGCGGTCTCGGCGGTCAAGGAACGCGAGCTGCCCGAGGCCGACGACGAGTTCGCCCAGCTCGCCAGCGAGTTCGACACCCTCGACGAGCTGCGCGAGGACCTGCGGGCGGGGCTACTCAAGCGCAAGGAGATCGCGCAGGCGTCCCAGGCGCGCGACGAGGTGCTGGAGGCCTTCGTCTCTGCCATCGAGGTGCCGCTGCCGGAGAAGATCGTCGACGCAGAGGTCGACGTGCGCATCCACGACGCCCTGCACTCCTTCGACCACGACGAGGAGCAGTTCGGCCACCTGCTCGAGGAGCAGGGCCGCACCCGCGAGGAGTTCGACGCCGAGGCGCGCACGGACGCCGAGCGGGCCGTGAAGGCTCAGCTGGTGCTCGACGCGGTCGCCGACGAGCAGAACGTCGTGGTGGGCGAGCAGGAGCTGACCGAGCGGGTCATCTACCAGGCGCAACGCTTCGGCATCACCCCGGAGGAGTACGTCCAGCGGGTGCAGGCCGC
>Ga0136616_10001435_pt1 | contig 12492 bp, 9 predicted proteins | sample AntDrymUQ2992106_2_FD_106648 | JGI IMG/M metagenome (GOLD analysis project Ga0136616, IMG submission 106648) | Polar desert sand microbial communities from Dry Valleys, Antarctica - metaG UQ299 (21.06) | ecosystem: Environmental > Terrestrial > Soil > Desert | place: Antarctica: Dry Valley...
CCCCCGCCGCCCACGGGCAGGAGAGCCGCCCGGAGCGCTTGAGCGCGCGGTGCAGGTCGGTCCCCGCCACGAAGCGCATCACGAGGTACAGGCGCCCGCCCTCCTCGCCGGCGGCATGCACGGGGACGAGGTTCGGGTGGTCGATCGCGGCGGCGAGCCGGGCTTCCAGCGAGAAGCGCACGCGCAGGCCCGGCTCCCGCGCCCGGTCGGCGGCGATCACCTTGATCGCGACGGGCCGCCCGAGGTCGAGCTGCGTCGCGCGGTAGACGACGCCCATCCCGCCGCGGCCCGCGACCTCCTCGATGCGGCAGCCGGCGATCTCGCTCCCCGGCGCGAGCTCCAGCGTCGGATGGGTGTCCGTGATCGGCGGCAGGCCGGAAATCATGGCAGTGCCTGGTAACACTGGCACCGTGAGCGCCGGGCTTGCCTTCGCGATCTACGTCAGCGCGTTCTTCGCGCTGCTCGCCTGCGTCGTCCTGCTGGTCAGGTGGCGCTCCCGCCGGCGGCGCTGATGCTCCTCGCGGTCCCGAATGTCTCCGAGGGGCGCGACCTGGCGACGCTCGACGCGATCGGCGCCGCCTTCGAGGCCGGCGGTGCGCGGCTGCTGGACCGCCACGCGGACCCCGACCACCACCGGGCGGTGTTCACGATCGCGGCTGCGCCCGGCGCACTCGCGCCCGCCGTCCTGGCCGGCGCGCGCGAGGCCGTCGCCCGCATCGACCTCACCCACCACCACGGCGCGCACCCGCGCGTCGGGGCCGTCGACGTCGCGCCCGTCGTCTTCCTCGACCCCGCCGATCGCGGCGCGGCCTGCGCCGAGGCGCTCGTGCTCGCCGACGCGCTCGGCGACCGGCTCGAGCTGCCCGTCTACCTCTACGGCGCACTCGCCGGCGGGCGCACGCGCGCGCAGCTGCGCCGCGGCGGGCCGGCGGCGCTGATCGAGGGGGCCACGCCCGACTACGGGCCGCCGCGGCTGCATCCGACCGCCGGCGCCGTGCTCGTCGCGGCCCGCCCGCCGCTGATCGCCTTCAACGTCGAGCTGGCGCCCCCGGCCACGCTGGCCACCGCCAGGCAGATCGCGGCCGCCATCCGCGAGGGCGGCGCCGAGGGGCTGCCCGGCGTGCGCGCGATCGGCGTCCAGCTCGGCCACGCCGCGCAGGTCTCCACCAACGTCGAGGACCACACGGCGAGCTCGCCGGCCCAGGTCGTCGCGGCGGTCGCGCGCCACGCGGCGGTCGCCGCCGCCGAGCTGGTCGCCCTCGCCCCGCGCGCGGCCTTGCAGGACTTCCCGCCCGACGTTCCCCTGCGCAACCGCGCGCTGATCGAGGACCGGCTCGCCGCGACGACCCGGTGATCGCGACCGGGCACCGATCGGAGACTAGACTCGGACACACGATGCCCCCGACCAAGCGCAAGCGCCGGAGCAAGCACCGCGGCAACGCCGCCGGGAGCGTCGAGGCGCGCGGGCGCACCAGCCGCCGCCAGTCGCTGTCGCCCGCCGAGCAGAAGAAGGCCAGCCGCGAGCAGACGCGCGCGGCGCGGATGAACAAGCCGCCATCGTGGAACAGCGCGCTCATGAAGGCGTCCCTGATGGCCGCGCTGCTGTTCGTCTTCACCCAGGTCGGACTGTTCGGCAGCAACACGCCGATCGGGCAGTCGCTGTTCCTCGCCCTGTTCGCGCTGCTGCTCTACACACCTCTGGCCTACGCGACCGACCGCTTCGTCTACACGCGCGCGCAGAAGCGCAGGGCCAAGCAGGCCGAGCGCTGATGGACGCCCGCTGCTTCACCGTCGGCATGATCGCCGAGAACACGTGGCTGGGCCGCGCCGACGGCTCCGACCGCGCGCTGCTGATCGACCCGGGCGACGAGCCGGACCGGCTGCAGGCCGCGATCGAGCAGCTGAACCTCACCGTCGAGGCGATCCTGCTCACCCACTGCCACTTCGACCACGTCGGGGCCGTCGCGCCGATGGCGCGCGCCACCGGCGCGCCCGTCTACTGCCCGAGCCTCGAGGTGCCCGTGCTCGCCGACATCATGGCCTGGGTGCCGTGGCCCGGCATCGGGCCGTTCGAGTCCTACGACGCCGACCACACGGTCGAAGGCGGCGAGCGCCTCACCCTCGCCGGCCTGGAGATCGACGTCCTGTTCACGCCCGGCCACTCGCCCGGGCACGTGTCCTACTCGATCCCGGCCGAGCGGGCGCTGTTCTCCGGTGACGTGCTCTTCGAGGGCTCGATCGGCCGCACCGACCTCCCCGGCGGCGACCACCAGCGGCTCATGCAGTCGATCGGAGAGCTGCTCGAGACGCTGCCCGAGGAGACGCGCGTGCTGCCCGGGCACATGGGCACGACCACCCTGGGCGCCGAGCGCCGCACCAACCCGTTCCTGCACGCACTCGATACCGCGTGACGACACCGATCGGGTCGATCGGGGCGATCGCGCTCGGGCGCGCACGCGGAGCTGGATGAGCGAGCGCATCCAGGCTCCGCGCGGCACTTACGACGTGCTGGGCGACGACGCGCTGGCCCGTGACCGCCTGGCCGGGACGGCGCGCGGCGTGCTCGAGGCCGCCGGCTACGCGCGCATCGAGACGCCGACGTTCGAGGCCACCGCGCTGTTCGCGCGCGGGGTGGGGGAGTCCACCGACGTCGTGCGGAAGGAGATGTACACGTTCGACGACGGCGGCGGCACGCCGGTCACGCTGCGCCCGGAGGGCACCGCGCCGGTCTGCCGCGCCTACCTCGAGCACGGCATGCACAAGCTCCCGCAGCCGGTCAAGCTGTGGTACCTGTCGAGCTTCTTCCGCCGCGAGCGCCCGCAGCAGGGCCGCTTCCGCCAGTTCTGGCAGATCGGCGCGGAGGCGATCGGCTCCGACGACCCCGCCGTCGACGCCGAGTCGATCCTCCTGCTGGCCGAGATCCTCGAGGCGATCGGGGCGCGCGGCCTGCGCCTGCGCCTGGCCAGCCTCGGCACCGCGGACTCGCGCGCGGCCTACCGGGAGGAGCTGACGGCCCACCTGCGCTCGCGGGCGGACGAGCTGTCGCCGGAGGTCCGCGAGCGGATCTCGCTCAACCCGCTGCGCGCCTTCGACGCCGACCACCCGGGCACGCGCGAGGTGATGCGCAGCGCGCCGCTGCTGCTCGACCACCTCTCCGACGACGACCACGAGCACTTCGCCGCCGTGCGGGCGCTGCTCGACGCCGCCGGCGTCGCCTACGAGGTCGACCCGACGCTCGTGCGCGGCCTCGACTACTACACGCGCACGGTGTTCGAGTACACCTCCGACGCGCTCGGCGCCCAGAGCGGCGTCGGCGGCGGCGGGCGCTACGACGGGCTGATGGAGGAGATCGGCGGCGCGCGCGCGCCCGGCATGGGCTGGGCCGCCGGCGTCGAGCGGATGCTGCTGGCCTCCCCGCCGGTGCCGGTCGCGCCGCCGCCCGTGGACCTCTACGTCGCCTACGCCAAGCCGGCGCTGCGCGCCGAGGCGTTCCGCCTGGCGGCCGACGCCCGCCGCGCGGGCCACGCGGCGAGGCTCGAGCTGGCCGGGCGCTCGCTCAAGGGCCAGCTCAAGCAGGCGGACCGCACCGGCGCCCGCTACGTTGCCATCCTCGGCGACGAGGGGACGTCGCTGAAGGACATGGAATCCGGCGAGCAGAAGACGGTGGAGCCCGGCACGGTCATGCACCACATCCGAGGCGCCCTATGAGGCCGCCGCGGGCCAACGGGTACCGGGACGCCTGGGCGGGCGAGCTGGACGCGCAGCGGGTCGGCGAGACCGTCCGCGTCGCCGGCTGGGTGCACCGCCGGCGCGACCACGGCGGGCTGATCTTCATCGATCTGCGCGACCGCTCGGGCATCGTCCAGCTCGTCTTCCACCCGGAGAGCGCGGCCGAGGCGCACGCGCTGGCGGAGACGCTGCGCTCCGAGCACGTGCTCAGCGCGGCCGGCGAGGTCGTGCGCCGCGAGGCGGGCAACGTCAACCCGAGGCTCGCGACCGGCGAGATCGAGCTCACCGTCGCCGCCGCCGAGCGCCTCGCGGAGTCCGAGACGCCGCCGTTCGGAGTCGACGAGGACGGCCAGGTCGACGAGCTGCTGCGCCTGCGGCACCGCGTCCTCGACCTGCGCCGCGAGTCGATGCAGGACGTGATGGCGCTGCGCCACACGATCATCCGGGCGATCCGGGACTACCTCAACGCGCGCGACTTCCTCGACGTCGAGACGCCGATCCTCACCCGCTCCACGCCCGAGGGCGCGCGCGACTTCCTCGTCCCCGCGCGCATGACGCCAGGTGCGTTCTACGCGCTGCCCCAGTCGCCGCAGCTGTTCAAGCAGCTGCTGATGATCGCCGGCTACGAGCGCTACTACCAGATCGCCCGCTGCTTCCGCGACGAGGACCTGCGCGGCTTCCGCCAGCCGGAGTTCACCCAGCTCGACCTCGAGATGGCCTTCGTGGAGGAGGACGACATCATGGAGGTCGTCGAGGGCGTGATGGCGCGGGTGTTCGAGGCCGGGGGGTTCGAGGTCCCGTCGCCGCCGTGGCCGCGGCTCTCCTACGCCGAGGCGATGGCGCGCTTCGGCAGCGACAAGCCGGACGTGCGCTTCGGGCTGGAGATCGCGGACCTCGGCGAGGCGCTGGCGGGCACCGGGTTCAAGGTCTTCGCCGGTGCGCTCGGCTCCGGCGGCGTCGTGCGCGGGCTCAACGCCGGCGCGCGCGAGCTGCCGCGCTCGGAGCTCGACGCGCTCACCGACCACGTGAAGCGCTTCGGCGCCGGCGGCCTGGTGTGGGCGTTCGTACTCCAGGACGGGAGCTGGCGCTCGCCGATCGCGAAGTTCCTCTCCGACGACGAACGCGCCGCGGTCGGCCGGGCGCTGTCCGCGCAGCCGGGCGACCTGCTGCTGATCGTCGCCGACCGGGAGGCGGTGGCGGCGGCCGCGCTCGGCGAGCTGCGCATGGAGCTCTCGCGCCGTCTCGGCCTGGTGCCCGCCGCCCGCCACAGCGCCCTGTGGGTGGTCGACTTCCCGATGTTCGAGCGCAACGAGGCCGAGCAGCGCTGGGACGCGCTGCACCATCCCTTCACCGCACCGCTGGGCTCCTTCGACGACCCCGGCTCGCTGCTCTCGCGCGCCTACGACGTCGTCCTCGACGGCGTCGAGCTGGGCAGCGGCTCGATCCGCATCAACCGCCCCGAGGTCCAACAGCAGGTGTTCGGCGCGCTCGGGATCTCCGAGCAGGAGGCGCAGGCGCGCTTCGGATTCCTGCTCGACGCGCTGCGCTACGGCGCGCCGCCGCACGGCGGCATCGCGCTCGGGATCGACCGCATCGTGGCGATCCTCGCCGGCCGCGACTCGATCCGCGACGTGATCGCGTTCCCCAAGACCGCCAGCGGCGCCGATCCGCTCACCGGCGCGCCCGCGGCCGTCGACGCCGGGCAGCTGGCCGAGCTGGGCGTCCGGCTCACCGTGCCTCCCCTCGAGTAGCCCTGCGGTCCCCACCCCAGTCGGCTGAGCCTGGATCCAGGCTAAGGATCGGGGGGGTCCGTGCCGATATCCGGGACTGTGAGCCAGATCTCCCCGCCCATCCGGATCGTCATCGTCGCCGCGATCGGCCTGATGGCCGCCTACATGCTGTTCCTGCGCCCCACGGCCGAGCCGGTGCCGGCTCCCGCGCCGGCGCCCGCCACCGCTCCCGGCGTGACGGGCCTGACCGACGCGGTCGACCAGGCCGAGGACGCCGCGGCGGCCCAGGAGGCTCGCGACGCGAAGGTCCAGAAGGCCACGGGCACGGAGGACGAGGCCGCCTCCGGCGGTCCGAAGGCGGCCGCCGCGAGGACGGAGGCCGTGCTCGCCACGGGCCGCGTGGTGGAGGTTCCGCCGCTCGACGACAAGGCGACCAAGGGCCTGCCGGCGGGGATCCGCAGGGCGCTCGACCGCCGTCGGGTGTTCGCGATCGGCGTCTTCAACTCCCGCAGCCGCAGCTGGTCCCCGGCGCCCCCCGACGACCGCCGCGTCCGCCGCGCGCTCGCGAGCGCCAACCGCTACGGCGGGAAGGTGACCGTCCATGTCGCCACGCTCGGCGAGCTGTCGCGCCTGCGCTCCGTGATCGGGGAGCTGAACGTGGCACAGAGTCCCTCCGTCGTCGTGGTCGACCGCAACCGCAGGGCGACGCTGCTCGAGGGCTACGTCGACCGCGTCTCGATCAACCAGGCGATCGCCGACGCCCGCCGCGACAGCATCGCCTTCCGCATCAAGAACGACTACCTGAGCCGGCTCAACGAGACGTGCGCGAACTTCGAGTTGCGCTGGGACCGCTTCGAGCTCGGCAAGCCCGTGCTCGGCCGCGCCGCGCGTCTCGAGGCCGGCTACCGCGCCGCCTTCGGCCGGCTCGCCGCGCCGAGGCGCTGGAAGCCGCTGAAGGCGCAGCTGATGAGCGTGCTGCGGGGCCGGGGCCGGTACGTCGCCGCGCTGAGGACGGGCAACCCGGTCCGGGCGGGCCAGGCGCTCGACGCGCTCGGCATCGCCGCGACGAGCCTGGACCGCCGGATGGAACGCGCCGGCGTGACCAGCTGCGTCGGCACGCGCCGCTCCTGACGCTCTGAGCGCCGGCGGCGGCACCTAGACTGGAGCGCTCGTGGACCGCGAGCGCTTCGCAGAGCACCTGGGCACGCCGGCGGGCCTCGGGGCCGCGCCGGCGGCGGCGTTCCGCGGGGCGGCCGGCGGGGCGGCGTGCGGTGACCTCGTCACCGTGTCCGTGCGCGTGGAGGGCGACCGCGTGGCGGCCGCCGGCTTCGAGGCGGCGGGCTGCGGCGCGCTGACGGCCGCCGGCTCCGCCGCCGTGACGCTGGTCGAGGGCGAGCCGCTGCTGGACGCCGCGCGCGTGGGCGCGCACGCGATCGCCGCCGAGCTGGGCGGGCTGTCGGCGGGCAAGTTCCACGCCGCGGACCTCGTCGCCGACGCGTTGCACCGGGCGCTCGGCGGCGCGGCGCGCGCGCAGGCGGCGCTGCCCGTCGCGCCCGCCCGCACGCTGGTGGCGATGAGCGGGGGCGTGGACTCCGCCGTGGCGGCGCTGCTGGTCGACCGCGGCGGGCGCGAGGCGGTCGCGGTGACGCTCGAGCTGTGGGCGGACCCCGACCACGACGCCGAGGCGTCGTGCTGCTCGGCGCACGCCGTGCGGGTCGCGCGCTCGGTCGCGCACGGCATGGGCATGCCGCACTTCACGCTCGACCTGCGCGCGGAGTTCCGGGCCGGCGTCGTGGACCCGTTCCTGGCCGGCTACGCGGCCGGCGTCACGCCGAACCCGTGCGTCGGCTGCAACGGCCATGTGCGCCTTGACGCGATGGTGGCGTTCGCCGACGCGCTCGGCGCCGCCGAGCTCGCCACCGGCCACTACGCGCGCCGCTCGCCCGACGCCCTGCTGCGCGCCGCCGCCGACCCGGCCAAGGACCAGACCTACATGCTCGCCGCCGTCGCGCCGGCCACGCTCGAGCGGCTGCGCTTCCCGCTCGGCGAGCTGACCAAGCCCGAGGTGCGCGCGCTCGCCGCCGAGGCGGGGCTGCCGGTCGCGTCCAAGGCCGAGTCGCAGGACCTCTGCTTCCTGGCGGGCACCGGCAAGGCCGCGTTCCTCGCGCGCCACGCCGGGCTCGTCGATCGGCCGGGGGAGATCGTCGATCGCGACGGGCGCGTGCTGGCCGCCCACCGCGGCGCGCACCACTTCACCGTCGGTCAGCGCAAGGGCCTCGGCGTCGCCGGCCCCGAGCCGCTGTACGTGCTGGCCACCGACACCGGCTCCAACCGCGTCGTGGCCGGCCCGCGCGCCGCGCTCGCGACCCACGACGTGATCCTGCGCGGCGCGCGGCTGCACCGGGACGCCGGCGACGTCGACCGCGTGCGGCTGCGCTCCCACGCGCCCGCGCTGCCCTGCCGCGTCGCGGAGTCCGGCGCCCGCGGCCGGCTGGCGCTGGAGCTGCTCGAGCCCGCCGACGGCGCCGCCCCCGGCCAGACCGCGTGCCTGCTGCGCGGCGACGTGGTCGTGGGCTGGGGGACGATCGCGCGCACCTAGCAGGCTTAGACTGCACCCGGTGACCACCGACGAGATCCGCGAGCGCTTCCTCGCCTTCTTCGAGTCCCGCGACCATCGGCGCCGGCCGTCGGCGCCGCTGGTCCCGCGCGACGATCCGTCGACGCTGCTGATCAGCGCGGGCATGCACCCGCTCAAGCCCTACTTCCTCGGCCAGGAGCCGCCGCCGCACCACCGGCTTACGAGCTGCCAGAAGTGCTTTCGCACGGTCGACATCGACCAGATCGGCTCGACCTACCGCCACCTGACGTTCTTCGAGATGCTCGGCAACTTCTCGATCGGCGACTACTTCAAGCAGGGCGCCGTCGAGCTGGCGTGGGAGTTCTCGCTCGAGGGCTTCGGCTTCAAGCCGGAGGACATCTGGGTGACCGTGTTCGAGGGCGACGAGGCGCTCGGCGTCGGCCTCGACGAGGAGGCGGTGCAGGCGTGGCTGTCGGTCGGCGTGCCGCGCGAGCGGATCATCGCGCTGCCGCGCTCGGAGAACTTCTGGCAGGCCGGCCCGACCGGGCCGTGCGGCCCCTGCTCGGAGCTGTACCTCGACCGCGGGCTGGACTTCGGCAAGCCCGACGACCTGCCCGGCGGCGAGAACGAGCGCTTCCTGGAGTACTGGAACCTCGTGTTCATGCAATACGACCAGAACCCCGAGGGCACGCTCACGCCGCTGCCGGCGCAGAACATCGACACGGGGCTCGGGCTCAACCGGCTCGCGGCGATCATGCAGGGGACCCAGTCGATCTTCGAGACCGACCAGATCCGCCCGCTCGTCGACCTCGGCGAGCAGCTCTCCGGCAAGCGCTACGGGGTCGACTTCCCGACCGACCGCGCGCTGCGCATCCTCGCCGACCACACGCGCGGGACGAGCTTCCTGATCGCCGACGGCGTCGTGCCCTCCAACGAGGACCGCGGCTACGTGCTGCGTCGCCTGATCCGCCGCGCGGTCGTGCAGGGCCACCGGATCGGCATCGAGGGCGAGTTCCTGCCGCGCTTCGCGGCGGTCGTGCGCGAGACGATGGGCGCGGCGTACCCCGAGCTGGTCGAGCAGGCCGACACCATCGAGCTGTGGCTGCGCAGCGAGGAGAGCGCGTTCAACGCGACGCTCGAGCAGGGCATGCGCAAGCTCGACGAGGTGATCGAGCGCGCGCGGGCGGCCGGAGAGGAGGGCATCGGCGCCGACCAGGCGTTCCTGCTGCACGACACCTACGGCTTCCCGTTCGACCTCACGCTCGAGCTGGCCGCCGAGCGCGGCCTCGGCGTCGACGAGCAGGGCTTCGAGACGCTGATGGGAGCGCAGCGCGAGCGGGCGCGCTCGAGCGCCGGCCGCGGCGCGACCGACGCCGCGCGCGAGCGCATCCAGGTGTTCGCCGAGCGCGCCGGGTTCGGCACGGAGTTCACGGGCTATGAGACCGTCGAGCAGGCCACGGCGGTCGGCGCGGTGGTCTCTGAGAACGGGCGCGTGCTGGCCAAGCTCGTCGAGTCGCCGTTCTACGCCACCGGTGGCGGCCAGGTCGCCGACGGCGGCGAGGTCCGCTGCGAGGACGGCGGCTGCGTCGCGCGCGTGGTCGACGTGGTCCGGCTCGGCGACGACCAGGCGCTCGTGCTCGAGCCCCTCGAGGGCGAGCTGCACGAGGGCGAGCGGGTCACGGCCCAGGTCGATCGCGCGGCGCGGATCGCGACCGAGGCCAACCACACGGCGACCCACCTGCTGCACGCGGCCCTGCGCGAGCGGCTCGGCGCCCACGTCCGCCAGGCCGGCTCCTACGTGGGCCCCGACAAGCTGCGCTTCGACTTCACCCACGGCGCCCCGCTGGCCGGCGACGACGTGACCTGGGTGGAGGACGAGGTCAACCGCCGGGTGCTCGAGCGGCAGCCGGTGCGCGCCCTCACCACCACGCTCGACGAGGCCAAGCGGCTCGGCGCCATGGCGCTGTTCGGCGAGAAGTACGGCGAGGTCGTCCGCATGGTCGAGGTCGGCGACGGCACCTGGTCGCGCGAGCTGTGTGGCGGCACGCACGTGCGCTCGACGGCCGAGATCGGCGCCTTCGTGATCACGACCGAGACCTCCAGCGCGGCCAACGTCCGGCGGATCGAGGCCGTCACCGGCCCGGTCGCGGTCGAGACGCTGCGCCGCCACGACCGGCAGCTCGACGCCGCCGCCGCGGCGCTGCGCACCGCGCCCGACAACGTGGCCGAGGTCGCCGCCGCGCGCGAGCAGGAGCGCCGCCGGCTGCTCAAGGGCGCCAGGACGGCCGCGCCGGTCGACGACCGCGTCGGCGAGGTCGTCGAGCTCGACGGCCTGCGCGCCGTCTTCGAGCTGCGCGACGTCGACTCTCCGAAGGCGCTGCCGGACCTCGCGGACCGGATGAAGAACCAGCTCGGCGATCCCGCCGTGGTGGTGCTGGGCGCGGGCGGGGAGGGGCGCGCCAGCCTGCTCGTGGCGGCGACGCCGGGCGCGGTGCAGCGCGGCGTGAAGGCCGGCGAGATCGTCAAGGTGGCCGCGCGGGTCGTCGGCGGCGGCGGCGGCGGGCGCGACACCATGGCCCAGGCCGGCGGGCGCGAGCCCGAGAAGCTCCCCGACGCCCTCGCGGCCGCCCGCGCCGAGATCGAGCGGGTGCTGGCCGCCGGCTAGCGCCCCTCGCCTGAGTTGCGCGTCCTCGCCCTCGACTACGGCAGCGCCCGCTGCGGCGCCGCCGTCAGCGATCCCACCGGCACGGTGGCGACGCCGTTGGAGCCCGTCCTGCGCCCGGCCACCCGCCGCGGCCTGCAGCGCCTGGTGGCGCTCGTCGCGGAGACCGGGGCGGAGCGCGTCGTCGTCGGGCTGCCGCTGTCGCTGTCGGGCGCGGACTCCGCCCAGACGGCCGAGACGCGCGCCTTCGCCGAGCGCCTGCAGGCCTCGCTCCAGGTGCCGGTGGAGCTGTACGACGAGCGCTTCACCACGCGGATGGCGGACCGCGCGGGGGGGTCGGCCTCGCTGGACTCCCGCGCGGCTGCGGTGCTTCTCGACGAATGGTTGACGGTCTTCGGGGATCTGCCGATAGAGGGGCCATGAGCACGCACATCTCGAGCCGCGCCGACGAGGTCCTGGCCTCGGCGGCGGAGAGCGGGCCGGAGGATCCGCTCGACGCACTGCTGCGGCAGGTCATCGGCGGCTACTTCGTCCTGACCGACGGGCAGGGGTCGATCTCCAAGTGGTCCGAGCCGGCCGAGCTGCTGTTCGGCCGCCCCGCGCCGGAGATCCTCGGCGAGCCGTTCTTCGAGACGCTCGTCGGCGCTCCGCTGCCTCCCGGTGCGGAGTCCTGGCGCCGTTTCCTCGAGACCGGCGAGGCGCCCAGCGCCGCCGGTCGAGTGGCCGTGCAGGGCCGCCGCGCCGAGGGTGGGGCGTTCCCGCTGGAGGCGGTGTTCGTCCCCGTCAAGCTCGACGAGGGCTTCGACTTCTCGCTGTTCCTGGAGGACCTCGGCTTCGAGCTGCCGATCAACCTCATGCTGCTGCGCATGCGCCAGCAGCACCCGGTCGTCGTGCGCGCATTGCGCCAGGCGCTGGAGAACGAGCCGCAGCCGTGGGAGGGCTGGCGCACCGCCGGCACGCTCGTCGTCTTCCGCCCGACCGCGCCGACGCCGTGGGTCGAGGAGGAGCTGGCCGCGCGCGTGGCCGCGCGCGCGGAGGCCGATGCGGAGACCGAGGAGCGCCTGAGCAACCCGGACCCAGGCGTACAGGGCAATTCCGTCAAGGACCTCGACGACGCCGCCGCCGTGGTGGCGCGCCTGCTGTCCGCGCTGGAGCGGATCGACGACCTCGAGCGCATGGCCACCGGACTGCCCGCGCAGGTCCAGGAGGCCCGCAAGGACGCCGAGGCGAGCCGCAGCCGCGCCGAGGCGGCCGAGCGCGAGGCCACGCGCCTGCGCGAGGACCTCGAGCGCGCGCTCACCGACATCCGCTCCGGCGGCGACGACGCCCAGCACCTCGAGCTGCTCGCGCGCATGGAGCGCCTCGAGCGCGCCCGTATGGACGAGGACGCCGCCCGCGCCTCCGCCGTGACGGCGGCCGAGGCCGCCCGTGCCGAGCTGGCCCAGCGCCTCGAGCGCGCCGAAGCCGACCGCGCCCGCGCCGCCGAGGCGATCGAGGGCCGCGTGGCCGAGGCCGTCGCCGAGGCCCAGCGGCGCGCGGAGGAGGCGCTCGAGGAGGCCCGCCGGCGCGCCGACGGCGCCCGCAGCGCCTTCGAGTCGCGGATCGTCGAGCTGGAGCGGCTGCGCAGCGGCGACGCGGAGGCCCAGCAGGCCGGCGTCGCCATCCAGCTCGAGCAGGTCCGGGTCGAGCACGAGGAGGCCGTGCAGGCCGCCCGCCACGAGCTGGCCGAGACGCTGGAGCGCATCGAGCGCGAGCGCGAGCGCGACGCCGAGGGCGCCCGCGCCGAGCTGGCG
>Ga0136616_10001436_pt1 | contig 12485 bp, 10 predicted proteins | sample AntDrymUQ2992106_2_FD_106648 | JGI IMG/M metagenome (GOLD analysis project Ga0136616, IMG submission 106648) | Polar desert sand microbial communities from Dry Valleys, Antarctica - metaG UQ299 (21.06) | ecosystem: Environmental > Terrestrial > Soil > Desert | place: Antarctica: Dry Valley...
GTCGAGGCCCTCGCTGTGGAGCACCTTCGGGATGTCGTAGATGCTCGGCGCGTCGGCGGCGGCGACCACGGCCTCCTCGTCCACGTCGCAGGCCATCGCGATCTTGCGCTTGACCGCCGCCGGGATCGGTCGGTCGGACCGGCACACGATCGCGTCGGGCAGGATGCCGATGCTGCGCAGCGCAGCCACCGAGTGCTGCGTCGGCTTCGTCTTCAGCTCACCGGACGGCCCGATGTAGGGCACCAGCGAGACGTGCAGGAAGAACACGTTGGAGCGGCCGATCTCGTGCCGGAGCTGGCGCACGGCCTCGAGGAACGGCTGCGACTCGATGTCGCCGACCGTGCCGCCGATCTCGGTGATCACCACGTCGACCTCGGGTCCGGCCATGCGCCGGATCCGGGCCTTGATCTCGTTGGTCACGTGCGGGACGACCTGCACGGTGTCGCCGAGGTACTCCCCCCGCCGCTCCTTCGCGATCACGGCGGAGTAGATCTGGCCGGTCGTCACGTTCGCCGAGCCGTGGAGGTTCGTGTCGAGGAAGCGCTCGTAGTGGCCCACGTCGAGGTCGGTCTCGGCCCCGTCGTCGGTGACGAACACCTCGCCGTGCTGGAACGGGTTCATCGTGCCGGGATCGACGTTCAGGTACGGGTCGAGCTTCTGCATCGTGACCCGCAGGCCGCGTGCTCGGAGAAGTCGACCGAGGCTCGATGCCGTGAGGCCCTTGCCGAGTGACGAGGCCACGCCACCGGTCACGAAGATGTGCCGGGTCGAACGCGGCGGGGCGAAACCGGACTGTGCGAACGACTGTGCCAACGCGGGACCCCCGTGGGTGCGACCAGATCACTGGGCTGTGTCGCTCACCGGGAAACCCCGGCGACCTCCACGGGATTCCAGCCTACCGCCGAGTCGGCCCCGACCTGCACGCCACACCGGGCATGGTCTGCGACCGGGACGAGCCGTGGGCCGCAAACTAGCCTGGACCCCATGCCGTGGACAGCTCGCCGCCGCCGCCTCGGCGTCCACGGCGCAGCCGTCCTGGTCGTTGCGACGCTCCTCGGCCTCCCCGGACCCGGAGCGACGGCCGCGTCCGACGAGCCGGTCGAGCCGGCACCTGCCGTCCCGGTCGAGCCGCCTTCCGCCGATGGCGTGCTGCAGCTGCCGGTCGTCGTCGCGGGCATCGGCGGGCTGGGCTGGGACGACGTGTCGCCGGTCCGGACCCCAGCTCTGTGGGCGCTTCTGGCCGATGGGGCCTCGGCGGCAGCGGTGACCATCCACACGACGGGCCAGCCCGCCTGCGCAGACGGCGGGTGGCTGTCGTTGTCGGCCGGGCGCGCCGTCGCCGGCCGGCGGTTCGCCGGTTCGTGCCTCGGGCTGCCCGCCGTCGAGGCGGTAGGCGAGGGCGGTCGAGTCAGCTCGTGGCAGCGGTATGTCGTCGACCAGCTCGACTCCACGTACGACGCCCGCCTGGGGACCCTCGGCCCAACGCTCGCGCGCAGCGGTTCCTGCGTGACCGCGGTCGGCCCTGGTGCAGCGCTCGCGCTGGCCGAGCGCAACGGCACGGTCACCCGCTACCGGCCGGCCCTGTCGACCGACGCGTTCGACTGCCCGATCACGATCGTCGATCTCGGCCCGACCTCTCGGCTCGAAGAGCTCGACGACGGGCAGCTCGACGCCGACGCCGCACTCGCGGAGCTGGTCGAGGCGATTCCACCTGGGACCGACCTGCTCGTCACGTCGGTCGCAGCGCCGCTGGGGGTCCGGCTGCAGATGGGCGTTCTCGTGCTCGCCAGCGACGACCTACCGGCCAGCCTGCTCTCGAGCCCCTCCACCCGACGTCCAGGGGTCGTTCGCCTGCTCGACCTGCCCTCCACGCTGGTCGACCTGCTCGGGCTGCCCGAACCGGCCGAGCTCCAGGGCGCTCCGCTCCTCGTGACCGACGCTCTCGGCGACCGGGCGTCGACCGTCGAGTCGCTCGCCGACATCACGGTCGCAGACCAGGGGCTGCGCGCCGCAACCAACCCCCTGCTGAACACGACCGGAGCCGCCGCGCTCCTGCTCATCCTGCTCGCTCTGTTCACCGGGCGACGATGGTCGGGCACCGCACCCCGACGAGCACTCCGGGCAGCGTTCCTCGTGCTCGCGGCGGTCCCGGTCGCGGCCTACCTGGTCACCCTCACCAGGTGGTGGGAGTTTGCCGACCCGCGTACGGCGCTCTGGCTCGGGATCGGCGCCATCGCGGTCGTGCTCGCCGCCGCCGTGCTGACGCTCCCGCGGCAGCCGATCTGGCGACCGGTGCTCGCGCTCGCGTCGATCACCAGCGCCGTCCTCGTCCTCGACGCGGTGACCGGCGCCCGGCTGCACTGGGCCAGCCCGTTGGGCACGTCACCGGTGCTCGGCAACCGCTACTACGGCTTCGGCAACACGACGTACGCGGTGTTCGCCGTCCACGCGATCGTCCTCGCCGGCATCCTGGCGACCCGCTACAACGCCGCCGGGCGTCGACGCGCGGCGACGCTCACCGTCGTCGCGGTCGGCCTGGTTGCCGTGGCGGTCGACACCTGGCCGACGTGGGGTGCCGACGTCGGCGGTGGACTGGCGCTGGTCCCGGCATTCGGCCTGCTCGCACTGTCGGTGAGTGGGCGGCGACCGACCGCGTCCCGGGTCGTCGCGTCGCTCGTCGCCGGCGTCGCCGTCGTCGGCGGTGTCGCCTGGCTCGACTGGCTGCGAGCCCCGAGCGAGCGCTCGCACGCGGGACGCTTCGTCCAGCAAGTCATCGACGGGGACGCCTGGGACCTGCTGGCCCGCAAGCTCGGCAACGCCGCCGCCTCGTTCGAACGGGGCACCGAGGTGTGGCTCACCGTTGCCGTGCTGGTCTGGGCAACGCTGGCACTCGCCCGGCCGCAGCGGTTCGGCCCGCCGTCGCTCACCGCGGCGATGACGCAGTGGCCGCTCCTGCGCAGCACGCTCGCCGCGGTACTCGTGAGCGCGGTAGTCGGCTCGTTCGTGAACGACTGGGGCGTCCGCATCGCGACCGTCGTGCTGACCGCCGCGCTCCCGGTGATCGCCGTCGTCTGCCTGTCGGCCGGCGCTCAACGCCGGAGGATCGACCGCGCCGTGCCGCGGTCACCGATCGCGACGACACCAGCCAGCAACGTCAGCGCGACGACCGACGCCGCGATCGCACCGAGCAGGGCGGTGCCGAAGGAGGCGTCGGCGAAGACCTGACCGACCTGGTAGCCGGCCAGGCCGCCGACGGCCGCACCGGCAAGCGCGACGACGGTGGTCCGGGCGACGCCGGCCATGGCGTTCCCTCCGGCGACGCGTACCGTCGCGGCGACGAGCAGGGCACCGCCGACGACCATGCCGGCCGAGTTGCCCCAGCCGAGTGCCTGCACCACGTTGCCGCCGTCCGAGCGCAGGACGAGCGCGATGTCGACGAGCACGACCACCGCCCACCCCGTCACCGTCGCGACCGCGGCCGCCCGACCTCGGTGGTGCGCGTACAGGGCTCGGCCGAGATGGGCCACCAGGCCGTACCCGACCAGGCCCGGTGCGAATGCGACCAGGCCGGCTGCGAGCGGACCTGCGGTTCCCGAGCCCGGTCCGAGCACGAACGTGCGCGCCACCGGCAGCGCCGCCGCCGCCAGCGCCGCCGCGCCGGCCGCGCTGGCCAGCACGACCATGCGGGTGGTCGACGCGGCGGTCCGCGCGTACGCCTGGTCGTCGCCGGCCTCGATCGCGGAGGCGAGCCGCCCGAACGCGCTCGTGGCCAGCGGGACAGCCAGCACGGCGTAGGGCAGCAGGTACAGCTGCCACGCCCAGGTGTAGAGCGTGAACGCGCCCTCACCGCCGCGCCGGTTGGCGAGCCATGCGACCACCAGCGCGGCGCCCTGCTGGGCGAGGAACGCCGCGAGGCCGGCGAGTGCCAGCGACCGCGCCCGTCCGGCGTATCCCGGCGGGAAGCGCAGTGTCGGCCGGTACGGGACGCGGGTGCTCCGCCGAAGGGCCGGCAGCACCGTCGCGGCGGCAAGCCCGACCACGCCGAGCGTCGTCCCTACGGAGAGGATCAGCTCGGCCCGGGTGCTGAGCTCGCCGAGCGGCGTCCGCCCGTTCGCGACGGTCGCGAACAGGAGGTAGGCCGGGATCACCACGAGGCTGCCGACGATGGGTGCAGCGGCGCTGGCCAGGTAGGACCGGCGGGCCTGAAGCGCCCCACCGAACACGACGGCCACTCCGTACAGCGGGATCTGCGGGGCGAATACGCGGACCATCCGCGCACCCAGCTCGACCGCTTCGCGCCCGCACGCGTCGTCCCCGCCGAGGAAGACCGCAATGGCAGGCTCCGCGACGACCGCGAGCAGCACGGCCACCGGGACCAGCACCAGGAGTGTCCAGGTCAGCAGGGCCGACATCGTCTGGCTGGCCGCCGCTCGCTCCCCCCGCTCGAACCGCCCGACGAGGAGCGGCACGACGACGCTTGCCAGGGCGCCACCGGCGACGACCTCGAAGGCGACGTTGGGCAGCAGGTTGGCGGTGTTGTAGACATCCCCGAGGCAGGTGTCGCCGACGGTCTTGGAGAAGACGAGGACGCGGCCGAACCCGACCACGCGCGACACCGCGGTGACGACCGCGATGATCACCGCTGCCCCGGCGAGCCCCCGGACCACCCGTCGTCTGGTCATGTCGGGTCTGTCATCGGCGGGTCGTTCTCAGCGCGCGGGCGGCGCCGGCCGGCGACCGAGCTCGTCGAGGGCGCGCAGGGCCGGCGTCCGGGCGATCACCTGGGTGAAGCTCACCCGCTCGCTGGCCAGCGTCGCCGCGACCAGCGCGACCAGGAGCACGAGCCGTCCCGCGCGGCCGTAGGTGACGACGGCGGCCAGCCCGAGGGCCGCACCGAGCGCGTTCGCCCCGGTGTCGCCGAGCATCGATCGCTCCGCGAGGTCGTCCGGCAGCAGTGCCACGGCCGCGCCGACCGGCGGTCCGAGCAGAGCCGCGCCAGAGCCCAGCACCAGGGCCGGTGCTTGCAGCAGCGCGAGCTTGAGGCTGCGCCCGGGCCGTAGGTCGAGCAGGTTCGTCAGGTTCGCCGTCCCGGCGACGACCGCGCCGGACACGACGGCGTCGACGCCACGGTGACCGGCTGTCCGTGCCGCCAACCACCCGGTCGCGCCGAGCCCGACGATCTTGACCGCGCCGGTGGTCAACCGCCCGGATCGCAACGCGGCGAGATGACCGCGGAGCCCTCGGTCGGTGCCGCTGCCGCGGAGGTCGTCGAGCGCGCCGAACGCCCCGGCCCCGAGAGCTGCGACGGCGGCCGCGGCCCGCACCCGGCTCGCGGCGTGCCCGGCCAAGAGCGCGCCGCTGGCGATGCCGAGGGCGGCCACCGGTCCCTCGAGGAGGCTGACGGTCTCGCCACGATGGTTCGTCCGGTCCCAGCGGGCCCGGCCACCGGGAAGGAGGTCTGCCGCTGGTGCGGCAACGGCGGAGATCGTCCGGGTCGCGGCCGCAGTGACCAGCACGTTGCCGATCCGATCGGCGCGGCGCCCCATGGCGGGGCTAGAACACCGGGATCGGGCCGTCGACGTCGCCGACCTGGCCGTAGTGCCCGGTCCGCCCGTTGAGCTCGGCCGCGAGGGCGACAACGGTGGCCACCTGGCCAGGACCGGACTCGGCGGAGTCCACCGTCGACACCACGCCCGACGCGGCGTCGTCGGCACGCAACGCGGTGATGACCCCACCGGTCTCGGCGGCAGCGGCTGGGCCGGTCAGCACGCTGGCCAGACCGATCTCGTCGAGCGCGGTGGCGAGCCGGATCCAGGCCCCGTTCACGATCTCGGTGCGATCGTCGGTGGTCTCCGGTGCCGGCGGCGCCACGATGACGGCGAGGTCGGCCACTGCGGTCGGCGAACCGTCGAAGGTGATGAAGCCGCCCGCGGAGAGACCCTCGAGGATCGTGCTGATGTCGTTCTCGCTGAGGCCGTCCGGCGGCTCGGTCGTGGGGTCCGGGTCGGGCGACTCGGACTCGTCTGGGTCGGTGGTGGTCGGCGACGGGTCCGGCGGAGGTTCCTGCTCGGGCTGCGGGCCCACGAGCGCACTCGCCAGCAGGACGGCGGCCCGGTCGTACGCTCTGCCCTCCGGCAGCTCGATGTTCGCCCTCGTGAGCTGTGCGACGAGGCCGTCGAGCACGTCGACCTCGCCCTCGTCGGTCCACAGGTCGGTGATCGCAACCGTCCCGACGACCTCGGCCACACCTGCATCGAGGAGGTCGGCCGTGACGCCGTCGAGCAGGTCCTGACCGTCCCCCTCCCCGGCGGACGGGAGCGTGACGATCACGACCCGCTGTTCCGCCAGCAGGTCCCGGACGGCGAGCGGACCAGCGGCGCTGATGAACTGGTCGAGGGAGTCCCGTTGGTCCTCGAGCGCGCTGAGCTCCTCCCGGAGCGCATTCTTGTCGTCGACCAGGCTCTCGTTCTGGCTGTTCTGGGTCTCGATGATCTGGGTGTTGAGCAGCGACGCCCCGAGCACGAGACCGGTCGCCAGCGCCAGGAACACGGCCACGATCGAGATCACGTGGTAGCGGAAGTCGATCACGGCAAGAGTCCTCGGACCCAGTAGACCAGGTCGCTCCACCACGAGTCGACCGTGGTCAACATCGCCTGCCCGCCCGGCGCGAGCACGACCGCGACCGCGAGGGTCAGCAGCGTCGCCAGCACGAGCCAGAGCAGGGAGGTCAGCGAGATGCGCGATCGGTACAGCCGGCTGACCCCCTTCGCGTCGACCAGCTTGCTTCCGACCCGGAGCCGGGTGAGGAACGTGCTCGCCATCCCGGAGCGGCCCTTGTCGAGGAACTCCATGAGCGTGGCGTGCGTGCCCACCGCGACGATGAGGGTTGCGCCCCCTTCGTCGGCGAGCAGCATCGCGATGTCCTCGCTGGTCCCCGCGGCCGGGAAGACGATCGCCTCCAGCCCGAGCCGGTGCAGCCGGTCCAGACCTGGCGCGCGCCCGTCGCGGTACGCGTGCACGACGAGCTCGGCACCGCAGCGAAGCGCGCCGTCGGACACCGAGTCCATGTCCCCGACGATCACGTGCGGGGTGTAGCCGGACTCGATCAGCGCGTCCGCGCCGCCGTCGACGCCGACGAGCACGGGGCGGTACTCCCGGATGTAGGGGCGTAGTGCCGCCAGGTCCTCGCGGTAGTGGTAGCCGCGAACGACCATCAGCACGTGCCTGCCCTCGAGCTTGGTCGCGAGATCCGGCACGCCCACACCATCAAGGAGAAGGTCGCGCTCGCGCCGGAGGTATTCCATCGTGTTCGCGGCGAACGCCTCCAGCTGCGCGGACAGGCCGATCTTGGCCTCGTCCATCGCTGCCGCGACTGTGGTCTCGTCGTGCACGGTGCCGGTCGCGACGAGGGTGTCGCCGCGGTAGAGCGTGCCGTCGTGCACGCGGATGCGCTGGCCCTCCTCGAGCAGGCCGAACACGTCGGACCCGGCGGCGTCGACGAGAGGGATGCCGGCCTGGACCAGGATCTCCGGGCCGAGGTTGGGGTAGCGCCCGCTGATCGACTCGACGGTGTTGACCACCATGCCGACCCGGGCGGCCACCAGCGCCTCGGCGCTCACCCGGTCGAGGTCGCGGTGCTCGATGACCGCTATGTCACCCGGGGCGAGCCGCTTCGTCAGGTTCTTGGTGCGCCGGTCGAGCCGCACGGTGCCCACGACGCCCGGCAGCTCGGCGATTCGCGATCGCCGCAGGGTAGGGAGCCTCATTGCTCCACATCGTGCCACGCTCGGACAACCACGACCGGGATTGACCTGCGCGCGCCGACGCCTCACCCGTGCTGAGCGGGAGCCTGCGCAGCCCTGGTGCGGGCTGCCCTGGCGTGAGCTGACTTCGGGTGCGCTGCCTTGGTGTGCGCCGCGGCTGCGAGCAGCTCGGTCGCATGCGCGCGGGCTGACTCGGATCCGGTGAGACCGGCGAGCATCCGGGACAGCTCGTGCTCGCGACCCGTCGCGTCCAGGCTGGCCACCCCGCTCCGGGTGACCGACCCGTCGCTGGACTTGGTCACCACCAGATGGGTGTCGGCGAACGCTGCGACCTGCGGAAGGTGGGTGACCACCACGACCTGGGCGGTGCAGGCCAGCCGCGCGAGCCTGGCCCCGACCTCGACCGCGGCGCGACCACCGACGCCTGCGTCGACCTCGTCGAAGACGAACGTGGGCACCGGGTCCGCACCGGCGAACACCACCTCGACCGCGAGCATGACCCTGGACAGCTCGCCGCCGGAGGCTCCGCGCTGCAGCGGCCGCGGGTCCGTACCCGGGTGCGGCCGAAGCAGCAGCTCGACCGCGTCCACCCCCGACGCGGTGAAGACAACCCGGTCACCACCGATGTCCAACCAGTCGTCGGCGGCGGTGGCTCGCGTCTGCGTGACTGCCACGGTCAGCTGGGCGTCGGTCATCGCGAGGTCGGCGAGCTCGAGGGTCACCGCGTCGGCGAACCGCTGCGCCGCCGTAGTCCGCTGCTCGCTGAGCCGGCCGGCCAACCGGGCCAGCTCGGCGAGGAGCGCGCGCTGCTCCGCGGTGAGCCCGGCGATCGTGTCGTCGTCACCCTCGAGCGCGGCCAGCTCCTTTCCGGCTGCCTCCGCCCAGACCAGGACGGCGCCGGCGTCGGATCCGTACTTCCTCGTGAGCGAGCCGAGGGCGGCTCGGCGGTCCTGCACAGCGGTGAGCCGGCCGGGGTCGGACTCGACCCCAGCGGCGTACGAGGCGAGCTCGCCGACGAGGTCCTCGGCCTCGTAGCCGAGCCCGGCCAGCCGTTCCGTCACCGGCTCGAGGCCGCGGTCGAGGCGCCGGAGCTGGTCGAGCACCGCCCGGGCCTCGGCGAGCAGACCCACCACGCCGGCGCGGTCGACGGCGTCGTGCCCATCCATGGGTGAGCCGGCCATCAGCGCGCGGGCGCGCTCCGCGCCGGTGCGCAGCGTGTCCGCATGCGTGAGCCGGTCGCCCTCGGCGTCGAGCGCAGCGTCTTCCCCCATCTCTGGTCCAACCGCGGCGATCTCCGCGACACCGAAGCGCAGCAGGTCGGCGCGCTGCGCGCGCTCGCGAGCCTGGTCGGTGAGCCGCCGGAGTGTCGTCTCGACCTCGCGCCACCGGTCGTACGCCTCGCCATAGCACCGCGCGGTCTCGCGCAGCGGTGGCCCGGCGAACCGGTCGAGCGCCTCGCGCTGCCGGGCGGAACGGCGCAGGAGGTGCTGGTCGGACTGGCCGTGGACCGCGGCCAGGTCCTCGGCCAGCTCACCGAGCAGGCCGATCGGCACCGACCGCCCGCCGAGGTGGGCCCGGCTCCGACCGCCGGCGGCGATCGTGCGGGCCACGATCAGCCCGCCGTCCTCGTCGAGGTCAGCGCCGGCCTCGGTCGCCCGGACGAGCACGGGGTGGAGCGCCGGCAGCTGCACCCGGCCCTCGATCACCGCCGCGGAGGCGCCTCGTCTGACCAGGCCCGGGTCGGCGCGCCCGCCGAGCAGCAGCCCGAGGCTCTCGACCACCATCGTCTTCCCGGCACCGGTCTCGCCGGTGACCACGGTCAGCCCGGGCGCGAGGTCGAACTCCGCCTCCTCGATCACGCCGAGATGTCGGATCCGGATCTCCGCGAACACCGCCGACCTCCGCTACCCGGTCCCGGCACCCGGCCGACCACGCCAGCCGTGCACGGGCAGGCCGAACTTGGCGACCAGCCGGTCGGTGAATGGCTTGCTGTGGATGCGGGCGAGGCGGACCCGATGGCTGCCACGCCGGACCTCGATCCGGGCGCCTGGCTCGATGTCGTGCATCCGGCGACCGTCGCACCAGAGGACGCCCGGCGCGGTCCCGGGAAGCAGCTCAATCGCGACCGTCGAGGCCGGCGAGACGACGAGCGGCCGCGCGAACAGGGCGTGCGCACTGATCGGCACGAGCAGCATGGCCTCCACCTCGGGCCACACGACGGGGCCCCCGGCGGAGAACGCGTACGCGGTGGAGCCCGTCGGGGTGGCACAGACGGCGCCGTCGCAGCCCCACCGAGACAGCGGGTGGCCGTCGATCTCGACGACCAGCTCGAGCATGCGCTCACGGGCTCGTTTCTCCACGGTCGCCTCGTTGAGGGCCCACTCGGTCACCGTCGCCGGACCCCGTTCGGCCCGTTCGTGCACCGTCACGTCGAGCGTCATCCGCTCCTCGATGCCGTACCGCCGGTGCACGACGGCGTCGACGGTCGCAGCGATCTGCTCGGGCTCGGCCTCGGCCAGGAAGCCGACGTGCCCGAGGTTCACGCCGAGCAGCGGCGCGCCGCTCGGCCGGGCCAGCTCAGCGCCCCGGAGCAGCGTGCCGTCGCCGCCGAGGACGAGGACGAGCTCCCACTCACCGCTGTGGCCGGCCGGATCGTGCTGCGCCTCGAGATCGGGCAGGTCGACGGGCTCCGCGACGTCGCTGTGGTCACCGAGATCGGCCCGCTCGCTGGCCAGGACGTCGACCTCGATGCCGGCGGCCTGCAGCGCCTCGATCACCTCGAGCGCCGCGTCGCGGGCGGCCGGCCGGCCGGTGTGCGCGACGACGAGCACGCGCCGCGTCGCTGTGGACCGTTCGGTCATCGGGTGCCCGGCCGTCGACTCTTCATGGAAGACGCGGTGCGCACGAGCGCCTCGAGCGACGCGGCATCGACCTCGGGTGCGTCGCGTCGACACCACAGGAAGTACTCGATGTTTCCGGCCGGGCCCGGGAGCCGGCTGACGCTCGCGCCGGCGACGCCCAGCCCCAGCTCGGCGGCGGACTCCGCGACCGCGGCCACCGCCAGCAGCCGCAGTTCCGGGCTTCGGACGACTCCGTCCGCGCCCACCCGGCCGCGACCGACCTCGAACTGCGGCTTGACCATGAGGAGGAGGTCACCGGTCTCGACGACGCACTTGGCAAGACCGGCCAGCACCTTGCCCAGGGAGATGAACGACAGGTCGGCCACGACCAGGTCGACCGGCCCGCCCAACATCTGCGGGTCGAGGTCGCGGACGTGCGTGGCGTCGTGCACGACCACGCGAGGATCTGCGACGAGCGATGACGCGAGCTGGGCGGTGCCGACGTCGACTGCGTGGACGATGCCGGCGCCGGCCTCGAGCAGCACCTGGGTGAAGCCCCCGGTGGACGCACCGGCGTCCAGGCAGCGCCGCCCAACGACGACGAGCCCGGCCGGGCCGAGGTCGGCGAGCGCGCCGGCAAGCTTGTGCCCGCCACGCGAGACGTAGCTCGGGCCGACGGAAGACGCGATGACGGGAGCATCGGTGCCGACCCGGGTCGATGCCTTCGTCACGGTCTGCCCGCGCACCGTCACAGCGCCGGCCGCGATCAGGGTGGAGGCGTGCTCGCGCGACCGCGCCAGTCCGCGGCGGACCAGGAGGACGTCGAGCCGTTGGGTCGGTGCGCTGGCGTCGTCCATGACCGCCGCGGTCATCCGGGTCCGGTCGACGGCCGAGGGGCGCCCACGGCGCCCAAGGCTGCGCCATCCGGCTCAACGTCACCCGACGCCACGTCAGCCAGCTCCGCGTCGTCCATCGCCGCGCCGAGCCGGTGGTGCACCTCATCGTAGACCGCGATGTGCTCGGCCACCGAGAGCGTGTCGAGCGCGGCGAGCCGCTCGAGCGCGGCGGCGACCTCGGGATGACCTGCCCGCTGCTCGTCGGGCGGTCCGAGGCTCAACGGTTCGCCTGCGTCGGGGGGGCTGCCCGATTGGCGGTTGCCCGACTGGCGGTTGGCCTGTCGGCGGATGCCTGCTTCGCGGTTGCGGCCTTCTTCCTCGCGGCCGACTGCTTCGCCGGCGCTGCCTTTCTCGGGGCTGTTGCGCTGTCAGCGGGCACTGCCTTCTTCCCCGGTGCCCGCTTGGTGGCCGGTGCCGACTTGGTGGCCGGTGCCGACTTGGTGGCCGGTGCCGACTTGGTGGCCGGTGCCGACTTGGTGGCCGGTGCCGACGCAGGAGCGTTCGTCCCGGTGCCCCGAGCGGCGGTGGCCAGGTCTCCCACCCGGCGCTCGAGGCCGTCGAGGCGGCGCCGGATCGCGGCGACGTCATCGGTGCTGGCGACGCCGATCGCGGCCACTGCGCGCTCCGTCTCCATACGCACCAGCCCGACGAGGAGGTCGCGGTTGGCCCGGGCGGTCGTCCCCAGCTCGTCGGCAAGCGCTCGGACCTGCGTACGAGCGTCACCCGGACGCTCGCCGAGGTGCCCGGCCTGGGCTACCACCGCCTTGGCAGCCTGGCGGGCCCGCTCACGGGTCACCTCGGTCAGACCCGAGGCAAGCTGGAGGTATCCACGCAGCGCATCCATCACCATGGCGTCCCCCATGCATCGATCGTCAGACCGGACGGACCACGTGACCGCGCCCGGCTCGCGAGCGGTCGATCACCGCTGCCACCGTACCGGCTCGGGTCGATGCATCCCGGCTGGCGGGCCGGTTGTGGACCGAGGA
>Ga0136616_10001437_pt1 | contig 12484 bp, 9 predicted proteins | sample AntDrymUQ2992106_2_FD_106648 | JGI IMG/M metagenome (GOLD analysis project Ga0136616, IMG submission 106648) | Polar desert sand microbial communities from Dry Valleys, Antarctica - metaG UQ299 (21.06) | ecosystem: Environmental > Terrestrial > Soil > Desert | place: Antarctica: Dry Valley...
CGCCAGGATCCAGGGGATCTGCGAGAGCGGCCACCGCCGGATTGCCGCGCTCGGCCGCGAGTGTGTACTGCGTCAGGTCGTTGGTACCGATACTGATGAAATCCAGGTGCGGGAGGAACATCCCGATCTTCAGTGCAGCAGCGGGAACCTCCACCATCATCCCGATGCGCAGGCCATCGGGTATTCCCTCGGGCCCCGCGGCCGCTGACAGAACTTCACGCGCTTCTTGAAGTTCGGCGACCTTACTGACCATCGGAAACATCACGCTGATCGGTGCTTGGCGGGCGACCCGGCAGAGCGCCACCAGTTGATCTCGCAGCAGGTCACCGTAGTCAAGGGAGAGCCGGATGCCCCGGTGACCCAGGAATGGGTTCTCCTCCACCGGCATCGGGAGGTAGCTCAACGGCTTGTCTCCGCCGACATCGAGGGTGCGGAACGTCACTTGACGATCGCCGAAGGTCTCGGCAATGGCGAGATACTCCGCGGTCTGCTCGTCGACATCCGGTGCCCGATCACGACCGAGGAACAAGAATTCGGTTCGGACCAGGCCGGCGCCATCCGCACCGGCTGCCGCGGCCGCCGTGGCATCAGCACCTGACCCAAGGTTGGCGGCGACCGCGATCACCGCACCGTCGACGGAGACCGCGGATTCGTCGGCCCTGGCGCGATCCTGCTGCTCGCGACGACCGAGCTCGGCCGCCCGCTCGCGGAACTGTGCCAGCGTTTCCTCCGAGGGCTCGATGACGAGCTCCCCCGATCCGCCGTCGATGACGATGCTCGTTCCCTCTGCCAGGTCCAGTACATCGGGACCGGCGGCCACGACGGCCGGAATGCCACGGGATCGGGCCAGGATCGTGGCGTGCGAGGTCGGGCTGCCGAAGGCCAGCACGATGCCTTGAGCGCAGTCGCGGTCGAGCTCTGCGGCCTGCGCAGGGCTCAGCTCGGCTGCGACGAGGATGCCGACACCTGTCATCGCGACGGCCGGCGTACCGGTCAGCGAGGTCAGCATCTGCGCGCCGACGGCCCGCACGTCCTCAGCCCGGGCACGAAGGTAAGGGTCGTCGAGCTCGGCCCATTGGTTCTCGACGACCGCCAATGCCCCGATCCACGCCGACACGGCGCCGTCTCCGTCGCCGATCCGTCGCTTGACGTCGTCGAGTAACTCAACGTCGCTGAGGAGCATGAGATGGGCATCGAAAATTCTGGCCTCGTGTTCGCCCACGTCCCGGGCCGCGACCGCCCGGACCCGGTCGATGTCGCGCCGGACGTCAGTCAGGGCTTCGATCACACGCTGCCACTCCTCGGCCGGGGCGCCGATCGGCGCCTCGTCGGTGGGGACGGGCGCGGAGGACAGCCGGCGAACCGGCCCGATTCCGATCCCCGATGATGCGGCCAGCGGACAGTTTCCTTGGTCGCCACGCTGGACGGCCTGAATCGGCTCCGCAACGTCATCGCCGGCTTGGTCTGCCGGTTCGTCGAAGTGCCTCTCGGCCATCGCGAGGAGGTGTTCGATCGCCTCCTGGGCCTGCGGACCGGCAGCCAGGATCTCTATGTTGTGGCCCTGCAATGCGCCGAGCGTGGCAACCCTGCTCAGGCTGGCCGCGGGGATCGGGCCCGCTCCCGTGGTGAGGTTACGCAGCTGGACGGTCGCGTCGAGGGCGCGCATCTCGCTGACCAGCCTCGCGGCTGGACGGGCGTGCAGGCCGTGCCGGTTGTGCACGACGAAGGTTGCGACTTCCTGCGCCGAATCAGCGGTTGGCTGGCTGGTCTCCGTCGAGCCGCCAGATGGGCTGAGGTGATCGGTCTTACCCATGAGGGCGCTCTGGGCCTCCGCCGCGACCTCCTTGCGATCAGCCCCGCCGGCTGCGGCCACGGCCGCTACGACCAGTCCTTCGACGAGCGGCGCAGGGGATAGGATGACCCGTTCCCGTACCTCGGGGTCCTCGATGAGGTCGAGTGCGAGTTCGGCGCTGAGTACGGCGCTGCCGAGGTCCATGAGTACGACGACGCCTTCGGGACTGTCAACCTCTTCTATGGCTTCCCGAATGCGTACCGCATCCGTGCCGAGGGTTGCATCGTGCAGCCCCGCAGCGATTGCCACTCGGACGGGTCGTTCGTGCAGCATCTCCGAGGCGAGATCCACGGCCGCTCGGGCCAGCGCTGGACTGTGTGACACGACGACGATGCCAACCAGCTGTGTTGTGCTCGCTTCTTCCTGCTCAGCCATCGGCGCAGCCTGCCTATCCGTCGCTGACGCCGACCCGGTCGGGTGCGGCGTTTTGGTTCAGAGCGGCACCTCGGTGGCTGCAGCCAACAACAGGGCCACGGTGGTTGCGCCGGGGTCCTGGTGCCCCACGCTGCGCTCTCCCAGGTAGCTGGCCCGGCCCTTCCGGGCCAGCATGGGTGTCGTCGCGTCACGGCCGGACTCCGCGGCGACCAAGGCTTGCTGCAGCGCCTCCGCCTTTGCCGTCTCCTGGGACATCGCCGACTCCAGCGCGTCCACAGCCGGGGCAAGCGCGTCATACATAGTCTTGTCCCCCGCTTCGGCCTTGCCGCGCGCGACAACTCCCTCCAGCCCGGCTCGCAGTGCCGCGGTGAAGTGCGCCATCGTTACGTCATCGGTGTCGCTCAGCGATGCTCCGAAGCGCAGGAACAAAGTGCCGAACAGTGGTCCACTCGCTCCTCCGACGGTTGACACCAGGGTCATCCCGATCTTGTTGAACAGCGACGAGGCGGTGGCCGGCTTAGCTTCCTCGAGCGCAGCGACCGCCGCACGCAGGCCCCGGTCCATATTGGCACCGTGGTCGCCGTCGCCGATCGCGGCATCGAGATCGGTCAGGACGTCCTTGTTCTCGGCTACGAGTCGGGCGAAGACCCGGATCCACTGGCCAAGATCCTCCGTCTTGACCGATTCACTCATCGTTCAGCTACCCCATCTCAGCGCCGGAGTTCTCACCGGAGCATCCCAGAGAGGAAGCAACTCGTCGTCGAGCTTGAGCAGGGTGACCGAAGTGCCTGCCATGTCGAGTGACGTGACGTAGGAGCCGACCAGAGAGCGAACCACCTGCACGCCATGGGCGCTCAGGATCTTGTCCACCTCGTGATACATCACGTAGAGCTCGAGCAGTGGTGTTCCGCCGAGGCCGTTGACAAAGGCCAGCACCTGGTCGCCGCGGGTGAAGGGCAGGTCTGTCAGTACCGCTTCCAGCACCAGCTCCGCGATCTCCCTCGCCGTGGCTAGCGGTACACGCTGTCGACCGGGCTCGCCATGGATACCGACCCCGAGTTCCATCTCGTCCTCGCCCAGATCGAAGGTCGGCTTTCCGGCTGCAGGAACCGTGCACGAAGTGAGTGCGACACCCATGCTCCTGCCGTTGGCATTGACCTTGTGGGCGAGCTCGGCCACCTGCTCCAGGGACCTGCCTTGCTCGGCCGCGGCGCCGGCGATCTTCTCGAGCAAGACAGTGACACCTACGCCACGACGGCCCGCAGTCCACGTACTGTCTTGTACCGCCACGTCGTCATCGGTGACCACGGACAGGACCTGAGCGCCACTTTCCGCGGCCGCCAATTCGGCAGCCATCTCGAAATTCATCACGTCGCCGGTGTAGTTCTTGACTACGTGCAGGACACCCGCGCCGCCATCGACCAGTTTGGTCGCGGCGAGCATCTGGTCGGGCACCGGGGAGGTGAACACCTCACCAGCACAGGCCGCGTCGAGCATGCCCAGCCCGACGAATCCGCCGTGCAGCGGCTCATGGCCAGATCCACCGCCGGATATGATGCCGACCTTGCCGGGCTGAGGCTCTCCACGGTAGATGATCTTGTGCTCGTGGTCGACCCGGAGTTCCGAGTGCGCGGCCTCGATTCCCCGCAGCGCCTCGGCGACGATGTTCTGCGGGTCGTTGATGAGTTTCTTCATGACTGGTCCTTCCTTGATCCGGTCGAGCTGCTGACTGAGTCCGAACTGGAAGTTTCCGTGACGGCGGACTCCGGAGCGCCGAGGTCGACGCCGCCCTGGTCCTCTGTTCCTCCGCCGTCAGCCGGGGTGCGGGAGAGCACTCCGTACAGCAACGCGGCCACGACACCAGCGAGAAGTTCGGCGATCAGGTAGACCGGCAGCTGTCCCCACAGGACCTCCCCACCCGCGATCTGCTGGATGAGCATCGGGCCCACAACGCGAGCCGGGTTGATCGCCGCTGCCGTGGCGGGCGCGACGACGATGATGACGGCGAACACGGCGAAGCCGATCGCGAGCCCCGCGAAGCCCGCCGGCGCCTTGCGGTGGATGACCCCGAAGACCGTGAAGACAAGTATGAACGTCCCGATGAACTCGGCGGCGAACGCCTGGCCGAGACTGATATCGCCGTAGGACGCAACACCCAGTCCTACGTCGCTGGCCTGCATGCCCAGCACTGCAATGATTGCCGCCGCCCCGAGCACGGCGCCGCCGACCTGCGCCGCGATATAGGGTCCGACCTGTCGCCAAGGGAACTTGCCGGACACGGCCAGCCCCAACGTCACCGCGGGATTGATGTGATTGCCGCCGATGTGGCCCAGCGCATAGACCGTCACGATAACGACCAGAGCGAAGGCGAAGGAGATCATCCCTAGGTCTGCCATCGTGAACGGTTCGTCCCCGTTGAGGATGAGAGTTGCTGGGACAGAGCCCACACCGATGAACACTAAGAACGCCGTGCCGATGAACTCAGCGGCGAGCCGCTGGACCAACGAAGCCTCGTCGAGCATGGTCTGAGCCCTACCTTCCACGATATCGTCGAAGACGATTCGATAATGTCGAACGCGTTGCGGAATGTACGCCCATGTTTCACTGTGACGCAAGACATAGTTTGAACTGGGTTGGATGTTGATCACCCCGAAGGGAGCGCCGGAGTGATCCAGTCAGTCGACCGCGCGATCCGGGTGCTGATCGCCCTTCAAGGAGCTCGGCAGATGACGTTGTCCGAGCTCGCCGGTCGCCTCGATCTCCCTTCGTCCACCGTGCACGGCATCGTGCGGACGCTGGTAGGCCACGGCCTGGTCGTCCAAAAACACCGCTCCGGCCGCTACCAGCTCGGCCCGGCGGTGTTGCGTCTGGGGAACGTCTACCTCGACACTTTGGAGCTGAGGTCGAAGGCCATCCCCTGGGCTGCAGACCTAGCCAGGCGCACCGGCTGCGCGGTGCGCACCGGCGTGCTCCTGCTCGACGACGTGGTGATCATCCATCACGAGCTGCGGCCAGACGGGAGCCGCCAGATGCCCGAGGTAGGAATCGTCATCCCCGCCCATGCCAGTGCCCTGGGCAAGGCGATGGTCGCCTTCAATGACGCTGATGCCACCCGCCTGTTATCCGCGGCGCCGCTGCGCAGCATGACCGGTGAGACCCTCACCTCGAGTGCAGAGCTCAAGAAGCAGCTGGCAGACATCACCACCACGGGCATCGCCAGCGAACAAGACGAAGCCGTCATCGGCGAAAGCGCACTCGCCGCGGCGGTATTCGACGCGTCGGGAGGTGCGATCGGAGCCATCGGGCTGGTCGTACCATCCATGAACTGGCCGGTCGCCACGGTCACTCACGACGCCTTACGCGAGGCCGCACGAGCCATCTCGCGCGAACTCGGCTCGGCGTCCTGGCCGAGCACCGGTAATTGACCGCTAGCCACACGGCCAAGGACAACCAGACTGGCGTGCCTGGCTCACTCGCGCTGATCGGAGTACCCAGTCGAGCCCTACCTCGGCCTTGGCTAGTCCGAGGTAGGGCATGCCGCCCCCTGCTGCCCAGTGTCTGGTCTGCGTGTGAAGTGGCGCCACGCCTTCCGATAGGAGTCGATCAGCTCGGTGAAGCTACCGGCGGCGCCCTCACAAGATCACGCGGTGGATCCGGGTTGCCGGCTTCCGCGTGGCCGACTCAACGCCACAGGCCGCGGGTGTCGTAGACCACCTTGCCGACGAGCTTGGTCTTGTTGATGGCGCGAAAACTGTCGTGGTCGACGAGCAGGGCGACGATATCGGCTTCCTTGATCGCCTCGGCGCTCCCGGTAGATCGGACGTTCGGCAGTTCGGCCAGTCTGCGCGGAAGCTGGCGAACGTGTGGTTCCACGACGTAGACCGTGACGGCCGGCAGCGCCATCGCCACTGCCCCGACGATGTCGACCGCTGGGCTCGCGCGCAGGTCGTCCACGTTTGCTTTGAAAGCAAGCCCCAGGCACGCGATGGTGGGTTCATGAAAGCGGGCAGACTTGGCGATGATCTGCTCGGCGACGTGAGCCGGCTTGCGGTCGTTGACTTCGCGGGCTGTACGGATGAGCCGGGCCAGTTCGGGGGCAGCCTCGACGATGAACCACGGGTCGACCGCGATGCAGTGGCCGCCGACGCCGGGACCAGGTTGCAGGATGTTTACCCGCGGATGCCGGTTCGCCATTTTGATCACTTCCCAGACGTCGAGTCCGAGATGTTCGCAGATCAGCGAGAGCTCGTTGGCGTATGCGATGTTGACATCGCGGAATCCGTTTTCGACGAGTTTTGCCATCTCGGCACTCTCTGCATCTGTCAGGATGATCTCGCCTTGACAGAAGATGCGGTAGATCTCAGCGGCCTTCTCCGCGCACGCTTGGGTGATACCACCGACGACCCTGTCGTTCGTGACGATTTCGATCATGATCCGACCGGGTAGCACGCGTTCCGGGCAGTGCGCGATGTGGATGTCAGGGGCGCCCTCGGTCTGGTGTGGGAAGACCAGATCCGGCCTGTCCTCCGCCAGCCACTGGCTGATTTGCTTTGTGGTGCCCGGTGGCGAGGTCGACTCCAGGATGATCGTCTCTCCGCCCCGCAATTGCGTGGCGATGCCCTTGCAGGCCGCCTGGATGAAGCCCAAGTCGGCCGTTCGGTCACTCTGGAACGGCGTTGGAACGGCGAGGATGTAGGCATCTGCTTCAGGTGTTTCGGTGTGTGCCGTCAGCCGCCCTATCCCCACTGCTCCCCTGATCGCGACCGCAAGATCAGGCTCGACAGCGGGCACCTCCCCGCAGCGCACCTGTTCGACGATGTCCACGCTGATGTCGACGCCGGCAACGTCGATGCCCCGGGTGGCCAAGGCCACCGCGGTGGGCAGTCCGATATAGCCAAGACCGATGACGGCAATTCGCATGTCATGCCCTTCGTTGTCGCGCTCTGAATAGGCGTGTGGTCGGTTGCGGATTGGCCGCCACGGCGATGAAGATCCAGGCGAGTCTGGTGTCGTAGTAGTCGCCGGAGAACAGGCTCGCGAAGAAGATGTACATCGCTGCAAGCAGGCAGGCCGTCCGCTCGGGCGACAGTTCCGTGATCGGACCTAGTGCTCGGGCAATGCCGTACAGCAACACGGCCAGGAGTGCGAGGCCAACTAGTCCACCTTCGGCCCCGACCGAGGCCACGAAGTTGTGGGCGTACTCCCAGCTTCCGGAATAGCCGTACTCGCCGTAGAAGGCGTCGAGCCCCGCGCCGAAGAGCGGGCGCTCCCGAAAGAGCGTCCACGCCTGTTCCACCAACTCCGGACGGTAGGACAGGTTGGCCTCTGCCAGGTTGCCCGGAAGATACCTGTCCCGCAAGAAGCCCACCGCACCGTCGCCGAGCAGCGCCAACCCGGCGATGCTCAGCGTTCCGGCCAGGACTGCGGTCGTGAGTACGCGGGAGGCTCGGATCCTCCTGCGATAGAGCCATGCAAAAGCCAACATGGTGAGCAGCCCAGCGAGCAGACCGCCGCGCGAACCGGAGAGCAAGGCGGCGGTCGCCAACGGAGGAAGGACTGCCAGGATGGCGGGCTTGCGCCGGATAGCCGCCAGTGCGAACGCCGCCAGCACACCCAATATGACCACTCGGACGAAGACGTTCGGTCCTCCGCCGAGGACGCTTAGCCGCCCCTGCGCTGTCGTCTGACCGAGCACCAGGCCCAGGACGGCGTAGGCGCAGCCGGCACCGAGCATGAGGTACAGCAGGACTCGGGCGCTGCGATCCCGATCCGGGCCGGTGATCGCCAGGCTGACCATGAACAGCGCGGCGATGGCGACGATGTCCACGAGCAACTGCGCGGTCCGCGCCTCCGGCGGCGCCCACAAGGCCGAGCTGACCTGATAGCCGAGGAAGACCAGACCCAACTGACCCGTACTGCCCCACGTGTGTTGGTAGCTACGGTCAGAGACCGTGGCACGCCAGAGCAGCGTGAGGATCACCAGCATGGAAAGCGCCACGCCGCGCAACTCCACGCTCTGGTCCAACCCGAACCGATCCAGCGAGTACCGGCCCAGCAGTGCGGTCAGGAAGAGCAGCATAAGCAGGGCTGCCGGTGGGCTCACGGTCCGGTTCGGTGCCGGCTGGAGCGCCGGGAGCGGTGGAGCAGACATCAGTGGGCTCCGATCCGAGGGCGCCGAAGTGCAGGAATGACCCCGAGGGAAACCAGCAGGCAGGCCCCGTACCCGACCAGGCATCCGATCGCAGCGCCGCTGGCGCCCAGCGGCGGGATCAGGATGAGGTAGGCGAGGATCGCGCTGATCATGCCGACGGTGTCGATGGCTGTCACCCAGCCGGACAGGTGCGCTGAGATCGCCAACGCGTGCCCCAACCGGCTGGCGGCGTAGAGAGCAGCGGCGACGGCGAGCGGAACCACCAGGTCCAGCGACTGGCGGTATGCCTCACCGAACAGAGGAATCACAGACCAACGGCCGAGCAGACTGATGGCCACCGCCGCAACGACGGCGTAGAGGCCAACGGCCCCGAAGAGCCGGCCGACCGGCAACGAGCCGGTCAGCAGCGCTCTTCGCCACTGCGGGACCCGGGCCTCGACGTAGTTCTGCACCGGCCAGGCGATCAGCTCGGTGATCGCAGCCACCACGACGTACAGACCGAGTTGGCTAACACCGGCGAGGGCGGGCAACAGCAGTCGATCTATCCGCAGCATGGCGATGTTTGCCAGCGCGGCGGGAAGCAGCCGCAACCCGATGCGCCTAGCCGACTGGGTTACCGCGGGTGCCGATCCGGTCGGATCGCCTCGCCGACCCACGATCAACCAGGTGATAATCGACGGGACAGTCAGGGCGAGTGCGTATGCGCCCAGCCACGCGGCCGCGGAGTCCACCGAGGCAAGCAGGAAGGCCGTCGCGAACAGCAGCAGCACGACCTGCCCGGCGACGACGAGGAGCAGATACGTCCGAGCCGTCCGAGCCGCGACCGACGCGGTCCGCAGCGTGGTCATCAGGACGTTCCCGAACACGGTCAAGGTCAGAGCAATCCCGTACGCGAGCGGCAGCAATCCCTCACCGGGTCCCAGGAGGCTGGCGAGCAGGATCGTCGCGGCGACCACCGCGAGTGGGGCAAACAGGAGGCGACGCTGGTCGAGCAGCGCAGTACCCATGACCGGGCGGCCGTGGATGGCGGCCGGGTAGGAGCGGTTGAGGCCAGCGCCGCAGCAGGTGGCCAGGATGTAGGAAACCTGGAGAAAGACCGCGAGACTTCCTCGACCGCTCGGCCCCATCGTTCGGGCGGCGATGACGTTGACGATGAGGCTGACCGCAGCGAGGACCAGCTGAGCGCCGAGCAGCTGAGCGGTCACTCCCCATGGGCCGCGCGTGCCGCTGACGGCGGCCCGAACCTGCGCGCTGGCGGCCTCAGACCACACGTTGGGACATCTTCTGACTCAGCTCGCGCCACAATTCCTCGTCGATGCGCGGCCGGAAGCCGGCCCCCAGCAGCCAGGTGTCCTGCTGTCCTTGACCCAGCCACAGCATTTCGACTCGGCGGACGAGGCCGCTCCCGGTCCGCAAGGCGGTCGCGGCGCGATACCCAGACTTCACGATCGATCTCGCCAGCGGGAGTGGGATCTGTCGCGGCGGCCGTGACCCGAGAATCCGAAGGAGTGTCCCGGTGGTCATCCCCTCCGCCGGCTGGAGCACGATCGGCTGGATGGGCCCGGGATAGGCGCAGAGGAACGCCATGGCGGCCGCCACATTGCGGATGTGCACCTGCGGCGTGGGTCGCGTTCCGGTGCCGGCTGTGGATGACAACGGCGAGCGGGCGAGCCGAGACAATGACACCGTGACCGGGCGTCCGGAACCGTGCACCGAGGTAGGCCGGAAGATGACCAGACCGGGCGGATCAAGGCTGAACAACGCCGCTTCTCCCAGAGCTTTGCTCGCCGAGTACGGGGAAAAGGCATCTGTCTCTGCTGATTCCGTCAACGGTTCTCGCCGTCCTTGGACGGCTGCGCTGCTGACCTGGATGAATCGCCGCACGCCGGCGTCCCGGCTGGCCTGGGCGACAACCACCGGCAGGAGCGCGTTGGCGCCGAAGAGTTCGTCACTTGCCGCTGCATTGGCGGCGGCGATGCCCGCGCAATTGACCACCACATCGTGCTCACCAAGGGCGGATCGAAGGGACTCCGCCTCCCGAGTCCGCTGTTCCCGGAAGAGCGCGGTCACCGAACGTGCGCTGGTTCGCAGCCTTGGCGCTGACACGACCTCTACCTGTAGACCCGCTTCCTGGAGGGCGGCCAGGCAGGCACTGCCCACGAAGCCGCTGGCCCCGATGACTGCGACCCGAGTCATCGGCGGCGACCTGCACAGACCGACTCCAGAAGCGTCAGGTATCGAGCGGCCAGGATGTCATAGGAGGCATGTGCCCGCACCCAGGTGCGGCTCGTTCGCGGTCGCTGGAGTTCTCCGCGATGGACGGCCAACCGTCGCCAGAAGGCGGCCAGCGCATCCGGATCGTCTGGAGCCAGGCTGTCGCCGGCCTCGGCCTCCTTGACCAGCCGCGCGGCCTCCCCGGAGACACACGCCGTGACGTGCCGGCCGGTCGCGAACACTTCGTACAGCTTCGAGGGCACCGTGTAACGAAAGGCCGGCCAGTCGCGCAGACTGACCAGGCAGCTGTCCGCATCCTGATAGGCACGCCAGAGATCCGGCCCGGCCACCGTCGGCAGAAATCGGACCGGAGCGGCTGACCGCCCAGCGTGTCTTTGCAGTGCCTCCTTTTCGGCCCCCTCGCCGATGAACGTCATCTCGACCAATCCCGGGCCGAGCCGAGCAGCAGCGGTGATAGCGGTGTGCAGGCCCTGACTGATGCCGTGCGTACCCAGGTACAACAGACGAAGGCGGCTGCCCACGGTTGGTGGTGGCATCGCCGGCACGGAGTCCACATCTATGCCATTCGAGATGGTTTCGACGTTGCCGCCGGCCGCCCCCCTCGACCGCAGGATGTCGGCGAAGTCCGTAGACACCGTCACCACGCCGTCGGCGCGGCGCTGCGCCGCAGTCACCAGCCGGCTCAGGTGTCGGGCCGTGCGCCCAGTCGCCAGGTCAGAGTCGGTGATCAGATCTGGCCAGGCATCGCGCATCTCCACCACCAGCGGGGTGCTACGCAGCACGGAATACATCTGTCCGGCAAACAGCGTCGGCAATCCGGGAACTGTCGCGACCACGACGTCGCTGCGCTGACCCGCGCTCGCTACCAGCGAGCAGGCAGCGACGAGGGACTGGTCGGCGAGCTTCCTTCGCGCCGATGTGCTGCCCGGCAGGTATGGCAGCCGCAGCACCAGTTCGCCGTGCCGGCCACGTTCAGCGCGCAGCGGTCTGTGGGCGCCGGAGGTGTTGCGCCCACCTGGATAGTGGGGCGCAGCGGTCAACACGGTCACTGTATGCCCGGCCAGCGTCCAACGGCCGACGAAGGCGTCCCATCGGCGCTGCGGGGCGCCGACCTCGGGCGGGTAGAAGTGCGACATGAGCAGGATGCGCATCAGAGAGCTGTTCCGGTCCGGATCGCGCTCAGCAGGCGCCATCGAGTCAGGAGTTGGGGTGCGGCGAGGTAGCCCACCAGCAGGGTGATCGCGACGCCGTCCGAGAAGACGCGCAAGAACGTCGAGCCGAGCAGACTTGCTGCGCCCAAGGCCGAGACGGCCACGGAGAGCAGGGCAGTCAGGCTGGCCACCCGCAGATGGCTCCAGCCCAGCAGCGTCAGCCGCTGGTAAACATGCGAACGGTGCGGGGACAGCCAGTCCTGTTTCGCGCGGATCCGGCTCAGCAAGGTCCACGTCGTGTCCGTGAGATAGACGGCCAGCGGGGCGAGCACCGCCTCGGCCGGGGCCCCCTCGATGAGTGCGTACATCGCCAGCGTGCCGAGCACCGCCCCGAGCCCGTAGCTGCCCACGTCACCGAGAAATATCCGAGGGCGCACAGCGTTCCAGGGCAGGAAGTTGGCCGCAGCTACCGCCAGCACCAGCCCACCGCCTACTACCGAGAACGAGCCCAGCCACAGGCCCACGCCAGCGATCGCGATACCGGACACGACCGCGTGCAGCGAGGAGATGCCGTTGATCCCGTCCATGAAGTTGAAGACATTCACGAATCCGGTCAGCCAGAGGACCATCAGAGGTAGTGCCAGCCATTCGGGCCCTGCCAATCCGCTGCTCCATAACAGCGTGCCGCCCACGACCGCCCCGGCAGCAAGCTGTAGGCCC
>Ga0136616_10001438_pt1 | contig 12483 bp, 9 predicted proteins | sample AntDrymUQ2992106_2_FD_106648 | JGI IMG/M metagenome (GOLD analysis project Ga0136616, IMG submission 106648) | Polar desert sand microbial communities from Dry Valleys, Antarctica - metaG UQ299 (21.06) | ecosystem: Environmental > Terrestrial > Soil > Desert | place: Antarctica: Dry Valley...
GCTGCCCGCGCGAAGTCGTCGAGCACCGGTGCGCTCGGAAACGCCGACCCCGCCGGAGCGGTCGGGGTGGCGCTGGCGGTGGCGGAACGCGGCCCTTCGCCCGCGCCGTTCACGGCCGCGACGCGGTAGGCGTACTGGGTGCCGTTGCTGACGGCGGTGTCGTCGTAGGTCGTCACGTCGCCGGTGGTCAGCAGCGTCTCGGCGCCGCCACCGGCGCTCCGGTAGACGTTGTAGCCCGTGATCGGCGACTCGCTCGCCGGCACCGTCCAGGACAGGCGCACGACGCGGTCGCCGGACGTGGCCGACAGCACCGGGGCGGCGGGCGGCACGGGCGCCGACGCGATCGTGCCGCCGCCGAACGCCCCGCCGCGGACCGTCGTGTCGCCCAGCGTGAACGACACGTACCCGCCGGCCCGGATCGACGCGTCAGCCGCCGACCCGACGGGCGCCCAGCTGCCGGACACCGGCTTGCGGTACGCGGTGAGCTTCGATCCGACGACCCGGAGGCCGATCGTGTCCCCCGCCGCGAGCGGGGCGGAGAACGTCCTGATCGAGACCGAGGAGGCGCCGGAGACCCGCTTGCGCAGGTCCCACACCCCCGTCCCGGAGACGCGCAGGAAGTACCCCGAGAGGCTCGACGTCCCGAGCGTGCTGACACGCGCCGCCAGCTGCACGAAGCGGTTCGCCGTCGGCAGGGTCGGGACGGTCAGGAAGACGTCCTGGTCGGCCGCGAAGGAGGCGGCGCTCCACGTCGCCGAGCCCGCGCTCGCGCTGCTCGCCGTCGCGCCGCTCGTCGCGATCGAGACCGTGCCGGGATCCGTCAGGCCCGGCGAGCGCCAGGAATCGCCGAGCGCGCCGGGCGCGCGCGCGAAGCCGTCCAGCAGCGGGGCAGCTGGGAACGCCGGGAGCGGCGTGGACGTCGGCGTCGCAGAGTCGGCCGCCGACTTCGGGCCCTCGCCGACGCGGTTGACGGCCGCCACCCGGTAGGAGTAGCTCGTGCCGTTGGACACCGCGGCGTCCGTGTAGGACGTCACGTTCTCCAGCGTCGTCAGCAGCGTCTCCGCGCCCGCCGTGGTGCCGCGGTAGATCTTGTAGCCCGTGATGGACGCGCCTCCGTCGGACGGCGCCGACCACGAGAGCCCGATGCTCCCGTCGCCCGGCAGCGCCACCAGCGACGGAGCGGCGGGCGCCTGCGCGGGGCCTGCGTGGCACGTGCCGCTGCCGGAGTCGGTGAAGCTGCCGCCGGTGGCGGGCACGAAGCTCCAGTCGTAGCTGCGCTCGTGCAGCGTCATCCGCAGCACGCCCAGGCTCGTGTAGTCCGCGACTTCGAGCGTGTCGAGCTTGCCCGGGGTCACCGGAGGCGTGCCGAGCCCCTCACCGCCGGTGCTCACGAGGAACTGGCGCAGGCCGTTGACCGCATCCGGCGCGCCCGTCGGGTCCTGCGGGGCGTGGCGCTCGTAGTGGTGGTTGCCGTGCCCGTTGAGCACCACGTCGGCGCCCGCCGCGTAGAGCGCCTTCCAGAACGCCGAGCCGGAGGTGTCGTTGCCGAGCCTGCCGGAGTTCCAGCGCGGGTGATGGAAGTACGCGAGGGTGCAGCGGTTCGGGTGCGCCGCGAGGTCGCGCTTGAGCCACGCCTCCTGGGCGCTCCCCACACCGCAGCCGCCGGGCACCTTGGCGCAGTTCGAGTTGAGCGCGATCAGGTGCCAGTCGCCGATGTCGAAGCTGTAGTAGTGGCCGCCGTCGTAGTTCGAGGTGTCGGCGCCGCTCGCCCGGATCCGTCCGGTCACACCCGCGTTCGCGTAGTAGTCGAAGTACCCCTGGGCGGACGGCGTGTCGTACTCGACGTTCCCGATGACCGGGTAGACGACCGCGTTGGCGCGCCCGAACGTCGGCTCGTAGACCGCCTCGAAGTCGGCAAGCCCGCCGTTGGCGTACTGGTTGTCCCCGAGCGGGAGGAAGGCCGTCGGCAGCTGGTCGACGACCAGGTCGGAGACGGCGCGCTGGCGACAGCGGCTCGCCGTGCCGGCGCCGCCGTTGTAGTCCGGGTCGCTCGTTCCGCACCCCAGGTCGCCGACCGCGGTGATGGTCGTCGCGGCGTGCGCCGGCACGCTCGAGCCCAGCCAGACCAGGCTGAGCAACGCGGCCACGAGGAACAGTCGATGGGGTCGGGTGCCGAGCGAACGGCGCGGGAAGTGCTCCATGCGAGAGGACTCTAGATCGCCCGATCCGCAGTGCGCCACTTTCTGTATCTCCGGCGGGACCAGCTCCACGAATGTTCTAGGCTGACCGCCCGTGGCCGCGGCCGACACGTCGAGCGAGCGCATCGCCTTCGTCGGTTTCGGCGCGCTCGGCCAGGCGTTCGCCGGCGGGCTGCGCGACGCAGGCGTCGTCGAGCTGCGCGCGTTCGTCCGCACGCGCGACGACCCCGCCGCGGCCGCTGCGCTCCGCCGGCGGCTGGAAGCGGCGCGCGTGGGAGCCGCTCCGTCGATCGACGCGGCCGTCACCGGGGCCACGATGGTCGTGGCGGCCGTGCCCGCGGCGGCCGCCGCGGCGGTGGCGAGGGCGTGTGCGCGGAGCCTGCGGCGCGATTGCCTCTACGTCGACCCGGCGCCGCTGCCGCCGGCCGAGAAGGCCGCGCTCGCGGCGCTGGTCGAGGGGGCCGGCGGTCAGTACGTGGACGTCGCCGTCCTGGGCACCGTGGCCGTCTCCGGCGCGGCCGTCCCGCTGCTCGCCGCCGGTGGCGGTGCGTCGCGCTGGAGCGCCGCGGTCACCCCGATGGGGTTCAAGGTGACCATCGTCGAGGGCCCGGCCGGACGCGCCACGCTGGTGAAGCTGCTCCGCAGCGTCTACATGAAGGGACGGGACGCGCTGATCCTCGAGATGCTGCTCGCGGCGCGCCACCACGGTGTCGAGGAAGCCGTGCTGACGAGCATCGGGGGCCCCGGCGAGCAGGTGCCGTTCCCGGACCTCGCCGAGCGTGTCATCACCTCGCTGGCCGTCTACGCCGAGCGCCGCGCCGCCGAGCTGGAGGACGCGGCCGATCTCGTCGCGGAGGCGAACGTCGAGCCGCTCGTGACGCACGGCGGCGCGGCCCGGCTCCGCTGGCTGGCGGAGCTCGGGCTGCGCGCGCACTTCGGCGGCGAGCGGCCGAGCGACGTGGACGAGGTCCTCTCCGTCGTCGACGCTCTCGCCCCCCACCGGGGCGGGGACTAGATCAGGTCGAGCGCGCCCCGCTCGAGCAGCGTCACGCTGCCGCGCTGGACCTCGTCGCGTGACCATTCCCCGCTGCCGGCGACCGCGCCCACCAGGTCGTCGAGCGTGCGCCGCCCGTCGGCCGCGCGGAGCAGCTCCAGCTGTGCCGGGGTGAGCCCGAACGGCTCGCTTCCGTAGAGCACCGCGTGCAGGCTCTCGTGCTCGCCGTGAGGCGCGTACTGCCGGCTGACGAAGTCCAGCCGGCGCGACTTGGCGGCCACCATGCCTCCCAGGTCGGCCTGCGCGCCGTTGCCCATGATCGCCACGGTGCGCTCGCGCCGCTCCGCGGTCGACGGATCCTCCCCGAGCGGGTCGTAGTCGAAGTCGTTGACCTTGACGTAGAGGTTCACGGCCCCGGCGGCGTTGCGCCGGAGGTGCCACGTCGTCGAGCCGTAGAACATGACGACGTCCCCCGGCTCGTCGGCGAGCTCGACCTCGCGCGCGTCCGTCAGCACGAGCTCGGGAAGCTCGTCCGGCTGCAGGCTGTTGATCAGCGCCGCCGCCTTGTTGAACGGGTTGAGCTCACGGTGATCGTAGGGATAGAGGACGAGCGTCGACCCCTGCGGGATGTCGATCGAGAAGCCGACCGAGATCTGCGAGGGAAAGCGATCCTTGTGCGCCTGGGGGTTCGGGTTGGCGTTGGCCTCGTAGGCCTGGATGTGGCGCTCCGACAGCGCCATTGTCGGCCGGTTGAGCCCGCACACCTGCGACACGGCATCGAAGATCTGCTCCCGGTAGTCCGTGCCGTCGGGGAAGTCGAACAGCGACTGCTCCTTCTTGCCCTTGATCGCGAACTGATCGAGCTTGGTCGCTTCCAGGTTGCGCTGGCTGAACGCTCGCGCGACTTCGAGGAACTCCGGATCGATGCCGTCCTTGATGTGAACGAAGCCGTGCTCGGCGAACTGCTGCCGGTGGTCGGCCGGATTGAACGAGAAGATCTTCACGGTCACACCGGCTGCTCGACGACGACGCCGCTGCGCTCGAGGATGCCGTCGACCCACGCGTTGTCGAACTCGCCGCGCGCGACCGCGGCGGTGTAGTCCGCCTCCGCCGCCCTGCGCTCGGCGAGGCGCTGGTGCAGGTCGTCCGCGATGTCCCGCGGCACGACGACGACGCCGTTGAGATCGCCGACGATCACGTCGCCCGGATAGACCACGATGCCGCCCGCGGCGACTGGAAAGCCGATCTCGCCGGGGCCGCGATGCATCGGGCCGATGGGCGACACGCCACGCGCGAAGACCGGGAAGTCGCCCAGCGCGCGGATCGCCGGGAGGTCGCGGATCAGCCCGTCGACCACGAACCCGGTGATGCCGCGGTGGCGCGCCTTGCTCGACACGAGGTCGCCGAGCACGGCGGTGAGCGACGACGCGCTGGCGTCGACGACCACGACGTCGCCCGGCTGGGCGATGTCGAGCGCCTTGTGGACCATCAGGTTGTCACCCGGGAACACCTTGACCGTCAAGGCGGGACCGGCGATGCCGAGGTGGGGGTCCGTGAGCGGCTTGATGGCCGTCTCCATGCTGTAGAGCCGGTTCATCAGATCGGAGATCGCGGGCGTCTCGAAGGTCCTGAGACCCGCCACCGTGGCCTCGTCGGGCCGCTCCCAGTCCGCGCGAATGCGAAACCCGGGCCCGGGATGCATCTCCGCGGACTTCGGTTTGCCAACCACCACAACCTCCTTGTTTTCGATCACCAGAGCTGCGACGCATGAGCCACGCGCCGGGCACATCGTAGCCGCGATCGGGGCGTGGAGACGGCGGCTGGACAACTGGACTAGCATCGCCTGCCCCGTGCCCTCCGTGCCCCAGACATCCGCCTGCGCGCCGGCACCGGCCGTGGCGTGAAGCCGCCTCCGGCGATCATCCTCGGGGGCTCGTCCAACGCCGTCTCTGTCGCCCGGAGCCTCGGCGCCGCCGGCGTTCGCGTCCACGCGCTCGGCCGGCCGACGATGCCCGTCCGCTGGTGCCGCCACGTGCACGAGTTCGTGGCTCTCGGTGGCGACGACGTCCAGGGGCAGATGCTCGACTGGCTCGCCGCCGGGCCGGGAGACGGCGTCGTGCTCCCGTGCGACGACGAGGCCCTCGAGCTCGTGGCGCGCCGGCGGACGGAGCTCACGAGCCTCGGCTACGTCGCCGTGGAGGCGGACGACGACGTGCTGCTGGCCATGCTCGACAAAGACGCGACCGCCGCGATCGCGCGCCGGCTGGGCATCGACACCCCGGCGGTGGCGGTGGTCGCCAATCCCGAGGGGCTCGAACCGCTGCTCGGTCAACTCCGCTTCCCCTGCGCGGCCAAGCCGTTGCAGTCGCACCTGTTCGCGCGGCACTTCCCCGGTGTCAAGGCACTCGTGGCGCGGGACGCTGAAGAAGCCCGGCGCCACGCGCGCACCGCCGCGTCGATCGGCGTGCAGGTGATGTTCACCGAGATCATCCCGGGCGACGAGGCGGCGTACTGCTCCTACTACGCCTACCTCGACGAGACCGGCACGCCGTTGCTCCACTTCGCACGGCACAAGCTCCGCCAGTTCCCGGTCGACTTCGGGGTCGCGTGCTACGCGACCAACGACCGGCAGCCCGAAGCCGCGGAGATCGGGCTCAGGTTCTTCCAGGGCGCAGGGCTGCGGGGAATCGGCAACGTCGAGTTCAAGCGCGACGCGCGCGACGGCCGGCTCAAGCTCATCGAGTGCAACGCCCGCTTCACCGCAGCGGACCGCCACCTCCGCCTCTGCGGACTCGACCTGCCGTTGTTCGTCTACAACCGGCTCGTGGGACGACCGCTCCCGCCGATGCAGACCCTGCGCTACGGCGTCCGCCTGTGGCATCCGGTCCAGGACACGCGCGCGTTCCTCGTCCAGCGCCGGCGAGGCGAGATGACCGCGCGCCGATGGCTGCGCACGCTCGCGCACCGCCAGCACTTCCCCGTCGCCGACCCGCGCGACCCGATGCCCACGATCGGGTACCACGTCCACGCGGCGATGCGCGCCGCCCGGCGGCGCGGCACGCGCTGACGGTCAGCCCCGGCGAGCGATCGCGGGGTTCGCCTGGTCCACCTCGGAGAGCAGGGTGCCCAGGATCGGGACGAGCACGGCCGTGCCCTGCTCCGGGTTGCTGATGTCGTAGTGATAGTGCAGTCCAGGGGTTGCGTTCACTTCGAGCACCACGCCGCCTGTCTCGGTCAGCGACCGGCGGTGATCGCCGGTGATCACGTCGACGCCGGCGAGCCGGACGCCGATCAGCTCAGCCGCGCGCGCCGCATCGGCGACGAGCTGCTCGCCGACCTCGTGCGTGACGCTCTCGTTGTCCTTGGGGCCGTTCGCGTTCACCACCGTCTTGACGAGCACCGCAGCACCCTGCGGCGGCACCGACCGGAGGCTGAGGTTCGCGGCCTTGAGTGTGAACACGGCGTCGAGATCCGCGGTCAGCAGCCATGGCCGTCCACCGTTGGCGGCGGCGAAGCGCCGCCGGTTCTCCTCGGCGATCAGCTCGCCGACCGTCGAGCGCCCGTCGCCGGTGACACATGGCGATCGGCGGCGGATGACGTCGAGCAGGCGCCCGTCGAGGAAGAGGAACCGATAGTTGTCCCCGGGAACCTGGCGCTCGATCATGAGGCGATCCGACTGCCGCCGTGCGCGTAGCCGCGCACGGCGCAGCTGGGACGGCGAGCGGATCCCGCTCGTCGTCATCGATCCGCCCATCATGTCGACGGGCTTGACCACGCAGGGCGTGTCCTGCTCATCCAGGAACGCGAGCGCCGGCGCGAGGTCGTCGGCGTCGAAGCTCAGGTGGCGGGGCACCGGGATCCCGGCGGCGGCGAGCAGCTCGTGCACCAGCGGCTTGTCGAGCGCCAGCTGCATCGTCACGACGTCGTCGAGCGGCACCCAGTGGTTCCAGACGACGGTTCGTGCGCCGGACTTGCGCAGCTCCACGAAGCCCCGGCCCAGATCGATCGTCTCGGCGTCGAGCTCGCGCGCCGCGGCGCTCCACAGCTCGAGGTAGCCGGGCCGACCTGCGTCGCCGGGCAGCTTCGACCACGCGAGCTGCTCGAGGCCGCGCCGCCACGCGTACCTCGGACCGGTCGAGCGGACCAGGTCGAGACGCGGAGCGATCCGCTGACCGAGACCGCCCGCCTGCCCGAGGGCGTCGAACAGCGCACTGACTCTGAACTGGCGGTGTCTGGAAATGGCGCGGAGGGTTCCTGGCAAGGCGGCGCGGCCGGGTCGACCAACGGACGAGCGGCTCACGTTGTGAACTGTAACGATAGGCGCCGGAGTGGGTCCGACCATGAACGGGACGTGAGGCAGTCTGTGAGCAGGCTCGATCGAGGCACGCGCAGCCTGGTGCTGGGCTACCACGCCGTGAGCGAGGCCTGGCCCGCGCCGCTGTCGGTCACCCCCGCAGCACTGCGGCGCCAGCTCGAGCTGCTGCTGTCCCGCGGATGGACGGCCACCACCTTCACGGAAGCGGTCCTGCATCCGCCTGCGGCGAGGACGTTCGCGGTGACGTTCGACGACGGCTTCGACTCCGTGCGCCGCCACGCCGCGCCGTTGCTGGCCGAGCTGGCCATCCCGGGCACGCTCTTCGTGCCCACGGACTGGCCCGGCCGGAGCCTGCGCTGGCCGGGCGTCGAGCACTGGGCCGCCACCCCCTTCGCGGACGAGCTGGAGGCGATGACCTGGGACGACGTCCGCGCGCTGGCGGCGGACGGCTGGGAGATCGGAGCGCATACGTGCTCGCACCCTCACCTCTCGCAACTCGACGACGACGCCATCGGCCGCGAGCTGACCGAGTCGCGGGCGGTCTGCGAGCGCGAGCTGGGACGGGCGTGCCGCTCGATCGCGTACCCGTTCGGAGACGCCGACGAGCGTGTCCGCGCCGCCGCGCCGGCGGCCGGCTACGAGGCGGGCGCCGGCTTGGGAGCTGCGGTCCCGGTGCCGAGCCGCTACGAATGGCCGCGCGTGGGCATCTGGCACGGCGAGTCCCATTCGCGCTTCCGGCTCAAGGTCTCACCCGTGACCTCCCAGCTCGGCGTGTGGAGGCGGCTCCGGGCTATAGAAGCCGCCGCCCGGCCGACGCGGGCCCGCCACCGCGGCTAGCAGGGATCCGACGCGGCGCCGAGGAAGCGAGCCGTACGCCGGAGCTCGGCCTCCATGCTGTGCGCCCGCACCCGCTGCAGCCCGGCTTGCACGAGCCCGGCGCGAAGACGCTCGTCGCCGGCGAGCGCGCGCAAGTGGGCGGCGGGTGCGTCGGGGTCGCCCGGCGGCACGAGCAGCACGGCGTCCCCGCCCGCCTCCGCAACGCTGCCGACGGCGGTCGCGACGACAGGCAGCCGCGCGGCGAACGCCTCGAAGAGCACCTGCGGCAGCCCCTCGGTCCAGGAGACGTGCAGCAGCGCGTGCGCGTCGCGGTACGCCTCGCGGAGTCCCCCGTCGAGCGGCAGGTAGCCGCGCAGGTCGGCCGCGCCGGCCAGGCCGAGGGCGGCCAGCCGCTCGCGCAGGGCCGCCTCGAGCGGCCCTTCCCCGCAGACGACCAGCCGCCAGCGCGGATCGGTGGCGCGCAACCGGGCCAGCACGTCGGCGAGGAGCAGCGGGTTCTTCTCCTCCTCGAGGCGGCCGACGCTGAGCACGCGCAGCTCGCCGCCGTCCCAGCGGCGCTCGGCGGCCGGCGCGTCGAGCTCACGCTCGGGCACCAGCGACACGGCGAGCGGCAGGACGGCACGTCCGCGGCGATAGCGGCCCGCGAGCGCCGGCCCGACGACGACGATGGGCAGGAAGCGCGCCAACCCGCGGAACGCGCCCTCCAGCAGGTCAGCCGCCCGGTGGACGACGCGGCGATCGGGATGCCGGCTGCGCGCGTAGGCCGGCAGGTCCTGGCGGATGCCGAGCACCACGCGCTTGCGGCGTGCGAGCGCGAGCGCGACGAGCGGAAGCGCCAGCCCCTGGGGTCCGAGCACCCACACGACGTCGACCCCGCGCAGCGCCCTGTCCCAGCGGCGCAGGGCGCTTCCGGTCGCCCGGGCCAGCTCCCGCGGGTCGGCGGCGCTGCGGTAGTGCGGCAGCTCGAGGAACTCGACGTCGTCGGGCAGCGCGTAGTGAGAGCGCCCGGGGACGGGGTCGACACGCCCGGCGACGACGAGGCGGTCGAAGGCCGGCCGCAGTCCGGCGACGAAGAGGGCGAAGGCCCGCGGCGCGTAGACCTGTGCGCCCTCGCGGGTGTGCACGTAGTCGAGGTAGACGGCCAGGCGCATCGCCTGGCTCATTCGGTGCGGTCGGGCCGATCGGCGAGATCGGTCGCGAGCGCGGGCCGGCGGCGCGAGGGCGGCGCGAAGCGCACGAGGCCGACGAGGAAGCCGACGCCCCACGACAGGTGCATGGCGGCGAACACGGCGGGCAGCGCGAGCGCGTCGCGCGGGCTCGCGTCCTGCGTCCGCGCGCTCTGCACGGCCAGCGCAGCGCCGTAGGCGCCCACTCCCACCCGGGCTGCCCGTCGCAGCGGCCGCGGCGCGGCCACGGCGCCGATCACGGCGCACACCAGGCCGGGCATCGCGACCACGACCGGGCGGAAGGACGACGGGTGGCGCAGCGACGTCTTCGCCCGGTACATTCCGTAGCGCAGGTATTGACGCGCGAGGCGCCGCAGCGAGTTGCGCGGCGCGTACTCCGCCGCCAGCTCGGGCATCGAGACGATGCGGCCGCCCCGGCTCACCACGCGCGCGGCCAGCTCGGAGTCCTGGTTGATCGGCCAGCCCTCGTCCCAGCCGCCGTGGCGGTCGAGCGTCGAGCGTCGCCAGAGCCCGGTGAACACGCCGGTGGCGAGCTCGACCTCGGCGCCGCCGCGTTGCGCCACGTCGCGGTCCCACCGGTTCGAGCCGCCCGTGGCCAGCGGCGTGCCGAGCGCGAGCGCCACGCGCCTGGACCACGTGTCCCGGCCGACCGGCAGCTGTGGTCCCGAGACCCACTCGACGTCCCCGCGCCGGAGGCGGTCGATGCCGCCCGACAGGTAATGCGCCGGGTACGACGTGTGGGCGTCGACGCGCGCCACGAACGTGCCGGACGCGGCCCGCAGGCCGATGTTCAGCCCGCTCGCGGTATGGCGCGCAGGATTGTCGAGGACCCGGATGCGGGGGTCCGCCTCGGCCAGATCCTCGAGGATCGCCCGGGTGCGGTCGGTCGAGCGCCCGTCGATGAAGATGAACTCCGCCTCGTCCGCCACGTCCTGGGCCATCAGCGCGGCGACGGTGTCGCGGATGTGCTGCTCCTCGTCCAGCACCGGAGTCAGCGTCGTCACGAGCACAGGCCGGGGACCGGGCACCGCGCAGAGCCTAGCGACAGGTTCCGGGAACGGATCCGGCCGCTAGACTGGACTCGCTCAGTGGCGGTTGCCGCGTGCGGCCTGCTCTCCCTAGATGGCTTCATCTCACCTGACGACACGGACGTCGCGCCTCCCCTCGCCGGTGCTCGCCGGTCCGTTGCGGTTGGTGCCGTTCGTGCTGCTCGCGCTGACGGTCGTGATCGGCGCCGTGGCCGGCTCGAGCCCGCAGCTCGGCATCCTCCTCGCGCTCGGCGTCCTGTTCCTGGTCGTCGTCACGCAGGACCTGGCGCTCGGCGTGTGCGGGTTCCTGCTGCTCACGTTCCTCGACGTGCTGAGCAGCAACAGCGACCTGAGCCTCACGAAGCTCGGCGGCGCAGCGCTCGCCGCCGCCTGGCTCGCCGCGCTGGCGACGCAAGGCGGCACGCGGCGCGAGCTGGTCGCCGGTGCGCCATGGCTCGCGGCGCTCCTCATCGCCTTCCTCGCCTGGTCCGGCTTGAGCGCGCTCTGGGCCGAGAGCCCGGGTGCCGCCTTCAGCTCGACGATCCGCTTCGGGCTCAACGCGATGCTGGTCCCGATCGTCTACTTCGCGGTGCGCAACCAGCGCCACGTGGTGTGGATCTTCGGCGTGTTCGTCGTCGGCACGCTGCTGTCCGTGGCGTGGGGGCTCTTCGACGAGCGCACGGTGGGCGGCGCCACCGCGGCTCAGACCGGGCGCCTGGTGGGAGCGAGGGTCGAGGCCAACGTGCTGGCGACGCTGTTGGTGGTCGCGGTCGTCTTCGCGGGCGCGCTGGCGCTTGTGCTGCGCCGCCGACCGCTCGGCCGCGCGCTGTCGCTCGGGGCAGCGGTGATCGGGCTGGTCGCGCTGCTCGCGACCTTCTCGAGGGGAGGGCTCGTCGCGATGGCCGCCGTGCTCGTCGTCGGTGTCTTCTACGCCGGTCGCTGGCGCCCCGCCGTCGTCGCCTTCACGCTCGTCGCGGTGGTGATCGGAGCGATCTACGTGGGCAGCGCCTCGTCAGGGGCGGCCGAGCGCCTGACGAGCGGGGGCACGAGCGGCCGCACCGACATCTGGACCGTGGGCTGGCGGATGGTCGAGGCCAATCCCCTGGTGGGTGTCGGCTCGGGCAACTACCGCGCTGCGGCGCCCGGCTATCTGCTGTATCCGGGGACGATCCGGCGAGACGACTTCATCATCGACGTGCCGTACGCCGCGCACAACATCTACCTGCACGTGCTGGCGGAGATGGGCGTCGTCGGCCTCGCGCTGTTCCTCGCCGTGATGGGCCTCTGCATCGGCGCGGCCAACCGCGCGGTCGCGCTCTTCCGCCGAGACGGGAGGCGATCGCTCGAGTTGATGGGGCGCGCCCTGGTCGTCGCCATCCTCGGCACCCTCGTCGCCGACTTCTTCGTCTCCGAGCAGTACAACAAGCAGCTCTGGATCCTGCTCGCGATGGGTCCCGCCCTGCTCGCCATCGCTCGCGGCGCGCCCGGGCACGCCGCCGAGCGGGCATGAGCGATGACGGCGCGCGGCGCGACGGCCCGGACTCGATAGCCCGAAACGCCGCGTTCTCGTTCGCGGCGCAGATGGTCACGGCGACGCTGACCGCGGTGCTCACGGTCTTCCTCGTGCGCACCCTCGAGCCGGAGGGCTACGGCCTGTTCGGGCTCTCGACGAGCATCAGCGTGATCGTGCTGATCGCCGCCGACTTCGGCATCTCCTCGTCGACCGCGCGGTTCGCCGCCGAACGGCGTGACCAGCTCGAGGCTGTCGGCAAGCTCTACGTCGACGCGCTCAAGCTCAAGATCGCCGCGACCGGGGCCGTGTGCCTGCTGCTCGCCGTCTTCGCCGGGCGCATCGCGGACGCGTACGGGGAACCGGGTCTCGAGTGGCCCCTGCGCGCGATCGCCATCGCCACCTTCGGGCAGA
>Ga0136616_10001439_pt1 | contig 12482 bp, 15 predicted proteins | sample AntDrymUQ2992106_2_FD_106648 | JGI IMG/M metagenome (GOLD analysis project Ga0136616, IMG submission 106648) | Polar desert sand microbial communities from Dry Valleys, Antarctica - metaG UQ299 (21.06) | ecosystem: Environmental > Terrestrial > Soil > Desert | place: Antarctica: Dry Valley...
GGTCGTCCTGGAACACCAGGATGCCCGCGAACCCGATTATGAGGATCGGGATCAGGAGGTATCCGTAGAGCGGATAGAGGACGATGGTCTTCTTGATCGTCTTCTCGCTGTCCGCCCCGTAGGACTTCATGAACAGGTGCGGCCACATCGTGAACCCGATGGCGCTGACCAAGATGATCGAGGAGAAGGCCGCCCAACCCATGCCCTCCGCTCCCGGCATCGTCAGGTATTGTGGAGCCTCCGCCTGGATCTCCCGGAACATCGGCCCCACGCCGCCGTAGAAGCGGTTCGCCACCGCTATCCCGAGCACCCAGGCGACCACGACCATGATGATCCCCTGCACCACGTTGGTCCATCCGATGCCGCGCAGCCCGCTCGCGTAGACGTAGACGGTAACTATCACGAACGCCGCCAGCGCGCCGAGCCAGAACGGGACGTTCCCGTTCGTGGCGGCCTCGAACAGGTATCCGGCGCCCGTGATCTGGAGCGTCAAATACGGGATGAAGGCTCCGACGCTAACCAGCGCGATGATGGCGGAGAGCCCCTTGCTGGAGAACCGATCCGATATAAGGTCGGCCTGCGTCAAATACCCGTGCTTCCTTCCCAGACGGGCCGCCTTGGGACCGAGGACCCACCAGGGTAAAAGCCCCAGGCCCAGATATGCCATCAGGTACAGCGCCGGGGCGCCCTGGCCGTAAGCCCATCCCGGCCCGCCCAGGAAAGCGAAGGCCGAGAAGATCTCCGCCCCCATTATGAAGAACAGGATGAACAGCCCGATGCTGCGCCCACCGGCCACGTACCCTTCCAACGTTGAAGACTCCTGGTTGCGGGCCATGAGCCCGATCAAGAGCACGGCGACCAGGTACGCTACCGTGATTCCGGTGACGATCATCCAGTCCTGCATTACTCTTTACCTCCGTGCTCCAGACGGTACAGTATCAGGCACCCGACGAAAACCATGAAGACCCACAGCACGTACCAGAAAAAGAAAAACGGCAACCCGAATACGAGCGGCTCCACCCGGTTCGCGACGACGGCCCCCGGCCAGATCATCGCCAGCGTGCACACCAGGAAGTACACGCCCATCCCGATGGCCACCTTCTTCCCGCGGTCCACGGCCCCTCCTCTCCTCGCCTCCTGCCGCGCAGTGTACATGCACCCGGAGGGGCGACTCAATCCCCGGAGAGACACGAAGGAAGCGGGGCCGGTTGTGTCCGGCCCCGCTTCTATGTGAGTTATGCGAGAGAGCTGTTAGCCGCGACGGCCGGTGTCCTGGTCGGCGTCCTCGACTTCCTCGTGGATGGTGCGGCGGCGGATCTTGGCGCGCCCGCCCTCCTCGAACGTCTCGGTCTCCTCGGTCTGGCGAGTCTGCGACGCGTTTTGAGCGTCCGCTTCACCGGATGCCGGGCCTTCGGACTCCGAGTCCCGCGCATGGTCGTAATCCTGATACTCCGCAGCGCCCGATCCGCTCGCGGGAGAATCCGCGCGGCCCTCGGAGTCTTCCCCATCCGGCCGGCTGGACCCGGTGGCGTGCTCGTCGTGGTCTGACCCACCCGTGGCGCTCGTGGCGTCCACGCCCCGCGTCTCCCCGGAACTCCGATGCTCCGCGTCGCCGGAGTCGGATGCGGAGTGTTCGTCGGCGCCCTCACTTTGCGCAGGCTCGCGATCTCTGGTCTCTCCAGTTGCCGCTCCGGCCGCTGCGCCGGTGGCGCCAGTGGATGCCGCGCCGTAACCGCCACGGGACGAAGGGTCCGAGCTCCCCAGGCCGAAGTGGGTCCGGATCCTCTCCTCGAACTCCGACGTGATGTCGTCATCGTCGTCGAAGTTGGGGGCGTCCTTGACGTGGTCTTTGGTCTCGGAGACCTCGATGGACCGGTCCTGCTCGTTCACCCGGACCAGTTCCATCGGGATCAGGGTTGACCTCATCCCGAACAAGCCCATCTTCACGCCGATGTACTCTTCGTGGTCTTCCTCGTCTATGAACAGGTCGTCTACCTTGCCGATCCTGCTTCCCTGGTTGTCGTAGACTTTGTAGTCCTCGTACTTCTCTTCGAGTTCCCTGAGCCGATCCTCGTTCGCCACGATGCTCTCCTCCTCGAAACGTTTGCGTCTAGGCGCGTGCCTACCCGCCTCGTGCCGGCGGATAAACATACGCCGGCACGATCGGACTCGCGTCTAGCGGTCTTCGATGGGCACGTAGTCGGCTTCGCGGGGGCCGGTGTAGATCTGGCGCGGGCGGGCGATGCGCAGTTCGGGGTCGTGGAGCATTTCGGACCACTGGGCCACCCAGCCGGGCGTCCTGCCGATGGCGAACATGACGGTGAAAGCGTTGGTTGGTATGCCCATGGCCTCGTAGATGATCCCGGACCAGTAATCTACGTTTGGGTAGAGCTTGCGGCTGGTGAAGTACTCGTCGTCGATGGCGCGCTTTTCGAGCTCTATGGCGACGTCCAGGAGCGGGCTCTGTTTGCCTGTTGCCTCGAGCACCTCGTCCACATGGTGGCGGATGATGCGGGCACGCGGATCGTAATTCTTGTAGACACGGTGACCGAAGCCTATGAGGCGCTCCCGGCGCTCCTTGACGCCCTCCAGGAAGTCCGGGATGTTCTCGACCTTCTCTATACGCTGGAGCATGCGAAGCACGTCCACGTTGGCCCCGCCGTGCAGAGGTCCGTATAGACCGGCGACACCCGCGGCCACGGCCGAGTAAGGGTCCACCCGCGAGGAGCCGACGACCCGCACGGCCGCCGCGGAGCAGTTCTGCTCGTGGTCGGCGTGGAGCATGAAGAGCACGTCGAGGGCCTTCTCCAGCCTCGGGTCGGGCTCGTACTTGGGCTCGGCCATCTTGAAGAGCATGGAGAGGAAGTTGCCTGCGTAGGAGAGGTCGTTGTCAGGGTAGACGTAAGGCATACCGAGGCTGTGGCGGTAGGCGAACGCGGCCAGGGTTGGCATCTTGGCGATCAGACGCACCGTCGAGACGTACTGCTGCCACCCATCGTCTATGTCCTTGGCCTCGGGGTAGAAGGTCGAGAGGGCCCCGACGCTGGCGAGCAGCATGCCCATGGGATGCGCGTCGTGGCGAAAGCCGTCCATGAAGCTCTTGATGTTCTCGTGGACGTAGGTGTGGTGGGTTACGTCGTGGACCCAATCCTCCAGCTCCTTCCCGGTAGGCAGGCGTCCGAAGATGATGAGGTAGGCCACCTCCAGGTAGGAGGAGTTCTCGCATAGCTGCTCTATGGGTATGCCCCGGTGCTCCAGGATACCTTTCTCGCCGTCTATGTAGGTGACCGCGCTCCGGCAGCTCGCGGTATTGGAGAATCCAGGGTCATAGGTCATCAGCCCGAAGTCTTCGTCATCCACCTTGATCTCACGGAAATCCATCGCCCTGACGGTGCCGTCTTTTATCTGGATGTCGTAGTTCTTGCCCGTCCGGTTATCCGTGACGCTCAGGCTCCCTTCGTCCTCGACGGTCGAAGCCTTGCCATCCTGCGCGCCGCGCGGCTCCTCACTCACCCTCGTGCCCCTTTCTCAAAGCTTGTCTCGCCAGGCAGTCATCAAGCACTAGGTGCCTTGCGCCTATATGCATACCTTAACACACCACCCGCCGTAATCCGGGCTTCGTAGGAGAGGAAGGGGCCCTGGGGAAGTGGGAAAGGAAGGTTGGGAATGTCGGGCCCCGTGAGAGGTTATCGGACGGGTCTTCCGAAAACTTTAGCGTCCCACGGCGAGCGCGCGAAAAATCCGACTTGAAACCCGGCTATCTCCTTGACGTATACGAGGGCATGAACCGAAAAGGAGGACGCTGATGCAAGAAGACACGCTGAACTATGGGGTCCAGCGCGAATACGAGCCGTACCGGGGTTCGTCCCCGGACCTCAGCCCGCCCCGAGCCGGGATCTCCTCGCAGAACGAGCGGACGTGGGCTGTGCTGGCGCACCTGAGCACGTTCCTGAACCTGTTCACCGGGTTCCTGGGACCGGTGGTCGCAGGTGTGATCTGGCTGGTCTACCGGGACCGGTCCCGCGTGGTGGCCTCGCACGCGCTGCACTCGGTGCTTTATCAGGTGGTATGGCTCACGGCCATAGCCGTCGGGTGGACCGTGACGACGGCGTTGATGGCGGTCCTGATCGGCTTCCTGCTGGTGCCGGTGATGATTCTCGTTACCATCGCCCCGTTCGTACACGCCTCATGGGCGGCATACGAAGCCTACCGGGGCGGTAGATCCCTCCACTACCGGAGCGGTTGGGCTGCCTGCTCTCATCGAAGCGGCCGTTCCATCCACTACGTCTAGGCTGCGCTAGTGCGGCGTGCGCGCGCCGTACTCGAACTCGCCGCGAATGAGACGCCCCGCCTCGAAGCGCCGAAGGTCGTAGTTACGTAGCTCCGGCCGCTTCGGGGTGCCGTCCACTACCCAGCGCGCCACCTCAGCCCCAACGGCAGGAGCCTTCTTGAAGCCGGTCCCGCTCCAGCCGGCGGCGAGGAAGAGGCCGTCCGGTCCCTCGGGACTCAGGATGGGCCTCCCATCGGGCGTCATGTCCAGCACGCCCGAGCGCCCTGAACGGTACGGCGCTCCCTCCAGAGCCGGTATGCGCCGGCCAACCATCCGGGAAGCTTCTTCGATGAACGCGGGGCCGGGCGCGGCCTCCGGTTCGTCCGGGCCGTCGAGCCACTCCAGGCTGGAATGGCTGCCGACGAGGGTGGCGCGCTCGGCGGTGGGCCGGGCGTAGAAACCCTCGACCGTGTCAATGAAAGTCAGGTGCGTGGGCAGTGAGTACGGACGCTCGAAGAGCGCCACCCGCACCCGCGCGGGCTGGATCGGAAGTTCCACGCCCACGCTGGCCGCGATGGGTACCGACCACGCCCCTGCCGCGAGAACCAGGATCCGGGTCTCCATAATTCCGTCGTCCGTGCGTACCCCTCGGACCTTGCCATCGCGCTCCACGAGGCCCGTCACGCGCCGCCGTTCGAAGCGCGCCCCGAGGTCTTCAGCCGACCGCAAGAAACCGACCGCCGTCGCGGTGGGGTCCGCATAGCCGCCGCGAGGCTCGTGGGCGGCGAGGGTCACGCCATCGGTGCGCAACGCGGGGTCAATCTCCCTGAGCCCGTCCGGCGTGACGAGGTGCGTCTCCACCCCGGCGTCCCGTTGCATCGCCACGTTGTGGCGCAGGGCCTCTTCGTTCTCCTCTCCTACCAGGTAGGCGAAGCCGGTGCGGGTGAAGCCGCATCCGCCGCCGACCCTATCTCCCCAGGGCTCGAAGTATTCGGTGAGGCTCTCCCAGGCCAGGCTCGTCTCAAGCGCCGTTGGGTAGTGGGCGCGGACGAGCGCGCCGGAGCGTGCGGTCGAACCGGCGGCCGGGCCGTCGCGGTCGAGCACCAGGGTGTCCACGCCAAGCTCGGCGAGGTGGAAGGCGATGCTCGCGCCGACCACCCCGGCCCCGACGACTATCGCGTCAGTCATCACGCAGGGCTTCCAGGTTGTGGTTGATCCTTCCCAGGTCGAGCGCCACCGGGTCGAAGTCCCCTCCCACCCACTCGAGCATCTCTTCGTGATCCGGGTTCTCTTCGTCCTCGATGGCTTCCAGCATCATGTAGTAACCAGGAATGCCGCCGCAGTCCTCCGGCGGGGCTGCGTATTCGCCCGCGACGCATACCGGATAGCCTGCTCCCTCCTCCGGTGGCAGAAGTTCCTCGACCAGGATGTCATGCTCCCAGCTATCGCCAAAATCGTACTCGTATAGCAGACGAGCCTCGGGGACCGGTATCACCTCCCGCAACGTGGCGGTTCGCTCGCTCTCCGGGTCGGGCATGAAATCCTCGTCGAGACCGTATCGTCTGTCGCCCGCGATGAACTGGTGCATGTGGGAGTTCTCCCAGTCCATCACCACCTGGATGACGTGGTGCAGATCCTCCAGGTTGGTTTCGCCGGAAAGCCGCACCCGCCGCCAGATCGGCGGCTCACTGTCAAGGAGCGTTATCCGGATCTGATGCATGGTTCCTCGCTTCCTTGCGCCGTCAGGTCTGATGCCGCCGTTGAAGGTGGCCCTCGATCAGGCGGTATAGCCGATCTTCCAGCTCCTGCTGACTATTCATGACCTCAGGGACGAGCCGCCTCTTCTCCTCGATGGAGCCCGAGTCCATGTTCTCGAAGAAGCCGTCGCGCACTTCCATCCGGCCTCGAAGCTCCGCGAAGTCTTCCCGATGTTCCGGGGCGACATGAGGGTCCAGCTCCGCGAAGAGGCGGTCTTCGATATCCCGCTGCCGGTGGAGCAGTTCCAGGACGCGCTCCAGGCCCATATCCCGGGCGCGCTGCTGGTCGAGCTCGCGTTGCAGGTCTCCGACCAGCATGTCCTGGTCCAACCCCTCGAACGGCTGTTCGGCCTCGACGGTGATCCCATGCAGCCGCGCCTGGGTGCGCGTCCGCTTCATCCCTTCGAGGACCCGCTCCCGCCGACCGAGCGTCTCCCCCAACTCGCCCAGTAACCGGTTCAACTCCTGCTCGTGATCCGGGTTCCCCTCGGTCATGCGTTCCTCCGGTCTGTGTTTCCTGTACCGCTCAGGATAAACCTTGTGGGTTCCGGCGTCTCTCACCTTTCGTCATCCCGCAGTGCCTTCTCGAGTGTCGAGATCAAGGGCGAGAGGTCATTTCGTACGGTCTCCCAAACAACGTCGAGGTTCACGTCGAAAGGATCAGGCGGTTTCTCATCGCACATCGGGGACGAGGCTGCCGGCGTTGGCCAGGGGGTGCGCGAGGCGCGCATGGGCAGTGCCCTCCAGGGCCTTCAGGAGCTTGCCGTCGGCAGTGATGACGACCGTTTCCGAGTCCTCGGCAAGGGCCAGGAAGAGGGAGTCGTAGATGATCACACCCGTTTCGAGTGCGATCTCGGCGGCACGCGGCATCAGGTCCTCGGGCGCGTACAGGACGACCGGGTCCAGGGCGAACCCCTCCCACGAGGCGCGCACCCTATCAAGGGGTAGACCTTCGCGCCGATGATGCCACCACAGAGCGTTGAAGAACTCGGGCTGTATTGTGCCGGGAGCAAAGAGTTCGATACCACCGGCCTCCGCTCGCCGTAGCAGCCCGATAGCCTCGTCGTGCAGCTCCTCGGGCAGGTACCACTTGACCGCAACGCTGGTGTCGAGCACGAACGGCCGCGGCGACTCGGGGCTGCTGCCCTGCTCGCTCAAACGCGCGTGTCGCGGTCCTGGCGGACTATCTCCGTCGAGTCGGAGAAGCGGTAGCCCTCGGCCTTGAGGCGGTCGTGGATCTCCTGGGCGCGATTCGCCGCGCCCCGATAGTCCTCGGGCCTGGACCTGCGGCTGGGCTTGAGCTTCGTGTCTTTCTCGGCCATTCGGTCACCTCCTAACCTCAGCTTACACCTTCGGACTCTAGGGCGCCTTTATACTCACTCGGTTCCTCATGAGCGTTGGCAATCCCGTTCTCCGCTTTGGACGCCTGATGTATTGCAAGGCGGTTGAGATACATTCTTGGGTCTCACTTATTCCACACAGCCCAGGGGTGCCCGTACCGCGATGACGCTGCATCGCTCGTGCTCTCCTTCCTGTCGCTAACTCAGGCGGCTTCTTGCTGCTCGGGGCGGACGAGGACTACCTCGTCGGCGCTCAAGCCCTCGCGGACGAACAGCTCCGGCGTATTTTCTTCTAGGATGCCATCAAGCATCAGTCGAGCTTTGGCTTGGTCGAAGGCCCTCTGGACCGAGTATCCAAAGCCGATCGCGGAGTAGAACTGCGCGGCGAACACCCGTGCGGCGACGTCGTCGATGGAGTCGTTCATGCCGATGGCTACGTCTACGTGCTGCGCGGCTGCCTGTGCCTGGGCGCGTGAGTAGCACGTGTTGAAGAAGACAACCCGCACATGATCGGCTCCCACGGCTATGAAAGCCGCAATCGCCTCCTTTGTGACGGGCTTGGAGTCACCGTCGGCGTCGAGGAAGACGATCTCGTCCTCGTCAGAGCCATGCCCACTGAAGTGAACGACGCGGGGCTTGTGTTCGTTTAGCGCCTGTAGAAGGTCTTCGGTTCTAACCGCCCATCGAGAGTGGAGCTCTACCGAGTCCCTGTACTCCGACAGACGGATCTGCTGGGTTATGCTGCGGACCTCCTCGTCAAGCCGTAGCTGCTCCTGATCGCGGGGATTAGCGGCAAAGAAGAGCACTTTGATCTTCTCCGGCAGCTTCCGGACGAACTCCTCGCTCAACCGTTCGGAGTACAGGCGGTTCTGCTTCTCGGCCTCGCGCGTGAGCGCCCTGGCGTGGCGCATCTCCTCGCCCCGACGCTTCTTAAACGCAGAGTCCTCTTTCTTCTGCCTGTTGGCAACCGCACGGTCGAGATGCTTCTGGGCGTCGTTCAAGTCGGACATGACCTTCGCAATGTCGCCCTCGTACTTCGCGATCTTATCCTGGCAACCGGCGACTTTGTCCCTCCTGCTCTCAATCCGGCGCTGTTTGGAGCGCAACGTGGAAGGGCTGGTCTTGGCGGTGATGCTCCGTTCGATTCGGCTGATCGCCGCCCGCAGTTTCCCGGCCTTCTCTTCCTCGTCGCCCTTCTTCTTTTCAAGCCCGGCCTTTTTCTTTTGCAGCTTCGCCAGTTTCGTCCGATACAACTCTTCCGACATTTCTGTCTCCCATGCTGTCGCGATCATCCTCACCAGAATGCTTGTGTGTTCCCCTCCCACCAGAGGATGTTGAGACGCGGCGGGCGGGGCTTCCGAGATTCAGCCGAGCCCCGCCCGCGATCTCGCCTGCCCGTCATTGCGGGCTACCCTCTAGGCGGGTTGGGATCGGAGCCGTAAGTGTGCTCCGTCCGGATCTTGCCATCGCGGCCGTGTATGACCACCTGACCCTTTGCCTGGGACTTCGCCAGCCGGGTCCCGGCCTTTTGCGCCGCCTTCTGCGTTGAGTGTGTGCTCGACGCCCGGCTGGAACCCGCGCCTTTGACCTTCCAGCCACTGCCGGAACTCTTCGTGACATGGTACGACTTTCTGCCGCCCGAGTTCTTGCTTTTGGCCACCTGCTCTCACCTCCTAACCGAGCGTCCCCCGCTCCGCTAGCCAACGAACATACCTTACCCTTGCGTTGATAATTTGTCAACATGACCCTAAAGTATACGATTAGAAAAGAGAGGTTTGGCCCCGGGCTTCTTGCTCAGACTTGTGGAACCGACGCTTGTCGTCGAGATAGGTGAGGTTCAGCTTCTCCAAGCGGATCTGGAGTGCGGTTGAGGACACGTTAAAAGTCTCGCGTAGATGGTAGAGGTGGTGCCAGTTCTGAAGGTTCAAGCCCTGAAGCCTCGGCAGAAAGAGCCTGGCCGGCATCAGCAGGTAGCCCATGAACTCGTTGGCGTTGCGTTCGTCTCGCTTGTCGAGCCCGCTTTCGGGGACAGGGGCCGAGTCGAAGGCGAGGTCAGGCAGGGAAGCATGGTCGAGTGCGGCATGGTCTACATGCAGCACCCAGTGGCCGATCTCGTGGGCGATGGTGGTGTTGTACAGCTCAGGCGAGTCCTCGAAGAGCGAAAGCCGACCCTCGTTAAGTACGATGAGCCGCTTTTCAGGGACGAGTGCCCCGTGGGTCGTAGTGCCCGGCTCCTCCGGTATCTCGTCCCAGAGGATATTCAACTCGAGGTTTTCGGCAACCGACTCTGCGCTGACAGGCGGCTCGAGTACCGCCTCAGTTTCGCGCTCGTAGCGGGTCAGGAGATTGTCGGCCAGGGACTCCAGCTTTTCGGAGCTGAAGTACTGGCCTCGCACCTGGTTACCTTTCCCGGTTCTGTCGGTCGCCGAGCGCTCTTCTGTAGTCTTCCTTGGAGCGGAAGTCGCCGTCGGTCGAGCGCCGGAGCATCTTGACCATATCTGCGTCAATGTACTCCGCCAAATCAGATGGAATCTTGCCCGCCAGGAGTACTAACTCGTCGGGGTCCGCGTCGAGCGCCTCCGCCATGTTGAGTATCACTCTTTCGCTGGGCGGCTCCATACGCGCGTTCTCGATCTTGGAAAGATAGGTGAAGTCGATGCCGGCCTGGGCCGCGAGGTCCCGCTGGCTCAACCGCCGCTCCTTCCTTAGCTCCCTTACCCTTTCGCCGAAGTTCATGTCTCCACGCCCTTTCTCGCCAGCGTCATATTACGTAGTGTTGATACTCAAGTCAACGGTACCAAGCATCCCTCAAATTCCGGGTGAGCACGGTAACAGGCCAGCTTCCGGCCAGGCTACCGACTTGCCTTTCCACGGGCAGTCGCGGCCGTTTCGGGCGCTAAGCCTTCAGCCGCGACCGAGGATGCGTTCCAGCATGGCCTCTACGTAGGTCTTTTTGTCCTCTTCCTGGAAGAGGACGTGCCGGTCTTCGAGGTCTTGCTTGCTCATGCCCCAGTACTCGATCTCGTCGTATGGGGTGTTGGAGATGATGAAGGAGTGCAGGGTCACGCCAGGGTCGGCGAGGCGGTCTTCTATCTCCTTGATGGTGTTCTTGAATTCGATCTTGGGGTCTTCTACCCCCCTGAGCCGGGTTATGCCCTTGGGGTCGATGAAGGTCACGTATTGGTGGTCTCCATCTAGCAGCCAGAGGATGAAGTCCGGATAGAAGTTGCCGGCCTCGAAGAAGCCGATGCCCTTGCCCCGGCTCATGTTCCGTAGCAGGTACAACTCCCGGTCTTCGAAGACCTCGGGGCGCCTCTCGTAATATGACTTGAGATCCTTTACGAACTGCTGCTCGCCTTCGTTCAGGGCGACGGGCTTTACGGCTACGTCCTTGTTCTTGAGATGAACGAGCGGCCTGTAGAGATGCCGGTCGAAGGAGAAGATATCGAGGGCGCCCCACTCCAGGGGCTCCAGCCTGCCGTCTTCTATTGCCGTCTTGAGGTCTCGCAGCTCTCTCAAGTAGTCTTCGGCGGAGGCTTCGACCTGGAAACGATACTCTTCGAGGAAGTTGGAGTCGTCTGCTGTTAGCTCCTGGTACTGGAGGAAGGCGGACTCGAACTCGGCGCGCCGGGTATCGTAGTATTTCTTGCAGTATGCCTTGAGGAGAGAGGTGGCGATCTCCTGCCAGGTACGCACCCGCCGCCCGAGGCTTCCGGAGGCGAACTCCAGATCCTCGGAGGGGATGGTGAGCTCGTACCAGTCGGGGTTCTTCAGCAACTCGGCCATCTTCTCCCGGGAGACGGTGAGGTTGTGCCAGCCGCGCTCTTCCTTGTGGCGCACGAGTTCGAAGTAGACTTCGTCGAGGTCCATGAAGGCGAGGTGGCGGATCTCCAGCTTGCGGGTGTTGTCGCGCACGGCGGAGACGGTGCCGTTCCTGCTGCCCAGAGCACTGATCTTGGGGTACCAGTCGAGCTTGACGGTGAACTTCCGGGCGGCAGCATCGCCCAGAGAGGCAGGAAGGTCTAGCTCGGGTCTGGGGCCGTTTTTCTTGAAGTCCCCGCCCTTGCGGAGGCGGATGGTCTTGAGCTTCTTGCCGTTCAGGGTACTGAGGACTGGGAGGACCATCTCTTCTATGTCGTCGTTGGACGGTAGGCCCTCTTCTTCGAGGTGCTCCTTGAACTGCTGCATGTAGTCCGCGCTGACGCCGAAGACGCCCAGGGTTTCGAGGATGCCGACGTGACGAGGGTGGCGGGTGGCCGGTATGCGGGAGCTGCGCTTGAGGCTGAAGTCCAGGCCCTTGAGGCGGACGCCGCGCCCGAAGAGCTGGATGATCTGGGAGCCCTCGTTCTTGCCCACGTTCATGAGGCCCATGCTGCTGACCCGCCAACTGCTCCAACCCTCGGTGAACTTCCTGGCCCCGACCAGGAGGTTGACGCTGGACTCGCGGGTATTGAGGTCGTCGAAGAGCGAGCCGGAGACGCTTTGTTCGGAGACGACGATCTCCTCTTGCTCCTCCAGGAGCTTGGAAAGCGCCGAAGGGTCGCCCACGTTGACAACGCCAAAGGGCTCGTTGTCTCCGAGACGAAGCGAGACCTCGCCCTCGGCTCCCTTGAGCACGCCCGCGTGCAGCCGGGCACCGGCGGAGCCAGCCGCGTTGAAGAAGCCGGATAGGATGGAATCGTAGAGCGCGTCAGCCGTGAGGCCCTTGTCCGCGAGGTATGCGAAGCTATCGGCGAAGAGGTCGCGGCCCTTGAAGTTGAGGCCGGTGCTGCCGCTGATTAAGGTGTCCAGGATGCCGGCGCTCTCCTCGCGCTCGCGCGCGAAGCGGGCAAGGAAGAGAAGTATGTTGACCACGTCGGTGCGGTCGCCCTTGCTTGGGCTCTTGGTTACGCTGGATCCGACGAACATCCAGAGCGGACGTTCGAGACCGTAGGGGCGGAACTCCTTTTCGCGGTCCTCGTAGAGAAGTTGCTGCTGATGGAAGGAGAGCAGGGCCGCCACGAGGTAGCGGTGGCGGAAGGACTCGTCGCCGCCCTCTTCGAGGTTGAGGACCCGGTAGTCCTTGCCGTAGCCATCGCCGTGGAAGTAGCGGTATGAGTAGTCGAAGAGGATGCA
>Ga0136616_10001440_pt1 | contig 12480 bp, 18 predicted proteins | sample AntDrymUQ2992106_2_FD_106648 | JGI IMG/M metagenome (GOLD analysis project Ga0136616, IMG submission 106648) | Polar desert sand microbial communities from Dry Valleys, Antarctica - metaG UQ299 (21.06) | ecosystem: Environmental > Terrestrial > Soil > Desert | place: Antarctica: Dry Valley...
CTTCGTGCTGGGGATCGCACTTCAGCCGGTTGCGGATTGAGTCTTCCCCGCGGGCTTATGTCAACCAGAAAGCACCGATTTCCAGGTCAAGTCTCCATAACCATTGTTATCGAGCGCTCGTTGATGGGCCCCCCGGGGTTGAGCGAGGAGCGGGGTGCCCCCGAACCTGCCCGATCAAGCCCAGGGAAGTGGCCGTGGCCCGATGTTGCACCTCCTGAGCACCGCGTCCTACTCAGGAAACGCGCCACGCAGCGGGACGGCTGCCGGGTTCTCGGTATCCCGGAGAACTTGCTTTCTCTCGGGTAGGTGTGAAGTCGTGTTGCTCCACCTTGTTCCAGTCACGTCTTGGTGACCGTCGAGATGTATGACGTGGGATAGCTGTCAAGGACCGTCAGCCAGCCGCCGGGCATTCCAGGGTCGAAGTTGGTCGGCGGCGCCGTGTAGCGGGGGGCGCAGGCCACGGCGTCGGGCTGCCCCCTGAACATGCCACATGCGGTACCGGGCGCCCGTGTAGTTCTCGACGATGGCGCTGCACCGGTCTGCTGCCCTGACGTCGGGGGCGGCTCTCGCCTGGCTGGGTGGGGTCTTATTGACGAATGTCTTTAGGAGCTACATCTGATATGGCGGTCGAATCCCGGAAGCTCGCGGCGAGGCTACGGAAGAAGTCCGTGCGGGTGATGACCCCCAGCACCCGGCCCTCGTCGACGACTGGAGTGATCAGGACGCGGTGGTGGATGAAGGTTTCGGCAACCTGCAGGTCGGAGTGGTCGGGGCCGACGTCGACGTGCTCGGTGAGCATGTGCTCGGCGATCGGATCGGTGGCGCACTGGGCGCGCTTCTCGAAGACTTCCTCGAGCCCCTTAGGCACGAATCCCGCGTAGGCGATCTCCTTGAGATAGCCCGGAAACAAGGCGCCAAGGAACTCCCGCTCGCCGAAGACGCCAGCGAACCGCTCACGGTCGTCTATCACCGGCAGAGCTACCTCACCGCTGTCCAGCAGCTGCTGGACAGCGGAGCCAACAGGCGCCTGGGATCTGAGCAGGGGCACCTCGCGCACAACGTTCTCGCTGACTCGACGAGGACTCACAAGCAACACTCCGCAGTGGTCGGGGTCATAGGTAACGAACGACCAGGTAGCCGGTGGCCAGCACCATGGAGAGCGCCGTCGCAGGCAAGCCGGCCTTGAGGAAGGTCACGAAGGAGATCGGCTGACCCGCGCGGGCGGCCATGCCCGATGCCGCGACGTTCGCGGCGGCTGCGATGATCGTGGCGTTTCCGCCGAAGCAGGCGCCCATCGCCAGAGCCCACCAGTAGGCGTCGTCCCCGCCGGCACCTTGGAGCTGCTCGACGACCGGGATCATCGTGGCGGTGAAGGGGATGTTGTCGACCACCCCCGAGCCAAGCGCTGACAGCCAGGTGATGCCCAGCAGCTCGGCGGAGCGGTTTCCTCCGGTCAGGTCCCCCAGAGCGTTGGCGACCTCCGCTATCGCGCCGGTCTCCTCGAGCGCGCCCACCATCACGAACAGGCCGATGAAGAAGAACAGGGTGGGCCACTCGATCCCGGCGAGGGCCTTCTCGAGCGACTGCCGGGTCACGAGCAGCATCACCGTCGCGCCGGCAAGCGCCACGGTTGCAGGCTCGAGCCCGACGGCCTTGTGGACGAAGAACAGGACAATGGTGCCGACGAGAATCGGAACGGTCCGCTTGAGCTCGTCGCGGTCTTCGATCGAGCGCTCGGCGTCGAGCTCCATCACGCGTTCGCGGGCGTCCGGCGCGACCCTGAGGCGAGGGCGGTAGGCCAGGTAGAGCAGAGGCGTGACGACGATGAAGGCCAAGGCCGCGATCGGGGCCAGGTTGACGATGAACTCGCTGAACGAGAGCCCGGTAGCCCCCGCGATAATGATGTTGGGCGGATCCCCGATCAAAGTGGCAGTGCCGCCGATGTTCGAGGCGATGATCTCGATGATCACCAGCGGGATGGGGTCAACGTCCAGCGCGTCGGCTAGGAGGAAGGTGATCGGCACCATCAACAGGACCGTCGTGAGGTTGTCCAGAAAGGCCGAGAGGACCGCGGTGGTGAGCGCCAGAGAGGCCGTGACCGCCAGGGACCGACCACGCGAGATCTGACCGGCCCTGATCGCGAGGTAGGTGTAGACGCCCGTGGTCTCGGTCAGCTTGACCATGAGCATCATTCCGGCGAGCAGGCCGATGGTGTTGAAGTCGACCGCCTCGATCGCGTGCTCTTGGTCGATCGTCTGCGTGACGACCACCAGCGCGGCTCCAGCCAGCGCGACCTTCGTGCGGTCGACCCGCTCGGAGGCGATAGCCACGAGCGCGATCACGAAGATCGTGACGGCGACGGCCATCAGGCAGGGCCCCGGGCCGGTCGGAAGCCCAGGCGAGAGCCCCGGGGACGAGGGCTAGCGGGGAGGCTGGGAGCGTGAGTACTGGGCATGCGCAGCGCATGCCGACCAGTCTTCCCGGCTCACCGGGGGAGAGCCTATAGGAGAGCGTTCACCAGCGCCTGCGCTCGGGCGGCGTGTCGCGCCGGTTGCCCTCCTGCCGCGTCGGCGATTGTCAGCGGGGCGCCAAGCCTGTTCGCTAGATCGCCCGCCACACACGCCGCCACCAGGGCCTCATCCGAGCCGTCGACCGCACAGAGCAGGCCACCTCCGAGGGGCCACGGCTGTCGCAGGCGTGCGGGTGCGACTACCACCGGGCAGGGAGCCGATCTCTCCAGGGCGTGGTGTAGGTCCTCCGACCAGGCTCCTCCCCGCAGGTGCGAGGAGCTCGGGGCGACAATCAGCTCCGCCTCCGACTCGACGGCGGCTGTCACGACGCGCTCCGAACTCACGCGGCCGTCCTCGCGAGCCCGCGGATGGGCCAAGATCAGCTCGGAGTCCAGGTGCAGGGACAGGAAGCGCGCGACCCTCGCGGCAGAGCGCGCGCTCCGAGACCCCGCCACGCACAAGAGAATCGCCGCCACGCCCCCGGGCCCTCAGCTGCCCTCACCGCGTCCACGCGGCCAGGTCTTCAACCGCTTGAGCATCCTCGTCGGACGCTGATCGAGCTCCTCCTCGCCTATGCCGAGCACCTCGGCCATGTCCCCGGCATCGGTTTGATCGATGACCATGCTCAGGATCGGCAGGTCCTGGCGATCCAGCTGGGAGGCCAGGGTGGCTCTCGCCTCGCGCTCCACGGCCGGCATCACCGAGTGACCTCGCGCGACCGCTCGCAGGCCCTCGAAGAGCTCGTTGGCCGGGCTCGCCTTGTCGAGCAGCCCGTCGGCCCCGGCCAGGAGCGCTGATAGGGCCACCTCACTGTCGGCAAAGGCCGAGTAGACCATCACCCCCGGCGCCCGGGGCAGGCGCTTGAGCTCGCGGCAGAGCTCCAGGCCGTCCCCGTCGGGAAGGTGGTAGTCGACCAAGGCGACGTCGGGAGCGGCATGCCTGCACTTGAAGAGGGCTTCGCTCACCGCACGGGCCACCCCGGTGACCACGAACCCCGGCTCGGCTCTCAGCAGGGCAACGAGGCCGGCGCGGACCGCTGCGTGATCGTCGACTATCAGCAGGCGCAAGGCGGTCGGGTTCTCACCCGGTCTCGGTGCTCCTGGACCCGGCCAGGCGCATGACGGTCAAGAGGACTCCTGCTCCCACCAGGGCGAGCAGGGTCTCCCCGCCTTCGAAGCCTGCACCGCCCTGATCGGTCAGCAGCTTGTAGAGGCCACCGCCGATCAACGCCCCGGCCGCCCCCGCGACCACCGCGCCGATCACTCCGCCGGGGAACTCCCCGCCTATCAGCCAGCTGACGAGGAACCCCATGCCCACGCCGGCAAGAACCCAGTTGAGGACAGCCATTGAACGTTTCCCCACGCGGTGGTTTCTCTCGTCTGCTGAGAGGCTCTCGCTCGAGCGGGCGACCGACTATGAGGGCGGCTGTGTATGAGCGGGCAGGAGAGCCCCCCAAGCGGACCTAGGGCTCGGCCAGGCCGCGTCGAATGGCGTAACGCGTCAGGTCGACGCGGTCGCGCATGCCCAGCTTCTCCAGGACGTTCGCGCGGTGGCGTTCGACGGTCTTCTCGCTGATGATCAAGAGCTCGGCTATCTCGCGACTGCTGTGACCCTCGGCGATGAGCTTGACGATCTCCGACTCGCGGCCTGACAGCGGGTCGTCGGGGATGGCCTCTCCGTTCCTGGCCCGCTCGAGGTGGTCCCGTATCAGCGCCTTGACCGCCGCGGGGTAGATGAACGCATGGTCGCGCGGCAGGCCTCGACGAGGTCGCGATCGGCGACGGTCTTCAGCACGTAGCCCGAGGCCCCGGCCGCCAGCGCCTCGAAGAAGTAGCGTTCGCTGTCGTGCATGGACAGGATCAATACGCGTACCTCGGGCTTTCGCTGTGAAATCTGGCGCGCCGCCTGAATTCCCGTGAGGCGAGGCATGGTCACGTCGAGCACCGCGAGGTCGGCCTCGGTGTGAATCAGGGTCTCGACGGCCTCGGCCCCTCCCCGACCTCGGCCACGACCTCCAGGTCGGGCTCGGTGTCGAGCACCATGCGCAGCCCGCGACGGACGACGGCGTGGTCGTCGGCCAGCACTATTCGTGTCTTGAGCGGGATCGTCATCTCGGACTCGCCCGGAGAGTCACCGTGGTCCCCTCGGAGTCGCTGTCGATGTCCAGCTGAGCGCCGAGGAGAAGCGCGCGCTCTCGCATCCCCTGGATGCCCGCCCCCGGCTGGGCTCCGTTGATTCCCCGGCCGTCGTCTCGAACGGTGAGCGACAGCTCGCCTGTGGCCGGATCAGTCACCAGGCCCACCAAGATTCGCGTCGGCTCGGCGTGGCGCAGGGCGTTGGTCACCCCCTCCTGGGCCACCCGGTAGAAGACCACCTCCGCTTCGGGGCTGAGCTGGGGCAGGGCGCCTTCGACATGCCTCTCGATGGCAATGCCCGAGCTCTCCGACAGGCGGTTGGCCAGCGAGGCCAGTGCGTTCGCGAGCCCGAGGTCGTCGAGGGCCTCGGGCCTCAGCCGGCGGGCGATGTCGCGCACGTCCTCGAGACTCGAGCGTGCCTGTTCGCGGGTCTCGGCGAGCTCGGTCTGCATCTCCCCGTCGACGAGTCGCGACAGCCGGTCGATCTGCAGCACGACCGCGGTCAGGCTCTGCCCGACCTCGTCGTGCAGCTCACGGGCAACGCGCCGGCGCTCTGACTCCCTGAGCTCTTATCGAACGGCTGGCACTGTCCTGTCGCTCGGCCTCGAGACGATCGAGCATCTCGTTGAAGGCGCGGGTTAGCTCGACGATCTCCACCTCCTGCCCGTAGACGGGAATCCGCCGCCCGGGACGCAGCGGCTCGACCCGGCGCATGAGCGTTGTCAGGCGCTCGAGCGGCGTGAGCGCCTGCCGAAGGAGCACGAGATTGATGAGCAGGATGATCGAGAGCCCGGTAACGACCACGACCACCTCGCGCAGGTGAGCAGGCGAACTCACCGTCGCGGGGGTCAGCACGAGCACGGCGCCCGCGACGGCGATGACCAGAGCGTTGGTCAGGAAGATCCGCTGACGGAGAGTGAGGCCGCGCATTGAACCCAACCGTAGCTCTGCTCCTCGTCGCAGAGCAGAATGGGTGGGGACCCCCATTCCCACCGCTCACTCGCGCCGGCGGCGACCGTCGCGCTGCCACGTAGCCCGGGCGATGACGTGGGCGCTCACCGGGGCGGTGAGGAAGAGAAAGGCAGCGATCAACACGGCGCGACCGGCGGTCACGCCACCGCCGGCGAGCACCGAGGCGAGCAGGAAGGCCACGATGCCGAGCACCACTGCTTTGCTCGCAGCGTGGATCTCGTTGTAGGTGTCCGGCATCCGAAAGATCCCGACCACGCCGAGAGTGCTCACCACGAGCCCCAGGACGACCAACACGTCGGCGGCTACGGCCAGCGCGCCATCCATCAGAACACCTTTCCCTCGCCGTGAAAGCGCGCGGCGGCGAGAGTCGAGATGAAGGCCAGCATCGAGAGGATGAGCGCGGCGTCGAGGTAGAAGGACACGCCCTCGGCGTCGGACCACAGCACGAGCAGCCCGACCAGGATCAGGATCAGCGTGTCGAGCGCCAGGATGCGGCTCGGCGTCGAACGGGCTCGGAGCACGAGGACTGCGCAGGCGATCACCAACCCGGTGAGCCAGAGCGCCGCTGCGTAGAAGACGACGTCGTGGATCAAGGAAAGACCGCCCGCTGGTGCTTTTCGTAGAAGTCCGCGAGGTGATGCCGAACCGCTTCGGGATCGCCGGCATCCAGGACGTGTATGAGCATCACCCGCTCTTCCCAGTCGACGTCGACTAGGCACTCGCCGGGTGCAAGCGTCAGCGCCAGGCCCGAAGCTGCCACGCCCGTCGGGGTCCGCTCGCCGATCGGGATCGTAACGAGACCCGGCTTGTCCAGCGGTCGCCGGCCGACGACGGTCGCGCTCACCCTCCAGGTGCCGAGCAGCACCTCCCACAGAACCGCCGCCGCGAAGCGGGGGAAGGCCAGCACCCTGCGCACGTAGGCCGCTGGGCTCGGGCCTCCTCCGGTCCACAGGTCCGTGCGCAGGGCGAACAGCAGGGCGGCGCCGAGCACTGCGCCGGTCAGGAGGTCGAGCGGGTCGAGGCTGGCGAGGGTCAGCGCGTAGATCCCCACGAGCAGCAAGAGCGCCAAGGCGAACCTCACGGTCCCCCCTCCTGGACCGCCTCGGCGGCCTCCTGTCCTGCTCTGAGCAGCGGCTCCGGCCACAGCCCGAGAGCCACCACCAGGACCATCAGGACGATCGGGACCGCCTGGACCAACCTGCCGCTGGCCGGCGTCCGCCGCTGCTCGCGCCAGAAGTCGTGCTGGTAGATCTGGAACATGTAGAGGAACGACAGGGCGCCGCCGAGGAACAGCAACGCGACAAGGGCGACGCTGTCCTCGGTCACGCCGGCGCGGAACACCTCCACCTTGCCGAAGAAGCCCGCGGTCGGCGGCACGCCGGCGACGCTGAAGGCGCCGACGGCGAAGACCAGGCCCACCGCCCAGCCCCGGACCTCCAGGGATAGGAAGAGCAGTGCCTTGTTCAGCGCGTTGGCGATCGCGTAGACGACGGCCGCCGTCAGCCCCACCGCCCCTGCCACGCTGAGGGTCACCAGCACATACCCCGCCTGGCCGACCGCCGAGTAGGCCAAGACCTCCGCCGCCGATCGACGGGAGACGCTCTGCAGGGCCCCGTAGAGAATGCTCGCCGTGCCCAGACCGATCAGCACTGGCGCACCGAGCTGCAGCGCCTCGGGCATCACGCCCGCGCCGAAGCGCAACAGGCCGTAGCTGCCGATGTTGGCGACCGCACCGCTCAGCATGGCGGCTACTGCCGGAGTCGCGCTGGTGTACACGGTCGGGAGCCAGAAGTGGAAGGGAAAGAGCCCGAGCTTGACGCCGAAGGCGACGAAGATCGCGACGGCGATCAACAGCACGATTCCCGAGTCGGCGCCCTGCAGGCGTTCGGCGACGGTGGCCATGTCGAGGCTGCCGGTCACGTGGTAGATGGCCGCCACCCCGATGAGGAACAGGAAGGAGCCCAGCAGGTTGACGACCGCGAAGATGAAGCCGGCGGTCAGCTGGCGCGACTTGTCCCCGTAAGCGGCGAGCACATACGAAGCGATCATCGAGAGCTCGAAGAAGACGTAGAAGCTGAAGACGTCCGCGGTCAGGAACAAGCCCGTCAGGCCGGTCGCAAGGAGAAGCACCAGCGCTGGGAAGCGGGGTGAACGGATCCCCGCCGCGACCTCGTAGACCAGCGCGCTGACCAGGACCGCCACCGAGGTGAGCGCGAACAGCGCGCCCAGGGCGTCGGCCCGGAGGGTGATCCCCACCCCACTCGGCCACCCCCCCGCGACGCCCTCGAGCGGCCCATCGGCGATGACCATCCCCAGGAGAACCGCCAGGACTCCAAGCGCGAGCCCGAGGCAGCCGGCGGCCAGCCAGGCCGCCCCGCGCCGCCGACCGTCGACGAGTGCGAGCATGACGCCGCCGAACCACGGCAGGGCCAACGCCACGGCGAGCATCAGACCTCGAGCTCCTCGCGCTCGAGGTTCTGCTCGTGGCGCGCCTCTGCGTGCGAGAGCTCGTCGAGGTCGACGGTGTGGGCCGAGACGTACACGCGGTAGGCGACCACGAGCAGCAGCGCCGTCACCGCGAAGCCGATCACCAGGGCGGTGATCGTCAGGGCCTGGACCAGGGGATCGCTGACCCGCTCGCCAGGGGCCGGATCGACCGGCGCGCTTCCCCGGGTGAGGCCACCGGCCATCAGAGCCAGGTTGGCCGCGTTGGACACCAGCACGATGCCGACCACGATCCGGAACAGGTCCGGCTTTAGCAGCAGGAAGGCCCCGGAGCCAAAGAGCACCCCGACGCCGATCGCGTAGGCCAGTGTCACTCGGGCTCCTCCTTCGTGGTGGCGATCGCGCCCAGGATCCCGAGAACGGCGCCGAGGACCAGGGCGAAGACGGTCACGTCGAAGGCGACCGCGGTGATCAACTCAGCCGTCCCGACCTTCACGACGCCCCCGCCCGGCGCGGGCAGATGGGTCAGCAGCTCCGTGCCTCGCGCCGCCAGCGCGGCGGCGAGGAGTATCGCGCCCGACAGCCCGCAGAACGCAACCACGGGCCACCAGCTCACGGCGACCCGTCGCCCCGCATCACCAGGCGCTGCAAGCCACTGCAGGACCACCGCGAGGGCGGCTACCACCCCGGCGGCAAAGCCGTCGCCCACGTCGGCGTAGCCCTTGACGAGAATCGCGCAGGCTACGACCAGGATCGGGGCGTACAGTAGCTTCGCCACCCTCTGGGTGAGCACGGTGTTCATCTGCTGTCCCGCCGGCGCATCAGTGCGGTGACGCCGGCCACCGCCACGCCGATCACCGTGATCTCGACGAGCGTGTCGAGCCCGCGGAAGTCGGCCAGGATGGCGGTCACCACGTCCTTGGCGTGCGCCTCGGGGGCGAGGCGGACGTGGTCGGCCGAGACAGGACGAGCTGTAGCGGGAAGCGAGAGCGCACCCCACGCGAGCGCAAACGCCACGCCACCCGAGACCACCGCGACCAGGGGGTCGCGCCAGCGTCGGCTGCTCATGGTCGTGATCTGTGCCTCTCGCCGAAGCACCTCGGCGGGAAGCAACGCCAGCACGCCGAGGAACAGCACGGCGACGACGCTCTCCACCAGCACGGCCACCAGCGCGACATCAGGCGCGCCCAGGAATGCGTACACCCCGGCCAGGCCGTAACCGACCGTTCCCAACGCCAGGACAAGGGTGAGGTGGCGGCGCGGAACCGTGGCCGCCAGAGCGGCTACGACCGTCAGGGCGAGCATCAACAGCAGGCCGAGATCGCGTAACTGAACGGTGCCCGCCTGGTAGGTGCGGCCGCCCGGGGCGGCCACGAGCGCCACCGCCACGAGGACGCCGGCCGGCACCAGCACGGCCGCGACACGAGTGCGAAGGTCGCGCACTTCGAGCTGGTGGATCCGGTCCGAGGCACCGTTGAGCGCCTTCACCAGCCATACGTACAGGCGCTCGGGTCCAACGGAGACACCGAGCCGAGCTAACGCGGCCAGTGGGGCCTGCAGCGCACCGCTCAGAGCGAGCAGCGCGACCCCGCCGGCGTAGGTGGCGAGGGCCATCAAATTCTCCGTGCGCAGGTCGAGGTAGTAGGCCGCCGTGGTCTCGACTGGAGCTCGCACGCTGGCCTCGGCCGCTGCCGACGCAAGTCGCGTGAGCGGCTCGGGGGTGATCCCGGCCGCGAGCGCCACCAGGGCGAGCGCAGCCACCGGCAGCACCAACAAGCGCGGGACCGGGCTCGCTGCCCGCTGTTCGGCCCCGGTGAAGATGACCAGCCAGAAGCGCCCCAGGTAGGCGAACGTGAGGGCGGCCCCCGCTGTGCTGGCCACCGCAAACGCCGGTCCGCGCTCGACCGCCGCCTTGAACAGCAGCTCATCGGCGAAGAACCCCACCGTCAACGGCAACGCGACGACGGTCGCCACCGCCACCCCGCTGGACAGCGCGAGTAGCGGCATGCTCTTCGCCAGGCCGCCGAGCTCGGAGAGCCGTTTGGCGCCCGTCGCTTCGGTGACTGCGCCCGCGGTCAAGAACAGAGCGCTCTTGGCGATTGCGTGAGCCGCTACGTAGAAGGCCGCTGCCGCCGCCCCCGCGGCGCTGCCGAGCCCGTACATGAAGACCACGTAGCCGTACTGGGAGAACGTCGAATAGGCGAGGACGCGCTTCATGTCGTCCTGAGCCAGCGCCAAGAGGCCGCCGACCACCACCGAGACCGCTCCCACGACCAAGAGCCCGTGGAGCAGGACCCCGCTGGTCTCGACCAGCGGATAGACCCTCCCGATCAGCAACACCCCCGCCGCGACCATCGCCGCCGAGTGCAGGTAGGCCGACACCGGCGACGGGGCGCTCATCGCCCTGGGCAGCCAGAAGTGAAAGGGCACCTGAGCGCTCTTTGCCAAGCCCGCGAGGACCATCAGCCCCGCGGCCAGCGCCACCGCGCCGCCCGGCTGGGCCCGCTCGAAGAGCTCCGGCAGCTGAAACGTTCCGTAGCGCGAGTAGAGGATCAGCGCCCCGATCAACAGCAGGACCGCCGAGACGCCCGTCACCAGCAGAGCCATGAGGGCGGCCCAGCGCGAGCTCGCCTCGTGGCGGTCGTAGGCGATCAAGAAGTAGGACGCGATCGCCGTCAGGTCCCAGAAGACGAACAGCAGCACGAGGTCCTGGGCGGTGGCGAGTCCGACCATGGCCGCCATGAACAGGACGAGCAGGCCGAAGAAGCGCGTCTGCTCGCGGTTCGAGCGCCCCTGATGACGTAGGTGACGAGGCAGGTAGCTCCAGGAATAGAGAAGGACGGCCGCGCCCACCCCAGTCGCCACCAGCGCATACAAGGCGCCGAGCCCGTCGAGTGAGAAGTGCAGGCGCAGGTCGAGGCTCGGCGCCCAGGGAGCGTCGACCTCGATTCCGCCGGAGAGCCAAAGGGCCAGCAGGGCGGCGAAGGAAGCCGGCGCACACAGAACGAGCGCCGGGACGAGCTTCGAGCGCCGACCCTCCGGCGGCTTGAGGTCGGCGGCCACGCGGGGGTTCTACCGAAGCCGGTGAGATGACCAATGGGTGGTAGCCCTACTCCTGATACAGCCTGAGCTCCATACGAATGGTCGCCCGCAACGGCGACGCTGCTTCTTCCGAAAGAGAGGAGCACGTCATGGGACAGAGCATCTTGTGTGGCATCGCCGGCCTGCTCGCCGCCGTCGCGATCGTCTACGCTGCTGCCTGGATGGCCCTCGCGCTCACCGGGCTCCTACTTTCCGCCCGCGAATCGCGACCCCGGACCGACCCCTAGGATCCCCTCCGAGAAGCATGTTCGCGGAGCACGAGCAGAGGCGCGGGTTGGGGCTCACCTTGGTCGTAGAGTCGCTGCCAGAGGCAGTGGTCGAGCGCCTCCCGCATACCTTGGTTCGACAGCCCGCCCGGCGAGCCGCCGCGCAAGCCCGATGCGTGCGAGCCCAGCGCGGCAGCCGCCGTTAACCGGATCGCTCGGCATCACCGCTGGCGCTGAGCGGCTGCAGACGCTCGGCGCGTGTCAAGGGCCGCGCCGCGTTTCGGTCCGCGACGACCAGCCGCGGCTGCATACCGAGCTGTCGGAAGTCGGCCAGAAGCTCGACCACAGGGGGCCGGGCCACGAGCTCTTCGACAGCACCATGCCCGATATCGAGCTCGACCAGCCAATCGAATGGTTTGTCGTAGTGCTGGTGGGCCCTGTCGAGCGGCACGAAGCGCACGGCGGCTACTCCCGGCATCTCGGCCAGTCGGGTTACCTGCTCGCGAACCCAGCTGTCGCCCTCGGCAGCGGGGAGGCGACCCGGCCGCTGTTCGAGCAGCGTAGCGTCACAGTGGCAGCCTACCCCGCGCGCTCCGATTGCTGCTGCACGCGACCGGAGGAAGGCCCGTGGCTCCCGAACCATCCAAATCACGCCGCCACGTCGCCCGCGCCTCCGACCGGGCGGGCGACGTGGCTGACTTTCTCCGCGAGGAGACCACGGGCGGGAAGCTCCTGCTCGCCGCCACTGCACTCGCTCTCCTCTGGGCGAATCTCTCCGAGGGGTCCTACAGGGCCGTCTGAGACGCCCACGTCGCACTCAGCCCCCAGTGGCTTCACCTCGACCTGGCGCTGGCCGACTGGGCCGCCGACGGCCTGCTCGCCGTCTTCTTCTTCGTCGCGGGGATGGAGGTCAAGCGCGAGCTGACGGTCGGAGAGCTGGCCGACCGCCGGTCGGCCTCCCTTCCGCTCCTGGGGCGACTTCGGCGTCGGTGTCCCGACTCATCAGGGCGGTCCTTTCGAGGGCCCCGCCCGGCGCGGGGCCTGTAGGCCGGCCGCCGCACGCGCAGCGTGCAAAGCTCGGCCGCCGGAGGGCCCAAGGCGGGCGGACGA
>Ga0136616_10001443_pt1 | contig 12464 bp, 8 predicted proteins | sample AntDrymUQ2992106_2_FD_106648 | JGI IMG/M metagenome (GOLD analysis project Ga0136616, IMG submission 106648) | Polar desert sand microbial communities from Dry Valleys, Antarctica - metaG UQ299 (21.06) | ecosystem: Environmental > Terrestrial > Soil > Desert | place: Antarctica: Dry Valley...
CGAGATCGGCGAGCATGAAGGGCCGGTCGGAGTTCACCTCTTCCTTCAGCCACGCCCGCATACGCCGGTGACCCTCGACGTCCGAATGGTGGGCAAGCACCAGGACGTTGATGTCAGGGAGGATCAATCCTCGTCCATCAGGTCGCGCACCGCCGCGTTGTTCGTCAGGTCGACCCCCGGCAGCGTGCCGCCACCCGCCCAGGTCACCGGCTCATAGCGGTCGCGGCCAGTGAGTGGACGCCGGGCCAGACGCTCCCGTAGCGCCTCGGTAACGAGCTCGCCGAGGGTCCGATCCTCATCGGCGGCGCGCCGCTTCGCTGCGCCGAGGACGTCGTCATCGATGCGTAAGGTCGTGCGCATACATCAGAGTGTACTAACGCTGCATCAAGATGCGCGGGGCGCGCCTCACCGGGCGGCTCGCGAAGAACCCCCGCTTCCTGCTCGCTCTCGGGCCCGGCGTCGGCGTAGGTCAGGCCAAGCCGCGCGGTGGACCGGGCGCTCGTCCGCGACCTCGCCGGCTGGCGCGGGCCCACTAGTTTCAAGCCCCAAACTTCGACCAGCGAGCTCGTCAATCGCGCCGGTGGATGTCTCGGCGCTGGGTCCCCTCCCTCACTCCTCGGACGGCAGGCGCCGTAAGGCGCCGCGTAGATCGTCGACGAACGCTCCGAGCGACGGTACCGCTCTCCCAGCGCGATAAAGGTCCATCGCTTCGACGATCTCCTCTGCAAACTCCGAGCCGCCTTGAGTGACGATGTGGCCTCCACGGTTAAGTGCGTCGATCACACGCTGCCGCCAAGCGTCGCGATCGTCCGTCGCGCGCGTCTCGGGCTCGGCCCCAAGAAGTCCAGCAAACGACGGGGGATCGGCAACCAGCCAGCGCTCCACACAGGGATCAGGGACTGCCACCACGGAAGCGGGGATGAGAGATTCGTCGAGCGCTTCGACCACCTCCCGACGGCGAGCCGCGACCCCGACGTCGTTCGCGTCGACCATGACGAGCAGCAGGTCAGGAGCGCCCGCGCTGCTTCGTAGGACATGCTGGAAGGCGGTGAGCTCCCGCTTGAGCCGGGGGATGCCCGATCGTGCGCTCGCGGGCCACAGATTTACAGTTCGTCGCTCCTCTCGGGCGCATCGCCGCACAACCGCTCGCGCGCAACTCTCGTGGGCCGCGTCCTCGCAGAACAGGTCGAGGCGGATAGCCAACGAGTCAGAGATCGAGCCAGCCGCGGCGAACGAGCGCGGCAACTCGTTCTGACTCATCGGGATCTTCGAGGAGAGCGCTGACCGCCTGGTTCTCCCAGAGGCCGGGGTCTCCAAGATGCTGGATGCCCGTAGCGGCACCGTCTCTGGTGACGCTGAAGACGCCGATGTCGGCCTTTCCACGACGCGCCCCCTCGAGCATTGCGGCGATGAACTCGGGTGAATGCGTGGTCACCACGAGCTGTGCGGCGCCGCGGCGGGCCACCTGGGTCAGGAGCTTCGCGATGCGGTTGAGGCGCTGAGGCTGAACCCCGTTCTCCGGTTCCTCGAAGGCGACGAGGCCGGTGTCAGCTGTCACCGCAATAGCACAGAGCGCCAGCACCCGCAGCGTCCCTTCCGAGACGACTCGCGACGAAAACGTCGTCCCGCCCTGCTGGATCTGGATGTCGAGCGTGCCGCGCTTGGTGTCGAGATCCACCTCGAGATCGTCGATCGCCGGAATCACGCTGCGGAGTGTCCGGCGCACCGCGGAGAAAGCCTTCGGCCGCCGCGTCTTCAGCCCGTAGAGGAACGGCGCGAGATGCTCGCCCTGCGCCCCGATATCGGGGACCTCGCGCGGCGCCGTCGCCGCACGCATTGCCGTCCGGGGGTCGAGGTAGTAAGTCCGCCAGCCGCGCAGCTCCTCGCGCACGAGGTCGAAGAGTGGGTACGGCGTACCCGAAAGGCGGGCATCAGAGAGCCATGTGTGGTTCGTGCTGATCTGCTCGTGGGACGGTCTCCCAACTCCCGCCTTCCTGACTAGGAGCTCTCCGTCGACGACCTCGATGCGCGCATTGCCCTTCGGCTGCCAGTCGATCTTTGTGTAGGTCAGATACTCATCGCCAAGCGACAGCACCGCGGAATCAGCGTCGATGTCGATCTGAACTCGATACCGCGCTCGCTCCAGCCGCCCGTTCCCGGGCGGCGCGGGAAGCGCAAGGTCGGCTTCCAGCGTGAAGTCTGCCGTCGATTGATCGAGCAGCTCCGGAAGCCCCCCGGGGGGTAGGGTGAACGCCTCGGCCGGGAAGCCGCGGATCGGCGGGGCGAGCGCATCCGCAAGCGTTCGCTGGGTGCCCGCGCGCGCGAGCATCTGGAAGGCATCTAAGATGTTGCTCTTCCCCGCCGCGTTGGGGCCCGCAAGGACGACCAGCCGCGGAAGAACGAGCTCGACATCGACGAGGGACTTGAAGCCCTTGATGGCGATTCGGCGAAGCATGTCTAAGTGCTCCTCAGCTGGAGGAGATGGAACGCGGCCCTACGCCACCTCATACGTCTTCATCACCTCGTCCCCGTAGTGGTTGATCACCTTGACGGCGATCCGCCCGGTCACGGGCACCCGGAAGGGGCGACTGCGCGTGCGATACAGCGTGGCCCACGCTTCCTCGTCGATATCCGCCCGTAGCGCTCGCTTGAGGCTGCTGTAGGGATCGTCCGCGCCGGTGAAGTAGGCCTCGCGGACGAAGAAGCTCTCGCCGTTGTAGCTCGTATCGACGAACCAGCAGGCGATGTCGTCGGTCGAGCTCGAGCGGACCTGGCCGGTCGTCGGGTCGTAGACGTCGACACCGCGGACCTCGGCGACGAGCCGGCCGTCGTCGGTGCGCTCGATGGTGACGTCGGGCTCGCCGAAGACCATGAACAGGTTGCCCGCGCCGGTCTTCTTGAGCAGCTCGTCGCCCATGGCGAGGTCGGGGTTCATGCGCACGAGCAGCACCGGCAGGCGGCCGAAACGCTTCTCCTCGGCGGCGACCGCCCAGCCGCTCGCGCCGTCGGGCTGGAACTCCTTGGCGACCTCGCCTGCGTGCGCGTCGAAGGACATCGCGCAGATGAGCAGGAGGTCGAAGCCGACGCCCTTGAGTGCCTCCTTGGCCGCCTCCTTGATCTGACCGGCGCCCACCGTGCTGTGTTCAGGACCGATCGCGACCGCGACGCGCCGCGTCTCGCCCGAGCGGTCGGTGAACTCGCCTTGGAGGTCGATCGTCTGCCCGGCGAAGGGCTCGAGCGAGTCGAAGTCGAGGTGCTCCTCGCGCACGGTGTTCTGCACGCCGGCCTTGCGCAGGTTCTCGAGCACCGTGTTAGCGAACGGCGCGCCCGACTCGCGCGTCTCTTCCGTGAGCGGCTGCTCCTCGAACTCGAGCATCCGGTGCGGCGAGAGCGACTCGACGGTGAAGGGACCGGCCACGCGCACGGCCTTCTTGTTCTCGTAGGGCTGGTCGAGCAGGAGCTCCTGGTCGGCGTGGCGAGCGATGGAAGCGTCGATCTCCTCGCGTGACATGCCGTCGCGGATGTCGGGGTTCTGGGCGATCGACTTCAGCGTGACGTGAGGTACGCGGCGGTAGACGAAGCCCTTGCGGACGTCGCGGTGGGTGTCGGTCGCGGGCTGGGGCTGATCTGTGAGCCTGGCCTCATGCGACTGACCTTCGGGAGAGTCGGCGAGGAGGTACGCGGGCAGCCGCGCGCCCATGACGCGGGTGCGCGCGAGCGCGAGCGCCACGCGCGACGTGTCGATGCCGATCCAACGCCGTCCCCATTTCTCGGCGACAACTGGGGTGGTTCCGCTACCGGCCGTGGGATCGAGGACAAGGTCGCCGGGGTCGGTGGTCATGACCAGGCAGCGCTCGATGACCTTGGTGTTAGTTTGGACGACGTAGACCTTGGGGTCGGTGAATGAGCCCGTGCCGGTGTCGGTCCAGACGTTATTCAGCGCCTGAGAGCGGAAGTCGTCAGCGTACCGTACGTACTGGAGGCTGTTGGCCGCAACGTGAAGCCGACCTGCCGCGGCAAGGCGCGACATGCCGTCTGGATTGGTCTTCCAGTAGCCCCTCCCGGGGCGATACGTCTTGCCTTGGAACTCGACGGGATAGTCCCCGGGCGGGCGCTGACTCGCCAGATTATCTGGCTTGTAGACCCTTGCCCCATCAGGAACACCTTGCTCTCCCCGGATCTCGGCAGCGGTCATCCCTCGATGCGAACCATCGTTGAACCGGAGCCATCGATAGCCGGCCCGACCCGCTGCGTCGCGCCAGATGGTGCGGTACTTCACAGTCTCACGGTCCTTGCCGTACCAGAGCAGGTAGTCCGCGGCCCCAGCAAGGTAAGCGCTTGTCGCGCTCGCTGTCTTCCAGACCGTGATCAGGCTCACGAAGTTCTCGCTCCCGAAAACCTCGTCCATCAGCCCTCGCACCAGATGCACGTTCTCGTCCCCGATCTGCACGAACACGCTCCCCGTGTCCGTCAACAGCTCCCTCGCCACCGCCAGCCGATCGCGCAGATACGTCAGGTACGAGTGGATCCCGAGCTCCCACGTGTCGCGGAAGGCCTTGATCTGCTCGGGCTGGCGTGTCGCGTCCTCGACCTTGCCGTCCTTGACGTCGCGCTTGCGCGTCGACACCTGCCAGTTCGACCCGAACTTGATCCCGTAGGGTGGGTCGATGTAGATGGTCTGGACCTTGCCGCGCAGGCGCTCCTTCTCGGCCAGCGAGCTCATCACGAGCAGCGAGTCGCCGAGGATGAGGCGGTTCGACCAGTTCTGCTCGTGCTCGTAGAAGTCGACGAGCTCCTCGAACTCGATCCCGTCGAAGTCGTCGAACAGCGTCATCTCCGGCTCGGGCTCGCCGGCCGCGGCGGTCTCGCGCAGGTTCTCGACGATGACGCGCGGATGGACCTTCTCCTGGATGTAGATCGGCACGCTCGGGACGGCGAGCGGCTCGCGGTCCTGCTCGTCCTTTCCGCGCCAGACGAGCTGCGGATCGAGCGAGGGGTCGCGCGGGTAGAGCGCCTGCTCGGGCTCACGCTCCTCCTCGGCAACGAAGGCGTGGAGCTCCTCGGTCGGGATGTTCGCGCGCTTCTCGTCGTGGCGGAGCGCGTCGACCGGGACCGGCCCCGCAGGTGCGCGCGTGCGCGGCGGCGGGCTCACGCGGGCACCCCGACCGCCGGTCCGACGAGCTCGCGGACCTCCGTCTCGGCGTTCCACGGGTCGCGGCACTCGAGGAAGGCCCAGCGCCCGTGCGAGCGCAGGTTGTTCACCGCCGGCACCCAGAGGGTCCACGCTGTCGCGACCTTAGCCTCCTTGTCGCGACGCTCGGCTCCCGAGACCTCGATCACGAGCTGGAGCGGGTCGTCGACGCCGCGGCCGTCATCGATCCGAGCCACGAAGTCGGGCACGTACGAGCGCTCCTCGCCGTTGATCGTGTACGGGATGGTGAAGCCGAGCCCCTGGTTCTTCACGTAGGCGATCACGTCGTCCATCGTCTCGAGCGACTGCGCGAGCTTGTGCTCCCAGCCCGAGTCGGCGACCACGTGGCTGACATGACAGCGCTCGGGCTTGGTGAGCATTATGGGCTTGGTGGTGTCGAAGTCGACGTAGCGGGTCGAGCCCGTCTGGTCGTAGGGCGCGAGCACGGCGAGCACCGCCGTCTCACCCGGCTCGGCAGCGACGATCGCGCGGTAGATGCGGTCGGCGGCGTCGTCGGCGTGGCGGAGGAGGAGCAGGAGCCCTGGAAAAACGTGGTCCTTGAGCGTCAGGCTCTCGGCCATCCAGGTCCGGGCGATGCGCGCGAGCTGCGGGAAGAGCCAGGGCCGGTCCGGGAAGTACCGCTGCACGAGCCGCCGGGCGAGGAAGAAAACGATCTCCTGACGGCGCGCGGCGCGCAGCTCATCGAGCGTGTGCGTCTCGCCCTCGCCGACGAGTCCGGCGATCTCCGTTTCGCTCGGTATCTCGTGCGTCGAGAGGGCGAGCTCGGAGCGGTCGTCGAAGGCGACGCGCAGCTGCTCGGTGGAGAGCTCGTGGCGGTAGCCGACGACGCGCGGGTAGGTGATCTCGGACGCCGCACGCTCCTCGAGGGCGCGCACGCGGGTGACCGGTTTCGCTGGCTTGGGAGCGCTCGCCGGCGCAGCCGAGGGGATGAACGAGAACGGCACCCCGTAGACCTCGGCGTACTCGGGCTCGAAGAAGCCCTCGTCGTTGACGGCGTAGCTGCGCCGGCGCAGCCCCCGCCCCACGACCTGCTCGCACAGGAGCTGCGTGCCGAACGCGCGCACGCCGAGGATGTGGGTGACGGTGTTGGCATCCCAGCCCTCGGTGAGCATCGACACCGACACGACGCAGCGCACGCCCTCGCCGAGCTTGCCGCGCTTGCCGACGGTATTCATGACCTCGCGCAGCAGATCCTCGTCGGTAAGCTCCTCGGCGTCGCGGCCAGGGAAGCGCTCGCGGTAGGAGGCCTTGAACTCCGCGATCTCGGCACGCGCGACCGCCTTGAACTCGGCGCTCATCTCCTCGCCGGACTGGAGCTGCTCGGAGTCGACGAGGATGGTGTTGGGCCGCGCGCTCAAACGACCGTCGCGCTCGTTCGAGAAGAGCGCGAGCTCGCCGGGGACGACGACGGTCGTGGCGTCGGCGAGCTGCTTCTCGTACCCCGCGACGTAGTCGTAGACGAGCTTTGAGACACTCGTGTTGTTGCAGACGACGATGAAGACCGGCGGGGTCGCGCCGCTGGGCTCGGCCTGCTCGCGCTCGCGCCAGCGGGCGTAGGACTTCTCGTAGTCGCCGTAGAGAGAGCGCAGCGCGCCCTCGAGCTCGACCGGCAGCCGTAGCTCGGACCCCTCGTTGCCCGCGCGCGCCCGGCCTTTGCGCGGAAGATCGTCGCGAATGCGCGACCACAGCTCGCGGTAAGTCGGCTGATCGCCGGCCATCGAGTCGTCGGCCACCGGAACGCGCGGGATCTTCACGAGCCCCGACTCGATCGCGTCGACGAGCGAGAAGTCGGAGACGACCCACGGGAAGAGCGTTCCCTCCGGATAGCCCGAGCCGCGCAGGAAGAAGGGCGTCGCCGAGAGGTCGTAGATCGCCCGGATGCCGAGCTTGCGCTGAATCGCCTCGAGCCCTCCGATCCACACGCGCCCCTCGCGCTCGAGGCGCTTGGCCTCGCGGCTGTCGTCGCCCGAGAGGCCGCCCTCGACCGTGCCCTCGCCGACGGCTCCGTTGTCGTCGGCCTGAACGTCGCCGCCTGCCCGCCGGCGGTAGCAGTGGTGGGCCTCGTCGTTGAGCACGACGATGTTCCGCTTCGTGCCGAGCTCGCGCGTGAGCCGCCGCACCATCTGATCCGGACTCTCGGTGAACGGGCTGTCGCCGCCTCCGGCGAGCAGCGCCTTGGTGGTCTTCGAGGCCGTCGCGGTCTCGCGCAGCTGGAAGGTGTGGAAGTTGGTGATCGCCACGCGCGCTTGGTCGAGGCGCTCGCGATCGATCGGCGGCACGAGGTCGAGCGCGCGGTAGTAGCTCTCGGGGTCCTGAGGCAGGAGCACGCGCAGGCGGTCGCGGATAGTGATCCCCGGGGTGACGAGCAGGAAGGCGTCCGAGAAACGCGGGTCCTGCGGATTCGCGCCCTTGTTTAGGGTTTGCCAGGCGATCAGCATCCCCATGACCACGGTCTTGCCCGTGCCGGTTGCCATCTTGAGGGCGATTCTCAGGAGGCCGGGGTTAGCGTCCTCGGCGAACTCGCGCAGCTCGTTGGCGATCCAGGCGTCGTTGAACTTCGAGGCGGCTTCGGTGAGGTAGATCGCCGTCTCCACCGCCTCGACCTGACAGAAGAACAGCCGCCGCTCGCGCTGAGGGTCGGTCCAGTGCTCGAGCAGGCGACGGGTCGTCGGGGTGACGCCCTGCCACCCCCCTCGACGCCACACGTCGACCTTCCCGCGGACGCGGTTGATGAAGCGGTTCTCCTCGATCCGGTCGCGCGTCCATTCCGTGTCGAAGTGGATCTGTGAGCGCTTCTTGGCCGCGGGAATCGGCATGAAGTAGGCGCTCTCGCGGCGCTCCTCGGCGACCTCGCTGGTGATCCCTTCGTCGCCGAAGCGGAAATGGCGGGTTGGCTCACGGAAGGGCGAGTTGAGGATGGGGTTGTCGATTACGGCGTCAGGCATCGTCGGTCCTGGGAAGACGACTGAAAGCTTCTTCGAAACTGCCACTTTGCCTTGGTCGACAGGTCAAGGGCTTAGCTTCGCAGTCCGGTCTGGTCAACCGCCACTTCGGTCAGCCGGCACAGCGCGTTTACCAGGCGCATCTGCTCCGCCGACCGGCACGGCACGTGCAGAAGCTCCGGACTGCAGACCAATACCGCCAAGCACCGCGCCCGCGACACAGCCACGTTCAACCGGTTCCGACTGAACAGGAACTCGAGGTCGCGCGGCAGCTCGGCGCCGCTCGAGGTGGCCATCGAGAAGAAGGTGACCGCCGCCTCCTGCCCCTGGAACTTGTCGACCGTCCCCACGCGGACGCCCGCGGGTAGGAGCTCGCGCAGGCAGCGCACTTGCGCGTTGTAGGGCGCGACCACCATCACGTCCTGAGGTTGGAGCGGGCGGGGCTCTCCGTCGGCTGTGACGTACCGGCCGTCGAGCAGGGGCTCGATGTGCAATCCGATCGCCCGGGCCTCCTCGGGCGCTTGACGCACGTTCCCCTCGTGGACGACGGGGACGAAGCGCACACCCGTCCCGGTGAGCTCGCCCGGGGCCGAGAGCCCCTGCCGGGCGCAATTCTCGAACGAGTCGAGACGCCCTTCGTAGACCGTCTCGGAGATGAAGCGGCAGACGTCGGGATGCATGCGACGGGTCTGGTCGATGAAAAGGCCACGGTCCCGCGGAACGGTGGCGTGGTCCCCGAGAAGATGCTCGAGCACCGAGGCGCCGGCGCTGAGCGGGTGGATCGCCTGAGAGACCTGCGCGAGCTGGAGGGGATCGCCGAGCAGGACGAGGTTGCGCGCGCTGGTCCCGATGGCGAGCGCGTCGGCGAGCGAGATCTGGCCCGCCTCGTCGACGAACAGGTAGTCGAGCGTCGAGTCGAGCTCCTCGCGGGCGAAGAGCCACGCCGTCCCGGCGACCAGACGGTGCTCGTCGCCCCGGAAGTCGGCGATCCGATCGGAGTTCTCGATGAGCGGGTTCTCTCGTTCGGAGCGGTAGTGGCTCTCGGGGGTTCCGCTGTGCTTCTTGAGCCCGCGCCACGGCGGATCCTCGCCGGCGAAGCGCCCGACCTCGGCGAGCAGGTTGTGAATCGCGGCGTGGCTGCTCGAGGCGACGCCGACGCGGGCGCCGCGGCCGAGTAGGTGGCAGATGAGGTGTGCGCCGTTGTAGGTCTTGCCGGAGCCGGGGGGCCCCTGCACGAACAGGTGGCTGCCGTCGAGTCCCGCCACGATTCGCTTCGCCTCCTCGAGGTCGAAGACGTCGTCCTGGAGGTGACCACCGGCCGGCCGGGAAACGGTTCTCGGCCGATCGCCCCGGAGGATGCCGCGCAACGCCTCGTAGCGACCGTCGGCGTCGAGCCCTCGGTCCACAACGTCGCGGCCCAGGCGTCGCAGCGCCCCCTGCTGCTCGTAGGTTCTGTAAGGCCCGCCGGGAATCAGCGCGCGCGGCAGCGGCTCGTGCCTCAGATTGGTCGCTCGCCTGATCTCGAGGAGGCCCTCGCCGTCGTCGACTCGCTCGACGTTGACGGGCTTCTCGGTCGCCGGATCGACGTACTCGCCCGGGCTGACCTTGTGGTCCTGGGGCGGGAAGCGCAGCGTGTGGACGAGCGATCTCGCCGGGCGAGGCAGCGGCCGCGGCACCACCCGGACGTCTTCGGCTAGACCTCCGATCGCCTCGCTATCGCGCTCGACGAGCTGCTCCTCGTCGGCCTCGAGACGCTCGAAGTACGCCCACCAGACCGGCTTCTCCTCGCGGCGGTGGTAGTCGAGGAGCTGAGCGAGAAGCCAGACCGCCTGCGCGTGGTCGTCGCGGTCGGGCCGCTCCTCGGCCACGCCCTCGGTAAGCGCCGCGCGCAACTCCTCGACCTCGGTGCCTGCCTCGGACGCCGGCTCCCTGGTCTCCGGAGGCTGCCTCCACGGGATCTCGAGTCCGAACCGCTCGATCGCCTGGACGCGACGCTCGAGCAGCCACCGGTGCAGAAGCCAAGTGGACCGGCAGTCGTCGTCGTTGTAGCGCTCTATCGCCTCGAGCAGCCCGCTGTCGCGGGTCTCGAGGTACTTTTCGAACGCGATAATCGAGTCCCCGCCCTCGGCCACGTCGGTCTCGCGCTCGTCCATGTAGAAGGCCTCGACCTTCTTGATCGAGTAGTTCGGCTGCGAGATGCGCAGGCCCTGGCGCACGACCGCGTAGAGGTCGACGAGCACCTTGTTGCGCAGCAGGTGGTCGAGCTCGTCCTCGCGGGTCGCGTGCAGACCCATGAGGCGCTTGAGCGCCGTCGGCTCGTAGGGCGCGTAGTGGTAGACGTGCAGGTCGGGAAAGCGCTCGAGGCGCTCGACGACGAAGTCGATGAAGTCCTCGAACGCTCGCGTCTCCTCGGCGCGGCTCGTAGCCCAGAAGGGGCGAAAGCGCGGCTCGCCGTCGTCGATCCAGGTGACGCCGAAGAGGTACTCGAGACCCTGGTCGAAGAACGGATCGCCCTCCATGTCGAAGTACAGGTCGCCGGGCGAGGTAGGGGGGAGGCGGGCGAAGCCGCGCTCGGCCTCGGGCTCGAGCAGCTCGAAGCTCGGGCGCCCGGTCGATCGCTGGCCCACCTGCAGGGACGCCTGCCGGCGCAGCGTCTCGAAGGTGTTCGGACCGATCCGCGCAGGCCTGTCTTGGTCGGTGGCCCGTGCCAGGTCGACGACCTTCTCGATCCCGGCCTCGCGGAGGCGGGTCGTCTGCGACCGACGCATGTTGGCGACGAGGCTCAGGTGGTCGTCGGCCTCGCGCCGCGCATCGCAGTGCCGCTGCCAGTGGCAGAGCTCGCAGTGCTCGACGGGATGCGGGTAGGTGCCGTTTGCGTCTGCCGCGAGGATCCGCTCCAACCGGCTCTTCACGCGGCGGTAATACGCCGAGTAATCGGCGAGCCGGAAGCTCTCGCGCGCGTGTGTGCCGAGCACGACGTGGATCCACTCCGGCACTGCGCCCTGCTCGGCGGCGAGCAACTCGGAGTAGAAGCAGAGCTGGAGCAGGAAGTAAGGCTTGATTCGTCGCGCGAGCTTGGTGTCGGCCACCTCGTAGCTCCACGCGCCGAGCGCCGACCGCTTCGGCACGCGCTCGAGGAAGTCGGCGTAGCCGCGCCAGCGTCGCCGTCGAAGAGGACGGCCTGGTAGATGATCTCGGCGCCGTCTCGCATCGCTTCTCGGGTGCGCTGGGCGCCGCGGCGCAAGCCGTCGAGGCCCCACTCGCTGTCGATCTCCACGACCTCTCGCCCGTCGGCGCGCAGCGAGTCGAGGTAGGCGAGCTCGTGCTCGTCTCCCTTGCGGGCGACCAGATCGGCGGCCTCCGCTCGGGTCTCCTCGATCGACGCACGCCCGCTGGCCACCTCGAGGTCGAGGCGGGTCAGGTGGGGGCACTCCAAGTGGTTGATCAGGTCTGAGGCTGAGAGGATCAGCCGGTCATCGACCACTTGCACGCAGGATCCCCTTCTCGCTGCTAGTGAGGCTCATCTCTCGCGCTTGCGCCGGGTCCTCTTGCGGCTCCGGAGCCTCGCCGTCCCCGGGTTTCAGTGAGCCGCCTCGCGGACGAGCTCTGCGACCACTTCTCCCGGCTCTTGGCCGCGCGCCTGCGCAATGCGCTCGAGGCTCAGCGCCTCGGTCCCGCTCAGCACTACCTGAATCGACACCTGCCGCTCGAGCGATGCCTCGACTACGTGTACGACGCCTGGAGCGGCGGCGTCGAGCTCGTCGTCGAAGTCGCCGGGAAGGGGTCGAGGTTCTCGGTGTTCTTTTCCGTCATGGTCAGAGCCTCGCGATCAGTCTACGCTCGACCGCAGTCGCGTCCCACCCGGTGATGAGCAGCCGGGGGGTCGGTTCGATCGTCTCCTGAACCACGAGGGTGATCGCCCGCTCGCCGTTGTGGTCCTACCGTGAGGAGGATGGCCGGGCCCGTCGAGCAGCTTGGTGCGTACGCTGGCCTCGCGGCGCTGGTCGGTGGACTGGTCCTGGGCGCGCTCGGTCTGTCGATGAGGCGGGACTTGAATGATCTCCGGTGGCGTCAGGAGCGGGAGGGCCGCCTGCGCCGGTTCCTGGACGAGGCAGCCGCGGCGTTCGAGGGCGCTCACACGGCGCTCTCAGAGCTGGCTGGGGACCTTTTGTCCGCCGGCCGCTCCACGGGACTTCAGGAGTCGGTCGCGAGGGCCGTATTCGCCGTGGGGGTCATGAGACGGCGAGTGGGCATGCACTTCCCGCCTGGGCACCCGCTCAGCGTCGCCTATGGCGAAGTGGAACAGGCCG
>Ga0136616_10001444_pt1 | contig 12459 bp, 16 predicted proteins | sample AntDrymUQ2992106_2_FD_106648 | JGI IMG/M metagenome (GOLD analysis project Ga0136616, IMG submission 106648) | Polar desert sand microbial communities from Dry Valleys, Antarctica - metaG UQ299 (21.06) | ecosystem: Environmental > Terrestrial > Soil > Desert | place: Antarctica: Dry Valley...
AGATGTCATCGCAGTCGTTCGCCGATCTCGGCGTGTCTCGTCCAGTACTGGAGGCGCTCGCCACACGCGGGATCACCAAACCCTTTGCCGTGCAGCGGCTGGTCATCGCCGACGTGCTGGCGGGCCGCGACGTACTCGCCCAGTCCCCGACCGGATCGGGCAAGACGCTCGCCTTCGGCGCGCCGATCGTCGACCGCATCGAGGCGAGTGCCCGGCGCCCCGCCGCGCTCATCCTCGCTCCCACACGCGAGCTGGCGTGCCAGATCGTGGACGAGCTGCAAGCGATCGCCCGCGCGCGAGCGCTGTCGGTGGCCCCCGTCTACGGCGGTGTGGGGATCCAGCGCCAGGCTCGGCTCGCCGCGAAGGCGCACATCGTCGTGGCCACGCCGGGCCGGCTGGAGGACCTGCTTCAGCGGCGCGAGCTGACGCTCGAGCACGTCCGCATCCTCGTAATCGACGAGGCCGACCGCATGCTCGACATGGGCTTCAAGCCGGCGGTCGATCGAATCGTGGAGCGCACGCCGGCTGGCCGCCAGACGCTCTTCTTCTCGGCGACCCTCGAGGGAGAGGCCGGCCGTCAGGCCGCCGCCTACACCCGCGACGGGCGCCGCCACGTGCACGAGCCGGCGCCCGAGCGGCGCGCCGAGGTCGACCATCGCTTCGTCCATCTCGCCCACGACGCCAAGCTCGGCGCGCTCGTCCGGGAGCTTCGTGACGGGGACGGCGGACGCACGCTCGTCTTCGTGCGCACCAAGCGCGGCGCCGATCGTCTCGTCAAGCGCCTGCGCGCCCAGGCGCTTGACGCGATCGCGATGCACGGCGACAAGTCACAGTCCCAGCGCGAGAAGGCGCTTACCCGCTTCGAGGCCGGCGACGTGAGCACGCTCGTCGCAACCGACGTCGCCGCCCGCGGGATCGACGTGGCCGACATAGCCCGCGTGATCAACTTCGACGCGCCCGGCGACCGCGACGCTTACGTGCACAGGGTCGGTCGCACCGGCCGCGCCGGCGCGACGGGCGCCGGCGTCAGCTTCGTGCTCGCCGATCAGGCACACGACATGCGCCGCATCGCGATCGACCTCGGCCTGGGCAGCGAGTTCGACAGCGCGGGAGGACATCCGCAGCCGGCGGCTCGCGGAGGTGCCGACTACGCTGGCTCAAGGACGAACGTGCGAGCGAACGGAGACAGAGCACGACGAAGGCGCCGCAAGCCGAGAGCGCGAGCGGCGTGAGCACACTACCCAAGGAGGCGATCGCCAATGGCGAAGCCGAACAGGTTTGACGTGGCCGAGAAGGTCGGAGAGCTGTCACCGGCTACGCGCGACAGCGTGGAGAAGGCGCTCGGTTCCGAAGCCGACTCCGAGCAGGTCGACAAGGCGTTCGAGAAGGCCGCGGGGCACGGGCTGGTGGAGGAGCAGCCGGCGGGCGCCGGCGACGAGGCCACCTGGACCCTCAGCGACAAGGGCAGGCAGAGGCTCGCCGACAAGTCGGACGACGAGTAGCCGGCCGGCCCCTTAACCGGCGAGGCGGCAGCTCACCTGGTAGATCGAAGTGAAGCCGCTCTCGAAGCCCATGCGTGCGGCGCGAAGGTAGAGGCGCCAGACACGCACGCGCTCGGGACCGGCGAGCGCTAGTGCCTCGTCCAGGCGGTCGTCGAGCCTCCCGGCCCAGCGGCGCAGCGTTTCGATGTAGTCGTGGGCGAAGCCCTCGACGAGGTTCGTCGCGAAGCCCGCGCGCTCGAGCGCGAGGAGGACCCGCGACAGGTGCAGCGGATCGGCGTCGGGGAACACGTAGCGCTCGGAGAAGGGACCCGCGGGCGGGTCGCCGTGGCGCAGCCGCGCGATCCCGTGGTTCAGCAGCATGCCGCCCGGCTCGAGCAGCGAGGCGAGCCGCTTGGCGTAGCCGTCTATGCGCTCGCCTCCGACGTGCTCGACCATGCCGATGCTGGCGATCGCGTCGAAGCGCTCGCCCTCGAGCTCGCGGTAGTCGAGCACGCGGATGTCCACGCGGTCGCCAACGCCCGCGGCCTCGGCTCGCCGCCGCGCCAGCTCGGCTTGCGGCTCCGACAGCGTGATGCCGACCACCTCGACTCCGTGTCGCGCGGCCGCGTGGACGGGAAAGCTCCCCCAGCCACAGCCGACGTCGAGCACGCGCTGGCCGGTCGCGAGGCCAAGCTTCGAGCAGACCAGCTCGAGCTTTGCCTCCTGTGCGTCCTCGAGCGTCCGGGCGCCGCGAGAGAAGAGCCCGCAGCTGTAGGTCATCGACTCGTCGAGGAAGAGCGCGAAGAAGTCGTTCGAGAGGTCGTAGTGGTGGCGCACCGCACGCGCGTCGCGCTCGCTGGTGTGGCGATCGCCGCGGGGGCGCAGCTCGGAGGCCGGCGCCGCGGGCGGGCGCGTCAGCCCGCAGGCGCGCAGGGCCGCAAGCGCCAGGCGCGCCTGCGCGGAGCGATCGAGCGCCGGCGCGTCCCACGAGTAGAGCAGGGCGATCACCCCGTCGAGATCGTCGAGCTCGAGCTCGCCACTGACGTAGGCGCGTCCGAGCCCGAGCTGTCCCGGTGCGCGCAGCGCATGGGCGACCGCCCGCGGCGAGCGAACGATGAAGCGCGGCCCCGGGCCGTCGGTCGAGGGCAGCCGGGCACCGTCCCAGAACTCGACCTCGAAGGGCCGCGAGGGAAGCTGTCGCTCGATCTCGTCGCGAAGCGGGGCGGTCCGGGCGAAGGACACCGAGCGACCCTATCGGTGAGCGGCGCCGTGGCTAGGATCGCCGGATGGATCGGGTGGATGCGAGCACGGAGTGGTCGGACACGTTCGGCTATAGCCGTGCTGTCCGGCGCGGCAACGTGATCGAGGTGGCCGGCACGGCGGGCCTGTCCGCGGACGGAGTGGCGCCCCGTGAGGCCTACGGGCAGGCCCAGCAGGCGCTCGAGACGATCGTCTCGGCGATCGAGGCGCTCGGCGGCGCGCTCGAGGACGTGGTGCGCACGCGCATGTTCGTGGTCGACATCAGGCGCAACGGCTACGACGTCGGCCGCGCGCATGGCGAGCTGTTCACCGCGGTGAGGCCAGCGACCGGCATGTACGAGGTGGGAGCGCTGATTCGCGAAGACCTGCTGGTCGAGATCGAGGCGACAGCGGTGTTGGGCGCCGACTGACTTCGATCGCGGCGCCGGTCTGCTAGTGCGCGCCCGAGCCCATGATCGTCGGACCGCCCCGGCCGGGTCGCGCGATGAACGACCCGTTCTCGAGTACCTCGACGGCGTAGGGATCCCCTTCGGGCCCGAGCTCGCAGTCGAAGGTGCCCGTCTTGTCGGACTCGAGGCAGCTCGCGGTCAGTGTCTCGCGGTACTGGTCGCGGTCAGACGTCGTCTCGGCGATCGCCTGCTCGAGCGCCTGCGCCTCCGCGGAGCCGCCGGCGGGCGGCGGCTGATCGGTGGTCGAGCTCTGCGCATCGTTTCCGCCGCACGCCGAGATCGCGAGGGCGGCCAGCGCGCAGATCGCCGCGACTGTCAACGCTCGCGTCACGCCGCCGCCTGCTCGCCCGGCTCGATCTCGAGGCTGTCGAGCACCGAGTTGATCCTGTCGAGCTGTCGCAGCGCACGGCGCGAGCCGAGCACCACGTAAAGGCAAAACGGCCGGTCCTCGATCGTGAAGAAGCGCTGCACACCGGCCTGGCCTTCGACCGTCACCTGGAGCGAGCGCGAGCTGAAGTCGCGCGCGTCGAGCGGCCATGGGACCCCGCGCTCCTCGAACAGGCCCTCGCCCGGTCGCAGGTTCTCGTCGACCGCGTATTCCATCAGCACGATCAGCGTGTCGATCGAGCCGAGGCGGCGAACCACCGAGCTGCCGAAGTCCGCATCGTTCTGCTCGAGCGGCACGGTCGCCGCGTGGAAGATCGCGCCGCTCTCGGGCACCTCCTCGGCGGCCTTGCCGGTCACGCTGTCGTCGTCGCGACGGCGATAGATCAAGGCGCTCCACCCCGACGGGAGCTCGGCGCTGATCCCATGCGCTGCGTGCTTGCTCATCGAACCTCGATCCTCCTTAGACGGTGATCAGACGGCGCTCACGGCGACGGTGAGCGCCAGGGCCAGCAACAGCACTTGGGCGGTCATGAGCGTGCGCTGCGCCGGACGCTCCCAGCGTCCGAGCCAGTCGTCGAGCTGGACCAGCCGCTCGGGCGAGCTGACGCGCGAGCCGGCCAGGATCGTACCGGCGCGCACGAGCCCGTACACCGCGCCGATGACCGCGCCAGTCGCCACGCCGCCCGAGAGCCCCGCCGCTAGAAAGGCGACGTACGTGAAGGCGGTGGTGACGATCGTCGCCACGCCCAGGCCGAGCTGGAAGCCAAATCCCACGCCCGTGACCCAGCCGCGGTAGCGACCGAGCCACTCCTCGTCGACCTGGCGATGGACGGTGGGCAGCCGGGCTCCGCCCAGGCCGAGGTCGAAGGCGAGGGCGGTGAGGATGGCGAGGGCCAGCAGGACGATCGCGACGGTCGAGCCACTGGCTCCGGCCAGGCCGCCGACCGCCCCCAGCAGCCCGCCGAGCAGCGTGCCCGCTGCCGTCGAAGCCGTGATGAACGCCGCCACAGTCAGTTCCCATCGCGAGTTGCGGCCCCGCTCGCCGAGCGGAGTGATGCTGCCAAGCATCGACTCGCCTCACGGCGACCACATCGAGCGCACGGCCGCCAGCGCGGCGCACGCCACGCCGATCGCCACGACTGCCTCGGCTGTCGCCGGCGCGCCGGGCACGTCAGTCGCGCTCCGCGTCCGCAGGGTCGTGGTGGTAGAGGCTCGGGTGGCCCGGGGCGACCCCCGCGGAGGCCAGCACCTGATCCTCGCTTCGCATCCGGTCCGCGGCGCTGCGCCTCCCGCCGGCGCCGCGCCCGGCCTCGTGTTGGGGCGATCCGGCGTCGGTCTGCGAGAGGTCGAAGACCGCGTCGCGAAAGAGCGAGACGATCTGCGACCAGTCGGCCGCTGCGCCCTCGCCGAGGATCTGTCCGCCCGCCACGTAGACGAAGTAGGGGGCGATCGGCACCGAGTACTGCTCCCACGCCTCGGACGACATCACCACCGGCACGTCCGGCGGCGCGAGCTCGCGCAGCTTCGACGGGCTCTCGTGCGAGCTGTCCTTGGTCACCACCGTGAGCCGCGCGCCGCCGGGCAGGGGCTGGCGCTCGCCCGGCTGCATCGCCTCCCAGAAGCCGAGGCAGGTGGCACAGCCGCTGCTGAGGAAGGCGACTAGCGTGGCCGGCGACGCCTCGCTCGTGAGGCCGACCTTCAGCGCGTCGCCCTCGAGCGTGGGCCCGGAGACGTCGAACGCCGGCAGGGCGCCCTCCTCGCGGCTCGGCGGCCCGGCGATCTGAAGGTCCTCGTACGAACCGGCGGTGCCGGCGGCCTCGCCCTCTGCAGGGAGCCGCCGCAGGATCTCGGCGTGGCTGCGCAGGAGCCCGGCCACGAGCATCGCCATCAGCACGAGCACGACCGTCTCGGCCGCAACGAGGTAGATCACCGGCGCTGGTAGCGGCGGTCCTCGTGCTTGGCGCACTCACCGCACTTGCAGGCCGCCTCGTGCGAGCAGGTGTTGTTGTCGCGCGCGGCGCTCTTGCCACACTTGAACTCCTTCACCTTCCAGGGCTTCTCGCAGGTCACGACGCGGCACACGACCTCCGAGGTGCCGCCGATCTGCGTGTTGCACTGGCCGTAGCGAAAGACGTTGCAGCAGGCGCGACGATGGTCGCAGCGGCCCTCGCCGCACTTGCACTTGCAGCCCTCCCCGGGGGCCCGGTTGCAATCGATGTAGTAGCGCTCGCCCTCCTTCGCGCAGAGGTTGCCGCCCTTGTAGCGCGTGCACTTCCACCAACCGCCGACGAAGGAGTTGTGCGGGCAGGCGTTCTTGCCCTTCCTGAGCGAACAGCAGAACTCCGTGTAGCCGTCGCTGCAAAGCTTGTTGCCGCAGTCCGAGGGCTTCAGGACCGCCATCGCCGGCTCGGGGCGCAGGAGGTATCTCACAGGGGCGACGCTGAGCGCCGACCCCACGAGCGCCGCACGCCCGAGGAAGCCGCGCCGGGAGCTGCGGCGCGCGAGCAGTGACGAAGCGCCGGCGACTAGCTTCTCTGACACGTTGCCACCTCCCTGGCGATGGACATTCGAGGGCCGTTTACCCGTCGCCCTCGCGTACCGGCTTCCGGTAGGCGGATAGAGCGTCGGGAAGGAACACGAGCGTGAGATAGGCAAGGTACACGGCCGTGCCGATCGAGACCACCAGTAGCGCCCCCTCGAGCGGATCGGCCACGACCAGCTCTGAGAGGCTCGCCGGTGGTTGCAGGGCGGCAAGCCCGGCGGCGAGCGCCGCTATCCCGGTGACCGCTACGTGCGCGCGACTCGGCTCGGTATCGGTCTCGCCCAGGCAGCCGCACGAGCTCAGCGGCGCGTCGGTGGCCAGGGCGTGGGCCACGAAGGCGGCGAAGGACGCGTACAGGATGGCGAGCACGGGCGCCCCGTAGGCGGGCCGCACGACGGCGACGACGCCGGCCGCGACCTCGATCAGGCCAAGCGCTCGCGCGGCGAGCTGTGGCGCCGGCAGGCGCAGCGTCGCGAGCGCTTGCGCGGTCGGCTCCGGAGTACGGAGCTTCACCAGGCCGGCGACGACGAGCAGCGCCGCCGCGGCGAAGAAGACGGCGGCCAGTGTCCCCTGAACAAACAGAGCAGCCCTGGATACCGGCCGCGCCGGCGGGTGTCAAGCGCCATCAGCAGCGCTCATGGCGGCGTCAAGTGATCGTCGTGGCGCTCGCGGCCGGCCGGTGCCACGATTGCGCCGGTGATCCGCCTCTACCGCGCCCCATGGTCGACGAACGTCGAGCGCGTCGCCCTCGCGCTCGCCCACAAGGGCCTTGCCGTGGAGTCGGTCGTGATCGACTATTCCGACCGCGGCCGTGTGGAGCAGGTGAGCGGGCAGTCGCTCGTACCGGTCATCGAGGATGGAGATCACGTCGTCAGCGACTCGACCGCGATCCTGCGTTTTCTCGAGGGGCGCTATCCGGACCCGCCGTTGTTCGCGCGCGAGCCGGCGCGCCGCGCCGAGATGGAGGTCTTCCTCGACTGGTTCAACGAGTCGTGGAAGCGGCCGCCGAACGAGCTCGAGGCGGAGCTCCTCGAGCGTGACCCCGACCGAACGCGTATCGACCGCCTGGCGGGGGCGATGGCGGCGTCGCTCGAGCGCTTCGAGGCGATGCTCACCGAACGCGACTTTCTGATGGGCAATGACCTGTCCGCCGCCGACTGCGTGGCGTTCCCCTTCCTCAAGTACGCGCGCGGGCGCGAGGCTGGGGACGACGAGCTCTTCCATCGCGTCCTCGACGAGCATCAGAGCCTCGGCCACGCGCACGGCCCGCTCGCCGCGTGGATCGACCGGGTGGACGCGCACCCGCGCGCCTACTGACGATCACAGCGCTGCCACCACTTCGGCCGCGGCGCGCTCACCCGACCTGACCGCCCCGTCCATGAAGCCGCTCCAGACGGTGGCCGTCTCCGTGCCGGCCCAGTGGATCCGCCCGACCGGTGCCCTGAGCGCGTGCCCGCACGCCGACCACCCGCCCGGTGAGAAGCTCGCCGTCGGGCCGCCTCGACTCCACTCCTCCGCCGACCAGTCGCGCTCGACGTAGCGCTCGGGCGCCGCGGCCCGCGAGCCAAACAGGCGGACGAAGCCGTCGATCACGGCGCGCCGGCGCTCGGTGACCGCCACGCGTCCGAGGGTCCGCGCCTCCGATCCACCGACGAACCCGAGCAGCACTCCAGGTGAGCCGTCGGGCGGCGAGGCATCGAACGTGATCGTGGCCGGGCCTACGTCGCTCAGCGCCTCTCCGCTGAGGCCAGCCGGGCGCCAGAAGGGCTCTCGGTAAATCGCGATGCACTTCGTCAGCGAGCCGAGCGGCATGCGTTGCGAGAGCTGGTCGCGAGGGCCGGGAAGCGGCGCCACGTAGTGGATTCGAGCGGCCAGCGCCGGCGCCAGCGCCACGACCGCTCGCCGCGCTCGCACGGTCGCGGCGCCGCTCGTTACACGCACCGAGTCGCCGCGCTGCTCGATCGCCTCGACGGGCGCCCCCGTCACGACCCGCTCGCCGAGCTGCTCGGCCATGCGCAGCGCCAGCGCCTGCGAGCCGCGGACGAAGCGGTCCTGCTGAGCGCCGCCCTCGGTGTCGAGCAGCGCGTCGAGGCCGCCGGCGGCGCGCAGGTAGAACAGCACGTGCAGCAGCGACATGTCCTCGGGCTCCATCCCCCACACCGTCTTGCCGGCGATCCGCAGTAGGTCGCGGGCCGCGCGCGTGCGCACGTTTCGGGCGATCCAGGTCGCAAAGCTCTGGGCGTCGAGCCGGGCGGCGCCGCGCGCGGCCCAAGGCGCTGCGGGCGAGACGCGCCGGGCTAGCCGCTCGAGCCGCCACCGTGCCTGACCGACGTCGATCAGAACGGGGACTCCGAGCCGCGGGACCGTGCCCGAGTAGCGACGCACCCGTCCGCCCAGCTCGATCAGGCTCTCGCCCGTCGTGTGCGTGCGAAAGGTCGGCTCGCCAAGCTCGCGAGCCAGCGCGGCGACGCGATTCTGCGTCGGGCCGATCCAGGCGGCGCCGAGGTCCACGACCTTCCCATCGCCCACCGGCTCGCTGAGCGTCCGACCGCCTACGCGGTCGCGGGCCTCGAGCGCGATCACGCTCGCGCCGGCGGCGGATAGCGCGCGCGCGGCGGTGAGCCCCGCCAGACCCGCGCCGACCACGACGACGTCGGACTCGAGCTCGTCCCCATCGATTGGGGCGCCGGTGATCACTGTCGCGGGCGCTCGCGCCTCGCCGGTCGTCATCGCGGCCGGGCCCGGGCGCGAAGGCCTAGCCGCGCGGCCGGTACAAGCGCTCGGTCACGCGCAGCTTGATCGCCGACGGCGCCGGCTGGTTGAGGCGCATGTACCAGCGGATCGTGCGGCCGGGGACAATCGATCGCCGGTCGTCGTTGAAGGCCTCGAGCGCCTCCGCCACCACCTGCTCGGCGCCGATCTTCCCCGGCACGCCGCGCGGCCCTTCCCGGCCCGCGTAACCGGCCACCTGCTGCCACTCCGTGGGCACCGGCCCCGGGTTCACGGCGAGCACCCGCACGCCGGTGCCGCGCAGCTCGTGGTGGAGGGCGTCGCTGAACGTGCGGGCGAACGCCTTGCTCGCGCTGTACACGGCCTCGTAGGGAATCGGCTGAAATCCGGCCGTGGAGGCCACGGTGATCACGCCGCCGCGCCGGCGCTCGACCATCGCGGGCACGAACGCGTGCGTCAGCGTGACGATCGCCTCGCAGTTCAGCCGGACCTGCTCGGCGTCGCGCGCGGCGTCGATGTCGATCAGGCGGCCGGACGTGCCAAAGCCCGCGTTGTTCACGAGCAGGTCGACGTCGACTCCGAGATCGCGCACGCTCTCGTACAGAGATGCGGAGTCGCCAGCCAGGTCGCACGGCAGCGCGTACGCCCGCGTCGGCAGGTCAGCGGCCAGGCGCTCCAGGCGCTCGGCACGGCGGGCGACGAGGACAAGATCGTAGCCGCGCGCCGACAGCGCACGCGCGAACGCCTCGCCGATTCCCGACGAGGCGCCCGTTACGAGCGCTGCGTCAGCCACTCAGAGCTAGTTACCGCCGCCGCCACCCTGGCCGCCGCCACCCTGGCCGCCGCCACCTTGACCGCCGCCGCCCCCACCGCCGTCACTCGACGGCTCGTCGATCGACCCCTGGCCGATCTGGAGGTCGACGCCGAGCAGGACGAGTGGCCAGAGGAGGACCGCGATGATGGCCGAGAGAATCGACTCGATCGAGTCGAGATTCGCGAAGTAGTCGTTCGCCGAGGCGATTATCACGCCGGCGACGATGTAGGCGACAAAGAGCAGGCCGGTGATCAGCTTCTTCATGGCGCGCACCCTAAAGCCCCGGACGGACGCGTGCAACCCCGCGCGCTTCCCGCGCTGCCTGGGGCGCGCGCCATGCCGCGCGCGCGGCCTCTACTGTGCTGGCGGCGAGCGACCGATGGCGATGGACGAGATAATCCCGGGCGTCTTCCACTGGACCGCCTTCCACGAGCGGATCAAGCAGGACGTCAACTCCTACTTCGTGGCCGACGGATCGGGCACGCTGATCGATCCGATGGTCCCCGCCGAGGGCATCGAGTGGTTAGAGCTGAACACTCACCCCGGCCAGATCGTTCTCACCAACCGCCATCACTACCGCCACAGCCAGCGCTTCGTGGAAGCCTTCGGCTGCCCGGTGAAGTGCGAGGAGTCGGGCCTGCACGAGTTCGAGGGCGACCGGCCGGTGGAGGGGTTTCGCTTCGGCGAGGAGCTGTCGGACCGCATCACTGCGCTCGAGGTCGGCGCCATCACGCCCGAGGACACGGCGCTGCACATCCGCCTCGGCGATGGTGCGCTGGCCTTCGCGGACGCCGTGATCCGTTACGAGCGATCGCCCGGATTCGTGCCCGACTCGCTGCTCGGCGGGGACGCCGAGGACGTGAAGCGCGGCGTGCGCGCCTCCGCCGAGGCGCTGCTGGAGCGCGACTTCGACGCCCTCCTCTTCGCGCACGGCGAGCCGCTCGCCCGCGGTGGCATGCAGGCGCTGCGTGAGTTCGTCGAGCGCGGTTGACGGCTTGGCCCTCGAGCCGCCGAGGCGTCGGGGGGCGAGGCGCTGTGAGGTTAGGGTGCGCGGATGAGCGAGCGCGGCGGCATCGACCTCGGCGGCACGAAGATTCAGGCCGTGATCGTGAGCTCGCGCAACCGCGTTGTCGGGCAGGCGCGCAGCAAGACGCCAACGGCAGGCGGTCCCGCCGCGGTCACGGCGGAGATCGCGAGCGCCGTCGAGGCGGCGGCGCAGGACGCCGGCGTCGCCACATCGAGGCTCACCGGCGTCGGGGTGGGCTCGCCGGGGGAGATCGACGCCGCGGAGGGCACCGTCTCCCAGGCGCGCAATCTGCCGGACTGGGAGGGGACCTTCCCGCTCGGAGCCGAGCTGTCAAAGGCGCTCGGGGCTCCGGTCGCGATCGGCAACGACGTGCAGGTGGCCACCGACGCCGAGTTCCGCCTCGGCGCGGGCAAGCCCTACCGCTCGCTGCTCGGCGTGTTCTGGGGCACGGGAGTCGGCGGCGGCCTCGTCCTGGCCGGAAAGCCCTGGTTCGGGCGCGGCTCGGCGGGCGAGATCGGCCACATGGTCATCAAGCGCGGCGGCGCACGCTGCACGTGCGGCCGCTACGGATGCATGGAGGCCTACGCCGGTCGCGGCGCGATGGAGCTCCGGGCGCGGCGCAAGGTCGAGGGCGGCAAGAGCACGAAGCTGTTCGAGATCATGGAGAAGGACGGCAAGACGCGGCTCACGAGCGGCGTTTGGGCGAAGGCGCTGCGCAAGGACGACAAGCTCGCGCGCAAGTCGATCGAGCGCGCGATCAAGGCGCTCGGCGCGGGCATCGCCTCGGCGGTGAACCTGCTCGACGTCGAGGCCGTGGTGCTTGGCGGCGGGCTGGGCGTCCGCTTCGGCCCCGCCTGCATCGATCGCATCCAGGAGGAGATGCTTCCGCACCTGTTCGTCTCCGATCGACCCCCCGACCTGCATGTGGCCGCACTGGGCGACCTCGGCGGCGCCGTCGGAGCGGCACTGCTCGCGAAGCGGTCGAGCTGAGCGCTCTAGACGGTCGCGCGGTCGGACAGCCGCAGGACACGGTGATGGTCGAAGCCCTCGACCGCCTCCAGGCTCGTCACCGACGCGAACGGGCCGTACTGCTCCCGGTGAGCGACTATTCGCTCGGCGGCGCGCGCCCCGACGCCGGGCAGGGTCCGAAGGCCGTCGACGCCGGCGTCGTTGATGTTCACCGGCCCTGAGGCCGGCCGCGGGCGCGTGCGCGCGGGGCGGGCCATCGAGCCGGTTTCCGATGAACGCGACGCCGAGGCGCGCGAGCGGGAGGGCTCGGCCGGCTCGTAGGACGCAGGCGCCGCGGTCGCGGCGGCTACGTCGACGTTGGAGCCGAGCGCCGGCTCGTGCCCGTACGGGTCATGCTGCATCGGGGGCGCCGGCGGCTCGCCGGCCGCCACGGGAGCGACCGACCAGCGCTGCTCGCGCCTGCGCAGGTCGCGCTCGGCGCCCGCCTTGGCGCTCATTCCGACGATCACGCAGGCCACCAGCACGATCAGGCCGATGAGGAACGACTCCATCCGCGACCGCACCCTAGCGAGCCGGCCGGACTAGGCTTGCGGCGTGAGCGGCGGCGCCGACAGCATCGGCTCGATCGCCAGCGCCGGGAGCGTCGGCTCGATCGCGAGTGCCGGAAGCGTCGGCTCGATCGCGAGCGCCGGCTCGATCGGCTGCATTGCCAGCGCGGGCTCGATCGGCTCGATCGGGAGCGCGGGAAGCATCGGCTCGATCGCCAGCGTCGGCTCGATCGGCTCGATCGGCTCGATCGG
>Ga0136616_10001445_pt1 | contig 12459 bp, 10 predicted proteins | sample AntDrymUQ2992106_2_FD_106648 | JGI IMG/M metagenome (GOLD analysis project Ga0136616, IMG submission 106648) | Polar desert sand microbial communities from Dry Valleys, Antarctica - metaG UQ299 (21.06) | ecosystem: Environmental > Terrestrial > Soil > Desert | place: Antarctica: Dry Valley...
CCCGGCGGACCGAACATGGGCGCTGTGCGGCGGGTGAGTCCGGCACGAGCGTGGCTGGCCCGGTCGGCGGGTCCCCCGTACGCCTCGGTCTCGACGATGATCCCGCCGCTTCGGCCCTCCCGCGTATCACGCACCAGCCGAAGGCCCAACAGCGCCGGTGCCAACTCGACCGAGGGGCGTGCATAGAACGTGGCGGGGAGCGGTGCAGGGATGGTCGATGTCCCTCAGCCGATCGCGTCGCGAACGACCTGTGGGGTGAGCCATCCGAAGGCGAGCTCCATGACCGGTGTCACCCCTCCGATGAGCGTCTGAGCCAGGGGCGAGTCCTGGAGCACGGCGTAGACCCGGATGGACCACTCCTCTTCGAGGGCCGCTCCCCCCGGAGCGGTCGGTCCGTAGAACGTCGCCAGGATGACCGACGTGGCGGTCATGATCAGCACTCCCAGGACGACGCCCAGGATACCCGCCAGCAAGGCGTCGACGAAGGGCATCGAGGTGACGCCCTTGGGTCCCCCGGTACCGGCCCGGATCAGCACGAGCAGTACCACGAACGTGACGATGGCGATGATCCCGAAGGCAAGCAGGTATACGTAGTCGACGGCGAAGTTCGTCCACCGTGAAGCGAGGTAGCGGCCCAGGGACTCGCGTAGGTTGGCCGCCAGGAAGAACGCCACGGCCCACGCGCCGATCGCCAGCAAGCCCCGGATGACGCCCTGGAAATAGCCCAGGATGAAGGTCCCCGCAGCACGAGCAGCAGCACGATATCGAGGGCGTTCACGGCGTCACCGTATCAGGCACGCAGACGGGCGCCGAGGACATCCCTGAGCGCAGTCACCACGCGGCTGATCGCGCCATCCAGGTCGCCCTCGTCCAGCGCTCGGTCACCCGGCTCGAAGCGCAGCCGATAGGCGAGGCTGACCTCACCGCCAGATAGCGGCGGACCTTCGTAGCGGTCGAAGAGCGTGGCCGAACGGAGCAGCGGTCCGCCCGCCCCGCGGATGACAGCCTCGACCTCGCCCGCCGGCCGCGTCTCGTCGACGACCACCGCGATGTCACGTTCCAGGCCGGGCAATCGCTCCAGTGTCCCCACCCGCTGCACATCGGGCAACGTGCGCGCCAAGCCATCCAGGTCCATTCGAGCGAATACGGCACGTTCTGCCTGAGCCTCTCGAGCTGACAGATAGCGGGGATCCAGCTCGGCCACCATGCCCAGCACCACGCGGTGCCCGGACGGCAGCTCGGCGACGCCCACGGCACTGCGGCCGGGATGGTAGAGCCCGTCGTGTCGCGGGGCAGGCTCCCACGCGATACGAACCGCTGCGACACGCTGGGCAAGCCACTCCAGCAGGCCCTTCGCATCGGCCACGTCGACGGCACGTGAGGGGCGGTCCCAGCTCAGCGGTTCCGCGCTGCCCGCCAGCAGGATGCCCAGCTCACGCCGCTGATCCGGGCGCCCCTCGACGAAGGCGTGAACGGCCCCCACCTCGAAGAGCGCGACATCGTGGCGCCGATGGCGCTCGTTGTCCACGAGCACTCGCACCAGCTCGGGGAGGAGGGAGCGTCGCAGCTCCGCGTGCTCGCTCGAGACGGGATTGGCCGCGCGGATGGTGCTCGGGTCGCCCGGCTGGAAGCCCAGGAGAGCGTGGTCGGCGGGCGCGATCAGGCTGTACGTGGTGGCCTCGTTCATGCCCCTGCCGGAGAGCAGTTCGCGGACCTGGTCCACCATCCGTCGCGGATCGGGCCAGTGGCCGGGCATGAGCGTGTCGGGCAGGCGGCTGGGCACCGTCTCGTACCCGCGGATACGAGCGACCTCCTCGCAGATGTCGGCCTCGATGACCAGGTCCCGTCGGTGGCGGGGAACGATGGCCACCAAAGCATCGGCGTCCTGGCCAGGCTGCAGCGGGAGCGGTCGCTCGCCGGTGATGACGACGACGCTCCCTCCGGCTGGACTGGGCTCGGTGCCGATGCCGGCGCGAGCCAGGAGGGTGCGCATCTCATCGCTCGTGATCTCAACGCCCAACAGGCTGACGATGCGCTCCGGTCGGAATGTCACGCGCGCAGGCGGCGGGTCGACCGGGTCCGTGTCGACGGCACCCCCGGCTGCCCGGCCACCAGCCCACCGGACGATGAGCTGCGCGGCGCGGTCGGCGCCGACCCTTGCCATGCGAGCTTCCTGGCCCTTTTCGAAGCGCAGGCTGGCCTCGCTCCGCAGGCCGTAGGCCTGGGCGGTCCGCCGGATGGTGACCGGCTCGAAGATGGCCGACTCGACGATGACCGCAGTGGTCCCCTCCCCCACCTCAGAAGAGGCACCGCCCATCACGCCGGCGATGGCCAGTGGGCCGTTGGCATCGGCGATGAGCAACGTATCCGGTAACAGATCACGTTCGACATGGTCCAGCGTCACCAGCCGCTCACCGGTCTCCGACATGCGCACGATGAGGTGGCCGTCCGACACATCCTCGGCGTCGAAGGTGTGGACCGGCTTGCCCAGCTCCAGCATCACGTAGTTGGACGCGTCGACTACGTTAGAGACCGGCCGCACGCCGGCCGCCATGAGCCGCACCTGCACCGCCACCGGCGAATCACAGACGGTCACGCCGTCCAGGTAGCGCGCCACGAAGCGGGGACAGCGCAACACATCCAGGACGGTGACGCTGACGTTGTCGCTCGTCGCATCGCCCTGCTCCGGGACCTCGATGCGCGGCTCACGGACCGTGGCGCCCGTGGCCGCTGCCACTTCCCGAGCCACGCCCAGGATGGAGAGAGCATCTCCGCGGTTCGGCTTCACGTCGACGTCCAGCACTGTGTCACCAAGCAGCGCCGTGAGCGGCTCCCCCAGCGGCGTGTCGGGGTCAAGGATGAGGATGCCGTCGGCGTCCGGCGTGAGGCCCAACTCCGCGCCGGAACAGAGCATCCCCTCGCTCTGCGTGCCCGCGATGCGCGTGACATCGATGCGCCGGTCACCGGGCAGGACGGCGCCGGGCAGGGCCACCGGCACGCGCTGTCCGATCTCGATATTGGTCGCGCCGCAGACGATGGACAGCTCCGGCTGGCCCTCGCCGGTGCGCACGCGCGTGAGCGACAGGCGAGCTGAGTTGGGGTGCGCATGGACGTCCAGCAGCTCGCCGACCACCACCGAGGACCAGTCGGCACCGATGCGCTCGATGCCCTTGACCTCCATTCCCAACAGGGTCAGCCGCTCCGCCAGCGCCTCGGGGGAGAGGTCGATGTCCACGAACTCGCGTAGCCAGGACAGGGGGACGCGCATCTAGAAGCGCTCCAGGAAGCGCAGGTCGTCAGCCAGGAAGACGCGCAGGTCGCTGATGCCGAAGCGCAGCATGGCGATGCGGTCCACACCCATGCCGAAGGCGAAGCCCTGGTAGCGCTCTGGGTCGATGCCGCCTTTGCGCAGCACCACGGGATGGACCATGCCCGCGCCCAGGATGGTCATCCAGCCACTGCGACCGCAAGCCGGACAGCCCGTCCCCTCGCACGAGACGCACGCGATATCGAAGGCTACCGAAGGCTCTGTGAAGGGGTAGTAGCCCGGGCGGAAGCGGGTGGCTCGATCGGCACCGAACATGGCGTGGGCGAACTCATCGAGCAGACCGCGCAGGTGGGCCATCGATGTGCCTTCGTCCACCATCAGCCCTTCCACCTGGAAGAACTCCGATCCATGGCTCGCGTCGACCGCCTCGTAGCGGAAGCACCGGCCGGGCGTCAGCACTCGCATGGGCGGTGACATCTCGCGCATCGCGCGGATCTGGCCGGGTGAGGTGTGGGTGCGCAGCAACAGGCGCGCGGTGTCCTGGCTCTGTTCCCCGTCCGTACCCTCCGGGCCGGCCGACGGCCTGACGTAGATGGTGTCCCACAGGTCGCGCGCGGGGTGGTCGGCCGGGATGTTGAGTGCCTCGAAGTTGAGCTCGTCCGTCTCCACTTCCGGGCTCTCGTATACGACGAAGCCATAGCGACCGAAGAACCGTGCGATCTCACGCTCGGTCTCTACCAGCGGATGCAGCGACCCTCGACGCAGCGGGCGCCCGGGCAGGCTGACGTCCTGCCGCTCGCCGGCCAAGCGCACTTCCAGTGCGATCGATCCAAGGCGCTCACGTCGAAGCGCTACGGCGCCTTCCAGCTCCTCACGGATGGGATTGGCCAGGGCACCGACGCGCGGGCGGTCCTCCGGCGGGAGCCCGCCGATCCCGCCGAGAAGCGCCCGAAGTTCGCCCTTGCGTCCGAGGAAAGTCGCCTCGACCCCTTCCAGGCTGGGCGGATCGGCCGTCGCGGCGACGGCCTGTAGCGCTCGTTCGCGGAGCGCGGAGAGCCGGGCGGCGAAGGCCTCCAGGTCCACCGGGCGCGAGACGTGCTGACCGGCCGGTCAGCCGGCCTTCGCGACCTCAGCGATGCGCGCGAACGTGAACGGGTCGCGCACGCAGATATCAGCCAGCACCTTGCGGTCGAGCGTGACGCCGGCCTTCTTCAGCCCGTTGATGAGCCGGCCGTAAGTCAGGCCCTCCTCTCGAGCCGCCGCGTTGAGCCGCACGATCCATAGGGCACGCATCTGGCGCTTGCGCTGCTTGCGGCCGGCGTAGGCGTAGGCCATCGCGTGAAGCTGCGCTTCGCGCGCCGGCTTGATCAGCTTGGAGCGCGTGCCGCGACGGCCCTCGGCCGACTTGAGCAGCCGCTTGTGACGCTTGTGTGCGGCGACGCCGCGCTTGACTCGTGCCATGACGCTGAGGCGCTCCTAGAGGTACGGCAACAGGCGCCGGACCTGCTCCGTGTGCGTGGGGTTCAAGATGGCCTTGCCGGCGTAGCGGCGGGTCCGGCGCGACGACTTGATCTGCAGGTGGTGGCCCTTCCATGCCCGGACGCGATAGACCTTGCCACTGCCAGTGACGCCGAAACGCTTCGCCGTCGCCTTGTGGGTCTTCATCTTGGGCACGGTGCCTAACCTCCTGCCGGCTCGGCGGCCGGTACACGTTCTTGATCGATGGCGGCCGGCGGGGGGCCCGTCTGGATCGTGGGTCCTGCTGGGCCGGAGGATCCGTCAGTCTCGCTGGGGGCCACCGGCGTGGTGGGCACCTCGTCGGCTTCGGGCCGACCGACGGGTTCGTGGCTCTTGGGCTTGTGCAGTGATGTCACGACCATCGACATCGACTTGCCTTCCAGCACTGGCGGACGTTCCACCGTGCCGTGATCCTTGATCAACTCTCCGAAGCGTATGAGCAGGTCCCGCCCGATGTAGGCGTGGCTCACTTCCCGGCCCCGGAACCGACAGGTGACCTTGACGCGATCCCCTTCCTCGAGGAATTGGATGGCGCGCCGGACCTTGGTGTCGAAGTCGCCCTTGCCGATCTTGGGCGCGATGCGGATCTCTTTGAACTCGACAGAGCGTTGGTTGCGCCGGGCCTCCTTGTCTCGACGGGCCTGCTCGTACTTGAACTGCCCGTAGTCGAGGAGCCGAGCCACCGGCGGGACGGCCATCGGTGCGACCTCGACTAGGTCGTACCCCCGGTCTTGCGCCAGTCGGAGGGCGTGGCCCGTGGGCATGACCCCCATCTGACTTCCCTCTTCATCCACGACCCGTAGTTGGGGTACACGGATCATCTCGTTGATGCGCAGGTCTCGACTCAGGCTGGATCCCTCATGCGTTCGTTGGGTTGGGCTCGTTCGGGCCCACAAAAACAGGAGCCACGGTGGGTCGTGGCCGAAGCGGGACTATAGCACGGGCGTTCGGAGGCTGCGAGGGGTCTCAGGGCAGCGGCCCCGCCGCCAGCCACCAGGCATAAAGGTCCGCGAACGACCCGTCCACGGCCTGCGCCTGACCCATGATCCGGCTTCGCTCATCGGTCCAGTAGAGCGTGGCAACGCCGTCGTCCAAGACACACAGGAGGCGACCCGCCTCCGTGGCGTCGACGGTATAGGGGCCCTCGCTGGCTTCGGACTGGCAGCCGCTGCCGGTAGCCTCAGTATGCTCCTCAACGAGCTCATCGTAGTCCGCGGTCATGGCTGCTACGTCGCCATACTGGAGATCCACGGCAAGCGGCACGTCCGACGTGCCGCAGTCGACGGCGATGTCGGCCGCGCTGTCCAGCCGATCCACGATCCGGCACTGGTCACGCAGTCCTTCGGGCACGTGCAGCAGGAGCGCCTCCAGCGCGGGGTCCCCACTGACCGGCAGCGAGGGCCCCGGTGCGTCCGCCGCTACCAGACCGACCATCACCCGGAAGTCGTCACCGGTCATCACCGAGCCGTCGGCGCCGCCGCCCGACTCGACGTAGAAGCCACCGCGCAGGAAGCTGACGAACCCGCTCGGGTCCGCGGCGCTGGCCACGACACGTTCGCCCACGCTGAGGCTCACGCGGGGCGTGCCCCCGGCCTCCGTCCCCGCGCACGAGAGGACGAGGTCGATGGGCTGACCACTGGTGACCTCGGGAAGCGGCGTGTCGTCGCGCAGCAGGACCGTGGCCTGACCGCTCACCACGCGCAGCAGGACCGTGCCACCGGTGCCGTCGAGCAGTCCTGCGTAGAAATCGTCGTTGCTCCGGCCGCAGGTCAGGCCGTGGAAGCCCTCCAGTGCCGGTCCCGGCCGCTCGATGCGTGCTTCGATATCGACCAGCGGCCAGTCGCCGAAGCCACGCATGGTCCAGGTCGAGCGTCCGGGACCCTTGACCTCGACGATCAGTCGTCCCTCCTCGTAAGCCACTCGGTGGTGCTCGAAGTCACCTGTCTGGAAGCCGCTGCGTCGATTCGCCATGTCGTCGCGGATGACCTCGAGGTACGTGCCCACCTGGCCCCCTGGTGAAGTCGGGGATGCCGAGGCTGCGGGAGGAGCCGACGTGCTCGGAGCCGTCGAAGGGTCCGGTCGCATGGTCGTCGACGGCCGCGGCGACGGCCGAGGCGTAGGCGCGCTGGAGCGGCTACCGACGGCTCGATCGAGGGCAAAGGCTCCATCGGTGCCGTGGTAGGCACCACCACGGACGTGCAAGCGAGGCACAGAGCGCACAGGCCGAGCACGACCGAGATGAGACGCGCGGCTTTCATCGAAGCCAGCGGCGCCGTGTCAGGGACTGGGGTCCGGCGATCCCGCTGGGCTCGGCGAGGCGGCGCTCGGGGCGTCACCTCCGGACACGGCCGCATCATCGAACGTGGCCGCGTAGCCGACCTCATCAGCGAAAGCGTAGGCGCCCACCCGATCGAACGAATCGATGCCGGTGTCTCGCTCCAGCGTGACCGCCTCCTGGCCGTCGACCAGCAGCCGCAGACGCATGGCACCGGCGGAGGTGCCGGAGCACTCGACGCTCAGCAGGTGAGGCAGGGCAGGGTCGATGCCCTCCGGAAGCGGCCCGCGATCGAGCGCCGACGAGGTCGAGCCGGTGATGTCCACGACCACCCATTCTCCCGACGAGTGGATGAGCCCGCCGATGAATCGGTCGTCCGCGGAGCCGCACAACCAGCCCGCCGCGCCGGCCCCCGACGTGGTCACCCTCCCCTCCGTCCGAAGGACCTCGAGCCTCTGCTCAGGTTCGACGGCGCGCCAGCTCCACAGGCTGTTGCGGGCGACGCTCAGATCGATGCGCAGGGCACCGTCGGCGTAGGCCACTGATCCGGACGGTTCGGCGCTGGCGCCCCAGAGCGGGCTGGTGGCGTTGCTGAAGTCGTCACGGAAGAGGAGCTGGCCGACCGGCGGGGCGGGGCTCGGCGTGGCACTGGGCGACGCGCTGACCGAAGGGCTCGGGGCGACGCTGGGAGTGGGTCTCGGCGTGGGGCTCGGCGTGAGGCTCGGCGTGGGAGGCGGTTCGAGAGATGGGCTGTCACTCGGGCTGGGAGGCGCAAGGGCACTGGCTGAAGCTGCGCCGCTGCCTTCGGGTGCCGGGTCAACGACCGGGTCGCTGGCACAGGCGGCGGCAAGCAGGACACTGGCCATGGCGGCCGCTGCCATAGCTCCCAGCGATCTCACTGTACTCACGATGCCGGGCATCCTACGCTGCCGCAGCGATTCGTCGGCTGTCGGCGGCTATGACTGCGGGCGCCGTGTCAGTCGGGGCGGCGCGCGTCCGCCTCCGCCTTCAGTCGGTCAGCCAACCCGTCCCAATCCTGTGGCGGCTGCTGTTCGCCGGCGCGTGTCCGGGGAGCGGCCGTGCGCGCCTCGATCTCGCGATCGCCCAGCACCAGCATGTAGGGCACCTTCTGCTCTTGCGCCAGGCGGATCTTGTTCTGCATCCGGTTGGAGGACTCGTCCACCTCGACGCGGATGCCCCGCGAGCGCAGGACCTCGGCGAGCTCCGTGGCAGCTTCGATGTGCCGGTCGGCGATAGGCACCACGACAGCCTGCACCGGCGCGCACCAGAAGGGGAAGGCGCCCGCGAAGTGCTCCGTCAGCACGCCGATGAAGCGCTCCAACGAGCCGTAGATGGCGCGATGGATGGCCACCGGCCGCTGCTCCTCCCCGTTCTCGTCGACGTAGGTGAGGTCGAAGCGCTCAGGCAGCATCACCAGGTCGACCTGGATGGTGGCCGTCTGCCATTCGCGGCCAAGGGCGTCCTCGATCTGGATGTCGATCTTGGGCGCGTAGAAGGCGCCGTCTTTCTCCTTGACGCGGTAGTCCACGCCGGAGCGCTCGAGCGCTTCGCGGATGAGCGATTCGGCACGTTCCCAGGCTGCGGGATCGCCCAGGGCCTTGTCGGGCCGCGTGCCGAAGGTCAGTCGCGGCCTCAGGCCGAACCAGTCGTAGGCCTCCGTCACTTCGCCCAGCAGCGCCTCGATCTCGACGCCGATCTGGTCGGGACGGACGAAGATGTGGGCGTCGTCCGTCACGAAGTGGCGCACCCGAGTCAGGCCAGAGAGGGTTCCGGAAAGCTCGTTGCGGTGCAGCTCTCCGTACTCGGCCAGACGGAGTGGCAGATCTCGGTAGGAGCGCGTCCGGCTGCGGTAGATGAAGGTGCTCTCGGGACAGTTCATGGGCTTGAGGCTGTACGTCTGTCCCTCCGAGTCGAGCTTGAACATGCTCTCGTTGTAGAGCGCCCAGTGGCCCGACTGCTCCCACAGCTTCTGGTGGACCAGCAAAGGGGTGCTGATCTCCTGGTAGCCGCGGCGCTCCTGCAACTCTCGGATGGCGCCTTCCAGCGTTCGATAGAGTCGCCAGCCCTTGGGGTGCCAGAAGGCCGAGCCGGGACTGACGTCGTGGAAGCTGAACAGGTCGAGCTGGAGACCCAGGCGCCGATGATCGCGCTTCTTGGCCTCCTGGCGGCGCCACAGGTACCGGTCCAGCTCCTCCTGCGTGGCCCATACCGTGCCGTAGATGCGCTGCAGCATGGGGCGGTCGTTGTCGCCACGCCAGTAGGCGCCGGCCACGCTCAGCAGCTTGAAGGGACCGATGGCGCCCGTGGAGGGGACGTGCGGTCCGCGGCAGAGATCGACGAAGGGGCCGTGCTCGTAGGTCGAGACCTCCGGTGGGGACTGGCCTGCTGCGTCGGCGGCCGTGCGCAAGTCGTCCAGGATCTCGACCTTGTAGGGCTGGCCGAGCTCCTCGAAGTAGGCACGCCCTCGGTCCGGGTCCAGTACCTTTCGAACGAAAGCGTGGTTCACGGCCACCGAGGCGGCCATACGCTCCTCGACGCGCCCCAGATCCTCAGGCGTGAGCGGGCGCGCGAGCTGGAAGTCGTAGTAGAAGCCGCCCTCGATGGCTGGGCCGATGCCCAGCTTGGTGCCCGGGAAGAGATCCATCACGGCCTCCGCCATGACGTGCGCCGCGGAGTGACGCATCGGGTCGAGGGGATCGCCGGTGAGCGCCTCGAGCATCTCGTCGGCGGAGCCCTTGGCGGGCACCACGAAGTCGTGCTCGTCGTGTTCCGCCTGCGCCTGGCCGGATCGCTGCTGGTCATTCATGGTGTTGCCTCCTGGGAATCACAGAACCCCTCGTCCATCTGACAGGACGAGAGGCTCAGCTCCCGCGGTCCCACCCGCCTTCGTCGCTCCTCCGGACGTGTGCCGGTCCGCGCGACGCTCTTCGTGGGCCGCGCTAACGGGCGACTCCCGGGCCGGTTCACCGGCCGCTCACGGGTGGTGCGATGGTCGGTCCCTGTCGCCTCGGGCTTCCAGCCGATGGCCCTGGCTCTCTGTGATGGGTGCCGACCTCGCGCGTCCCGCTCGACGCGTTGGCTTTATGGGTGGTGGGCGACACTGGACTCGAACCAGTGACCTCTTGCATGTCAAGCAAGTGCTCTAACCAGCTGAGCTAGCCGCCCGCCGCGAAGGCAGATGGTACCGCAAGCAGGGAGCCATGCGCACCGGGTCGCGGCTTGCACGGATGTGGCACGATGGCCCTCGGGAGCGTCAACCATTCTTGGACGGCGCCGGAGGGAACGCCGTCACAAGAAGGGGTCGAGATGCGCTCGCGCGCGATACTGCTGACTCTCAGCCTGCTTGCTGGGATGGCCACCGTCGGACCTGAGCCGGTCGCTGGTGCGACCCCCGAGGAGCGGCCCGACATCATCGTCATCCTGATCGACGATATGCCCGGCATCGACGATCGCGTCCTCCGCCGCCTGCCCAACATCCGCACGACATTCCTGGAGCAGGGCGTCCGCTTCACCGAGTTCCATGGTGAGACACCGCTTTGCTGCCCGGGCCGTGCCGGCTTCCTCACCGGCCAGCACACGCACCACCACGGGGTGGACAAGAACACGGTGCGGCGATTCGATCCGCGCATGACCATCGCCACACAGCTCGATGGCGCCGGGTACCACACCTTCCACGTCGGGAAATACTTCAATCTCTACGAGGCGATAGCGCCGAGAGTGCCACCGGGCTGGGACCGCTTCCACGCACTGGCACCGGGCAAGACCGGATACGCGGGTTACTACGAGTACGACTTCTGGAACAACGACAGCGCCACGCCGGAGCATCGGGGAACGCTCGCCTCGGACTACTCCACCGACGTCATCCGCGGCAAGACGATGTTCCGTCTCCGCCAGGGCACCGGCGGATAGGCCGCTCTTCGCGTGGATATCGCCTTACGCGCCCCACAGCCCGACCCTGCCAGCGCCGCGGCACCGTACCGATACGCGCTGCTCCAGCGTGCCCGGCTGGGCGCCGCCGCACTACAACGAGCGGGACGTCTCGGATAAGCCGGCCTACGTCCGGAACGCGCGACCACTGAGCGCGCCCGCTTACGATCTGCGTGGCGTCTGTCGCTCTTTGCTGGCCGTCGACGAGATGGTGGGCGCCATCCGCCTCGAGCTCGCTGCACAGGCCCGGCTGGGTGACACGATGCTCATCCTGACCTCTGACAACGGCCTGAACCTGGGCGCACACCGTCTCGATCGCAAGTCGACGCCGTACTCCACGCGCATCCCGTTCATGGTCTCGTGGCCCGATCGACTGGGCACGCAGGGACGCACCATCGCCGAGCCGCTGTCGAACATCGATCTGGCACCGACGCTGTGCAAGATCGCCGGCTGCAAGATGGGACCCTACCCCGATGGCCAGACCCGGGCCGATGGGGTCAGCTTTGCCGGACTCCTTTTCGGCGAGATCTCCTCCCTGCGCCGCAAGGAGATCCTCCAGTCATCACCGCTGGGCCACAAGCCGCTCGACATGCCGGCTTGGTGCGGGTTGCGCACCACACCCAGCTCCGGGACCGCCCAGAAAGCCTGTGATGACGCCGCCAGCGGGGGCTGCCGCTGGCAATACGTCCTGTACGAGACGGGAGAGGAAGAGCTCTACGACCTCTCCGATGGTCCCTGCTGGACGTGGACGGTGGGCCAGCCGGGCGACCCATGTGCGCTTGACGATCGGCCCGGAGACCAAGTCTTCGAGGAGATCCGATCGACCCTGTCCGGCCGGCTGGCCAAACGCCTCGACGAGCCCTGACCGGCCGACCCAGTAGTCCCTGCGCCGGCCTTTCCTCAGTCGCCTGGATCGAACCCCGCGTCGCGGTAGACCACCTCACCATCGAGCAGCGTCGCCAGCGGACGAGCACGGTCCAGGGCGCCGGCCGCCACGGCGTCATCGTCGAGCATCTCCGCCGGCACCACCACGAGATCGGCACGGTGCCCGGACACCAGCCGGCCCCGATCGGCCTCGCCGGCTGTGAGAGCCGGGTCAAGGCAGGCGGCGCGGATGGCACGGGCCAGGTCGATCGACTCCGACGCATAGATCGCGCTCTCGCCCGCCGCCCAGGTCGCGGACGCGCGCGTCACCGCGATGGCGATGCCCGGCCACGGATCGGGCGACTCGACTGGAGCGTCCGTGCCGAAGGCGATGAGCGCCCCACCCGCCGCGAGCGAGCGGATGGGAAAGGACCAGCGGATGCGCTCGCCCCATGCCCTGCGCGCCACGGGCGCGTCACCGACGAGGTGGACGGGCTGTACCGAGGCCACGATCCCGGCCGCCCCGAACCGCGCGACATCGGCCGGGTGCACGAGTTGCGCATGCTCCACGCGATGATGGATGCCA
>Ga0136616_10001448_pt1 | contig 12451 bp, 13 predicted proteins | sample AntDrymUQ2992106_2_FD_106648 | JGI IMG/M metagenome (GOLD analysis project Ga0136616, IMG submission 106648) | Polar desert sand microbial communities from Dry Valleys, Antarctica - metaG UQ299 (21.06) | ecosystem: Environmental > Terrestrial > Soil > Desert | place: Antarctica: Dry Valley...
ACCGATGTGACCCATCACCGGGATCCCTGCTTCCACGAGCGCACGCACGCGCGACAGCGTCGTTCCGGCGCCCTCGACCTTGACGGCGTCGGCGCCCGCCTCCTTCAGGAACCGGATCCCGTTTCGCACCGCCTTCTCGTCAGAGACCTGGAACGAGCCGAACGGCATGTCGGCGACGACCAGAGGGCGTCGCGCACCTCGGGTAACGGCGCGCGTCAGGATGAGCAGCTCGTCCATCGTGGCAGGGACGGTCGAGTCGTGACCCAGTACGGTCATCGCGGCCGAGTCGCCGACAAGGATGACGTCCGCCCCTGCCTCATCGGCAAGCCGGCCGGACGGGGCGTCGTAGGCCGTGATCATTGCGATCGGCTGCCGGCGCGCCTTGAGCTCCGCGAGCTCGGTCAACGGCAGCTTGCCCGGCGCCGGCGTGCCGGGCGCGGGCGTGCGAGGACGAGTGGTCATGAGCGCTCCTTGGGGAGGACGACGTTGTCGATCAGGCGGACGGAGCCGACGCGCACAGCGGCGGCGAGGACGGGCGGGTCGAACGGGGCGATCTCGACGTAGTCGATGTCGAGCCCGGCGAGCGCGGCACGCGCGGCCGTGGGATCCTTCGTCGCCAGGGCGCGGGGGAGCGCGAGGGCGCGGCGCCGCTCGGCGTCCGACAGCAACACGTTCCGCGACGAGACGGCGAGCCCGTCTGGGTCGCGCACCGTCGGACAAACCCTGATCGTCAAGTCGAGGTCGAGGTTCAGGTCGTGGACGAGCCGCTGCAGCACAGCCACCTGCTGCGCGTCCTTTTGCCCGAAGTACGCGTACCGAGGGCGGACGATGTTGAAGAGCTTCAGGCAAACGGTCGCGACGCCGCGGAAGTGGCCGGGCCGATGCGCCCCTTCGAGGGTGCGGCCGAGGTCTGCGACCTCGACCCACGTCTGGAACCCGGGCGGGTACAGCTCCTGCGCCGACGGCGCGAAGAGGATGTCGACGCCAGCCCTCTCGGCGACCTCGGTGTCCGCGACCTCGTCGCGGGGATAGGTCGCGAGGTCGTCACGCTCGAACTGCGCAGGGTTGACGAACAGGCTCGCGACGACGGTGTCGCACTCAGCTCTCGCGGCGTGGAAGAGCGAGACGTGGCCGCCGTGGAGCGCGCCGAGCGTCGGAACGAGCCCGATCGTGGGTCCGGCACCGGCGGGCGCGAGCTCCGCGCGCAGCTCGGCGACGGTGCGAACGGTTCTCATGCAAGTCTCCGGGTCGTCTCGGCCAGTGCTGCGTACATGTCCTCGAGCTCGGGTCGCTCCCGGCGGATGGCCGCCAGGTGCGTCTCGACGGTCGCCCAGTCACCGCGGGCGATCGGGCCGGTCAACTCGAAGCCGTTCTCGATCGTTCTGCGCATGAGCGGATCGAGCGCCTGAGGTGGCGCGCCGGCCGCCTCGAGCAGCGACCCGGCCGCGCGCCGGAGCGTGACCAGGTAGTTGGAGGCGATCGCGGCGCCCGCGTGATAGGCGTCGCGGCCGGCGTCGTGGAGGGTGAAGGGAGCGAGACCGAGCACCTGCGCAAGCCAGAGGCCGAGCTCATGCGCCTCGGCGGTCTCCGCCGTCACCGCGCCGTATGCACCGTCGAGCTGCTCGGCACCGCGTGAGCGAGTGAAGGTCTGGAGAGGGTGCAAGCCGAACCGCCGCGTGTGCGGGTCGAGCGCCGCGAGAGAGGTCGCGCCGCTCACGTGGGCGATCCACGGTCCCGGCTCGAACGATCCCGCAACCTCAGCGATAGCCCGATCGGGTACGCAGAGGAGGACGAGGTCGGAATCCCGCTCGGAGACCCGAAGCCCGCGTTCGGACAGCCTCGCGGCTACCGCCGAGCCCACGCGGCCGAGACCCACGACATGCACGCTCTTGATCATCTGTCAGGCTCCAGTTCCGTTCGTCCGGATACCGGGCGTGCGTAGTGTAGCCCCGCCGGTCCGAGAACGGCGTCTGTCAGCGCTGCCGGCGCAGGCGTTCCCGCAGGTTCTTCCTGACGGCAGGCCACTCATCGTCGACGATGCTGTACCACGCCGAGTCGCGATTCTCGCTGCCGCGCACGAGCATGTGCTTGCGGTGCACGCCCTCGAATCGCGCAGGGAGCGCCGCCAGTGCGCGCCGTGACCTCTCGTTGAGCGCGTCCGTCTTCAGCTCGACGCGCCGGCACTCCAGGCGCTCGAAGGCGTCCTGGAACATCAAGAGCTTGGCCTCGACGTTCACGCCGCTCTCCCAGGCAGCGGGGGCGAGCCACGTCCAGCCGATCTCGAGGCTGCGGTGCTCCGGGCGCAGCGCGAGGAACCGAGTGCTACCGACGATGCGGCCGTCCTCGAGGCGCACCGTCGCGAACGGCAGCTCGACCCCAGCAGCGGCGTTCGCGAGCGCAGCCTCCAGGTAGTCCCGCAGCTCGAGACGTGTGCCGGGCTGGACGATGCTCAGCCAACGCCACGTGCGCTCGTCGCGGGATGCCTCCCACAGCCCGTCCTCGTGCTCCGGCCGAAGCGGCTCGAGCCGCACCAGATCCCCCTCGAGCACCCTCGCTCCCCAGCTGGTCACAGGCTGTAGAATCGCACGCATGCCGATGTACGAGTACGCGTGCATGGAGTGCGAGTCGCACTTCGAGGAGCTCGTGCGGAGCGATCAGCAGATCATCGCGTGTTCCGACTGCGGCTCCGACAACGTGCTCAAGCAGCTCTCCACGTTCGCGGTGAGCGGCGCGTCGACGCAGCCGAGCTTCGGCGGCGGCGGGGGCGGCGGTTGTTGCGGCGGCGGCTGCGGCTGCTGAACGCACACTCGGCGTGATCTCCCCGTGGCGGCGAGTGGCAGGCCGCGGATGCATTCGGCACACTCCTCCGAGGAGCTGAGGTTCGGGCCGCCACTCGAGGTCTTCCCACGTTCGCTGCGGCCGATCGGGAGGGGATCGACGGCCTCACCCGCCGGGAGCTCGAGGTGCTCGGCCTCCTGGCGGCTGGACTGACCAATCGGGACGTAGCGGCGCGACTCGTGCTGAGCGAGCACACCGTGCACCGACTACGGATGTCCACGCACTCCAAGCGACGCCAGCCTGACCTTGGGCGAACCGGGGCGACCAGCAGGGCCCACTTCCACGGTGTTGGGCCCGGCCCCCGCCGTCCTTGACGTCGTGCTGGCCGCAAGCTCAGCGTCGTAGCGGAGGCGAATACATCCGGCCCGGGTCGTAGACTCAGCCATGTGAGTACGGCGCTCGCCGACTACCGCGACGAGACTCTCGGCTGCATGCGGTGCCCGCTCGCCGCGACGCGGACACAGGTCGTCTTCGGCTCGGGCAACCCGCACGCCGAGCTGATGTTCGTCGGCGAGGCGCCCGGGTTTCACGAGGATCAGCAAGGGATCCCGTTCGTCGGTCAGGCCGGCAAGCTCCTCGAGCGCCTCCTGAACGGGATCGGGCTCTCCCGGACGGACGTCTACGTGGCGAACGTCTTGAAGTGCAGGCCGCCAGGGAACCGCGATCCCCAGCCGGAGGAGATCGAGTCGTGCGAGCCGCACCTCTTCCGCCAGATCGAGCTGATCCGGCCAGGGCTCGTCGCGACGCTCGGGAACTTCGCGACGAAGCTCCTCTCGGGCAAGCCCGCGGGCATCACCCGCGTTCACGGGGTCGAGCAGGAGGTGACCCTCGGTGGCAACCGGGTGACGCTCCTGCCGCTCTTCCATCCCGCAGCGGCGCTCTACACGCCTTCGATGCAGAGCGTGCTGGCCGCCGATTTTGCGCGCATCCCTGAGCTGCTCTCGCGGGAGGGGGAGAGTCGCGCCCAGCAACCAGCTCCGCCGTTCAGCGTCGCGGCCGAGCCCGAGCCGGTGCTTGCGCCGGCTGTCCAGCTCGGCCTCTTCTAGGCTCCGTCGATTAGGTCTGGCGATTAGGCTCCGGCGATGGAGCTCGTCTCCGGTTCGCCGGAGGACACCGAGTCGCTCGCCGGCAGGCTGGCACGCGAGTTGCAGGTGGGAGATGTCGTGACGGTCTCAGGGGAGCTGGGCGCCGGCAAGACCACGTTCGTTCGCGGAGCCTGCCGCGCTCTCGGTGTGACGGCGCCTGTGACGAGCCCCACGTACACGGTGGGCCATCGGTACAGAGGCGATCCGGACGTCTCGCATCTGGATCTTTACCGCTTCAACGGTGTCTCGGCGGCCGAATGGGCGGACCTGGAGTCGTACTTCGAGGGAGCCGTGGTCTTCGTCGAATGGCCCGAGGCCGCCGGAGCGGAGCTGCCCGAGGTGCGTGTCCACGTCCGGCTCGATCACGTCGACGACTCGCGCCGCCGCATCCGCCTCGACGCCCCTGACACCGCATTGGTAGAACGGATCGGACGTGCTGATCCTGGCTTTCGACACGGCGACTGAGCGCGCAACGAGCGCCATCGTCAGCGACGGCGAGGTGCTGGGCGAACGCGTCTCGCGGGCGTCGACCGTGCTCGAGGACGTGGATGCCCTGCTGCGGCAGGCCGGCGCGCACGCGGGAGACCTGGACGCCCTTGCTGTCGGAACCGGGCCGGGGAGCTTCACCGGCACTCGGATCGGCCTGGCGGCGGCGCGTGGCCTCGCGCTCGCCCTGGGAGTGCCCGTCGCTGGGGTCTCGACTCTCGATGCACTCGCAGCCGGCGCGCCCGGCGCTCTTCCCGTCATCGACGCACGAAGGCGAGAGATCTTCGTTCCAGGTCCGCGCGTCCTCGCGCCTGCCGACCTCCTGCTGGAGCCGGCGACGGTCTGCGTGGGCGACGGCGCCGTCCTCTACCGCGAGGTGCTCGAGTCTGCGGGGGCGGAGGTCCCGCCCGATGAGGACGAGCGACACGTGCCGCGTGCCCGTTTCCACGCGCAGCTCGCCCGGAGCTTCGGCGATGCCGGCCTGGTGGAGCCGATCTACGTGCGGATGCCCGACGCGGAGCGCGCGGCGCGATGACCGTGGACCTGCGGCAGCTCGAGCTACAGCACCTGAACGCGATCGAGACGATCGAGCGCGAGTCGTATCCGACCCCTTGGTCGCGCTCGATGTTCGCGAGCGAGCTGGCGAAGCCGAGCTCGATCTCGCTCGGCGCGTTCGCACCGGAGGGCGGCGAGCTGATCGGCTACCTGATCATCTCCCGCTACGTCGACGCGTGGCATGTGATGAACGTCGCAGTGGCCGTCAGGCACAGGCGTCGCGGCGTCGCGCGCGCGCTCCTCGAACGGCTCTTCGAGCTGACGGCAAACGACGAGCGCCGCGGGTACACGCTCGAGGTGCGCGTCTCGAACGCAGGGGCGATCAAGCTGTACGAGGTGCTCGGGTTCGTCTCCCGGGGCGTCCGCCGCGGCTACTACACCGACAACCGCGAGGACGCCTTGATCATGTGGAAGGACCCGGTCGTTCTCGACGGGGCCGAGAACGAGGGTCGGAGTGCGAGTGGTTGAGGGCTCCGCGAAGACGACTGCGATCGAGGGTGCGTCCATGACCACCCACCGATGATGCAGACGAAGACGTTACGTGTCTGTTCCCTTCGTTCTCGCAAAGCGAGAACGACGTGATTCTCGGCATCGAAACGTCCTGTGACGAGACGGCAGCCGCGGTCGTCACCGGGGACGGGCAGATCCTCTCGAACGTCGTCTCCTCCCAGGCCGACCTGCACGCACGGTTCGGCGGGGTCGTCCCCGAGATCGCGTCCCGGCGGCACCTCGAGCTCGTCAAGCCCGTCGTCGAGGCGGCGCTCGAGGAGGCGGGCACAACGGTCCGCGAGCTCGAGGCCGTCGCTGTCACGCAGGGGCCGGGGCTTGTCGGGGCGTTGCTCGTCGGGCTGAGCGCGGCGAAGGCGCTCGCGTGGGCGCTCCGCCTGCCGCTTGTTCCGGTCGACCACCTGCACGGCCACGTCGCCTCGCTCTATCTCCAGCCCGAGCCGGTCGAGCCGCCGTTCCTCTGCCTGCTCGCGAGCGGAGGCCACACGCTCCTCCTGGATGTGCAGGGCCGCGAGAGCTACAGCGTCGTCGGCACCTCGGTCGACGACGCGGCCGGGGAGGCGTTCGACAAAGGCGCGCGGCTGCTGGGGCTCGGCTATCCGGGCGGCGCCGCGCTCGACCGCCTCGCCCGCGACGGCGACCCGGAGGCCTTCTCCTTCCCTGTCGCGCGTGTGGGAGAGCTCGACTTCTCGTTTTCCGGAGTCAAGACCGCGCTCGTCTACGCGGTGCGAGACCTGGGAGACGAGCAGCTGGAACGGCGCCGCGCAGATCTCGCGGCGTCCTACCAGCGCGCGATCGTCCGTGCGCTCGTCGGCCGAGTTCGTGTCGCAGCGTCGCAAGGGCACGGCACGTTACAAGGGCAGGGCACCGTAGCGGTCGTCGGCGGCGTCGCGGCCAACTCGGAGCTCCGCGCCGCACTCCCCGAAGCCCGCTTCGCCCCGCTCTCACTCTGCTCCGACAACGCCGCGATGATCGCGTCCGCGGGCAGGTTCAGCAGACGGCTGCCCTATCCTCAATACCTTGGCCTCGACGCCTACGCCTCTCGTACATGACCGCCGGCGGCTACTGCCCGCCATCGTCCTCGCTCTCGGTGCGCTCCTGCTTGCGGCGGGCGGCCAGGGCGCAGGACCGCCTGCTGAGGGCGAACAGGGCGCCGCGACCTGGCGGGGCTTCGTCGACGGCGAGCGCACGGATGTGGCCGTAGGCCAGCGTTCCATCGTCGTCCTGCGCTACGCGTCGCTCGCCCAGAGGGTGCGGCGCGCCGGCGGGCGCGCGAGCGAGGTGGAGATGCGACGCTGGTCTGCGGCGGCCTTGGCCGGCCAGAGGCAGGTCGCCGCCCGCCTCTCGCGTGACGGCATCCGGATCCTCCCTGACTTCGTCTACACGAGAACGCTGAACGGCTTCGCCGCCGTGCTCGACGCGCAGGCGGTCGCGTTGCTCGAGCGCGACCCGGACGTCCGGGGTGTCTTCCCGGTGCGGGTCGCCTATCCGGCGGCGGCCTCGACGCGCCTCCCCGGCACCGGCGACTTCGACGCTGGGGCGGGTAGGCGGCCGACGACCCGACTGCTCGGCCTCGACGGCACGGGCGTCACGATCGCGCTCCTCGACACCGGGGTCGATGCAACACACCCCTATCTGCGCGGACGGGTGCTGGAGGGCGTCGACATCCTCGATCCCGAGGGACGCGCGCTCGCGCGGCCGCACCCGCAGGACTCGTCCCGCGTCGAGCGGCACGGAACCCAGACAGCGGGCCTGCTCGTCGGTGCCGGGGGCCCGCAGGGGCTGCATGGGGCGGCGCCCGGCGCCACCCTGCTGCCGATCCGCGTGGCCGGGTGGCAGCCGAGCGCAGAAGGTGGCTTCACCGTCTACGGGCGGACGGACCAACTGCTGGCCGGGCTCGAGCGCGCTGTCGATCCCGACGGCGACGGGAGCACCCTGGACGCCGCACGAGTCGCCGTCGTGGCAGTCGCAGAGCCGTTTGCGGCCTTCGCCGGCGGCCCGATGGCCCGCGCTGCGGCCGGTGCGGCACAGCTGGACACGCTCGTCGTCGCGGCGGCCGGAAACGACGGCCCGGCGGGGCCTGGTTACGGCAGCATCTCGGGTCCGGGGGGAGCACCTGCAGCGCTCACGGTCGGGGCGATCGACGCCCGTCGCCGCACACCTACGACCCGCGTCGTGCTCCGCGCGGGCCTCCGCATCCTGCTCGACCGAGAGCTTCCGCTCGCAGGTGCTGTGGCTCCCGACAGAACGCTCAGCGTGCCGCTCGTGCGACCGAGAGCCGAGCCGCGCAGCGGCCTGCGCATAGCGCCCCTCGCGCGCTTCTTCGACGTGCAGGGGTACAGCCTCGTCGCCGGGCGGGCGGCGCTCCTCGAGCGCGCCGGAGCCCCGGCCGAAGCAGGGCGGCGCGCTGCCCTGGCCGGTGCCCAGGCGGTTGTCCTCGACGGTCCCGCTCCCGCCGGCGCGCTCGGCCTCGACGAGCGCCTGGACGTGCCCGTGGTGGGTCTCCCCGGCAGCGTCGCTCGCGCCGTCCGGCGGGCAATCGCGCGCGGCGTCGGCGTGACGGTCTCACTCGGAGCCCCAGGCTGGGAGGAGAACCTCGCCCGCCGCCGCGTCGCTCCCTTCTCCTCCCACGGGCTCGCGTTCGGCGGCGGTGTCAAGCCCGAAGTTGCCGCTCCGGGCGTCGAGTTGCTGACCGCGGACATCGGCCGGAACGCGGACGGGTCGGCGCGGTACGGCACGATCAGCGGCTCGAGTGCGGCGGCGGCTTTCGCCGGCGGGGCGGCCGCGGCGGTTGTCCAGGCACGGCCGAATCTCGATGCGCTCTCCTTGAAGGGCGTGCTCGTGGGCTCGGCCCTCCCAGTGGGCGGTCGACCCGGCGCGGGACAGGGTGCCGGGGGCATCGACCCCGCGGCGGCCGTGGTCACGGAGGTCGCCGCGGATCCGGCCTCGGTCGCCTTCGGCGCCGCGAAGAAGGCCGGTTGGCGCACGGTTCGCAGCCTCAGGTTGAAGAACGTCTCCACGCGTCGCCTCCGGATCGTGGTCGACGCGGAGGTGGAGGGCATCGCGGGAGTCTCCGTGACAGCGGCTCCCGACCGCCTGCGGCTGCGGCCCGGACAGGAGGCGGTGCTCGATCTCACGGCGCGCGTCTCCTTCCTCCCACGCGGGCTCGGCGCGATCTTCGGCTCCGTCCGTCTCGACGTCGCCGGCGGCGGCTCGAGCGCGATCCCCTGGGCGGTTGTGCTCCCGACGAGTCGGCCGCCGCTCGTCTCGGACGTCCACCTCTCCGTGAAGAGATTTCGTGCGTCGGATCGAGCGCCGGCCGTGCTGAGCATCCGCGCCGGCAGTGTGCGCGGTCGCAACGGCCGCCCACACGTGCAGCCGCTGGCACGGCTCGACGTCGAGCTGTGGCGGGGCCCGAAACGCGTCGGGCTGCTGGCGCGCCTGCGCGACGTGCTGCCGGGGAGCTACACGTTCGGGGTAACCGGGCGTGGCCCCCTGGGGCCTCAGCTCACCCCCGGGCGCTACCGGCTGAGGATCGTCGCCGCGCCGCCAGACGGCGAGCCAGAGTTCGCCTCGGTCGGCTTTCGGATCCGCAACTAGGCCCGTCTGCGACGAGGGCCGCGCAGCGCTCAACCCACTGCGAGCCTCGCTGTAACCGCTCCCGCGCTAGACTCCTGCCGCGGCGATGACGACGACGACCGACGCGTCCACCTCGCACCTGCGGGAGGATCCCTACGAGTTGGCTCGCCGGCAGCTCCGGCAGGTCGGACGCACGTTCGGGATCGACCCCAGCCTGATCAACGTCCTGGAGCAGTGCAAGAAGTCCGTCGAGGTGTCGGTGCCCGTTCAGATGGACGACGGCTCGCTGAACGTCTACAACGGCTACCGCGTCACGCACAACATCGCGCGCGGGCCGTCGAAAGGCGGCATTCGCTACCACCCGGACGTCACTCGGGACGAGGTGAAGGCCCTCGCGATGTGGATGACCTGGAAGTGCGCCCTGATGGGGCTGCCGTTCGGCGGCGCAAAGGGCGGGGTGGTAGTCGACCCGAAGCAGCTCTCGCGGCGCGAGCTCGAGCGCCTCACGCGCCGGTTCACGAGCGAGATCATCAACGAGATCGGGCCCGAAAAGGACATCCCAGCGCCCGACGTGGGCACTGACGCGAGCGTGATGGCCTGGATCTTCGACACCTACTCGATGAACAAGGGCCACTCCGTGCTCGGCGTCGTCACCGGCAAGCCGCTCGCGATCGGCGGCTCGCTCGGTCGCGAGGAGGCCACGGCGCGCGGGTCGCTCTACTGCATCGAGGAGGTGCTGCGCGAGGAGTCGCGCTCGATCGAGGGCCTGCGGGTCGCGGTGCAGGGCGCCGGCAACGTCGGGGCGCACCTGGCGCGCATGCTCCACGGGGGAGGCGCGACCGTGATCGCGATCTCCGACTCGCGCGGCGGCATCCTCGACGAGGACGGCCTCGACATCCCCGCCGCCCTTGCAGCCAAGGCCGAGACCGGCAGTTTCGAGGGGTTCCGCGACGCGGACGCGATCACGAACGACGAGCTGCTCGTTCTCGCGTGCGACGTCCTCGCGCCGTGCGCGCTCGAGCAGGTGATCCACGCCGGCAATGCGGGCCAGGTGAAGGCGAGGATCGTCTGCGAAGGCGCGAACGGGCCGGTGACGCCCTCCGCCGACGAGATCCTCGAGGACCGTGGCGTCCTCGTGCTCCCCGACGTGCTCGCGAACGCCGGCGGCGTCGTCGTCTCCTACTTCGAGTGGGTGCAGGGCCTGCAGGAGTACTTCTGGAAGGAGGAGCAGGTTAACGCCCGTCTGAACGACATCGTCACGCGCGCCTTCCGTGAGACCTGGGAGACGCGCGAGCAGCACGAGACGAGCATGCGGATGGCGGCGTACGGGATCGCGGTGCAGCGTGTCTCCGAGGCCACCGTCACCCGTGGCCTCTACCCGTGAGCCTTTCCGCTGCGCCGGGAAGCCTAGTAAAACCAAAGGCAGTCAGGCTCTTTACCGCGGCGGGTTGCGGACTCTGTGCGCGGGCGCTCGAGGTCGTGCGAGAGGTGTGCGGAGACGGGTTCGAGCTGGTTCCGATCGACGGCATCGTCGAGCTCGAGGCTCGCTACCGCGACTCGATCCCTGTCGTCGAGATCAACGGTGTGCCCGCCTTCACGTACTTCGTCGAGCCCGAGGCGCTCCGTTCCCGCTTGCTGACTTGACGGTTGCCCAGCGGCTCGCCGAGGGCCACTGGCATCATGTGCTGCGCTGTTACAAGCAGAGCGGAGAAGGAGCGGCAAGGGGTGGCAGAACGTCTCACGGTCGGGGTGGCGGCAAGACTGAGTCGGTACCTCCAGGTGCTGACGCAGGCGAGGAAGATGGGCAAGGAGCGGATCTCCTCCCAGGAGATCTCCGACTACACCAACATCAACGCGACCCAGATCCGGCGTGACCTGTCGGGCTTCGGCAAGTTCGGCAAGCGCGGGGTGGGCTACAACATCGACTCGCTGCTCGGCGAGATCCGGAAGATCCTCCGCACCCAGGGGCAGCACAACATCGCGCTCGTCGGCGCGGGCCGCCTGGGGCAGGCGATCGCGAGCTCGCCGATCTTCGGTGAGCACGGGATCAACATCGCGGCGGTGCTCGACACGGATCCGGACAAAACCGGCCGCAGCATCGGCAACCTGGCGGTGCAGCGCTACTCGATGCTCCGCGAGGCGGTCCGGGAGAACAACATCATCGTCGGCGTCCTGGCAGTGCCGGCGACGAGTGCGCAAGTGGCCGCCGACGACCTGATCGATGCGGGCGTGAAGATCATCTTCAACTACTCGGAGGCGCTCCTCGACGTGCCCAGTGACGTCGCGGTGCACACTTCGAATCCCGCGGTCGAGCTGCTCTACGCCCTCTACTTCCACCTGACCTGAACGGGCACGTCCAAGGCTCGAAGCCTCGGCCACGGCCGATCGGGCCGGTTCAGGTGGCAAACGGCCTCCAAATCAGCCACAGCCGAGCCGAGGAACGTGCCCGCCGGCTTCAAGCCGGGGACACGTCCGGACTAGACGTCCCGGGCCGGCGGAGGCTGAGCCGATGAAGATTCTGCTCTGGCACGGGTACCTGCTCGGCGGCACCGGTTCGAACGTCTACACGCGGGCGCTTGCCCGTGCCTGGACCCGCGCCGGCCACGACGTCACCGTCTTCAGCCAGGAACGGCACCCGGAACGGTTCGACCTCGGTGGGGCAGAGGCCGTCCTGCCCGATGTCGGCGGCCTGCTGCCGGTGTACGTGCTCGACCGGTACGAAGGGTACGAGGTGAAGCTTCTCCAGGAGACGAGCTGGGCGGAGCGAAGGGCGTGGGTGGAGGCGAACGCGGCAGCTGTGCGGGAGCGGCTGCCGGCCGACCTCGTCTTCTGTAACCACGTCCTCCTCGGCGGGGCAGTCGGCGCTGCCACCGGTGCCCGCTACGCGGTCAAGGCCCACGGCTCCGAGCTCGAGTACTCGCTGCGGGCGGATCCGGAGCTGCAGGCGTGGGGGAGAGACGCGCTCGCCGGAGCAGACGCGATCTTCGTTGGCTCCGCCCACATCAGGGCCGTGCTCGAGGAGGTCGTGGGTCACGTCGACCGGGTGCTGGAGGTACCACCGGGAGTGGATGTCGAGGAGTGGCGCCCGCGGCCGCGGGAGGAGGCACTCGAGGCGCTGTTCGCGGAGGCGCGGCTCGATCCCCCGAACCCAGGCAACCGGGAGGAACGGCTGCCTGACGAGGGCAACGCGTCGAGGTTGCAGCGGTTTCTCTCGGCCGAGGAGCCCACGGTCGTCTACTTCGGCAAGCTCCTCCGCAACAAGGGCGTGCACGTGCTGCTCGAGGCGCTGCGGTCGGTCGAGGCGCGGGCGGTGATCGTCGGCTTCGGCGACTACCGGCACGAGCTGGAGGCGCTCGCGGGGCCGCGAACCCTCTTCACCGGCCCGCTCGAGCACCGCCACC
>Ga0136616_10001451_pt1 | contig 12447 bp, 13 predicted proteins | sample AntDrymUQ2992106_2_FD_106648 | JGI IMG/M metagenome (GOLD analysis project Ga0136616, IMG submission 106648) | Polar desert sand microbial communities from Dry Valleys, Antarctica - metaG UQ299 (21.06) | ecosystem: Environmental > Terrestrial > Soil > Desert | place: Antarctica: Dry Valley...
CCATCCGCCTGGAGGTGCCGTTGCGCACTGCCAGCCCGCTGCCGGTCCTCACCGGCCCCGCCACCACGGTCCCCGCCGACGACCTCCCGCTCAGCCCCGTCCCGGCCTGACCCGCCATTCACCAGCACGCCGGTGAGCACCCTTGTCGGCGGTCAGTCCTCGGTCAACCAGGAGGCGCCGAGGCGGGCGAGCCAGATGGGCCCTCGAGCAGCCCGTCGAGGTCCTCGCGGCCGTGGAGCCGCTCGAGCGGGCCATGGACGTCGGGAAGCGGCGGTCGAGCCGGGCGAGCAGCACCTCCGTGGCCGCTGTGCCGATCCGGTGCCGCGCCCGCGCCCGAACCGTCGGCCGCGACCGCCCCAGCGCCGCGTCCGCGCGTACCCGCGCCCGCCGCCGCGAGTCCAGCTCATCGACCATCGCCCGATGCTACGGGCCGCCCTCCAGCGCTCGACCCGGGCCGCCCTCAGTTCCGCTCGTCAGGCAGGATCCGCTCGCGCGCGGGGTGCTCCACCAGCGCGAGCACGCGGCTCGCCATGAACCGGGCCGTGCGCACCGACTGGCCCCCGCGCGTGACCTCGGTGACCTCGACCAACCCGCGGCCGGTCGTGATCTCCACCCGTCGCCCCGCGCGGGTCGCCTCGACCTCGTAGACGCGGACGCCGTCCCCCGCGTCCACCACCACCTCGACCCGATCACCCTTCACGCGCCGTCCCAGCGTCCGGCGGAGCACGACCTCCCGCAGGATTGCACGCCACCGTTCGTCGCGCCCGGGGTAGCGGCGTGCGACCATCCCGGCAGCGGCCGCACGGCCGCCGACCATGCTGGCTGAGGCGGGTGCGATGGCGCAGGAGATGGACGGCAGGGTCTGTGTGGTCACCGGAGCGAATTCGGGGATCGGCTACGAGACGGCGCTGGGACTGGCGCACCTGGGAGCGACCGTGGTCCTGGTGGCGCGCGACCGCACCAAGGGCGAGGAGGCGAAGCGACGCATCGAGCAGACGACGGGCAACCAGTCGGTCGACCTGCTGATCGCGGACCTCGCGGTGATGGACTCGGTGCGGGGTCTGGCGCAGGCGTTCACGGAGCGCTACGACCGGCTGCACGTGCTGGTGAACAACGCCGGGCTCGTGCTCAGCAGGCGTGAGGTGACCGAGGACGGCTTCGAGCGCACCTTCGCTACGAACCACCTGTCGATGTTCCTGCTGACGGTACTCCTGCTCGACACCCTCAAGGCGAGTGCGCCCGCCCGCGTCGTGAACGTCTCGTCCGACGCGCACCGTTCCGGTCGCCTCGACTTCGACGACCTGCAGTCGGCGCGCTCCTACTCCGGGTTCCGGGTCTATGGCACCACGAAGCTGGAGAACATTCTGTTCACCACCGAGCTGGCCCGCCGCCTGGAGGGCACCGGCGTCACCGCGAACGCCCTGCACCCCGGCTTCGTGCGCTCGAACTTCGGCAGGAACAACCGCAGTCTGATGCGCCTGGTCATGCCGGTCCTGCAGCGCTTCGCCATCACCCCGGAGCAGGGCGCCCTGACATCGCTGTACCTGTCCACGTCGCCGGACGTCGAGGGCGTCAGCGGCCGGTACTTCGACAAGAGCGCGCCGCGTGAGCCCAATGCGGCGGCGCGGGACATCGACGCCGCCCGCCGGCTGTTTGCGGTCAGCGAGCGCCTCGTGGGCCTGCCCGTCAGCTGAGCGCCTCGCGCTCGCGGTGGACCGCGACGGCGCTGACGACCAGCGCGACCCCGCAGGCCTCGGTCCACGACGGCAGCTGCGCGAGCACCACCACGCCGACCACCGTGGCGGTCGCGGGCAGCAGGGCCACGAGCAGCGAGTAGGTCGCACGGCTCATGCGCGCCATCGCGAGCTGGTCGCAGACGTAGGGGATCACCGAGGACGCGATGCCGACACCGAAGCCGGCCGCGAGCAGGGCGGGGTCGCGCAGCGCGGCCGAGCCGTCGGCGGCGCCGATCGGCGACGCCACCGCCGCCGCGATCAGCATGGCGGCGGCGAGGCCGTCGATGCCGCCACCCCCGCCGCCCTCCGCGATGCGGTGGCCCAGCACGATGTAGGCGGTGAACAGGGCGGCGTTCACGAAGGCGAGCAACACCCCGAGCGGCTCACCCTCCAGCCGGACGTCGGTCAGCAGCCAGACCCCGCCCACCGCGAGGGCCAGCGCCATCAGGTTGCGCCGCGAGCGCAGGCCGGCCACGGCGAGGGCGATCGGGCCGAGGAACTCGATGGCCGCCACCGTCCCGAGCGGGAGGCGGTCGATGGCCAGGTAGAAGGACGCGTTCATGACCGCCAGCACCGTGCCGAGCGCCACCAAGGTCCATCTCCGGCTGGGGTCGAGCCGTCGAAAGGCGCGCCAGGGCCGGCGCCAGACGGCGAAGACGAGCGCGGCGCTCGCGATGCGCAGCCAGGCGACCCCGAGGACGTCGACGCGCGCGAACAGCAGCACCGCGAAGGCCGGTCCGAGGTAGTGGAACAACGCGCTGACCACGAAGAACGCCTCAGGTGGCGCCCCCGCGATCACCCGCGTCGCCCGTCCCGGCGCCGTCGCCTCACCCGTGCGCTCCATGCGCCCATACTCCACGGCGGAGTGTCCCGCCCACAGGGGCGATCAACGGAACGGGAGACGCGATGGCTGCGAAGACGAGGCCAGACGAGGTCAACGCCTCCGGATCGATGCTGCTCGACCCGATCAACCGCCGACTGCTCGCCGCGCTGCAGGCCGACGCCCGCCTGAGCACCGCGGAGCTGGCCCGCCGGGTCTCGCTGTCCCCGCCGGCAGTCGCCGAACGGGTGCGCCGGCTGGAGGAGAGCGGGGTCATCACCGGCTACCACGCCGACGTTGACCCGCGCGCCATCGGCTACCCCATCGCCGCCGTCGTCCGCGTGCGCCCGGCCATCCAGCAGTTGGCGAGGATCCGCGAGCTGGCCTGGCGCATCCCGGAGGTGGTGGAGTGCCACCGCATAACCGGCGAGGACTGCTTCTTCCTCACCCTGCGGCTGCGCTCGCTGGACGACCTGGAGGGCATCCTCGACCGCTTCGTGCTCCACGGCCAGACGACGACGTCGATCATCCACTCCTCCCCCGTCCCGCGACGGCCTCTCCCGCTCTCTGAGGATGCAGGTGTGAATAGGGATGACGGGAACGGGTGACCCGCGGCTCGGGTCCCGAACCCGACCAGCACCCCGTCGTGGTGCAAGCGGTGGAACCCCTGCGCCTTCGCGGCCTGGCCGGTCACAGAGGTGGTGTTGACGGCGGCGGACGTCTCAGCGGCCATGACGCCATGACATCAGCCGGTGGGCTCGCTGTCCGGCGGGTTCCCGACCCCATCACGAGACCGGCTCGGCCGCCACGCTCAGCGTCGCCATCGGGCGCCCTCGGATCCACCGCAGCATCTCTTGACCATCCACAGTCTCGCGCATCGCAACGGGTCGCCAGGGTTGCGAACTGGCCTACGATCCGGCTCCACGAGGTGCAGCCCGGGACGGGAAGGGGGGTCGCGATGCGGCGCAGGCGGGGGGGGCGCGGTTGCGGCTGACCCTGTGGTATGGCGGTTTGGTGTTCCCCACCGGCGCGGTGCTGCCCTCGGGCACCCGGCCTGACGCGCCCGCTCAGCCGCAGCCCGCCGCCACTGTCCCGGGCCTTCACGCCAGTGCCAGATGGTCGAGGCGCAGGAGCATGTGGCCGATACGCTCGGCGTCCCAGCGGAGACACGAGTAACCGGCGGCACCGGATCATCTACCATGAGGACCGGCCAATCTCGTCCTCCACATCTTGGGTCGCTGCAGCGCTGGCAGAGAGCGCACCCCAACTGCTGGAGGCAGCGCGGCTCAAGCAGGGGACCTCGGCCTACATCGAGGAAACCACCGGTCGTCGAGCGCGAATGGGGCGCGACCAACTGTCCGCAGGCGTGGCGACCCGGTGAGGAGTCTGAGGATCTCGGCGTGGCGGTCGGATCCCCCGTCCTTCACGAACGAAACTGGGTGTACGACGAGGCCGGAGAGGCCATCGAGTATGGCGAGAGCGCAGCGGCTCGGGACCGCTGGACCTCCTACAGCTATGAGATCGGAGAACGTGCGTGAGGCTGCTGCATACCGGCAAAGTGCGCGACGTCTACCTTGACGACAACGGGGAACTCCTGCTGGTCGCGTCCGACCGCGTATCGGTCTATGACGTCGTCCTACCCACCCCCATACCCGACAAGGGAAAGATTCTTACACAACTCAGTCTCTTCTGGTTCGATCAACTCGCCGACGCATTCCCCAACCACGTCATCTCCAGCACGGACGTTCCCGCCCAGTGGATCGGCAGGGCGATTCGTTGTCGCAGACTGCAGATGCTGCCGGTGGAGTTCATCGCGCGCGGCTATCTGGCGGGTTTGGGCTTGAAGGAGTACCGGCAGCACGGCGCGATATCCGGTGTGACACTGCCTCCGGGCCTCGCTGAGGGATCAAGGCTCCCGGAGCCGATCTTCACGCCCACCACCAAAGCCACTCATGGGCACGACGAGTTCATCACGTTCAACGAGGCGATGGAGGAGATAGGCACCGAAACTGCCGGACAGCTCCGCGCCGCGACCTTGGAAATCTACGCCCGAGGTGCAGCTTTCGCGGCCGACCAGGGAATCATTATCGCTGACAGCAAGCTGGAGTTCGGGCACGCTGACGACGGGACGCTGGTGCTAGGCGACGAGCTGCTCACCTCGGACTCCTCTCGGTTCTGGCCGGCCGACCGCTGGGAACCTGGCCGAACTCAACATGCATTCGACAAGCAGTTCGTGCGCGACTGGTCCTCGTCGCTTGATTGGAACCGCACAGCTCCCGGTCCACCGATCCCTGACAACATCGTGGAAGCCACCCGTCAGCGGTACATCGATGTGTATCAGCGGATTACAGGGTCCCAGTGGTGATCATGAAAAACCCGACATGGGCGCAGCACCCGTATGAGCTCATCGCGGAAGTGCAGACGCTCCCGCAGCCTTCAGGGTGTATGGCTCTTGCCGGCGCGTTAGCCGCTATTGCAGGCGGAGGTCGAGGGCGTCGCGCAGGCCGTCGCCGACAAACACAAAGGCGGTGACGATCACGAAGATCGCCGCGCCCGGGAAGAACAGCAGGTGCGGTGAGGTGGCCAGGAAGCGGCGGCGCTGGTTGACCATGAGACCCCAGGCCGGGGTGGGCTCCTGGATGCCGAGGCCGAGGAACGACAGGGCAGCCTCGGACAGGATCGCGGAGCCGACGAACAGCGTGGCGTAGACGATCACCGGCTGGATGGCGTTGGGCAGGACGTGGCGCAGCAGGATCCTGGGTCCGCTCGCGCCCAGGGCGCGCGCCGCGGTCACGTACTCGAGGGAGGTGACGTGCAGCATGCTGGAACGCAGGACCCGTGCGATCGCCAGCCAGCCGAGCAGCCCGAGGACCAAGATCACCGTGCGCTCGCCAGGCCCCAACACCGAGATGATCGCGGCGTCGCGCTGGGTGATGGCGTCGGCGATGGCGGACCCCATGCCGGGCCAGTTGAACACCGTCTCGGTGAGGATCGCCGAGCCGATGAGGTCGGCGAGGTTCAGCCCGACCAGCGTCACCACCGGGATGAGCGCGTTGCGCAGGCCGTGGCGGAACACCACGCGGCGCTCGGACAGCCCCTTCGCCCGCGCCGCGCGCATGTCGTCGGCCTGGTTCACCTCCAGCATGGTGGTGCGGGTCAGCCGGGCGACGAGCGCGGTCGACACCGACGCCAGCGTGATCGCGGGCAGGATCAGGTGGCGCCACTGGTCCCCTGACGGCAGCAGGAAGAAGGACCAGGAGTCGGGGCCGATGCCTGCACCGGCAGGCGCAGCCAGTCCGGGTAGCCGAAGCGCTCCGGGACGATCCCGAACAGGTAGCCCAGCACGAACACCGGGACCGCGCTGATCGCGGCCGTGGACACGGTGGTGAGCGCGTCGCCGAACGAGTAGCGCCGCACCGCAGACAGCACCCCGGCGCTGATGCCGATCAGCACTTCCATGGCGACGGCCCACAGCGCGAGGCGCGCGCTGGCCACCGCGGTGTCGGCCAGGATCGACGTGACGCTGCGGCGCGAGGCGTAGCTCTCGCCGAGGTCGCCGGTCAGCATGCGGCCCCAGTACGCCGCGTACTGCTCATACCAGGGCTGGTCCAGCCCGTAGCGCGCCTCGATGTTGGCGCGTACCGATTCGCTGACCGCCCGTGAGCCGCCCCCGCCGGCGAGCAGCTCGACCGGGTCGCCGGGGAGGAGGAAGAACAGCGCGAACAGCAGGGTGAGCGCGGCCCCAGACGACCGGGACGGTGACGAGGAGGCGCCTGGCGACGAAGGGTCCCATGACCTCGGCCTCCGCTATTCGCTCAGGCCTGCCTCCTCGTACAAGACGAACTGCAGCGGCGTCTGCACGAGGTCCACCACGGAGTCGTCGTAGACGATCTGGCCCGCGTACCAGTCCACGGGCACCAGCGCGACCGCGTCCAGCGCAACGCTGCTCCGCCTCGCGCGGTACAGGCCGAAGCGCTCCTCGTCGTCGGTGGTCCCGCGGGCCTCGTCGATCGCCTCGTCGATCTCGGGGTCGTCGATGCGGGCCCAGGTTGTCGCCGTTGATCGACGCCGAGTGCAGCAGGGAGCACTACGCGTTGTCGTACACCGGGTAGTCCCAGATCCAGCCGGCGCGGCACAGCTCGCAGGCGCCCTCGCGCATCTGGGAGAAGTATGTGGTGGGGTCGCGCCCGTCGAGCTGGGAGTCCAGGCCGATGGTGGCGAGGTTGGCCTGCATCAGGGTCTCGACGTCCTCGTGCCCGGAACCGGAGTTGAAGTTGATGGTGATGGTGATGGGCGCGTCGAGGCTGCCGCCCTCGGCGGCCCACTCGTCGACGAGCTCCTGGGCGCGCTCCGGGTCATAGGTGCACCACTCGCCGCACAGCCCCTCGGCGAAGCCAGGGACGCCAGGCGGGGTGAGGCCACTGGGCAGCAGGCGGGCGCCGCTGTAGACGGTCTCGTTGATCGCCTCGCGGTCGATCGCCAGCGAGATCGCCTGGCGCAGCTTGAGGTTCTCCTCGCCGCCCAGCTGGGACTCCTGATTGATGAAGTGGTACAGGCCGAGGTTCGGCTCCGTCGCGTTGGCGTAGGCCGCGGTGGCCTCCGCGAAGCGGCCGGCCGGGATGAACCCGGTCTGGCCGTTGCCGGCCTCGAAGTCGGAGTCGGCGGAGTCGACGTCGGCGGAGATGGTGAACTCGACACCGTCGAGCACGGCGAGCTCGCCGGTCAGGCCGCCGTAGTAGTCCTCGTTGCGCTCGAGGACCACCGAGACCTCGTGGGTCCACGGCTCGGCCATGACGAACGGCCCGTTGCCGATCATCACGTCGGCCTCCCACTGGGTCTGGTCGTCGAGGTCCGCCATCAGCGCCTCGGGCATGGGCGAGAACACCGGGTGGCTGACCACGCCGCCGAACTCGGCGAAGGGGTAGGCGAGCGTGACCGTCAGGGCCATGGCCTCGTCGTCGGCGACCACACCGGACAGCTCGGTGGCCGAGCCGTCCGCCACCTCGGCGGCGCCCTCGATCGGGTCGAAGTGGTAGGCGATCTCCGACGCGAACTCCGGGTTCACGGCTCGGTTCCAGCCGAAGGCGAAGCCGGACGGCAGGACGGGGTCGCCGGCCGACGGCTGACGCTGGGCTATGACCGGCTGGTGATCGGCACCGGCCCGACCCCCGTGCGGCCGCCGCCGGAGGGCATCGACCTGCCCGGCGTGCACGTGCTGCACACCATGGACGACAGCTTCGCCGTCGACGAGCTGCTCGCCCGCCAGGTGCGGTCGGCGGTGATCATCGGCGCGGGCTACATCGGCACCGAGATGGCCGACGCGCTCACCCACCGCGGCCTGGACGTCACCCTCGTCGAGCAGCTCCCGTCCGTGCTGACCACCGTCGACGCGGACCTCGGCGGCGACATCGCCGACGAGCTGGCCCGCCACGGCGTCGAGGTCGCCGCCGGCGAGCACGCCGTCGGCGGTGACCGCACCTTCGCCGGGTCGCTGGGGACCCAGGTGGTCAAGGTCTTCGACCTCGCGGTCCGCCCGCACCGGCCTGCGCGACGCCGAGGCCCGCGACGCGGACTTCGACCCGCTGACCGTCGAGACCGTCGTCGACGACCACAAGGCGTACTACCCCGGCGCCACCCGCCTGCGCGTCCGGGTGACCGGTGACCGGCGCGACGGCCGCCTGCTCGGCGCGCAGATCCTCGGCTCCACCCAGGCGCAGGTCGCGAAGCGCGTCGATGTCTATGCCGCCGCCATCGCCGCTCGCCTCAGCGTGGACGAGGTCACCGACCTCGACCTCAGCTACACGCCGCCGTTCAGCGCTCCCTGGGACCCCGTCCAGGCCGCCGCACAGGCCTGGCAGCGGGTCAGGGAACCGCTGCTCGCCCGCTGACGCCGAACATCGCCGCCAGCGTGGCCGCGCCGACCCGGTCCGCCGCGACCATGCGCACGACCACCTCTCGCTGGGCGGGCTCACGGGTGATCGCGGTGTCGAACCAGGGGCAGCAGCCGCGCTCGGCCTCCGCGAGCCGACGCGCGTGATCCTCCACCCCCGCAGCGTCACGCAGCCGCAGCTCCACGCCGCCGTCGACCACCCGGCTGGACCGCAGCGCCCCGGTCAGCAGCGCCTGCCACTCGCGCTCGCGATCGGCGAGCGCGCCGCCGTCGAGCGTGCAGGCCACCGGCGCCAGGGGCAACGACCGGACGGTGATCTCATGGCGCTCCACTTCCACGATGCACTCCTCCTGCTCAGGCGCCGTGACCGGCGCGTGGACATCCGCCGGCGATCCCGCCACCCTGCTGGCATGACGGTGCCGATCTCGATCCTGCTGTTGCTGTTGCTGTTGCCGCCGTGGCTGAGATTGGCGGCGCGTGGTTGATCTGGCAGGGCGTCCGGGAAGGCCGCGGCGCCCTGTGGATGCTGGGCGGCGCGACCGCCCTGACGGTGTACGGCTTCGTGGCCACGCTGCAACCCGACGCCTCCTTCGGCCGCATCCTGGCCGCCTACGGCGGGGTGTTCGTCGCCGGGTCGCTGGCCTGGGGCGCCGTGGTGGACGGCTTCCGTCCCGACCGCTTCGATCTGATCGGCGCGGGCATCCGCCTGTTCGGCGTCGTGGTGATCATGTACGCCCCACGCGCCGGCTGAGCGTTGCAGGTCAGACACTGGTGAGGTTGACCTGCTCGACGGCCACGGCGTAGCGGCAGCCGGCCAGTTCGCCTGCCTGTGTCGACATGCTCTTGATGAACAGGTCGGGGTCGAAGTCGCGGCCGAGGCCTTCCAGGTAGGCGCGGTGGGCGCGCAGTGACCGGACCCCGGTGTCGATGCTGTCGGTGACGTCGATGGCGTGGGTCGGGGTCTGGGAGCCGAAGACGTAGACGGACCGGACCCCCGCCCACGGGGCGAGCCCTTCGTCGGCCAGCTCGGGGAAGATCCAGCGGTTGCCCGCGTCTTTGGCGGCGTCGAATGCGGCGAGGGCGACGGCGCGGTGGTCGGCCTGGTTGAGGTTGCGGTCCCCCCAGGTCAATGCGCCGGTGGTGGACAGCAGCACATCGGGTCGCAACCGGCGGATGTGACGGGCGATGTCACGGCGCAGCGCGGGGCCGTAGCTGACGGTCCCGTCCGGGTGGTCCAGGAAGGTGACGTCGGTGACGCCGACGATCGCGGCGCTTGCGTGCTGCTCGGCTTGCCGCAGGACTGCGGCCTCGGCGGGGGCGATCGCGTCGATACCCGCCTCGCCCCTGGTGGCCAGCAGGTAGCTGACCTGGCGTCCCTGCGCGGTCCAGCGGGCGACGGCGCTGGCCACGCCGTACTCAAGGTCGTCCGGGTGGGCGACGACGGTCAGCAGCCGCGACCAGTCGTCGGGCATGGGTGGCAACGTTGGCGGCACGGTCGCTCCTCGCCTCGGAGGGCTGGCTACTGGCAGGCGCAGGCGCCCGGACCGGCCGCGTCGGAGCCGCAGCAGCCGGCCTTGTGTGACGGCTCGCAGCAGCTCGCCTGGCTGGCGGTCGAGCAGCAACCGCCAGCCGTGGAGAGATCAGCAGCAACCGTCAGGGCAGTCGCCGGTAGGGCAGCACGGATCCATGGCTCACCTCCCTCCAAGACGATGGGCTTGGTGGCTTGGACGATGGCGCCGTGGAGGCCGTCGGCGACGGCGTGGGTGAAGGTGACGTCGACGTCGGTGAAGCCGGCGGCGGCCAGGCCGCGCTCGTACTCGCCCTTTGACAGCGCCCCGGCGATGCAGCCGACGTAGGTGCCCCGCTCGGCGCGTTCGGCCGGGGACAGGCGGTCCTCGGCGACGACGTCGCTGACGCCGATCCGGCCGCCCGGCCGCAGGACGCGGAACATCTCGGCCAGCACCGCGGGCTTGTCCGGCGACAGGTTGATCACGCAGTTGGAGATCACCACATCGACGCTGGACGCAGCCAGCGGGATGGCTTCCATGTGGCCCTTGAGGAACTCGACGTTGGCGGCGCCGGCCTGCGCGGCATTGCGGCGTGCTAGCTCCAGCATCTCATCGGTCATGTCCAGCCCGTAGGCCTTGCCGGTGGGCCCGACCCGGCGGGCGGACAGCAGCACGTCGATCCCGCCGCCGGAACCGAGGTCGAGCACCGTCTCGCCCTCGCCGAGCTCGGCGACCGCGGTCGGGTTGCCACACCCCAGGCTCGCCAGCAGCGCGGCGTCGGGAAGGTCGGCCTGGTCACCCGCCGCGTACAGCCGCGCGCCGAAGCCCTCCTCGTCGGCCGGGCCGCAACAGGCGGCCTCCTCCCGCTGCGCCACCGCCGTCGCGGCCTCCGCGTAGCGGGCGCGGACCTCTGCGCGCAACTCGTCGTGGTCGCGCTGCTCGGTCGTCCTCATCTCGGGCCCTTCCATCGACGAGCATTACATCGACGAACGTCTATGCGCCAGAGTGCCACCAACATCGACGGCTGTCAATGCAAGGGCCGAACGTGTGCGGCACGATGGGTGGATGACGACCACGGCCGTGACACAGAGGAGGCGGAGGCTGAGGGAATCTGAGCCCCTTCGTCAGCGGTAGTCAAGGTGCGTCTTCGCGGAGTTGGACGACTCGGCCACCGCAAACCAAGCGCGTGCCAACCGCCGCCGTCGTCTCCTGGTCGTCTACCCGTCGTCTACTGGCCGGAGCCCCCTTGAGGAGGGGGAGGACCAGCTCACGTAGGGGCGGGTACACGGCACGCGTGCCGCTTAGCTCCCGCGAGGCTGCGCGGCGGGCTCTTGACGGGGCGGCCTCAGGCGTTCGTTCACCCGTCGCGGTGGCAACCCGGGACCGAGCAGGCCGCCGCCTGCTGGCCGCTGCGGCGCGGCCTGTGCGCCGCCCAGACACCCTCCAGGGAAACGTCGTTGCGCAGCGCGTCTCGCATGCGGGTGAAGGCGTTGTCGCTGTACTGCCGGTGGCGCTGGGAGCCGAACACGAAGTGGTGGTGGCAGGAGTCGTCGACGTCGACGCCGAGGTGCTGTCGCAGGGCGAGACACTTGGGACCGGTGAGCCCGAGTGCCTCGGCGAGGTCACGCGGCGACCGGTGGTACTTGCGCTGCAGGTCAACCTCGCGTATCGCGGCGGCCTCGGTCGTGTCATCCGCGCTGATCAGCCGGACCGGCGCCCCACTTCTCTTGTCGAACCGCACCGACACGGTGGCACCCTGCCCAATCGTGGACGCCTCAATGAGGCCGAGACGTGGAAACACCAGCTCACGGGCCTTCGCGTCTTTCACGCCTCGCTCGACCCGATCGACGTCCCTCTCGCTGACCTTGGCGTCCTCGTCGACGTGGGCCTCCATGGCAAGCAGGGTTCGTATGCGAGCCCTCGCCGTCGCCCGTGCCCGTCTGCCGGGCCGCAACAGCTCCGCGATTTGCTGATACTCAGAGTCGATTAGCACTTGCAGGTCCCGCGGCGGGTCGGTGGACAGAGGCAGCACCCGCTGGGGCAGGTGGTCGGCGAGGCGCTCGCTGAACACGCGCAGCAACAGGTCGTCGAAGAGGGTGATGCCCGCCCGGGTGTGCAGGTAGAGGAACTGCTCGTCAACGTCGTTGAACCAGTGCTGCTCATCGTCACGCAGCGCGTCAATGGCTCGCAACGTCCCGGCCTCGCCGTCAGTCAACTTGATCACGGCGGTCTGCCGAGCGAGCTTCAGGCACTTCTCGAATGAAATCGAGCGGCCTAGGGTCTTGTCGAAGACTGGCTGGCCCGTCTGCACCAGGGCTGCCTTCAAGAGCATCTCGAAGGCGTGCTGGAGGGTGAGCAGTACCGTCGTAGTCCGGCCGTCGTCGTCAGGGGCGTTGAAGGCCGAGGTCGAGCGCCGCAGCGAGGACAGGGCCTTGTCGCGGAGCACCCGGGCCTCCCGCCTCAGACGCGCCCGCTTCTCCTCGACCATAAACG
>Ga0136616_10001452_pt1 | contig 12445 bp, 10 predicted proteins | sample AntDrymUQ2992106_2_FD_106648 | JGI IMG/M metagenome (GOLD analysis project Ga0136616, IMG submission 106648) | Polar desert sand microbial communities from Dry Valleys, Antarctica - metaG UQ299 (21.06) | ecosystem: Environmental > Terrestrial > Soil > Desert | place: Antarctica: Dry Valley...
CCGCCCCGGCAGAGCGCATCGCGCGCCGCGCGGAGCTCCGCGATCTCGGCGTCGCGGTCTCGGCTCGGCCGCCGCGACGAGAACGTGATCCTCTGGGAGTCGATGCCGTGCGCCTCGAGCGCCCGGGCGAGCGCGACGAGGATCGGCTGATCGGCCGTGCCGCCGTAGCCCGGCGCCAGGACGGCCGCGCGGGTCACGCGCGGCGCTTCGGGCGCCCTGCCGGCGAGGCCGCGCGCGGGATCTTCTGGTCCATCCCGATCGACGCGCCCAGGACATCGCCGACACGAGCGAGCCGCGCGGCCATGTTCGTGATGGTGAAGGCGTCGGGTCGCCCGAGCGCGGGGATCTCGTCCCAGCGAAGCGGCGCCGAGACCGGCGCGCGCCGGATCGGCCGCACGCTGTACGGGCCGGCGGTCGTCTTGCCGCGGGTGTTCTGCAGGTAGTCGATGTAGATGCCGCGCCGCTTTGCCTTCGCGAACTCGAGCGTCACGAGCTTCGGCAGCCGCTCGCGCGCGATCTCGCCGATGCGCTCGGCGAACGCGCGCGACTCCTCGAATGTGTAGCGCCGGGCGATGGGCACGAGGACGTGGATGCCACGCGAGCCTGTCGTCTTCGGGAAGCCGACGAGGCCGAGATCATCGAGGATCGCCTTCACGGCTCCGGCGACCTCCTTCACGTCGTCCCAGGTCGCCCCGGTCGCTGGGTCGAGATCGATCATCACGTTGTCGGGGTTGTCCGGCTTGTCGATGCGCGCGAGCCGCGGGTGGATCTCGATCGCGGTGTAATTCGCGAGCCAGACGACGGTCGGCAGATCGTTGCAGAGGATGTAGTCGTTGTCCGCTTCCTCGGGATCCTTCCAGCTCGAGATCCACTTCGGCGTGAAGCTGGGCTTCTGCTTCTGGTAGAAGCTCATGCCGCCGATCCCGTCGGGGAAAGGCTTCATCGTGAGCGCGCGGTCGGTCAACCACGGAAGCAGGAAGGGCGAGACGTCCGTGTAGTAGCGGATGAGGTCGGCCTTGGTGTAGCCATCCTCGGGGAACAGGACCTTCTCCAGGTTCGTGAGCTTCACGTCGCGGCCCCCGACCTTCAGCACCGCCGGAACGCGCGCCTGCTTCACCGCCGCCGGAGCGTGGACGGTCGCAGGCCGCTTGGTCGCACGCTCTGCCGCCTCCTGCGCGCGCTTCGCCGACACGGAGCCCTCCGCCCCGGTGCAGCCCTTCGGGTCGATGTCGGCGCGGAGCCCCCGGAACGTCGGGTGCCGGAGCGTCGCGTCGTTCGTGAGCTCCGTGTAGTGCACCTCGCACACAAGCTCGGGCAGGCACCACCGCGCGGGCTGGTTCACCCGCGGCTCCGGCTCGAAGGGACACGTCGGCGATTCCCGCTCGGTCAGCTTCGCGAGCAGGTCCCGGAGGGTCCTCTCGTCGAAGCCGGTGCCGACGTGGCCGACCGGCACGAGCTTCCCGTCGCGGTACACGCCCAGCAGCAGCGATCCGAGCGTGCTCTGCCGTCCACCCTGCCCGGCGGTCCAGCCACCGATGACGCAGTCCAGGGTCTTCTGCGACTTGATCTTGATCCATGCCGCGCTGCGACCGAACGTGTATGGCGAATCGAGCCGCTTCGCCACGATGCCCTCGAGGCCCTGCTCGCGCACCGCGGCGAACAATGCCTTGCCCGTGCCGACGAACGGCTCGGCTCGAGCTATCGCGCCCATCGGTGTGAGCACCTCCTCGAGCCGGCGCTGGCGCTCGTGCAGCGGCTGGCGCCCGAGATCTTCGCCGTCGAGCCACAGCAGGTCGAACACGTGGTACCGCACCGGCGTGCTGCGGCGCAGGCGCTTCACCGCGGATTCGTCTTGCACGTGCATGCGCGGCTGCAGGCGCTGGAACGACGGGACGCCCTTCTCGTCAAGTGCGACGATCTCCCCGTCGACGATCGCCTGGTACCCGCCGGTCAGCGCTTCGGCGATCCCGTGGGCCTCCGGATACTGCGCGGTGCAATCGAGCAGGTTGCGCGTCTGCAGCCGGACGACACCGCCGTCGACGAAGGCGAGCGTGCGCACGCCGTCCCACTTCGGCTCGTAGGAGAAGGCCGGTGAGTCGAACGGCTCGTCGGCGGAGCTCGCGAGCATCGGCGGCAGCCGTCCCTCGAGCGGGTGGTCCTTCGGCGCGACGCCGTGCAGGATCATGAGCCAGTCGCGGCCCTCGTTCTGGGTGGTCCGCACGATGACGTACTCGCCGGTCAGCCGCGTGCCGTGGAAGCGGACCTTGTACTCCGTCGGCTCGGTGCTGCCGCGCTTCGTGTTCTCCTCGACCAGATCGTACGTACCGGAATCCCAGATCGTCATCGCCCCCGCGCCGTAGCCGTCGGGGATGACGCCGTGGAACGTGAGGTACTCGATCGGATGATCCTCGGTGTGCACAGCGAGCCGCCGCTTCCCCGCTTCGAGCGGGGGGCCCTGCGGGACCGCGAAAGAGACCAGCACACCGCGCATCTCGAGGCGCACGTCCCAGTGGAGCCGCGTCGCGTGGTGACGGTGCACCACGTAGCGGCGGAGCGGGGCCGGGTCGGGCAAGTCGCCCTTTGGCTCCGGTGTCCGCTTGAAGTCGCGTTTGCGCTGGTACTCGGTGAGGCTCAATGTCGTACGCACCCCATTCTCGGAGGAGGCGCGCCATGCCGTCGTCGTTCGCTGCGCTCGCGGACCGGTTCCTGAAGGATGAGTTCGAGGCGTCTCCCGTCATGGCGAGCGCGCTCGGCCTCACGGAGTACGACGAGCGGCTGGACGATCTCTCCGCCGCCGCGACCCTGCGGAAAGAGGCAAGCGACGCGGAGTGGCTGACACGGCTCCGCGCCCTCCCCGACGACGGGCTCAGCCCCGCCGAGCTCATCGACCGCGACTTCCTCGTGAGCATCCTCCGCGGCCGCGAGATCCTGCGCCCTCACCGGATGTGGCGGCGCCAGCCCTCGACGTACCTAGGCCCGGGCTCGTCGGGCGTGTTCTCGCTCTTCCTCCACCGCATCCGGCCCGAGAAGGACCTGGCGGAGGCGGCGCGGGCCCGGCTCGAGCAGGTGCCGGCGAACATCGAAGCGGGGATCGCGAACCTCGACTTCTCGCTCGTGCCGGACGTGTATCTCGAGCGCGGTGTCCGGCAGGCGACCGCCACCGCCCGGTACGCACGCGAGCTCGTGCCGAACGAGGTGCAGGATCCCAAGCAGCGCGAGGCGCTCGCAGCCGCCGGTGAGAGGGCCGCCGTCGCGATCGATCGCTTCACCGCGCACCTCGAGGCGAACCGCGGGAGAGCGCGCGGCGAGTGGGCCGTCGGTGACGAGATCTACTCCGCGCTGCTGCGCGAGAAGGAGCTCCTGCCGTACGACGCGCGGGCGCTGCGCGAGCGCGGACGCGACCAGTACGACCTGCTCGCGGCCGAAGCGAAGAAGCTCGCTCGCGACATCTCGGGGAACGACGACTGGGTCGGGCTGCTCGAGCAGCTCAACAAGGTGCACGCACCGGATCCGGAAGGCATGCGGCGCGAGTACGAGGAGTGGACCGAGCGCGCGCGCTCGTTCCTGCGCGACCGGGGGCTCGTCACGCTGCCCGATGGCGAGCGCTGCCTGGTCGAGCCTTCGCCGCACTTCCAGCGTCCGGTCCTGGCCGTGGCCTCGTACAACCGCCCGCCGGCATTCAGCGATTCGCTGAAGGGCCACTTCTTCGTCCCGTTCCCGCCGGACGGCACCCCCGAGGCCGAGGTGCAGCAGCGCCTCGAGGGAAACAGCAGTGCCGGGATCCCGACGACCGCGGTGCACGAGGCCTACCCAGGCCACCACTGGCACCTCGTGATGGCGCACTCGAATCCGTCGAAGATCCGCCGGATCTTCTCGACCTCGTACTTCTCGGAGGGCTGGGCGCTCTACGCCGAGCGGATGATGCGCGAGCAGGGCTTCTTCGCCGATCCGAAGCACGTCCTCTACCAGTTCGAGGCGACCATCTTCCGCGCCGCGCGCATCGTCGTCGACACGAGCCTGCACCTCCGCGAGATGAGCTTCGACGAGGCCGTCCGCTTCATGATGGAGAAGGCGAACCTCACCGAGCCGAATGCCAAAGCCGAGGTCGGTCGCTACTGCTCGTGGCCGACGCAGGCGTCGTCGTATCTCACCGGGATGCTCGAGATCCTCGACATCCGCACGCGCTGGCTCGCCCGCAAAGGCCGGAACGACACCGCGGCGCTACGCGAGTTCCACGACGCGATCGCCTCGTCGGGCGCGCTGCCGACCTCGCTCGCGGAGCGCGCGATCGCGGGCTAGTGTCCCGGGCGGCCTGCGGCTTCGGCCGGGCAAAGCCCGGCCGCGCCTGAGCACGTTCCTCTACGGGCTTGCCGGGCTTGACAGAGGACCCTACGCTGCGCGCGGCGTGCCGCGCGACAGAAGCGCACACGATGTGAGGTGAGGGATGCCGCGCTCGATCTGGAAGGGAACGATCAGCTTCGGGATGGTCGCGCTGCCGGTGCGGCTGTACCTCGCGACCGAGAGCACGTCGAAGGTCTCGTTCAACCTGCTCTGCCCCGAGCACAAGGCCCGGATCAAGAACAAGCGCTGGTGCCCCGAGGGCGATCACGAGGTCGCCTGGAGCGACGCGGTCCGCGGCTACGAGTACGAAAAGGGCACCTACGTGGTGCTCGAGGACGAAGAGCTCGACGCACTGCCGCTCGCGTCCAGCAAGAGCATCGACATCGCGGGCTTCATCAAGGACGAGGAGCTGCCGGGCCCGCTCTACTACCAGAGCGCGTACTACCTCGAGCCTGAGAAGTCGGCGCAGAAGCCGTATGCGCTCCTGAAGCAGACACTCGAGAAGACGAACCGCGTCGCGATCGCGAAGTTCGCGCTCCGCGAGCGCGAGCGCCTGGTGTCGCTCCGCGCGCTCGACGGCGCACTCCTCCTGAACACGCTCCATTGGCCTGACGAGATCCGCAACACCGAGGATCTCGATCTGCCCGAGGACCTCAAGGTCAGCCCGGCTGAGCTGAAGATGGCCGAGAACCTCGTCGAGATGATGGCCATGGAGTTCGAGCCGGACGAGTTCAAGGACGAGTACAAGCAAGCCGTCATGAAGGTCGTCAGCGCGAAGATCGAGGGTCGTGAGGACATCGTCGAGGCCCCGGAAGCCGCCGCGGAGACCACGGTCGTCGACCTCATGGCCGCACTCAAGGCGTCGGTGGAGCGCGCCAAGGCTGGCGAGAAGAAGGGCGGCCGCGAAGCGCGCGGCGGCCGTGAGCCGATCGGCGCACCACGCACAGGCACGTCGAAGTCAGCTTCGTCGACGAAGGAGCGAGCGACCCGCCGCAAGGCGTCCTAAGGGGCACAAAGGTCCCTCGCCGGTCAGCCGGCTGCGGCCAGAGGCTGGGTCCGCGACCGCCGGAACGTCCGGCGGTAGAGCGCCGGGGATGTCCGGACGAGCCGCTCGAAATTCAGCCGCAGCGTGGCCGCGGCACCGAAGCCACATCGCTCGGCGATCCGTTCGACGCTCTGATCGGTCGTCTCCAAGAGCCGCTGCGCCAAGCGCACGCGCTGGCCGATGAGCCACTGATGCGGACTGGTCCCGACCGTGGCGCGAAAGCGTCGTGCGAACGTCCGTGGCGGCAGGCCTGCGCGCCGTGCGAGGTCCTCGACCGTGAGCGGCGCGCCGAGGCGGGCGAGCGCCCATTCCAGCGTCCGCGCGACCGAGCCATCGTCAGCGTCCACGGACACCGGGTGCTGGAGGTACTGCGCCTGTCCGCCCTCGCGATGCGGCGCAACCACCATGCGGCGAGCGAACATGTTCGCCACCTCCGCGCCGTGGTCCTTGCGGACCAGGTGCAGGCAGAGATCGATGCCCGCGGCGGTGCCCGCGGACGTGTACACGTTGCCGTCTTCGACATAGAGCACCGCCGGATCGAGACGTACGTCGGGGTACCGAGCGCGGAGCTTCTCCGCGTACATCCAGTGGGTCGTGGCACGCCTGCCGGAAAGGAGTCCGGCGGCCGCAAGCACGAACGCTCCCGAGCAGAGCGAGGCGATACGCGCGCCGCGCGCGTGTGCCCGCCGCAGCGCGGCAAGCAGCTCCGGCAGAGGCGCCTCGTCGACGTCGCGCCACGCGGGAACCACGATGGTGTCCGCCTTCGCGAGCATGCGCAATCCGTATCTCGGCTCGATCCGAAACCCCGCTTTCGTGCGCAGAGTCCCCGGCTCCGCACCGCAGACGAGCAGCCGGTAGTTGGGGAGCCCCATGTCCGAGCGATCGATGCCGAAGACCTCGCACGCGACCGCCATCTCAAAGACGCTGATATCGTCGAAGGCGACGACCGCGACGGTGTGCATGGCCGGATATTAGCGGACAGCGGCAGTCCTGCCACTCGCATGAACGGTCTCCGAAGCGGATTATGACCGCGTGGATCTGCTCGTGGCGATCGCGGCGCTCGTGCTCCTCGCTGGCCTCGCGATCCAGTTCGGAGCGGACTCGCGGGCGGGCCCGGAGGACCGCCGGGCATGGTGGCCCGGGCGTGGACGCGGCGTAACGGACGGAGCGAGCCGCCGCAAGGCGTCCTAAAGGCCGGATACTCGTCGTGTGCCGGAGCCGCGCCGCGACGAGCCCGATCGGCCCACGCTCATCGATGTCAGCGGGGCCATCGAGCGTCTCCCCCGGGCCATCGAGCCGATGCGCCCGCGCCTCGCCGCCGGCGCGTTCAACTCGCCGGAGTGGCTCTTCGAGCTGAAATGGGACGGGATCCGCGCCATCGCGTTCGGCGGGGAGGACGGGCAGGTCCGGCTTCAGGACCGCCACGGTGGCGACCTGCTACCCCTCGTGCCCGAGCTGCGCGACCTGCGCGTCCCGGCCGGCAGCGTGGTCGATGGCGAGGTCATCGTCTGCGACACGCGCGGGCGCCCGAGCTACGAGCTGCTCGCCGCGCGCGCCGGCCCGAAGAACCTGCGACGCGGCCGCGGGCCCTACTTCGTCGGCTTCGACCTGCTCTATGAAGGCGGCCGCGCGCTCGCCGGACGACCGCTGCACGAAAGGCGCGCGAAGCTGCAGGCCGGCTCGTACGGCGGACAGCGCCTGCTCGTCCCGGATCATCTCGACGCCGATGGCGAGCCCTTCCTAGAGGTGGTGGCGGAGTACGGGCTCGAGGGCGTCGTCGGGAAGCGCCGCGACAGCCCGTACGTCCCGGGTACCCGCAGTCCCGACTGGCTCAAGTACCACGTCACGCCACGGGTCGACGCGGTGCTTGGCGGCCTCGTGGCCGACGATCATGGAGCGAGGACGGTGCTCTGCGGGCTCACGAACGACGACGGGTCGCTCAGCTACGCGGGAGATGCGGCGGTCCCGCCCTTCCTCGCGTCGTGGCTCGCCGGCGCGCTCGGGGCGTTCGTCGCGGACGCTTCCCCGTTCGCGCGGCCCATCCCGCTCCGCAGCGGCCTGCGCTGGCTGCGGCCCAGGCTCGTCGCGATCGTCGAGCACGACGGTGCGAACCCGAAGGCGCTCGCTGACGCGCGATTCCGCGCGCTGCGATTCGACGCGCGCGTCGGCGACTGCCGCGCCGAGGAGCCGCTCCAGATGCCGTCGGGACCGCCCAGCGGCTCCGGGGAGCGCCCGCGGCTCGTCCTCCTGCAGTCTCTTCCGTTCTCCTAGAGAACGCCGGTACCTCTGAACCCTCACTAGGCGAGGGCGGGCTTTGCCCGCCCGAGCCGCATGGGCCCACGCGAACGGAGCAGGCGAAGCCAGCGAAGTGAGCGGGGATCAGAAGCCGCGCAGCGCTCCGCGATACACTGGGAAAAACCCCGGAGGTCCGATCGGTGCCGAAGTTCGTATTCGTGACGGGCGGGGTCACCTCCTCTCTGGGCAAAGGCATCACCGCCGCATCCCTCGGCAGCATCCTCGCCGCGCGCGGGCTCTCCGTCGGCTCGCTGAAGATGGACCCCTACCTCAACGTCGATCCCGGCACGATGTCGCCGTACCAGCACGGCGAGGTGTTCGTCACCGAGGACGGCGCAGAGACGGACCTCGACCTCGGCAACTACGAGCGCTTCCTCGACCGCAACGTCACGCGCGCCTCCAATCTCACGACGGGTCAGATCTACAACTCGGTCATCGCCAAGGAGCGGCGCGGCGACTATCTTGGCGCCACCGTCCAGGTGATCCCGCACATTACGAACGAGATCAAGGCGCGCATCCACCGCGTCGCGCGCGAGGCGCAGGCGGACGTCGTGGTGGTCGAGGTCGGCGGCACCGTCGGCGACATCGAGTCGCTCCCCTACCTCGAGGCGATCCGCCAGTTCCGCAACGACGTCGGTCGTCAGAACGTCGTGTACGTCCACCTGACGCTGCTTCCCCGGACGGTCGGCGGTGAGCTGAAGACGAAGCCGACACAGCACTCCGTGAAGGAGCTCCGCTCGATCGGTATCCAGCCCGACGTCATCGTGGCGCGCGCGGACGAGCCGCTCTCAGACGAGCTCCGCGAGAAGATCGCGCTCTTCTGTGATGTGAAGACCGACAACGTCATCTCCGAGCCCGACGCCTGGAGCATCTACGGCATCCCGACGATGCTCGAGGACGCCGGGCTCGGCCGGATCGTCGTCGAGGAGCTCGGGCTCGAGCGGAAGGAGCCGGATCTCTCCGAGTGGCGCGCCCTCGAGGAACGCATCCGCAGCGCGCGGATCCCGCTCGAGATCGCGATGGTCGGCAAGTACATCGAGCTGCCCGACGCATACCTCTCGGTCATCGAGTCGGTTCGGCACGCGGCGTGGGCGCAGGGCGCCAACGTGAAGCTCCGCTGGATTGACAGTGAGAAGCTCGAGCGTGACCGCGACATCGAGCCGCTGGTCGGACTCGACGGCATCGTCGTGCCCGGCGGCTTCGGCTACCGCGGCATCGAAGGGAAGGTCCAGGCCGCTCGGTACGGGCGCGAGCAGCGCGTGCCGACGCTCGGCCTCTGCATGGGCATGCAGTGCATGGTCATCGAGCTCGCGCGCACCGCGCTGGGCTCGAACGACGCGAACTCGACGGAGTTCGACGCGTTCACGCCCCATCCCGTGATCGATCTGCTGCCGGAGCAGCGCGACGTCAACGACAAGGGCGGGACGATGCGCCTGGGCTCGTACCCCTGCGTGCTCGAGGAGGGGTCGGTCGCCCACCGGGCGTACGCGCAGCCGATCGTGCTCGAGCGACACCGGCACAGGTTCGAGTTCAACAACGCGTACCGCGCGCTGCTCACGTCGCATGGCATGCGCTTCTCGGGCCTCTCGCCCGACGGGCGGCTGGTCGAGATCTGCGAGCTCACCGACCACCCCTTCTACCTCGGCACGCAGTACCACCCCGAGTTCCGATCGCGTCCGAATCGTCCACACCCCTTGTTCGCGGCCTTCATCGCGGCAGCACTGGAGTACGCTCGCGGGCAGGGGCGCGCCGACCTGTCCGCGGCCCCGAGGCAGCTCCAGGAGACGTAGGCATGCAGCTCTTCCTCGACACAGCCGACCTCGAAGAGATCCACACGGGCGTCGAGCAGTGGGGCGTCGTCAGCGGCGTCACCACGAACCCGACGCTGATCGCGAAGGCTGGTCAGGACCACGAGACGCAGGTCAAGCGCATCTGCGAGATCGTGGGCAACGTATCGGCCGAGTGCGTGAGCGAAAAGAAGGATGACCTCATCCCCGAGGGCCGCCGGATCGCCTCGTGGCACGAGAACGTGATCGTGAAGGTGCCGATGACCTGGGACGGTCTTGCCGCTGCCAAGGTGCTCGCGGGCGAGGGCGTTCGCATCAACGTCACCCTCTGCTTCACCGTCAACCAGGCGCTGCTCGCCGCAACGGTCGGCGCCTACATCGTCAGCCCCTTCGTCGGTCGGCTCGACGACATCAACCAGGACGGCATCCGGCTGATCCGCGACATCGTCGCGGCGTACCGCGAGCAAGGGGTCACGACGAAGGTGCTGTCAGCGAGCCTGCGCAACCCCATCCATGTCCAGGATTCCGCGCTCGCCGGGGCGGACATCGCGACGATGCCGTTCAAGGTCATGGAGTCGCTCGTCACGCACCCGCTCACGGACCAGGGCGTCTCGCGTTTCCTCGCCGATTACGAGCGAGCGAGGGCGGCGGGGCGCCCCGCCGCAGCGGGTGCGGACGCAGGCGCGAAGCCCGACCTGCGAAGCGACCACCGGAAGACGCAGGAACCGAAGGCCGTCGAGGCACCGCAGGGGCAGGCCGCCGCGAAGGCCTAGAGCACTCAGCTCAGCGGCGGGGCGGCTCTCCCAGTGTGAGCTCACGCACGTCGGCGTTCGCGATTCCGCAGAGGTCCAGCACGCAGAGCGTCAGCGCGGTCTCGGGATCGGTGCGGCCCTGCTTGATCGCGAGGTCGGTCGCGTACAGGGACTCGTAGGCACGCGTGATCCGCTTGCGATCGACCCGCCGCGCCTGCGCCTGCCAGCGGAAGAGCGACGCGGGAGACGACGCGCGGATGGCCTTGGCCATCCGGTTGGCGTCATCCGTCCCGCGCATCGCCGACGCGAAGAGCAGCACGCGGAACTGCCACACGAGCAGCGCGAGGATCTGCTGGGCGGCCTGACCATCGGCGAGCAGCTCCTCGAGCCGCGCCACGGCGCCCTTCGTGTCCTGCCGCACCACGGCCTCGGTGAGCGCGAACACGTCGCTCTCGATGGCGCCGGCCACGAGTGCCCGTACGTCAGCGGCCTCGACCGTCCGGCCGCCCGCGAAAGCCCCGAGCTTCGCGAGCTCCTGCTCGATGCGGTCACTGTCGGCGCCGACAGCTATTGCCAGCGCATCGACCGCCGCCGGAGCGAGCTCGAGCGCCCGAAGCTGAGCGCGGCCGGTGATCCATCCCGGCACCTCGCTCGCGGGAAGGCGCAAGATCCGCTCGACGCGCCCGCCCGCGTCGCTGACCGCTGCCCGCAGGTCGACGCCGGTGGTCTGCTCCTTCTTCGCGCGGGCGCCGCCGCGCTTCGCGCGAGAGGCCGGAAGCGTCTCCGTGGTCACGAGGATGAGCGCGGCGTCCGGCGGGAACTCGGTGACGAGGCGGTCGCCGCGAAGTGCCTCGGCGTGCTCGACGATCACGACGCGGCGCTCGTCGAGGGCCGCGAAGAGCCCCTGGGACGCGCCGCTCATGACGATCGCGTCCGGTGCATCGGACCGCGCGTCGTGTCGCGTGACACCGAGGGGTGCGCCGAGGTCCGGGCTGGGCCAGCGGACAACGCCCGCGGTATTGGTCGGGCTGCCGCTCGCCAGCGCCGCGACGAGCTCAGCGAGGCGCAGCCGTATCCGGAACGGGTCGTCCCCGAGGAGGAGGTAGACCGGACGCGCCGGTGCGGACGAGGAGACGGCTGCCGTCATGGTCATCCTCGGACTGAGCCTGCTCGGGGTTTCCGCGCACGAACCGCGCCCACCGTTCCCTCAGCCGCTGCTGCCCACTGTCGGCCCGCGGGGGGGAGAAGCTCAGCGCCCTCATCGAACAGGGCGCAGTCATCGAGGCGTGGGCATTCGCAGCGGGCCGCAGCTTCGAGCCACTGCTTGACGATGGTCGCGTGCTCGATCGCCGCCGCGAGCTGAGGCAGCCTGCGCGTGGCGACGCGGCGTAGCGCTTCGATCGCCGCCTCCTCGCCGGGCGCCGCATCCAGGAGCGCCTTGACCTCGTCGAGCGTGAGGCCCGCGCGCTGGGCAGTGTCGATGACCGCAAGCGTGCGGGTCGTCCCTACGGGGTAGCGGCGCTGGCCACCGACCCGGAACGGCTCGGGAAGCAGGCCGATCTCCTCGTAATAGCGGATCGACGACGAGCGGCGGCCAGTCCGCCGTGCGAGCTCACCGATCGTGAGCAGATCGTTCGGCACCACAGCCATCCCCTTGACTTCAAGTCGACTTGAACATGCACGATCCTAGCCCGCAATCCGATCGAGTAAGGGGGACAACCATGAAGAGCGATCTCGACAGAGCGTCGATTGCCTGTTCGCTGGATCGGCCTGACGTTGTGCGGCGCCGCGCGCGCTGGCGGGCGCTCGCGGCCCGTGGGGCGGTCGAGGTCGTGCCGACCGGCCGCGGCCTTCGCCTGACCTTCCGCGCCGATGCCGGCGTCGCGGCCGAGCTCGATCGACTCGTGGCGTTCGAGCGAGAGTGCTGCCCCTGGGCCGACTGGTCTGTTCGCTCGGATGGCGAACAGATCGAGCTGCAGGTCAGCGGCGACAGCGACGAGACGGTCGCAGCCGTGCACGGGATGCTCGGGAGTCTCGTCGCGCCGGCAACGTGAAGCCGACGAGGGGACGCTCGCCACGCGCGGCCCCCGTCGAGGCTTGGCCTTCACGCTCTCCCTCGGGCACCGGGCACAGGCGCTCCGGGCGGTGAGCGTCCGGTATCCGCGTGTGAGCGCTCGCCCGGACAGTGTGATTCCTGCGTCTCTCCCGGTGACCTCACCGACCGG
>Ga0136616_10001453_pt1 | contig 12442 bp, 7 predicted proteins | sample AntDrymUQ2992106_2_FD_106648 | JGI IMG/M metagenome (GOLD analysis project Ga0136616, IMG submission 106648) | Polar desert sand microbial communities from Dry Valleys, Antarctica - metaG UQ299 (21.06) | ecosystem: Environmental > Terrestrial > Soil > Desert | place: Antarctica: Dry Valley...
CCTCGCCGCAGAGCATCCCGCACCGCATCCTCGAGCACCTCGAGTTCACCGCGCTCGCCCTCGTCATCGCGGCGGCGATCGGCATTCCGATCGGGCTATTCATCGGCCACACGAACCGGGGCGCCTTTCTCGCCATCAACATCGGCAACGCCGGACGCTCCATCCCGACCTTCGGGCTGCTCAGCCTTGTCGTGACCTTGATCGGTCTCGGCAGGACACCGCTGATCTTTGCCCTCGTGGTGCTCGCCGTTCCGCCGATCCTGACGACCACCTACGCCGGACTGCGTGCGGTCGACCCGGCGGCCGTCGATGCCGCTCGAGGGATGGGGATGCGTCCGCTGCAGATCCTCTTCCGCGCGGAGGTCCCGATTGCGCTGCCGCTGATCCTCAGTGGGCTGCGCAGCGCCGCCCTCCAGGTCGTCGCCACCGCGACCGTGGCGGCGTACGTGGGCCTCGGTGGCCTCGGTCGTCTTCTCGTCGACGGTCTCTCGCTGAACCAGTACGATCGGGTCGTGGCCGGAGCCGTGCTGGTCGCGGCCCTGGCTATCGTGATCGATCTCGCGGGCAGTCTCGTCCAACGATTCGTGGTTTCCCCGGGAGTGTCCGGACGGGTCGTCGGAGTCGGCAAAGCATCCTCGTCCACCAGCATCCCCGAAGCGGCTGGGGCTCCAGCATGAGACCCGGACCACACCGAAAGGAATTCCCATGCGGAGAAAACTGACGGCCGTTCTGGCGCCCGTGCTCCTGCTCGCCCTGTCGGCTTGTGGTGGCGGTGACGATCCGCTCGCCGACGGCGACGGTGGCGGCGGAGATGACGGCGGTGACAGCTCGAGCGTGGTGGTCGGTTCAGCCAACTTCCCGGAGAGCGAGCTGCTCGCCGAGATGTACGCGCAGGCGCTGGAAGCCGCGGGCGTCACGGTCGAGCGGCAGTTCAACATCGGGGCCCGCGAACTCTACCTCAGGGCTCTCGAGGACGGCTCCATCGACCTGCTCCCGGAGTACAACGGCGCGCTGCTGTCCAACCTCAGCCCGGACGGGGCGCCCGAGGACGTGACGTCACCGGAGGAGGTCTACGACGCCATGGTGGAGGTGCTCCCAGACGGGATCATCGCCCTGGAACAGGCCGAGGCAGAGGACAAGGACACCCTGACCGTCACGCAGGAGACGGCCACGGAGTTCGACCTCAGCACGATCGAGGACCTCGCACCGGTGGCCGGTGAGCTCCGCGTCGCGGCCGGCCCGGAGTTCGCCGAGCGCTTCCAGGGGATCGTCGGGCTCGAGGAGGTGTACGGGATCACCTTCGCGGAGTTCGTTCCGCTGGATCCAGGCGGCCCGCTCACCCTCGAGGCGCTGCTCAGCGGGCAGGTCGAGGTCGCCAACATCTTCTCCACCGACTCCGCGATCGAGACCGAGGACCTGGTCGTCCTGGAGGACACCCAGAACCTCTTCCTCGCCGAGAACATCGTCCCGATCATCCGCGAGGAGGTCTCTAACGACACCATCGAAGAGGCCCTCAACGCGGTGTCTGCCGTGCTGACCACCGAGAACCTGACGGCGGCGCTGGCTCAGGTCACCGTCGACAAGATGAGCTCGGCCGATGTCGCCGAGCAGTTCCTCACCGACAACGGCCTGATCTGAGGCTCCGACTGAGGCCCGGCCAGTCACATCGTGAGACTGGCCGGGCCTCAGTCGCAGTGCCCAGGCGCTGTTGATCATCGGAACTGTGCGGGGTTTCGTCGCCCAAACGGTCGATAAACCGGCACAGTTCCGATGATCAACTCACTTCCCGCCAGTACGGGGAGTCGGGAACGTGCAGTTCGGCGGCTTGCGGGCGTGTCAGGGTGGATAACGGCCACACGTAGTCGGCCCGAGCGGGTAAACTCGGAAGGCACCTACCGCGAGCGTGTCACCAGCGTGGATCTGAGCGATTTTCGAGCCCGAAAGCCGTCGTGCCGATCCGACTGGCACACGGGTCGGTGCGCCGGATGACTCATCCTATCCGGCACCGCCGATAAGAGGAGTACGCCCGCGTGGTCGCCAATCCCATGGATCCCACCCCACCGTCGGGATCGTCCGGCCCCGCTCGAGCCAAGCCAAAGGGCTACTCGGCAAGCTCGATCACCGTCTTGAAGGGCCTCGAGGCGGTCCGGAAGCGTCCTGGCATGTACATCGGCTCCACGGGGGAGCGCGGGCTGCACCACCTGGTCCAGGAAGTCGTGGACAACGCGGTCGACGAGGCGTTGGCCGGACACTGCGATCGGATCGAGGTCAGCCTGCTGGCCGATGGCGGGGTCCGGGTCTCCGACAACGGCCGTGGCATCCCGGTCGACCTGCACCCGATCGAGAAAAAGCCGACGGTGGAACTGGTCCTGACCACTCTGCACGCCGGTGGCAAGTTCGACGGGGAGTCCTACGCTGTGTCCGGGGGTCTGCATGGAGTCGGGGTCTCGGTGGTCAACGCCTTGTCGACCCGACTCGACGTGGAGATTCGCAAGGATGGTTTTCGTTGGACCCAGCCGTACGTGAACAGTGCGCCGGCCGAGCCACTCACCAGGCACGAGGCCACCGATCGCCAGGGCACCACGATCACGTTCTGGGCCGACCCGCTTATCTTCGAGGAGACCATCTACTCCTTCGAGACGATCAAGAGCCGCCTGCAGGAAATGGCCTTCCTCAACCGAGGCCTGACCATCGTCGTACGCGACGAGCGGGACGAGAACGAGCCGCCCATCGAGGTGACCTATCACTACAAGGGCGGGATCGAGGACTTCGTCCGGCACCTGAACTCCAGCAAGGGCGCCAGCCACAAATCGGTGATCGGGTTCGCCGGCGAGGTCCCGGGGATGGCCGCCGAGGTCGCCATGCAGTGGAACGAGTCCTACGGCGAGAGCGTCTACACCTTCGCCAACACGATCAACACCCACGAGGGCGGCACCCATGAGGAGGGCTTCCGAGCCGCGGTGACCACGGTCGTGAACAGGTACGCGGTGGACAAGAAGCTGCTCAAGGACAAGGACGAGCGGCTCACCGGCGATGACGTACGCGAGGGGCTGGCCGCCATCGTGTCGGTCAAGCTGAAGAACCCGCAGTTCGAGGGGCAGACCAAGACCAAGCTCGGCAACACCGAGGTCAAGGGCTTCGTCCAGAAGATCTGCAACGACTGGCTGGGGGATTGGCTCGAGCGCAATCCCAGCGAGGCGAAGCTGATCGTGCTCAAGGCATCCTCGGCTGCCCGGGCCCGCCGCGCCGCGCAGCAAGCCCGCAAATTGGCCCGAAAGAGCGCGATGAGCGACTTCGGCATGCCCGGCAAGCTGGCCGACTGCCGCTCGACCGATCCGGCGGTCTCCGAGGTGTACGTCGTCGAGGGCGACAGCGCCGGCGGCTCGGCAAAGTCCGGGCGGGACTCGATGTTCCAGGCGATCCTGCCGATCCGGGGCAAGATCATCAACGTCGAGAAGGTGCGCTTGGACCGCGCGCTGAAGAACAACGAGGTCCAGTCGATGATCACCGCGCTGGGCACCGGGATCCATGACGACTTCGACCTGTCCAAGCTCCGCTACCACAAGGTCGTGCTGATGGCCGACGCCGATGTGGACGGCCAGCACATCGTGACGTTGCTGCTGACGCTGCTGTTCCGGTTCATGCGCCCGTTGATCGAGGCCGGTCACGTCTACCTCGCCCAACCGCCGCTGTACAAGATCAAGTGGGGCGGGAAGTTGGGCGATGACTACGTCTACACCGAGCGGGAGAAAGACGCGCTGATCGCGGCCCGGGCCGTCGAGGGGCGTCGGTTGCCCAAGGAGGACGCGATCCAGCGGTACAAGGGGCTCGGTGAGATGAACGCCAAGGAACTCTGGGAGACCACCATGGATCCCGACACCCGGCTGCTGCTGCAGGTCACCCTCGACGACGCGGCTCAGGCCGACGCGCTGTTCTCCACCCTGATGGGTGAGGACGTCGAAGCCCGGCGGAACTTCATCACCCGCAACGCCCGCGACGTCCGTTTCCTCGACATCTAGAACGCTCCGACATCTAACGCCTCCCGCCGTCCCAGCCATTCGCCGTACTCGAAAGACCCAAGGAGAAGAACCTCTGTGACGGAGACTCTGCCGCCGGAACGTGACCGCATCGAGCCGGTCGACATCCAGGCCGAGATGCAGCGCAGCTACATCGACTACGCCATGTCGGTCATCGTCGGACGCGCGCTGCCCGACGTACGCGACGGGTTGAAGCCGGTGCACCGCAAGATCCTGTACGGGATGTTCGACAGCGGCTTCCGCCCGGACCGCTCGCATGTCAAGTGCGCCCGCGTGGTCGGCGATGTGATGGGGACCTACCACCCGCACGGCGACACGGCGATCTACGACTCCTTGGTACGGATGGCCCAGCCCTGGGCGCTGCGGGCGCCGATGATCGACGGCCAGGGCAACTTCGGCTCCGCTGGCAACGATCCAGCTGCCGCGATGAGGTACTGTGTCGCGCCGTCGACACGGGTGCGGCTCGCGGATGGCAGTACGCCTCGCATAGATGAAATCAGTCCCGGAGCACCGGCGAATAGCGACCAAGACATCGAGGTCAAGCTGGCCGACCGCAACGGCGACGCCGTCGTGGCGACCAAACTCTTTCACTCCGGAGAGCACGAGACTCTGCGGCTGGAAACCGGTGAGGGGTACGAACTCACCGGTACCAGGAATCACCCAGTGCTCTGCCTGATATCGGTGCTGGGCGTCCCGACGCTGCTGTGGAAGCTGCTCGAAGAGATCGAGCCCGGCGACCGCGTCGTCATGTCCCGCCAGCCCGCCAAGGAGTACGGCGACGATGCACTCGGCTCCCTTGGCGCGGCATTCCTGGCAGGCGCCTTCGTCAGCGAAGGCTGGATCAGTGAAGGACGGGCGGGCTTCAACAACGTTGACCGTGAGTTCTTCGACGATGTGATCGCCGCCTATGACCTCGTCGTGGGTGGCCCCCGATACATCAACTCCCGGAGAATTGCCTCGGGCAGCACCCTGTGGGAATTAGACATTCATCGCATCGAAAGTCTGCGCAGCAGCCCGCTCGGCACCATGGTCGGTCAGCGCAGCGCCGCCAAGCGCGTGCCGGAGTTCGTCTCGCAGATGGTCCCGGCCGGCAAGCAGCGATTCCTCCAGGCGCTGTTCGAGGGCGATGGATCGTCCTCGTTGCTGCCACGCGGCACGATCCAGATCTCGTACTCCACCAGAAGCAAGCAGCTTGCGTCCGAGGTTCAGCAACTCCTGCTGGAATTCGGCGTTGTCTCGCGGCTGTGTAGTTACGCCAAGGGTGAGATCAAGGTCGTTGTGACCAACCGGCGGGACGCCCGGCAGTTTGCCCGGACGGTTGGCTTCGCCGGCCGCAAACAGACGAAGCTTCTGGCCGAGTTGGCGCAAATCCCGGCCACCAGCGTCGCGATGAGCCACGACCACGTCCCGCACGTCGCCGACTTCGTCCGCAATCACGGGGCCACCCGATGGACCGAGCGGGACTGGTTGCGTCGGCACAACGTGGACCGGGTCGAGAGTTGGGAACGCGATCGAACGGTGTTGCGACGCAACATCACCAATGCCGATGTCCTTGACGTGGTGGAGCCGCTCGTCGACGGCCGCTTCTACTACGCCGAGGTGGCGAGTGTCTCTCCGGCAGGAGTGCAACCCGTCTACTCGATCCGGGTGGACAGCGATGACCATTCGTTCATCACGAACGGATTTATCAGCCACAACACCGAATGTCGTCTGACGCCGCTGGCAATGGAGATGTTGCGGGATATCCGCGAGGAAACCGTTGATTTTGTACCGAACTACGACGGCAGCAACAGCGAGCCGTCCATCCTTCCGTCGCGGATCCCGAACCTGCTGGTCAACGGCTCTGAAGGCATCGCGGTCGGGATGGCCACCCGGATCCCGCCGCACAACCTGCGCGAGGTCGCCGATGGGGTGATCTGGTCACTGGACCACCCGGAGGCCTCCGCGGAGGAACTCCTCGAGGCACTGCTCGAGCGGATCAAGGGTCCGGACTTCCCGACGTACGGGCTGATCGTCGGTCGGGACGGGATCGAATCCGCGTACCGCACCGGTCGGGGCTCGATCCGGATGCGGGCCGTCGTCACTGTGGACGAGGACGCCAAGGGCCGGGCGATCCTGGTCGTCACCGAACTCCCGTATCAGGTCAACCCGGACAACCTCGCCGAATCGATCGCCGACGGCGTACGCGACGGGCGGCTGTCCGGGATCAGCGACATCGCCGACGAGTCCTCCGACCGGGTCGGGCAGCGGCTGGTCATCACGCTGAAGCGCGACGCGGTGGCCAAGGTCGTCCTGAACAACTTGTTCAAGCACACGTCGCTGCAAACCACGTTCGGCGCGAACATGCTGGCGATCGTCGACGGCGTACCGCGCACCCTGCGTCTGGACGAGTTCGTCAGCCACTACATGGTTCACCAGCTCGACGTCATCGTCCGCCGAACCCGGTATCTGTTGCGCAAAGCCGAGGAGCGCGCACACATCCTGCGCGGCTACGCCAAGGCACTCGACCAGCTCGATGCGGTGATCGCGCTGATCCGGGCCAGCGAGTCCGCAGAGGCCTCCCGCGCCGGGTTGATGGAACTGCTGGACATCGACGAGCTGCAGGCCACCGCAATCCTGGACATGCAGCTACGCCGGCTGGCCGCACTCGAACGGCAGCGGATCTATGACGAGCTGGCCGAGATCGAGGTCCAGATCGCCGAGCTGCAGGGCATCCTCGACAACCCCGCCCGCCAGCGGGAGATCGTCAAGGAGGAACTCACCGAGATCGCCGCGAAGCATGGCGACGAGCGGCGGACCAAGTTCATCTCCTACGACGGTGACGCCTCGATGGAGGACCTGATCGCCGAGGAGGAGGTGGTCATCACCATCACCCGGACCGGGTACGCCAAGCGGACCAAGTCCGACCTCTACCGCTCGCAGCGCCGCGGCGGCAAGGGCGTGATGGGCGCCGGGCTGAAGACCGATGACATCGTCGCGCACTTCTTCGTCGGGTCGACGCACAACTGGATACTGTTCTTCACCAACAAGGGCCGGATCTATCGAGCCAAGGCCTACGAACTGCCCGAGGCCAACCGCAACGCCCGCGGCCAGCACGTCGCGAACATCCTGGCCTTCCAGCCCGACGAACAGATCGCCCAGGTCATCCAGATCAAGGACTACTCGGTCGCCCCGTACCTCGTGCTGTCCACCCGCTCCGGGCTGGTCAAGAAGACCGAGTTGACCGCGTTCGACACCAACCGCACCGGCGGGGTGATCGCGATCAACCTGCGCGAGGGCGACGAGGTCGTCGGTGCTGCGCTGATCGGGCCGGACGACGACCTGCTGCTGGTCAGCCGCAAGGCGCAGTCGATCCGGTTCAAGGCCGACGACGAGACGCTGCGGCCGATGGGTCGGGCCACGTCCGGCGTGATCGGAATGCGGTTCACCGAGGCCGACGAGTTGCTGTCCATGGAGGTCGTCCGTGAAGGCGTCGACGTGCTGGTGGCGACCGAGCACGGGTACGCCAAGCGCACCGGCATCGAGCACTACCCGCAGCAGGGCCGCGGCGGCAAGGGCGTGCTCACCGCAGATCCCAAGTCCCGCAAGGGAATCCTGGTCGGCGCCTTGGCCGTACAGCTGGACGACGAGTTGTACGCGATCACCTCCGGCGGCGGAGTCATCCGTACGCCGGTCAAGGGGGTCCGGCACAACAAGGACCGGGCGACCATGGGCGTCAAGCTCATGAACCTGGGCGAGGACGTGACGATAGTGGCGATCGCCCGGGTCACCGAGGACGAGACCGGCGGGGACCTTCCGGCGGGTTGATGTCCCGCGGTTACCCACTGACCGAAGTTGATCATCGACAAGAGGGGGGTCTTTCTCGGCGGAGAACTGGCGATTTGCCGATGATCAACTTCGTCGGCGGCCGCGGAACCATCGTTGGCGGGCGGGCTGGGTTGGCCGCGGCTCAGCGGTCCCAGTGGTCGCGTCTGCGGCGGGGGTACGGCGCTCGCGCCAGGTCGCGACGACCTGGTCCGGGTCCAGCGGCATCACGGTGATCGCCGGGCCGGCGATGCCGGTCCGGATCGCGGTCCGGATTCGCGCGTTCAGGTCGTCGACGAGTCGGCGTACGTCGGCTTCGCCGCACTGCTGAGCGGCTCGATCGTGTATCTCCTCGACGTCCTTGCGCAGGGCCAGCGACGGTGGGATGAAGGTGAGCCTCTCCCGGCGCAGCTTGGCCTTGACCCACCAGAGTTCGTCGTCCGGCTGGCCGGCGCCGGGGATCGGTTTGCCGGCTCCAGGAAGGTCGGTGAATTCGCCGCGCTCGTCGGCCTCGCGGATCGCCCTGTCCACCCAGGTCTCGAAGGGCATGCCGGCCGGCTTGCGTTCGGTCATGACGTGCGAGACCTCCTTGTGAAACCTTTCACAAGGAATGATGCCAAAGTGCCGGATCAGCGTCAACGCCTCTCGGCACTCTTATCGGTTGGCCAGTGCCTGGACGGACTCGTAGCTCGCTACTTGCTGTACGGGGGTTCCGTCGCGGACGGCTCTAGCGGTGGTCACGGCGGCGTCGAGGGCGGCGCGGAAAAGGAGGGAGCCGGTGCTGATTCGGCGAACTCCGAGGTTGGCCAGGCGTTGGACGTCGTCTTGCGCAAGCACGTTGAGTGGTAGGGCGACAGCGGCCACCACGTCCGCGATCTCGCGGTCGTCGACCAGACCAGGTACGAACACGCCGTCGGCGCCTGCATCTGCGTAGCGCAGCGCACGGTCGATGGCGGAGCTCTTTTCCAGCCCGAGCCAATGGGTGTCGATGCGGGCATTGAGGAACATCGCCGGCGCGCCGTCTTTGAAGGCTCGCAGTAGGTCCGCCTGCACAAGGGGATCGGCAAGATGGTCGCCGCGACCGTCTTCGATGTTCACCCCGGCGACCCGCAGTTCCCACAGGTGCGCGGCGAGTTCGCTCGGATCCGCTCCCAGTCCGGCCTCGATGTCGACGGTGATCGGAACGCCCAGCCGGACGAGTTTCGCGGCGAGCTCCAGGGTTTCCTTCAGTGTCGCTCCGGCCGCGTCGGGCAAGCCGTTGGCCGCAGCGACGCCCAGGCTGGTCGTGCCGATGGCGGGGAAGCCGGCCTCAGCAAGCGCCGCCGCAGAGGCGAAGTCCCAGGCATTGGGCAGGATCAGCGGCGTGTCGCCGTGGTGTAGTCGGTGGAAATGAAGCTGCCTCGAGGCCAGGGCAAGGGCGTGGGTACGGCCGGGGCAGGCGTGTCGGCCGGAGCCGAAGGGCATCCCGACCAGGTCGACCTCGACCATCTCCCCGGACGGTGCGACGCGGCGGGTCGAGGGGACGGGTGGGTTCGTACCCGAGATCAGTGCGGTAACAGCCTGGCATGCCTGGACGAGTAGACCGATCCGGCTGGCGGTTGCTTCGTCGGCGCTCCCACCGCACGCCGCGATAAGTCGGTCGACTGCCTGGTCGGCAGCATCGGTGATCTCGGTGTGCGGCTGGTAGGACCTGGCAACGGCGGCCACGTCCGGCGCCACATGACGTGGCAGGCCCAATGCCTGCGCGAGCGCCTCGATCGGATCGCCGTCACCGTCGCCGTAGCCATCGCCATGGACGGCGCCGGCCCGCAGCTGAGCCGGGCTCAATGCGGCCAGCTGTTCCACGGCAAGGGCGCGGCGTCTGATGTGATCGGGGCCCTCGCAGAACCTGGCGACGCTGGCGCGAAGCCACGCCACTCCGCTGGTTGCCGCAGGAACGCCGGGCACGCGGTAGTCGGGGTCGCTCAGCACTGGACGGGCCATGCGCACAAGGCTAGGGCCGCATCGTTTCGTTGCGCACCGAACTGTCGGGCCGGTCATGATCAGCGCTGGCGGTAATCGGCTCGCTGACCTATGCCACCCGCCCATCTCGCTCGCCGAACGAGGACGGGCTCGCCGCGCGCCGCCGGCTACTCGTCCTCGTGGCCGCGGACCTTGTCGCGTTTCTCGGCGTACCGGAACGTCTCGAAACAGACCAGCGCGGCAACCAGTGCGGTGAGCACAGCCAGGGTCACCAACGACGGCAGGGCAGCGACCGCCGGGATGGCCACCAGGAGCAACACCACGGCCACCAATCGAGGCCACTCCAGGACGCCGGTGGTTCTCAGCCGGAAGCCGATGTGGGCTAAAAGGAACAAGGCGACGCCGCCGTACAACGCGGCCAGCGGCACGCCGTACAGCGGATCGACCCACGAGTGCCCGTCGTCGCCTCCGACATAGCCGAGGACCTTCTTCAGGCCGAGGGACAGCAGGATGATTCCGGCGATCATCGGGAGATGCAGGTAGCTGTAGCCGTCGCGGGCCAGCCGGGCCCGGCGTTCGCCGTCGGCGGCGGCCAGGGCGTGCTCGCTGTCCAGGGCGGCGACATCGAAGTAGGCCCACCAGAGCCCGGCCGACAGCGCCAGGCCGAGAGCCGACGCGACCACGATCGGCCAGGAAATCGGAAGTTCGGTCACCCCGATTCCGATCGAGACGATGGACTCGCCGAGCGCCACGATGATGATCAGCCCGTGTCGCTCGGCGAAATGCCCGGCCGAGTTGACCCGCCAGCCGCTCGCGCCGGCCAGCATCGTGCCGACATAGTCGGTGACGAGAGCGGTCGCCCAGAGGGCGGTCTGCGCCGGGCCGTCGAGTTGCGAGGCGATCAGCAGGAACGAGGTACCCAGGACCACCGAGGGGGCGAAGCGCAGGACCTGGCGCCGAAGCTGCGGGTCGTCCCGGCTGACCGCCAGGAACAACAAGAGATGAGCCACCCGTACGACGAAGTACCCGACGGCGAACACCACCGGACCGGGCAGCCCACCGGGCAGGTCGTCGAAGGACTCCGGGATGGTCAGCGCGATCACGAACATCGCCGCCATCGCGCCGAACATCGCCAGCCGGATGACCCCCTCGTCGGCGCGTACGACGTTGCCGAGCCAGGCATACCCGACCCAGCACCACCACAGCACCGACAGGATCAACATCCCGCGCACGACGCCCACCGCACTGGGCTGGTCGGCCATCAACGCGGTCACCTGGGTCAGCGCGAAGACGAAGACCAGGTCGAAGAACAGCTCGAGCGGGGTCACCGTGGCCCGTTCGGTGATGGCCTGCATCCGAGCCCGCCCGGTGCCCCTACCGGCGGTCGTGGTCACGGTCGGAACCTACCTTCGACGGCTGGCATCGGCCTACGCCCTGCGTGAACGAATCGATCCTCGCTACGACGGCCGTTGACCGCCCCGGCCGCGCGGGCAGCCTCTGTGGGTCAGCTGGGACCGGGTGTATGCGGTCCGTGCTGACCCATTGTCGGGTTTAGGGTCGGATCATGGACCGAGGAGTGCTGGTGGACACGTTGATGAAGCTGGAGCGCCAGGGCTGGGACTCGTTGTGCGACAGCACCGGTGACACTTTCTACGGACAGCTCATGACCGACGACGCCGTGATGGTGCTGGCGAACGGTGCCGTCATGGACCGCGCTGCCGTCGTGGCCGCACTCGGTCAGGCTCCGCCGTGGCGCGCGTACGAGATCAGCGAAGTCCGGCTCGTCGGCACCGGTAAGGACGGGGCGGCCCTGGTCTACGTCGGTACCGCATACGGCGACGGCCCCGAGCCGGCGTTCGTCGGGATGATGACGAGTGTCTACCTGTGGGCCACCGACGCCTGGCGCCTGGCGCTCTATCAGCAGACCCCGATTCCGGCCGCCGACGCCTGACCTGGGCACCGACGCGGACTACCAGCCGCGCAGGTCGACCGCCCAGCGGTCGAGCACCTCATCGCCGTCGACCAGGTACATCGCCTCGTGCATGGCTACGGTCGGGTCGATGTGGGCGGGCAGCACCCGTACCCGATCTCCGACCTGTACGACGGTCCCGGCGTCCGGGGCGAAAGTCGTGTGCTCGTCGCTGCAGAAGCACACGGCGGCACCGGGAATGGTCGGATTCCCGTGGTCCATGCCGAGCGACTTCAGCCCGACGTCGGCCACCGCCCAGTCGGCGCTCACCGACACCACCGTGGCCAGCACGCTCAGCGCATGCTCGAACGGGAAGCCGAGGGTCGCGTACGAGGTGTCCATCAGAGCGTAGGAACCGGCCTGGATCTCGCTCGCCCAGGTGTTGATCGCATACGTTCCCGTCCCGCCGGCACTGATCAGGTCCCCGCCGACGTCGTCGTGCGCCGCGAGCAGCAGGGTCATCGCCTCCTCGGTCATTCTGGCCTTGTCGGACTCCGGCGACACCATCATCAGGTGGCCCTCGTAGCCCATCACCCCGCGTACGTCGAGCCCGCGGCTGCGAGCCAGATCGGCGATCCGCCCGGCCTCGGTCGGCGGGCAACCGCAACGGGGCAGGCCGATGTTGACGTCGACCACGACTTCGGTGACCCCGCCGTCGGCCGCGGCCGCA